>CESJ01025980.1_pt1 | contig 43261 bp, 45 predicted proteins | sample 356311 | NCBI WGS metagenome assembly CESJ01 (sample SAMEA2621487, study PRJEB7988) | marine metagenome | biome: marine biome (ENVO:00000447); feature: surface water layer (ENVO:00002042); material: "saline water (ENVO:00002010), including plankton (ENVO:xxxxxxxx)" | depth 5 m
TCACTCGATATTTTACACTCGCCGAACCCAACGAGCCGACAGCACCGTGGGTAGGGCATGGAGATGAAACAGAGTTTCTGGCGCTGGCCGCTGTGGCCCGAATGATCTAGCGGGCCCCGAATCAAGCGCACTAGTCTAGCAGATTCGCCTCGACTTGGAAATTTTCGCGGACTATGACTCTGAGGAGTCACGAACCAAGCGAAAACAATACATTTTAAGCATCAACAAGTGACCCGGCGCCATGAAACTCAACGTGCACCTGTCGCAGTCGCATTGGGGGGATGGCAAAAGAGTACGGCCTAGTCGATGTAGCCGTCGTCGCGCAATTGGTTATCCGACAGATACTCACGACGCGCCAGAGCAACCCCCAAAACGACTAAAAATATCAAACCAAGGGTAACCATCACCTTGCTATAGGCATACCAGCCGAGAAGGCCAAACCATAATTCAAAAATCGACAACACAGCGGCTAAAGTAAACATCGCCATGCAAGCAATATACGCTATTTTCATCCTACCAACTCCCTGCCCAGTACCACGACATAGGCCTCGCGTTTAAAAAATAACAACATACGGCGAATATCTTTTTCCATGGTTTGTACCCGCCAACCCTGACTAGCATTGTGATTTAAAAACTCGCTAAATCTCACTGGATCGACCTTCGACCCACCGAGCAATAGTGATCCGAGCATACCCTCTTGATAGACAACCACCTTGTATTCCATAACCTTATCATGCTCCTATCATCATTCGCTTTTTAATCACCTGCAACGCCCCTGTCGCGCGTGCCTCCATCGTTATGATTGTCGTCCCAACGAATCACGCATACTTCGACCGGCAATACTAAAAGACCCTGAATCACAATCTTAGGCTTGCAGCCTTGCAAACCTCTAATATTTTGGGTATTAAACGCCGTTACCCACCGAAAAATAGCACAGCGGCATTGAATTTCCCTGTTCCCTTGAGCCGCCTCACATCCGACAAAATACCGCAAGCAAAGAACGCCATAAGCAACCAAACTACGATGTGAGTATAAACAAATTTATCCGCAAACAGCCAATTCCGTAAAATGTACGCTATCGCAGCGTCCGGCGCTGCTCAGTCGCGGCCTTGATGTCAGGCGATCTATTCAGACTGATCGCCATTGCGGCTAACCGGGTGCCGAAATTAACACTATAAATTGCGACGGCGTTGCGCTGTCGTCTCGACGGCCGAAATTGAACACAATGTCGTCGCGTCCATCGCCATTGAGATCGTCGCCAACCAACAGCCGACCCTCGCGTGGCAGCGACAACCGCATCTTGGTCGAACGCCGCACAAACGGCGATGACCCTGCCCGTCCGGTGTAGATACGCACGCCACGGCTGCCCGCTGACAATAGTAATTCACTGTGACCGTCGCCATTTAGATCGAGCAACTTGATCACCGGATCGCCCCGCTGGGCAGAGGTTAGACTAAAGGTCATCTTTACACTCGAGGCGAAGTTCGCCTTCGCCGGAAAACGATCGCTGCTGTCCATACGATAAACATAGACGTCTTCGTCGACGCTACCGGCGATTAACGCGCGGATAATTTGCGAGACGCCAATATCGAAACCGGCGACGGTGACCTCTAGCCGACCATCGCTATCGATGTCGACAAACTCCAGCCCAGCCAGGGTGCCATCACCGCTAATCAGGCCATCGATATCGCTTGTAAATCGCAGTTGGCTGTCGCTATTGGCGCCGTAATAAATCTCGTAGTCATTAACTCGGTCGAGAACCCCCGAGGTCTTGGCGTAGCGCACCACCAGATCGGCGATGCCGTCGGCATTGATATCTTGAAGATACTCTAAATCGCGATAGGCCATATCGCCCTGATTTGGCTCTTCCCCCCAAGCATCGCGCTGATACCACCAGGGTCTGGCGTGGGTTGAATGCGGTAGCAAAATATCGTTGGTAACGGCTGAAAAACCGCCGTCGACACGCTGCAAAAATACCTGCAAACGGCCATCGAGAGCCCGAAGCAGGTCTGTGCGCCCGTCAAAATTGCTGTCGACAAAAAACACCCGCGCACCGCTATAAGCGACACCCTCGGACTCGAGCAAAATATGCGGCTTTATCGGCAAATTCAACCGCCGATTGTCCGTACCGAGATTCATAATTAACGTCAACCCATGTAAACCGTCAATCAACGCATCCGGACGCGGATTGTTATCGATCTGGCGCAACAATTCTGCGCGTCGAAGATAGGGGGCAACGCCCTGATTGGCCAGCGAATCGATGTCGGCAACCGCTGCCAACACCTCACTGGGTGCCGGTTTTAGGGTGTTTTTCATGGCCTCAGGAATCAGCCTGTAGAGCGTTTGATGCGAGAGAAACACCACGCTCGACAGAACATCATCTAGCGGTTCGCTGACATCGAACAAATATATGTCGGTGGGCAACGCAAAACTCGACGCCAATTGGTATTGTGAGCCGGATACGGATCTGTCCAGTTGCATTGGCTGAGCATACAGCGCGAGGTGCTTGCGCTGCTGGTCATCGACGCCGAGAACCAAAAGCTCGCGGCCAGGATTGATCAGTAATTCAGCAGGTATCAATCTGTGGGTGATTTCAAACGGCGCCTCTAGGCGCTGCTCATAAAACTCAAAACCGGCCGCTTTAGCGGTTGCGCTATAAGTCCCGCAATAAAGCACCACCGCAGTGAACACAAAGACCACAACATACACAGGCGTTTTGTTAAATTTAATGGCCTCCATGTTTTTCTCTCACGCTTTTCATCACCTAGGTTTAATCATTGACTGGCGGCGTTGCGATGCTTTGTAACGGCTAACTAGACGTCACGCAGAGGACAGCATGCAGAGCGGTAAATGGCATAGCACTGAATCAAAAACGTCAGACAGAAAAGCCCGCAGCCAGCCTGCGGAATCTGCAGGGTGCATTCAGCCGATTGCCGCTATTTACTCTCGACCCGCTTTGATGTCATCGACATTTTATCGGCGTTGCCACTTCACTATCGCGCGAGCTAACGATCAATCCTCGGCACGCTCAGGCAATAGTCGACTGAGGCTTTCGAGGGTCTGAGGACCCACTAGGCGATGGCGCAACTCACCGTGCTGATCGATCACCAAGGTTTCTGGCAACACGTCGGTCTTGGCTAGCGTCCAACGCCCGCGGGGATCCTCTAACAAAGTCTGAAATTCGACCCCGAGGCGCTCCATTTGCGCGGTTAACTCATCGCCGACGATACCATCGTAGTTAACGCCAACCAGTATCAGTCGATCGTCATTGTCAATCGCCAGTTGGTTGAGCTCGGGAATTTCTTTGCGGCACGGCGCGCACCACACCGCCCAGTAGTTAATCATCACCCAGCGCTGGTCGGCGCCGTCAAAAGTGACTGCACCACCGCCATGCAAGGGGTAGTCGATCTGTTGTCCACACCCACTCAAAAGCGTCAAAAGGGCTATTGCCGCACCCAAGCTACGAGTAAATTGTATCTGCATGCTGTTCCCCGCGATCATATTTTAAATTGTCTGTTGCTCTTGGTCGGCAAACAGTTGCATCACCGTACCGCTCAAATGCTCTCGTCGACTTGTCTCGAGCGCGATAGCTAACGCCCGATAGCGAGCGCACCAAGGCTCCCCAGCAAGCCACTCTCCATGGCGCTCTTGGTGAGATATTAACAGATTATCATCGCCCCAGCTAAACACATCAACTACCGCAAGACCATGGAGGTCGACGAGCAAAACGTAGTCGCCGTTCAGAGTTTGCTCGAGTATCCGACGGCGTAGCAAGTCAGCGCGCAAGCCCTGCCATTGCTGAGCCTCAATCCCCAGCGCTGACACCGCGGTGTCCGAAAGTAACTCGCCACGATTTTGTAGTTGCCGACAGTGCCAGAGAATCATCAAGTTAACCAGCGGCGCTGGGAGACGCTGGGGGCTGCGCCGACGCACAAAGGTCTGCAGGCAACAGACCCACACGGCGCCCAGCAAGATGACCAACCACAGTAGATAAACCCACAGCAACAGCAGCGGGATCAGTGCAAACGCACCGTAAACCGTGGTGTAGCTGGAGTGCGCCATTAGTAGTGCAAATAGCCACTTCACCAGAATCAACGTCAGGCTGGTTACCAGTCCACCCCAAAGAGCATAGCGCAGGCGTACTCGGCAGTTGGGCACGGCAAAAAATAACAACGAAAACGCCATCCAGGTCATCAAGCCCGGGAGGTAGGCAAACACTGAACCAAGAGCTCCGAGCGCCTCTATTTCGCTGACCAGTAAATTAAATGACAGCAGATAGGTCTTCATAATAAACGCCGAGGCTAATAGTACCGGCGTCAAACTAAGAATCGCCCAATACACCAGAAACCCGTTGAGTCCTCGACGCGCGCCCGAGGTCGCCCATATAGCGTTAAAAGTCACTTCGATATTCATCAACATCAGATAGGCGGTCAGCATCAACATCGCCACGCCGAGGCCACTCAGACTGCGCGCCTGAGCCGAAAATTCACTCAAATAAACACTGATTTCACGGCCGCTACTGGGCAAAAAATTGGCGTATACCCACGCTTCCACCTGACCGCCGACCCCCTGAAAAACCGGCACCAGCGAAAACATGCTGTACATCACGGTGAGCATCGGCACCAACGCAAACAGCGTCATGTAAGTCAGTGCTGCAGCACTTTGGCGACAGCCGTGAGCTTGAAATTGCCTCGTCACATAACGGAAAAACTCAAGCCCAGCCATACCTTTTCGCCGCCAGCCAGCCGGCCATTGATCCATCAACATTCATCCTCCTCTGACGCACCAGAGCGCGCCTAAATCTGCGTAAAATAGCGGTGGAGCCCACGGCCATCTGTTGCCTGTCGCGTCGCGCGGTAACGGCTGTACCACGGCGCTGCTCATGAAACCAATATGTCTTGATTCCTCTAAACATGCCCCATCATACAACCCGTCGTCAATCAAACCAGCGTCTATCGAGCCATTGACGCACCAAACAAAGGTCGATCATAGGAAGAACGTTAAAATACGCGAAAAGCGGCAAAATACGCGATCACACCTACAAATAAAACGAAATTTAACGCTTAATGACCTCTGACGTCATCTGCCGCGTAATGCAGTAATACAGGAAACGCTATGATCACCCTCTACCACAACCCTCGGTGCTCCAAGTCTAGACTAACTTTGGCACTTCTACGCGAACATAATATTGAACCTGACATCGTCCTCTATTTAGAGCAGCGTTTAGATGGCGCGCAGTTGCAGGCGATCCTCGACAAGCTGGGTTGCGAACCGCGCGCGCTGTTGAGGCGCTCCGAGGAGGACTATAAGCGGTTGGGGTTAAAAAATCCCGACCTGTCCGATCAACGATTACTGCAGGCCATGCTAGACTATCCCAAACTAATGCAGCGACCAATCGCGGTGCGCGGCGAGCGTGCGGCCATCGGGCGTCCCCCTGAAAACGTGCTGGAACTACTTTGATAAGCGCAGCAAAAAACTCACCCCAAACGTTGTTTACCGATGAATGACCCCTACCTGCTGGTACTCTATTACAGCCGCCATGGCCATGTGCGTCGACTTGCCGAACAATTGGCAATCGGCGTCGAATCTGCTGGTATGGTGGCGCGCCTGCGCACTGTGCCAGTTGTATCGAGTACCTGCGAAGCGATCACCGACGATATCCCAGACGACGGCCCGCTGTTCTGCCAGCAGTCAGATTTAGCCGACTGCGCCGGCCTCCTGCTCGGCAGCCCAACACGCTTTGGCAACATGGCCGCGCCACTCAAATACTTTATCGACAGCACCTCAGATCTATGGCTAAACGGCTCACTGATAGGTGTTCCGGCGGGGGTATTCACCTCGACATCGAGCTTGCATGGCGGCCAGGAGACAACACTCCTGTCGATGATGCTACCGCTGCTCCACCACGGCATGCTGCTGAGCGGTGTACCCTATTCTGAATCGGCTCTGGCCACCACCAAGCGCGGCGGCGGTCCTTATGGGGCCACGCACGTTGAGGGCGACCAGCTATCCGCCGATGAAATCCAAATCTGTCGAACCCAAGGTAAACGCCTTGCTCGACTTGCACAAAAATTACAATGAGTTCGCCAGAATGACCACAGAACGCGTTTTAAACGTTACTCGACACCTCACCCACGCAAGTTATTTTGGCCTATTGGCAGTGTTAATAGTCAACACCATGGTGCAGGGCGCGCCCTGGGTGTTTTACCTGTGGCCAGTGCCGCTGATGATTTTTATTCCCGGCCTATTGCGCGACAGCACGCGAACACTGATATGGATGTGCTTTGTGGTTCTGCTGTATTTTTATATGGCGATCGACAATCTCGCGGGTTCGCGAGCACATCCACTCGATCATGCAGAACTCGTTTTAACCGCTATACTGTTTTCATCGGCGATGATTTGGGCCCGCTGCAAACAGAAACTTGGGCTGTAAAGGCATCGCTAACACCACAACTCATAGAGATATTTTATGTTTAAACGCTTTTTCCGATTTATCGGTGGCTTGATCACCACGCTCCGTACCCTCGTTAGTCTGGTTATTTTAGGTTTTATTATTGCTGTGGTTGCCGACGGCTTTTCCGATCCAACACCGCCAATCGCGGACAGCGGCGCGCTGCTTTTGCAACCCAAAGGTCTTTTGGTTGATCAGTTGACGAGAACTGACCCGATAGCTGAAGCGCTCAATCAAGCCTCCAATAGTCAACCCGAAACGCTGGTTAGAGATGTGGTGCGCGCCATCGACAGCGCTGCCGATGACGACCGAATCAGCCATTTAGTGTTGGGACTCGACGATATGCAGGGTGGCGGTATCAGTAAACTGGCCGAAATTGGCAGTGCTCTGCTGCGCTTTAGAGCGACCGACAAACCCATCATTGCGTTTGCCGACGACTATGGTCAACAGCAGTATTTTCTCGCCGCCCACGCGGACAAGATCTTTTTAAATCCATTGGGTTCCGCACAGTTGATCGGTTTTGGCTCCTATTCAAGCTACTTCAAAGAGGCGCTCGACAAACTCAAAGTCGATGTCCACGTCTTTCGCGTCGGCACCCACAAAAGCGCGGTAGAACCCTTTATCGGCAATCAGATGTCGACTTTGGCGCGCGACGAAAACCGACGATTGGTGAGCACTCTCTGGCGTTACTACGGCGAAAAAATCGAGTCGCTGCGCGAACTACCGGCTGGCAGCATCGATGATTATGCAAATCAGATGGATGTAAAACTTCGCGCAGTGAACGGTAATATGGCGCAACTGGCAATGGCCTCTGGATTGGTCGACCGAATCGCTTCGCGTTCTGAAATGAACACTTACCTCGAGGAGCTGGTGGCCGATAAACAGGGCGAATTTGAATACATCGGACTGGATGGTTACCTCGCCAACATTGATCGAGAGCAGCCGCCGAGCGAGCAACAACAGAACAAAATTGCCGTGGTCGTCGCCAAGGGTGAGATTTTAGACGGTCGCCAGCCAGAGGGTAAGGTCGGCGGCGACAGCCTCGCTGATATGTTTGCCGATGTCCGCGACGACGACGCGGTGCGCGCCGTGGTACTGCGTATTGATAGCCCTGGCGGCGGCGTCTTTGCTTCCGAGGTCATCCGCGACGCGATTGCCGCAACTCGCGAAGACGATATCCCGGTAGTGGTATCGATGGGCAGCATCGCCGCATCGGGCGGCTACTGGATAGCCGCTGAAACCGATCGCGTACTGGCGATGCCGACGACCATCACCGGTTCGATAGGCGTCTTCGCTTTGATACCCAACTTCGAAAAAGGCTTGAGCGCCCTCGGCATCCGCGCCGATGGCGTCGGCAGCACCTCGATGGCGTCGGCCTATCAACTCGATCAAAAAATGACCGATCAGACCCGCGCAATTGTCCAGATGGGCGTCGAAGATATCTATCGGCGCTTTTTAAAGATTGTTGGAGAGGGCCGTAAGCTAGCCCCAGAAGTGGTTGCAGAGATTGCCGAGGGTCGAGTTTGGACCGGTACCAAAGCGCTTGAGTTAGGGCTAGTAGACCAACTAGGCGACCTCTCCGACGCCATTCAAGTGGCGGCGGAACTGGCTCAAATTGACGACTATATTATAGACTATCGACAGCAACCGATGACCATGTTTGAACAAATTATGAGCGACTTTACAGTCGGCATAGCCAGCGTATTAGGCCGCGCAGCAGCGCCTAACTGGCTACCTAACTGGTTAACTAACGCCGCCGAGCGAGCCCTGCAACCGCTGCAAATACTCGACACCTTGAACGATCCACGGGGCATCTATGCCTATTGCGTCGAGTGCCCTGAATAATTGATGTGATCGGGCCCAGCCAACGCTTGGTGGGTTAAAGCCCCAACGTCGATTTGACCAGCGGCAGCGTGATGCGCCGCTGCTCTTGCAGCGATGCGCGGTCGATGGCGTCCAGAGCCGCCATCAAAACTCGCGTACTGCGGGTGGTGCGATGGAGTATAAAAAGTGCAATTTCGTTCGACAGGTAGAGCCCACGACGGTTGGCGCGATACTGCATCAACCGCCGCAAATCCTCGTCGTGATAATCGCTAAAATGCAGCGCAACACCAGATTTTAACCGCGACAACAAATCCGGCAATGGCACCTGCAACGCCTCCAATGGACAGTGCGCGGCGACCACCAGCTTAGTGCCGCCGTCTTGGCAGCGATTGAAAAAATGAAACAGCGGCTGCTGCCACTCAGGCGCTGCTGCGACCTCGTCGAAATCGTCCAGACACACCGTACCACTCGCCTCGAGCCCATGCAGAACGTCCCCCGGGGGATGCTCCGCTAAGGTAGTCAAATTTAAATACAGCGCGCTTGGTTGACGTTGACAGGCGGCCTGCAACAAGTGTGAAAGTCCAGTGCCGGGCGCCCCCGAAAGATAGACATAGGATTGTTCCTGCTCGCGCAAACAGTGCGCCGCGAGGAACTGGGGCGTGCCGGTGGGCGCATAAAAATTATCAAACGTCGCCTGATCGTCCAGCGCAATTGCCAAGCTTAGCTGGCTCACTTGGCCGCCCAAGCGAGGTATAAAACCCCGCGATCAAACGCCTGAACAGACTGAGCCGCCCGCAGATAACCACTGCGCAACAGCGCCTGGTACAACAATTCGATATCCCCTTCAACCTCGACAGACAATGCCAGTTTAGGGCCCTCGACGCTAATCATCTGAAGATTTTCAACCAATTCAAGCTGCTCAATTTGGCTTTTCAATGCCCGGTAGCCGGCATAGTCTATGACGCCATCGACTTCGACCTGAAACTGATTGTGCCTAGCCTGCGGCACGTAGGCGTAGTAACCGGCGATACCGTCGACAATGTGGTCTAGACTCGAGAGCACAAAGCCCTCGATGTTAGCCGCGCGACCATCGCCGAGTTTGCGCTCGCCGGACGCCTGATACAACCAAGAACCGCGCACCTCTCCCGACGAGGTAGTGTAAAAACGCAACAACAGCCAGACATCACTTTGATAGCGCTGAGACGCCTCGGCGATGGCACTGGCATCCATTTTCCAAGCCTCGTCCTCAGACAGAGCGATGCGATCTTCGAGATCAAAACCAGGAAAAACAAATGGAATGCCCCGCTGTTGCAATTTTTCGGCAACCAAATCGGCGATCTTCGGCGTCGCCAGCGAATTGACGAATTGGCGCCGACCCGTTTGAGCGTCGTCGCCGATCATCCATATCAACATAAGTGGTCGATTGGATGGCAGCACCGGTAATTTTTGGGCGCGCACGAACTGGTCGAGGGCGGCCTTGGAAAAATTCACTTCAAGGCCAATATTGGCGTTATTGGACGACATTGCACTTTTTGACAGCGCGGTATATCCGAGAGCAGCCACATAGTCGTCAACGTGGGTTAAGAGTTCATCGACCTTGGCCGTTCCGAGTATTTGGCTATTGCCAGTCAGTTTAACCAACACCTGACGAAACGCATCGCGCACGCCCGCCTGCTGCGCCATCGATGTCTGATTGGTGACCTGCACCTGTCCTAGATATAGATCGTCTACCTGTTCCGCCAATAACGATGAACAAAAAAACATGCAATACAGCAAAAAACTGGCAACCAGCAGAGCTTTCAATGAACTATCTCCGTATTTATTTTCATCATTATACCAGTGCTTGATGAAAATTTGCCTCGGGGGCCCTAAAATACCCCCTTTGTCGAGGAATACCTTCGTATGAGCAACCACAACCCTGAACGAGCACCCCTAAGCTACAAAGACGCCGGTGTCGACATCGATGCTGGCAATCGCCTAATCGATAACATCGCCAGTGCCGCCCGGCGCACCCGGCGCCCTGGCGTGCTATCAGGACTAGGTGGCTTCGGGGCGCTGTTTGAACTCCCCAGCGGCTACAACCAACCGGTATTGGTCTCTGGAACCGACGGCGTCGGCACCAAATTGCGCCTGGCGCTTGATTACCACATGCACGATCGCGTCGGTATCGACTTGGTCGCTATGTGCGCCAACGATCTGATCGTCTGTGGAGCCGAGCCCCTATTCTTTTTGGATTACTACGCCACCGGTAAACTCGACGTCGAAACCGCAACCGCCGTGGTTGGCGGCATTGCCGATGGCTGTGGGCTAGCAGGCTGTGCGCTTATCGGCGGTGAAACTGCAGAAATGCCGGGCATGTACGAGGGCGAGGACTACGATCTCGCCGGGTTTTGTGTTGGCATTGTCGAAAAATCTGAGATGATTGATGGCAGCGCTGTGGTAGCAGGCGATAGCTTGATCGGCTTGACCTCCAGCGGGCCACATTCGAATGGCTTCTCGCTAATTCGCAAGGTTATCGAGATAAGCCAGACCGACCCGAGCCAACTGCGGCTGTCCGGAGAGCGCCTGATCGATCTATTGATGGAACCGACCAAAATTTACGTTAAATCGCTACTGACATTGATTTCGCAACAGCCGGTGCACGCGCTGGCGCATATTACCGGCGGCGGATTACTGGAAAACATACCCCGAGTGCTACCCGACGACACCAAGGCGGTCATAGACTGCAGCGCATGGCAACGTCCAGAGGTATTCGACTGGTTACAACAGACCGGCAATATCGACGAACGCGAGATGCACCGCACGCTCAACTGCGGCATTGGCATGGTCGTGTGCGTGCCCGCCGCGGACACTCAGGCAGCTCTCGACAGCCTTCGTGCAACCGGTGAGCAGGCGCTACTGCTCGGTCGCGTCGAATCCCGAAAGGATGCCACCGAGCAAGTTGAACTGCTCGGATTATCGACGTGATCCCCGACACCACAAATGCTCGGGCGAAAACCAAAATCGTGGTATTGATCTCTGGCAGCGGTTCCAATCTGCAAGCCTTTATCGACGCTCGCGATAACCGACAATTGAACGCCGACTTAGTCGGTGTTATCAGTAACCGACCCAAGGCAACTGGCCTTAAACGGGCCGCACGCGCCGGTATAGCGTCGCGTATTATCGATCACCAAGCGTACCCGAAGCGCCTTGACTTCGACCGTGCACTGGCCGCCGCGGTGGCCGACTACAACCCCGACCTAGTGATCTTAGCGGGTTTTATGCGTATTTTAAGCGCCGAATTTGTCGATCGTTTTAGCGGTCGTATGCTGAATATCCACCCGTCCTTACTGCCCAAGTATCCGGGGTTGAACACCCATCAACGGGCACTTGACGCCGGCGATAACGAGGCCGGCACAACGGTGCACTTTGTCACCTCCCAACTCGACGGTGGGCCACCGATCGTACAGGGCGCAGTACCCATAATTAGCGGTGACAGCGCCGCCGACATTGCCGCCAGAGTGCTCGGCGTAGAGCATGTTATCTTTCCCATGGCAGTGCAGTGGTACTGCGAGGGACGGCTGTCCATGCAAGATGGTGCTACACTGTTGGACGGAGAGGTGCTGGCGCCGACGGGACGGACCTTCGAGGCGTAAATAGACCTCAGCAAATACCTCCCGACAAGTTGTATAGCATATTGATAAATCAATGGAGGAAATCTATGCAAATAAGGCAATATGTCACAGTTATCTGCCTACTTTTGGCCACCACCGGCGGTTCACCATCGGCGTTTTCCAACCCATCGCTCCCGCCACCCGTTGTGGCTATAAATATCTCTCAGATAGATGCGACTTACGCTGCAAACTACAATGGCATGTCGATCACTGCTGTAAAAACCCTCACCGCCTTAGCCGATGGCGAGTATTTAGACCGACTGGATGCCACTAGCATGTTCGGCGAAATATCCCAGTCGGCGCGTTTTAAGATCTCGGCAAAGGGCCAGTTGATACCTTTAGAGTATCGCGATCAACGCTCGATACTTGGCATAAAGCGCTCCGAAGAACAGATTTTCGATTGGGATCTATCGCAGTTGCAATATCGCAAAGGCAAGCGCAATGCGCAAATGGCTATTCAACCCGGTCTGCTCGATATTCCAACCCATCACCTGCAACTGCGGCGAGATCTGGCAGGCGGGCGCAGCCAATTTGAATACCCAGTAGCGGCCCGAGGAAAACGCCAAATGTATCGCTACATTCAGGTCACAGAAGAACTTTTGGAGACACCCATGGGGCCGCTAGACACCGTGGTGATGGAACGCCAGCGTGACAACGACTCCCGACGAACCACCGTATGGCTGGCACCAAAGTGGGATTATTTACTGGTTAAACTGGAACAAATTGAAAAAAAAGAACGCTATACTATGATGCTGGAAAGCGCCGCGATCAATGGCCGCACCGTCACCCCGAATATCGCCAGCACTGAGGAAATACTATGAAATCCACAGACAAAAAATTAAGCGCCAGCACGATCATTGCCGCGCTTGGCGTTATCGCCGCAATTATTGTCGCCGCTGGCCTCCTTTATCGGATTCAGGGAAACGATGAGGTCGACCTCGAAGCTATTGCCCCGACACCCGAGGTGGTTGAGTTAGTGATCGAAGAACTGCAAGTGCCTGAGCTAGAAATTCCCACTCCAGCAGTCGTGGAAGCACCACCTAGCCCGCAACAACCCGCCCCCGAACCGATCAAACTTCCCGACCTAGACGACAGCGACGGCTTTGTGCGCGAGCGCATGCAACAGGTCTCGGCACATGCACACTTCGCACAATGGCTGACTGCCGATGATCTACTGCGTCGGTCAGCGAGTTATCTAGATGGTTTGTCTCGCGGCGTAGTGCTATCAAAAATTTTCCCGCTAAGCGCGCCGAAGGATAAATTTACCACCCACAAAGACGGTCAAACTATCTGGTTAAACGCCGGCAATTACGAGCGCTACGACGACACCATCGACGCCCTAATGTCACTCGACACGGTCGCGGCAGCAAAAATGTTTCACTTGGCACGGCCGCTTCTGGAAGCCTCCTTTTCCGAGATGGGCTACAGCCCGCGACAGATGGAAGGCATCATCTTGCAGGCCATAGACCGCGTGCTAGCGACGCCGATCATCGTCGAACCGATTGAATTGACCCACGAGTCGGTATTATATGAATTCGCCGACCCCGAACTAGAAGGCCTGCTGCCAGTGCAAAAGCAGGTGCTGCGCACCGGCCCGGAAAATACCCAAAAGCTGCAGCAGCAGGCGCTGGCACTGAAGACTGCTCTACTCAACCCCTAGGCTAGATTTTTGGCAAGGTCACTCCGGTTTGGCCCTGATACTTGCCGCCGCGATCCGCGTAAGAAGTTTCGCAGACCTCATCGGCCTCGAAAAATAACATCTGAGCAACGCCCTCGTTGGCATAGATTTTGGCTGGCAAACTGGTGGTGTTGGAAAATTCCAGCGTCACATGACCCTCCCACTCAGGCTCCAATGGAGTGACATTGACGATGATACCGCAGCGCGCATAGGTCGACTTGCCAAGGCATATGGTAAGCACCGAACGCGGTATTTTGAAATATTCCACAGTGCGCGCCAAGGCAAATGAGTTTGGCGGTATAATGCAGCAATCGCCGACAACATCGACAAAGGCGTCGTTATCAAATTGCTTGGGGTCGACGGTCTTCGAGTGTACGTTGGTAAATATCTTAAATTCAGCAGCACAACGCACGTCGTACCCATAGCTGGATACGCCATAAGAAATCACTCTTTGATCACCAGAATATCTCACTTGCGCCGGCTCAAAGGGTTCGATCATGCTCTGTTTCTCGGCCATTCGTTTTATCCAGCGATCTGACTTAATACTCATCTATGGGTCTCCATCGGTTGTTATTTGGCGGTAATGACCGGGTATATTTTGGCGCTATCAATCGAACACAATATCTGGACTAGGAGCTGTCTCGCAATTGTCGAGTGCGACGATCACGGCGCGCGCAATGGCGGCATAGGCCACTGCTGAAGGGCTCTGCGGGGCAGCCATAATAATTGGTTGACCGCTGTCTCCCGCCTCTCGTACCGCCGCATCCAGCGGTAGCTGGCCGAGCAATTCTGTGGCGTATGTGTCGGCCAGCATCGCCCCGCCCCCGCTGCCAAAGATCGCCTCGCTATGCCCGCAAGCAGAGCAGTAGTGCATGGCCATGTTTTCGACGATACCCAACACCGGTATATTGACCTTGGCAAACATCTCAATGCCCTTTTGGGCATCCAGCAGTGCGATATCCTGCGGCGTTGTGACAATCACTGCGCCAGCCACTTTGGCCTTCTGAGATAGGGTTAATTGAATATCGCCGGTACCCGGAGGCAGATCGACCAACAAAGCATCGAGTTCGCCCCACTCGGTGTGTTGCAACATCTGCTGCAGTGCACCCGCGGCCATAGGTCCGCGCCATGCCATAGCGGTCTTGGCGTCGACCAAATAGGCCATCGACATACTCGCAAGACCCTGCGCCAGAACCGGCTCAAGGCGTTTACCATCGACAGATTTCGGCCGCACCCCGTCGGCTACTCCGAGCATCATAGCAATGCTTGGGCCGTAGATGTCGGCATCTAACAGACCAACCTTTAAACCTTCGCCGAGCAATCCCAGCGCCAGATTCACCGCCACCGTTGACTTGCCGACACCGCCCTTGCCCGACGCGATGGCAATAATTTTTTTAACCTCAGCTACCACTGATTTTCTCGCTCTGTCTATTTCGTTTTAGGATAGTGGCCGACGAGCGGCCATGGCGGCGAATTGCACATGAAAAATTTCCATAAAATCGCTATAGTTGCCAGCATATTTTATCGCCCGACAAAAAGAATCGATCACCATGCCAAAGACTCGTCAAATTCTTGTTACCAGCGCCCTTCCATACGCCAATGCAGCACTCCATCTTGGACACATCTTGGAGTATACGCAAACCGACATCTGGGTGCGCTTTCAAAAGATGCGAGGCCACGAATGTTACTACGTTTGCGGCGACGATGCTCATGGCACCGCAATTATGCTCAAAGCCGATGAGCAGGGGATTACCGCCGAGGAACATATCGCCAATATGCGCGCCATTCACGAGGCCGATTTTAACGACTTTTTGATCGGCGTCGATCACTACAGTTCGACCCACAGCGAGGAAAACCGGCTTTTCTCCGAATTGATCTATCAGCGTTTAGTGGCTAACGATCACATCGCCCAACGCACCATCGTGCAGTCTTTTGACCCGGAAAAAAATATCTTTTTGGCCGACCGCTACATTCGTGGCACCTGCCCGAAATGCAAGACGGCCGATCAATATGGCGACAACTGCGAGGCCTGTGGCGCCACCTATCAGGCGACCGAACTGATCGATGCGGTATCGGCTATCTCGGGCGCTACGCCGATTGAAAAAGAGTCGCTGCACTACTTTTTTAAACTTCCTGAATTCACCGATTTCTTGCAACACTGGACCCGCGACGGCCACCTCCAAGGCGAAGTCGCCAACAAACTGGCCGAGTGGCTCGACAGCGGCCTGCAAGAGTGGGATATCAGCCGTGACGGTCCGTATTTCGGCTTCGAAATTCCTGGCGCACCGGATAAATATTTTTACGTTTGGCTGGACGCGCCAATCGGTTACATGGCAATTTTTAAATCACTGTGTGAACTCCGCGGCATCGATTTTGAGCGCTTTTGGGCCGCCGACAGCAGTGCCGAGTTGCATCACTTTATCGGTAAGGATATCGTCAATTTTCATGCCCTGTTTTGGCCAGCTATGCTCCACAGTGCTGGGTTTCGCACGCCAACCCAGATATCGGTGCACGGTTTTGTCACCGTCAACGGTAAAAAAATGTCCAAGTCACGCGGAACCTTCATTAATGCACGCTGCTACTTGGAACACCTCGACCCAGAGTACTTGCGCTATTACTACGCCTCTAAGTTATCTCGTTCGGTCGAAGATATCGATTTAAACTTGGGCGATTTTGTACAAAAAGTGAATAGCGATCTGGTCGGTAAAGTGGTCAATATCGCTAGTCGCTGTGCCAAATTTATCGCCCAAGGCAATGCCGGGGTGCTATCAGAAAATATCGAAAATCCGCAACTGTGGGCGCAAGTGAGAGATGCCCAAGAGCGCATCGCCGAGCACTACGAAAATCGTGACTTTAGCAAGGCGGTCCGCGAGATCATGTCCCAGGCCGATGCCGCCAATGAGTACATTGCTGCGCGCGAACCATGGAAACTTAACAAAGACGATAGCCAGCGACAACAGGTTCAGGATATCTGTTCGTTGGGGATCAATTTATTCCGCCTACTGGTGATCTATTTAAAGCCGATACTGCCGCGGATGGTGGCTGCCAGCGAGGAGTTTTTGAACGATCAACTGGATTGGGACAGCGTCCAAATGCCCCTCACCGGCCATCGTATCGAGCCCTTTAAACCGCTTTTAAAACGGGTTGAAAACGAGCGTGTCGAGGCGATGCTCGAGGCCAGCGCAAAGCAGGCAGCAGCGCTACAAAGTGCTTCCCAGAGCGAGTCCCAGAGCAGCGCACTCGAGGATAGCGAGCCACTGGCGCCTCAGATCGATTATGATGACTTCATCAAGGTCGATCTAAGAGTGGCGAAAATCGTCAGCGCCGAAGCGGTCGAGGGCGCGGATAAATTGTTGCGGTTGACGCTCGACTTGGGGGACAGCACTCGACAGGTATTTTCGGGCATCAAATCGGCCTATAAACCGCAGGATTTAGAGGGTCGGTTAACCCTAATGGTAGCCAATTTGGCGCCGCGTAAAATGCGCTTTGGGGTGTCCGAGGGGATGGTTTTGGCGGCCGGTTCAAAGGATGGTATTTACCTGTTAGAACCGGACAGCGGCGCCCAACCCGGACAGCGAGTGACCTAGTGAAACGAGGCGCAAACGGAACGCCTTTCAGCACTCGCGCGACGCCCCGATAATGTAGCTTTGTCATCGACCGAGAGCAGACTATGACCGATACCAACAGCATCCTGATGAGCGCGATATTGATCAACAATATTCTGTTGATTCAGTTCTTTGGTGTCTCCGCGCTTGCAAACATTGCCAACCGGCCGAGCACCGCTATCGCCATGGCAATCGCAACCACTGGGGTGGTCACGCTGTCTGCCGCTGTAAATCACATGGTCGACAACTGGATTTTAGTGCCACTGCAACTCGGTTATTTACGCACTCTGACCTCTATACTAGTGATCGCAACGCTGGCGCAATGTGGCGGGCTGCTGATCGAGGCTCAACGTCCAGCGCTCTTCCGCCAACTCGGTGGTCTACTGCCGTGGCTTGCCAGCAATACATTGATCCTTGCGGTGGCATTGCAAAATAGTCTAAATACGCTGACCTTTAGCCAATCGGTACGCTCTGGATTAGGCGCAGGTTTGGGTTTTTCGTTGGTGTTGATCCTGTTCTGCGCCATCTGTGAGAGGCTGGCCGCCGCCGATGTACCACGGCCGTTTCGCGGCGCCGCGATCACCATGATCAGCGCTGGCTTGATGTCTATGGCCTTTATGGGCTTGAGCGGTCTAGCGTAACATGGGCGAGCTTTCCGCTGTCAGCGCCTACCTATCGACATCCGCGGTATTGCTCGGGTTAACCCTGATGTGCGGAGCCTTAATCGGCAGTGCATGGGCGCTATTCCCCGCCGACCGAGACCGCCGGATAGTCCACATCGACGATCTTTTGCCGCAAACCCAGTGCGGCCAGTGCGGCCACCCTGGTTGTCGTCCCTACGCCGAAGCCATCGCCGATGGCCAGCCAATCAATCGCTGCCCGCCGGGAGGCCAAGCCACCATCGATGCCCTGGCTGAGTTACTCGGCGTAGAGAGTCTAGCGCTCGACCCAGAACACGGCACGGAAAACTCCGAAATCAGCGTCGCGTATATACGCGAAGATGAATGCATCGGCTGCACTAAATGCATTCAAGCCTGCCCGGTAGATGCCATCGTCGGCGCAGCGAAGTTGATGCATACGGTAATTGTCGATCAGTGCACCGGTTGCGACCTGTGCGTCGAACCCTGTCCAGTGGATTGTATCGACATGCTGCCTGCCCCGATCAACGGAGGACGAGGGTTGGCATCATCAGCTCTACTAGCTAAGCCGAGCATCCTCGCGCATCGAAACGCAGGGCAAGCCCAACGAGAATTGCCATGAGCCGGATTTGGGAAACACCCGGCGGTATTCACCCGCCGGCTAACAAGCGTCAGTCGCTGTCCCTTCCTATCGACTATCCGGAACTACCGGAACGACTGGTAGTGCCACTTGACCAACACGGCGGCAGGCCATGCAGGGCCTGCGTCGAGGTCGGCCAGCAGGTACTCAAGGGCGAGTTGATCGGCGTGGTCGATGGGCCTCTCGGCGCCGCGGTGCACGCGCCCAGTTCGGGCACCGTGACGGCGATCGAGCCGCGTCCGGCGGGCCATTTGTCAGGGCGACCCGCGCGCTGTATCGAAATAGCCATCGATGGGCTCGAGCGCTGGACAAGTCGCCAGCGCGTCGCCGATTACTGTCAAATGTCCGCGCCGCAACTGGTCGATCGAATTGCTCAATCGGGCATCGCCGGACTGGGTGGCGGTGGTTTTCCCACGGCGACTAAACTGACCACTAGCGGCCACCCCCCGATCGCAACGCTTATCGTCAACGCCACGGAGTGCGAGCCCTATGTGACCGCAGACGAGTCGCTGATGCGCGAACGCGCAGACGAAATCATCCAGGGAATAGATATCCTCGCACATATTCACGGCAACCGCGCGCGTATGGTGATCGGCATTGAACAGAGTAAACCCGAGGCCTTGGCAGCGCTGCGCACAGCCTGCGCAAAAAGCGCCGTGGAAATCGTTGAAATCCCCAGAAAATACCCATCTGGTGGCGAGCGACAACTGATCTATGCACTCACCGGAAAGCAGCTGCCCAGTGGAGAAATACCCGCCAATATCGGCGTACTCTGTATCAACGTGGCAACGGTTTACGCCATCAAACGCGCAGTGATCGACGGCGAACCCCTGATCTCGCGGGTGGTCACTGTAACCGGCGGCGCCTGCGCGACTCAGCGCAATTATCAAGCGCTGATCGGCACTCCGATAAAACACCTTTTGCGCCATAGCGGTGTGAACAACAACCGCCTTAATCAGTTAATCATGGGGGGCTCCATTAGCGGTTTTAAACTGCCCTCGGATGAGGTGCCGGTGGTTAAAACCAGTTATTGTATTCTCGCGCCCGACATCGACGAATTTGCCCCCGCCCCGCCAGAGCGCGCATGTATTCGTTGTGGACGGTGCGCCGAAGTCTGCCCAGCATCACTGCTGCCACAGCAGTTGCTATGGCACGCTAAAGCCGCCAACCACCAGCAACTCGAAGAACACAATCTGTTCGATTGTATCGAGTGCGGCGCCTGTAGCTATGTATGTCCGAGCCATATTCCGCTGGTTGACTACTACCGCGCCGGAAAAGTTCACCTAGATGCCGCGCGCCAGGTCAAGAGCAATGCCGCGCAAGCTCGCCAGCGCTTTGAATTTCATCAATTGCGACTGGCTCGCCTGGAGCGCGAACAGAGCCTGCGCCGCGCCGCGCGCCGCAGCGCTGCGGTGCCATCCAATGCGCCTAGAGCGCCGGTTGCGCGTCTGTCGAGTGCCGATATTATCGCCGATGCGCAGAACCGTGCCGCCAGTAAGCAGCCGACCGTCGAACAGACCCTCGACAAACTGCAGCGCAATATCAGTATGCTGCAAAACCGCCTCGAACTGGCTGAACAGCGGCTTGTCGCCGCCAGCGACGATACCCTAAACAAACAAAACAGCCTCAGGGCAGCGGTCGAGGGCGCACGCCAAAAATTACAGCGCGCCGAACAGCGACTTACCGAGCAAGCCCACGGATGATGTCGCCAGCCTCCAGCTTAGCCCACAGCGGCCAAAGCACCGATAACATTATGCACTGGGTCCTATTGGCGACCTTGCCAGGTGGCCTAGCGTTGACCTGGCAGTTTGGCTGGGGCGTGCCGCTTAACGTTCTATTATGTAGTCTGTGCGCGCTCGCCTGTGAAGCGATGGCACTGCGACTTCGCGGTCGTCCGGTGGGCTTTCATCTACGCGACTGTAGCGCCTTGGTCACCGCGGTCTTTCTCGGCTTGGCGCTGCCGCCACTGGTGCCCTGGTGGTTAGTCGCAATCGCTTGTAGCTGCTCCATCATCATCGCAAAACAACTATACGGCGGGTTGGGCAACAATCCGTGCAACCCGGCAATGGTCGGATATGCCACCGTGCTACTGTGCTTTCCCGAGGAAATGAGCCGTTGGCTAACGCCACAGGCGCTACTGCCAGAGGATCTCTATCAACCGGGGCTTTGGCAATCTATCCATCTGGTGATTGGCGGCGGCGATTTAATCGACGGCATCACCGGCGCCACTCCACTCGAAGTGCTAAAGCACAAAACCGGATTAATGATAGAGCAGGTATATGCCAGCGAGCCGGTTTTTTACCGGGCAAGTTGGGCCGGTGCGGGTTGGGAGTGGGTCAATCTGGGCTTTCTCGCCGGTGGCCTATTGCTGTTGCGTAAAGGTATCTTTAGCTGGCATGCACCACTGATGATGCTTGTCAGTTTATCGCTAATGGCGCTTTTTTATTGGGATGCTGGGAGTTCTGCAAGCCATGGGTCACCGCTCTTTCATCTCTTTAGTGGCGCGTCGATGATGGGCGCGTTCTTTATTCTCACCGACCCAGTGTCATCCGCCACCAGTATCCGGGGAAAGCTCATATACGGCGCCATGATTGGCGTACTTGTGTTTACTATTCGCAGTTGGGGCGACTACCCCGACGCCCTGGCATTCGCCATATTGTTGGCAAATTTTGCCGCACCGACTATCGATCGCTACGCCGCGCCGCGAGCCTTCGGCCACTCTGCTCAGCGCAACGGCGTGCCTCCCAAGGAAGATCAATGACCGTCAAAACTGCCCCTAATCGAGCGCAATGGCTGCGCCTTTTAGGCATCGCACTGCTAATCGGCGCACTGGTAACCACCCTAGAAATGCTCACCCGCGAGCGCATCGTCGCATCCCAAACTAGCGCCGAACTAGACTATCTTCGTCAGGTCTTAGACCCCGACGATCAAGGCGCCGCAATAACCTTCAAAAAATGGCCCATCGTCAGCCGAAAACTTGAATTATTGGGACTTAGCGAGGGTGATGAAATGCACATTGCACTGCGCGCAGGGCAGCCGATTGCGGCGATCATACCAAGCATCAGCAACGCCGGTTATGGCGGGGCCATCAAATTACTCGTGGGAATAGATTTCACTGGGCATATTATTGCGGTGCGGGTTATATCCCACCGCGAGACGGCTGGCCTTGGCGATAAAATCGAGCTTGCTAAGAGCGATTGGATCGAGGCATTTAGTAAGCGCTCACTATCTAACCCAGACACCAAATATTGGGCAGTCGAGGCGGACGGTGGAATCTATGATCAATTCACTGGCGCCACTATTACACCGCGCGCTGTAGTCAATCAAGTGGCCGCGACGCTGCAATTCTTTGCCGATGAGCGCGCTGCGTTGGCGGCTCAGATTACGTCGCAAGCCAACCCAGAGGCACGCGAGTGAATCCGTCAGACGACAACTACAGCGCTTTCCACGGGCTATGGCGCGATCACCCTGTGCTAGTGCAATTGCTCGGACTCAGCCCTCTGTTGGCGGTAACGACAACCTTGGCTAATGCGCTCGGCCTGGGGCTAGTGACTTTAACTGTGCTGCTCGGTTCGAGTGTCACTTGCTCACTGTTACGCCGGCAACTCAATGGCGCATTGCATCTGCCGATGCTGTTGTTGATTATCGCCGCTTGGGTCACCTGTGCTGAATTACTCGTGCGCGCCTATGCCTATCCTCTCGCTCAGGCACTCGGCATCTTTTTGCCACTGATCACCAGCAATTGCATTGTCTTAAGCCGAGCGCAGACTATCGCCGCGCGCCATCCAATCGGCACGGCGGCACTCGATGCCACGGTCATTGGCAGTGGATTTTTAGCGCTACTGTTAATTGTCGGGGCAATTCGTGAACTGTTCGGCCGCGGGTCGCTGTTCGCCGACATGCACCTGATTTTCGGAGATGTCGCTAGAGACTGGTTGTGGCAGCCTTTTGACGGCGATTACACGCTATTGATTCTGAGCATGCCGGCGGGCGCATTTTTACTGCTTGGATTTCTAATCGCGTCGAAAAATTTTCTCGACTCATGGCTGTTGCCATCGTCCGAATCACCGCCAGAAAAACCGATAACGGGCTCCAAGCGCGTGCGCACCACCGGTAAAATTAACTGAGTCAGGCTTCTGACCCGCTGTCATTACAAAAAACAACGCGGAAATGCGCGAACCCACCAGATATCGGCCACCTAATTACCCCATCTCCCATTGCCCGACAGTAAAAATGTGGTGCGCTCCCCGCCCAGCGCGGCTATCATTCCCAGTTCATCCAACGCGGCCGCCGCTGCCCAAACACTCGTAGGCCGTAACATGGACCAGCTGACCATTATACAACCCGACGATTGGCACCTGCATTTGCGCGATGAGGGTGCTCTGGCCACCACCGTGCCTGCCGCCGCCCGTTGTTTTGGCCGTGGCATTGTAATGCCCAACTTGGTGCCTCCGGTTAAGAACGTTGCCGCCGCGACCGCCTACCGCGAACGCATCCTCGCAGCGCGCCCCGAAAACTCCGAATGGCAGCCCTTGATGGTGTTGTATCTAACTGACAACACCTCGGCTGACGACATTCGTGCAGCGCACGCCTGTGCCTTTGTCCACGCCTGCAAGTACTACCCAGCGGGCGCGACTACCAATTCGGACTCCGGTGTCACCAACTTAGAGCGCCTCGACGAAGTGTTCGAGACCATGCAAGAACTGGGAGTTGTGTTGCAGATGCATGGTGAGGTCACTGATCCAGACATCGATATCTTCGATCGCGAAGCAGTGTTTATCGATCGCCATCTGGTTCGCATTAAGGAAAAATTTCCGGCGCTAAAGATAGTTCTCGAACACATCACTACCGAGCAGGGTGCCACTTTTGTGCGCCATAGCAAGGGACCTCTGGCGGCATCGATTACCCCTCAGCACCTACTCTACAACCGCAATGACATGCTCGTCGGCGGTATTCGGCCGCACCTGTTTTGTCTGCCTATTTTAAAACGCAATCGCCATCAAATGGCCTTGATAGACGCCGCCACCAGCGGCGATAGCCGATTTTTCCTCGGCACCGACTCTGCGCCTCATCCTCGCCATGCCAAGGAAAACGCCTGTGGCTGCGCCGGTTGCTACAGCCATCACGCAGCGATCGAACTCTATGCCGAGGCCTTCGATCGCGCCGGTGCGCTCCACCAATTAGAGGGCTTTGCAAGTCGCTACGGTGCGGATTTTTACAACCTAGCGTACAATCAATTAAAGATAACCCTCAACCGAGAACCGTGGACGGTGCCAGAACGGATCGATTACGACGGCGGTGAACTCATTCCTCTGGCCGCGGGTCAGGCGTTGAACTGGAGATTGCAAAACTAATGGAAAATTCGCCCTCATCACTACTGTCGAAACGCTTTCGTGGTTTTTTACCCGTGGTAATCGACATCGAGAGCGGCGGTTTTAACTCGCGCACTGACGCCCTGCTCGAAGTCGCAGTGGTATTGCTACAAATGGACGACAGCGGTACCTTATCCATCAAAGACAGCATGAGTAAAAACATCGATCCATTTCCCGGCGCGGTGGTCGAAAAAGCGGCGCTCGAATTTACTGGCATCGACCTTTTCGACCCCGAGCGCATGGCCGAAGAGGAAGGCGAGGCGTTGCGCGAACTATTTCAACCGATTCGTAAAGAAATCAGCCAAACGGGCTGCACCCGAGCAGTCATGGTGGGCCACAATGCGCACTTTGACCTCGGCTTTATGAATGCCGCATCGCAGCGCAACCAGATAAAACGCAACCCCTTTCATCCGTTTTCATGCTTTGATACCTCAACCCTCGCCGGTCTTGCTTACGGTCAGACGGTGCTTGCCAAAGCCTGTCAGGCAGCCAATATCGACTTTGACAACCGCGAGGCGCACAGCGCACTCTACGACGCAATGAAAACCGCCGAACTATTCTGCGGTATCGTCAATCGCTGGCGCGATATGGGCGGATGGCTCGGCGACCAATGCGACGACGCTGTCACCGACTAGGCGCTATATCGATCTTAAATTGGCGCTCCAGCCAACTTAAACAAAAGCCCGCCCAGAGAGAAACCGCTCAGACTGCGCCTACAAGCATGCCGGAAATTCGGTAATGGGATTATATATTTACCGTATAGGCACTCTAATAGAGTCGTTCGGGTTACTATAGGCGGTTAAATCGAATCACAATTAAACGCCTCGAAAAAAATCGTCGCAATGACCCAACGCTAGACAAGGAACCCAACATGACAGACTCCTTCAAAGAGAGTTCACTGCGCTATCACACCCACCCAACGCCCGGCAAACTAGAGATTAGACCGACCAAGCCTCTGGCTAACAAACGCGATTTATCGCTGGCGTACTCGCCCGGCGTGGCGTATGCCTGTGAACTTATTCAAGAAGATCCGACGGCCGCAGCTAGCGTCACCTCGCGCGGCAATCTGGTCGCGGTAATATCCAATGGCACCGCGGTATTGGGGCTCGGTGATATCGGCCCACTGGCGTCGAAGCCGGTCATGGAAGGCAAGGCAGTGCTGTTTAAAAAGTTTGCCAACATCGACGTATTCGATATCGAAGTGGATGAGCGCGACGTTGATAAATTAGTTGATATCATCGCCTCACTAGAACCCACGTTTGGCGGTATCAATCTCGAGGACATAAAGGCTCCCGAATGCTTTGAAGTCGAGCGTAAACTCCGCGAACGAATGAAAATCCCGGTCTTTCATGATGACCAACATGGCACCGCAATCGTCGCCGCAGCGGCAATCTACAACGGTCTGCGAATCGTCGACAAACTGATTGAAAACGTTAAATTGGTAGTGTCCGGCGCCGGCGCGGCAAGTATTGCCTGCGTCGATCTACTGGTAGAAATGGGCCTACGCAAAGAAAATGTGCGCATGATCGATCGCAACGGCGTCATCTATGCCGGTCGTAAAGAGGGCATGAATCCCTGGAAGCAAGAATATGCAATAGAGACCACCGACCGCACGATTGCCGATGCGATCGACGGCGCAGACCTATTTATGGGTCTCTCTGGGCCAGGCGTACTGAATGGCGAATTGGTCAAAAAGATGGGCGAACGGCCGATCATTCTGGCCATGTCCAACCCGACACCCGAGATCATGCCAGAGGAAGCCATGGCCGCACGTCCCGACGCGATCATAGCCACTGGCCGTTCCGACTACCCCAATCAGGTAAACAACGTTCTGTGTTTTCCGTTTATTTTTCGCGGTGCGCTCGACTGCGGTGCATCGACCATTAACGAGCACATGAAAATGGCCGCTGTACGCGCTATCGCGGACCTGGCAACCAAAGAAACCACCGACGTAGTGGCCGCCGCATACGCCGACGAACAACTCAAGTTTGGACCCGACTACCTGATCCCCAAACCCTTCGATCCACGTCTGATCGAGGACGTACCTATGGCGGTGGTTAAGGCAGCCATGGAGTCGGGGGTCGCGACCCGACCAATCGCTGACCTCGAAGCCTACCGACAAAGCCTGCACGAATTTGTCAATCGCGCGGGCCTGCTAATGCAACCTATCATCGAGGTGGCTAAAAAGTGTCCGGCGCGTATCGTCTACGCCGAAGGGGAAAACGACGATGTGCTGATGGCGGTGCAGGCGGTCGTCGATGAGGGTATCGCCCAGCCTGTGTTAATTGGTAGAAAATCCCATATCGAAGAAAAGGTTGACCGTTTAGGATTGCGCATCAACCTCGACCAAGATGTCGAAATCGTCGATCCCAACAACCATCAAAAACACGCTGAATACGCCGACTACTACCACGCATTGATGGGGCGCAATGGGATGTCAGTGGCCGCCTCGCAACAGATTATGCGCCACGACAATACCGCCGTTGCCGCGGTGATGGTGGCTATTGGCGATGCCGATGGCCTGATTTGTGGCAAGGTCGGTCGGTTCGATTTTCACCTGCGAGAAATCATGCATTTGCTCGGCCCCGACGACAAAAGCCAACTGGTCAGTTCTGCCGCATTGCTACTGATGCCGGACGGGCCGCTATTTTTGACCGATACCGCGATGAATATAGACCCCAGCGCCAACGAGTTAGTGCAAATCACAGAGGCAACCACCGCACTGGTCGAGCGCTTTGGTATTGAACCCAAGGTGGCTATGCTGTCGCATTCAAATTTTGGCACCTCGGGCGCAGATTCGGCTAAGAAAGTTCGCGTCGCTAGTGAGATGTTACGCGACAAATATCCGAGCATGCAGATCGATGGGGAGATGCACGTTCTCAGCGCCCTAAATCCGGCACTGCGCGATACCATCTACGCCGAGTCGCGGCTACAGGGCCGTGCCAATGTGCTGGTCATGCCCAACCTAGATGCTGCCAATATTGCCATGGGGCTTATTCGTTCGATGACCGACGCACTGCTCATCGGGCCCCTGATCCACGGTTGCAAGAAACCCGCACACATTGTGATTCCGTCGGTCTCATCACGCGGTATTTTCAATATGACGGCGCTCACGGTGACCGATATCAATGCCAACAGCCGAGTGTTGTAAGCGCACTTAAGTGCAGGTTGGTGAACTGGTCTCGATTGCCCGCTGGTAAAGGGCTCGCTTATCGAGGCCAGTAATCTTTGCCGCCACGGAGGCGGCTTTACTGGGCGACAACTCGGCGACTAGCAGTTGCAAGATGCGTTCTGCATCAGCCGTGATAACACCGGGCGACGGCGGTGATGCCGCGATGACTAAGACCATTTCGCCGCGCTGCTGAAAACTATCGTCGCTCACCATAGCATGCAGTTCAAACAGCGTGGAGCGGCTGTAAGTTTCGAATTTTTTGCTGATTTCACGGGCGATAAACGCCTCGCGTTCGCCCCCCAAAACCGCCACGGCATCCGCCAAGGTCTCGACAATACGATGCGGGGCCTCGTAGCAAACGAGCGTTTCGTTAGCCGACTGCCTCGCCTGTAGAACCGACTTTCTAGCGCTGCTTTTAGCCGGTAAAAAACCAATAAAACTGAACCGATCGGTGGCCAGACCGGATACTGAAAGTGCGCTCACCAGCGCGCAACTGCCAGGGATCGGGATCACATCAAGGCCACGTTTACGAGCCTCTGCAACCAATCGATAGCCCGGGTCCGAGATCAGCGGGGTCCCAGCATCGGAGATCAACGCGACCGAGTCACCGCGGTCGAGGCGATCGAGAATTTTGTCGGCACTCTGTCGATCACTATGGTCGTGGTAGGTCATTGTCGGCGATTTTATGTGATAATGGTCGAGCAATTTTTTACTGTGTCGCGTGTCTTCGCAGGCGATAATTTCAACGCCGTGCAACACGTCTACGGCGCGCAGCGACATATCAGCGAGGTTGCCGATAGGCGTCGCAACGATGTAGAGTGTTCCCCGTGGATCTGGATGCATAATGAGAATCTTTAAAAATTACCTGTTGTACGCCGCCATCTTAGCCTTTATGGGGGGCTGTGCGCCATCTACTAATACGCCAATCAAGACGCCCCCCGCAATCGTGCAGGCGCCGCTAATCGACCACCCAGTAACTGGCGATACGCGCCGCGCCGAACAGCTCTACCGCAGCGCGCAAAGTGCGGGCGAGGCGACTCGGAACAAGCTCTTGCTCGACAGCGCTGGACTTTTTTATCGCAATGGTCATCTACAGCGCAGTCGTAAGGTATTCACTGAGATAGACCCGCAGCGACTGCTCGATAGCGAATATTTCGAGTACACCATCCTCGGCGCCGAACGACTCAGGCACCAAGGGGATTGGGCGGAATTGAAAACCTGGCTGGACGATGCCCAGCTGGATTATTTGACGCCACGCAACAGCCTCAACCAGCGTCGACAATTGGTTGACATACAGACTGACCTGAGTATCGTTATTGGGCAGATCGAGCCAACTTTAAGAAACTCTGTCGCACTGGCAGCAGCGCTGCCCGCTAGCCAGCGGCAACATTTGCACAATCGAATTTGGGATCTGCTCGGTCGAATGCCCTATGATCAACTCGAAAAGCGCGATCCATCGCCTAGCAAACAACACCTCAATGGCTGGCGTCAACTGGCAACGCAACTGAGATCTGCCGCCGGTGATCGTGGCGGCCAATTGCGCCTATTCGACGCCTGGCGTAGCCGGATGCCCTATCATCCCGCCGCGGACACCCCGCCCATAGCGCTATCTAACCTCTATGTTCCCTCTGAAGAGGTCGCTAAAGTCGCATTGTTGCTGCCGTTACAAAACCAATATCGCGCGGCGAGTCAGACCCTACTCAACGGTTTTATGGCTGGGTTCTATGAATTTTCCGAGCGCTCAGACAAGGCCCCTGAAGTACACGTCTACGACAGTGCCGCACGCCCGTTACAAGAAGTCTTTGATGAGGCGCTCAGCGCCGGCGCAGAGATGATTATCGGGCCGGTGCGCAGCGCCGGAGTGCGCAGTCTAGTGGGACTCGAGCAGTTGCCGGTGCCGACAATCAGCCTCAACCGTATCGACACACAGGACCTTGTTGGACCCGCTAACCTGTTTCAATTTGGGCTATCGCCGCTCGACGAAATGGACCAAATCGCCGACCGTGCCTGGTTACTTGGCAAGCGGCGAGTGCTCATAATCGCGCCAGAGGCGGGGTGGGGACGTCGCGCCAGCGAGTATTTCGTACAGACTTGGGTCGAACGCGGCGGCGCCATCGTGAGTTCTGTTCACTATCCAGCCACGGTTCGCGACTTTAGTACCTTGCTAAAAGCACCCCTGCACATTGATGCTAGCGAAACCCGCGGCGCAGAGTTAAAGCGTTTTATCAACAGTCGGTTAACGACCCGAGCGCGACGACGGCAGGACATCGACCTAGTAGTAATGCTCAGCTATCCCAGTATTGCTCGCCAGATCAAACCGGCACTTGAGTTTTTGTACGCAGCCGATCTCCCCGTGTATGCCAGCTCCCACATCTTTACGGGTTTAGCACGCGGCAGCGTAGATCGAGACCTATCGGGGATCGAATTCTGCGCCATGCCATGGATGCTGGATGGTCAATTGGCGACGCCGCTATCGCCCGACCCCGAATTGCATACTGCGCTGCAACGTTTTTATGCACTAGGCTACGATGCTTTTTTAGTTCATCGGGAACTAGCTAACCTGCAGAGGGCAGAGGGTAAACCGCCGCTGTTTGCCGCCACCGGCCTGCTATCGCTAGAGAGCGGAAAAATCAAACGCCGCACTGGTTGGGCCAAATTTGACCGTGGGCGGGTTGTCGCTATCGATGCCAGCGAATGACTCCTCGATAGCGTATCCGGCCTCAACTGAACTCTCAGGGAGTAAGGTAATGCCATCGCGCCAGCCGCCGAGATTGTCAGGTAAACAGGCCGAAAAAATGGCTTGTAACTACCTGCTAAAACGCGGATTGACGCTGGTCGAGCGCAATTTTCGTACACGCAGAGGCGAGATTGACCTTATTATGTACGATCGCCAAGACCTTGTTTTCGTCGAGGTGAAATACCGCCACAGCAATCGCTTCGGCAGCGCCGAAGAGGCAATTACTGGGGCGAAATTAACGCGCCTGAGGGCTGCAGCCAGTGCATTTTTGCAACAGCGACAACCGTCGTCACAGGCGTTCAGGTTGGATGCTTTAACCCTAGTGCCGCTAGTCGATAGCCGGCACAGTTATCGATATAATTGGATTAAGAATATCTCGCAGTAACCACCGCATAATCAGCACAGCGACTGGACCGATATGACACTAGACAGACAGATATTTCGTTTTTTTGAGCGCCTGATCGAAGGTACAATGACCGTCGGCGACGCGTTTTCTCCACAACTCGCGCAAGCAGCCGAAATGCTCGCCGAAGCGCTGCTCGATGGCAAAACCATCTATACCTTTGGGCAGGGCTCAAGCGCTCTAACCGGGAATTTTTTTAGCCATATTTTGAGTAGTGGCTCGCAGATCCCTCGCCCGGGTTTTCCATCCATCAACATCAACCAATTAACCCACAACATGGATACCCATGACCGCTATGCGCAAGCGCTGCTCACCCACGCCAAGCAATCCGATATACTGGTATTGCTCAGTCGTGGTGGTAGCCACAGCGATTTGATAGACAGCATCGAGGCGGCCGTAGAGCGAGGCATGAGAATTGTATTGCTGGGCTATAAAAATGATTCAATACTGATCGACAGCCTGGGCTACGGCGATCTGTCCATCGACATGAGCGAATTCGAACTCGCGGCGCTGGACACCCTTCAGTTTCAGGTGATAGCCTGTCTATGTGATCTTATCGACCATATTATTTTAGGAGAAAGTTAAGTGTACAATCTTGCTAGTATACTCTTCAGTGCCATGCTGCTGGGCGGTTGCACCACGGTTTTGCACAGTGTTACCGACCAACCGGTGGGCAAAAACGAAGCGTCAACCGGTCTCGGCACCGACATCAGCGACCTCACTATGGATACCTATATTGGCGTCAATATTAAGAAAGCCGACCCACAATTAGACGACTCGCACATCAACATCAACGTCTACAATGCGGTGGTACTGCTAACCGGCGAAGTTCCCAATCAGCGCTTAAAGGTTCTCGCTGGGGACACCGCGCGTGCCTTCAAGGGGGTAAGGGTGGTCCACAACGAACTTGCCGTGCGTAACAATTCGACGCTTATGGCGCGGGCCAATGACGCCCTCCTGACCACCAAGGTCAAGGCAAAGTTAGCGATCGATGAGAATGTTCGCGCCGGTGATATAGACGTTATCAGCGAGGACAGCGTGGTCTATTTAATGGGGCTCGTCAGCCAATCAACCGGAGCTAAAGCCGCCAATCGAGCGCGGGAAACTGGCGGCGCGCGCAGGGTTGCCACGGTGTTTGAATATATTGAATGAGGGCTGGATAGATCGCCAATGACGATCTAAATTGTGCCAGCGATTGCTGAGTGTGCCGAACCAATCGATGACACCGTTCTGATGCCTGACAAGGTATTTTAAGGGCAAGAAAGATGCATCGCGTAGCATCTCTATTTACTAATATCGCTTGTTACTAATATCGCTCTCAACTCAACCGCCGATAATAACCGTGTCTCTCAAACCTCGTAACGCGCAAGCTCCCCCAACGAGCAACGCATCACTATACAAAATATGCCCTATTCAAAGTAAAGCTATCTAAAACATGGTAAAGCTATCTAAAACATGGGTACAAAAATCAGATGAGGAAAGGCCCGAGACTAGTCTCACCTATCGCACCATTCAATACTGTTAACTATGTGCCTACGAACCATCCAATTGCCCACGACGACTACATCCCCGTCACGTCATTCATCCCCGCAATCGCTACTTGATGACCCGCAGCGACGGCTTACTTTTGAGACTGTCGCGACGCGGCGGCTTGGACGGTGGCGGCGGTGGCGGCGTTATCGCCTTGGGACCCTGCGGTGGAGTCGGATCCTCGGACGGTTCAGGTTCAAACATCATTCCCTGACCATTTTCCTGTGCATAAATACCCAGTATCGAGCCCATTGGGCAAAAAATATCGATCGGAATACCACCAAAACGCGTCGATAGCTGAATAAAATCATTATTCATCTCAAAATTTGTCACAGCGCGCGGCGCTATATTGAGTATGATCTGACCGTTGGTGACGAAGTTTTGCGGCACTTCAACGTTCTCATGATGGGCGTCTACCACCACATAGGGCGTACAATCGTTATCCACAATCCACTCGTAGAAGGCACGGATGAGATATGGGCGATTCGACAACATATTCAATAAACCCGATCAGCCATGGAACTCGCGTTCCAAGTCGGTCAGGCTTTCTTCAAAGGCTGAGCGCTCAAAAACGCGTTTCATGTAGTTGTGCAGGGGCTTAGTCTGGGCAATCTCTGGAATCTCTATACCCAGTTGCGGCAATCGCCAAAGCAATGGTGCTAGGCAACAATCCACCAGCGTATAGTCCTCGCTCATAAAAAATGGCAAGTCGGTAAAAATAGAGGCTACGCCGATCAGTGATTCACGCAATTCTTTTCTAGCCTCGGCACCGTCATTGCCGTTAGGATCGCGAATAATTCGGTCTGACAAGGTACACCAGTCGCGCTCGATACGGAAAATCCACAATCGGCTTTGCGCCCGTGCCACCGGGTAAACCGGCAGTAACGGCGGGTGTGGGAAGCGCTCGTCGAGGTATTCCATCACCACCTTCGATTCGTACAATGCTAAATCCCGGTCAACCAATGTCGGTAGAGTACCGTAGGGATTAGCCTCAAAAACTTCCTCAGTGATGGCGGTCGAATCCATATCTTCGATATCCACGGTCACGCCTTTTTCGGCCAAAACAATCCTTACCCTGTGACTGTATTGGCAAGTCGGATCTGAAAATAATGTCATCGACGATCGTCGCACACGCACCTCTCAATTATTGTACTTATAACAATGGGGGCTACTGGCCACCCAAAACATACCGCCACGAACAAACGTGCGGCGCTTACTACGCAACCTACTCGGCCCTTTCTGCCTAGTGGATGCCTTTCCAATACTCTCGATTTAGCAGCACCACAAAAACAAGCATCAACGCCAAAAACATCAACACTAAACGGCCAATATGTTTGCGTTGCTGCGCCATCGGTTCCGCAATATAGGTCAAAAAGTTCACCAGATCAAATACAGCGGCATCGTATTCCGATGCCGTCAATGCTCCGTCGGTAACCTGCGCAAAGCGCCCACAGGGATCACCTAAAATGTCTTCACCCGACTTCAAATCGCGCTTGATGCCGCCGTTATCTGCCATCATCGGGCCCGGCGCGCACTCGGTCAGACCTTGTAAGTCGAGCAGCGCATGGGGCATACCGACGTCTTTATAGACACGATTGTTAACCCCCAATGGCCGAGAATCATCGGCATAGAAGTTGCGTAGATAGGTGTACACCCACTCCGGCGATCGAGCTCTCGCCACCAGCGTCAAATCCGGTGGCACCGCACCAAACCAAGCCTTGGCCTTTTCTTCGGTCATACCGATAGTCATCAAATCACCGATCCTTTGACCGGTAAAAACCATGTTGTCCATCATCAACCCGTGGGGAATGGCGATATCATCAGCCACCCTTTCCCAGCGAGAATACTGAAAAGAATGGCAGCCCATGCAGTAGTTCACCGCGATTTGAGCGCCCTTTTGCAACGAAGCATTGTTGCCCAAATCGGCGTCAAAATCATCGCAATCTATGCTCCCACAAGATTTTCCCTCCGCTCCGACGACCTGCAATGGTATGACCACGAGTACTCCGATAAGCGCAAATCCACACAGTGTCTTAAAGGTACCTATGCCACCGTCCATGGTAATGCGATCGGGTTCTGGACGGGTTCTTTCGTAGCGCGTCCAAAAATAAATCCCAATGAAGTAGCAAAAATAAAATATCGTACAGATCTGTGCCAACACTGTGCGAGCGGCAGTCGGTGCCTTGACCCCAAGGTAGCCGAGGATAATAAAATTGGCGGCAAAGAGAATAATCATCACTCGACTAATATTGCCTTTATAGCGCATTGACCGCACTGGACTTCTATCCAGCCACGGCAACACAAATAAAATCGCAATTGCCGCAGCCATGGCCATAAAACCGCCCAATTTGTCCGGCACAGCCCGCAACATCGAGTAGTAAGGAGTGAAATACCATACCGGCGCGATGTGCTCAGGCGTCTTTAACGAATTGGCAATTTCAAAGTTCGCATGCTCGAGGAAGTAGCCCCCCATTTCCGGCATAAAAAACAACACCGAACAAAAAGCAAACAAAAATACCGTAATTGGCACCAGATCGTGTATGACAAAGTACGGATAGAACGGGATACCATCGATTGGGTTACCTTTGGCATCCTTGTACTTTTTAATCGACACACCGTCTGGGTTGTTCGATCCTACATCGTGCAGAGCGATGATGTGCATCACCACCAGTGCGATCAGTATGATCGGCATGGCAACCACGTGCAGCGACATAAAACGGTTCAAGGTAATGCCGGAAATTAAATAATCACCGCGAATCCACTGCACTATATCTTCGCCGACCAAGGGTATGGCGCCAAATAGCGAAATGATCACCTGCGCGCCCCAATAGGACATCTGCCCCCAGGGTAGCACGTAGCCAAGGAAGGCTTCTGCCATCAGCGCCACGTAGATAGTCATTCCAAATACCCAGACTAACTCTCGAGGTGCTTTGTATGAGCCGTACACGAGTCCGCGAAACATGTGCATGTAAACGACGATAAAAAACGCTGAAGCCCCGGTAGAGTGGGCATAGCGGATAATCCACCCAAGTTCGACATCGCGCATGATGTATTCTACTGATGCAAACGCCTGTTCTGCAGAACCCTGGTAGCTCATTAATAACCAGATGCCGGTGACCAGTTGAATAACCAGTACCACCATCGATAGGACGCCAAAATAGTACCACCAATTGAAATTCTTCGGCGCATAGTACTCGGCCATGTGCCGATTCCACTCGCGCTTTAACGTTGGCAGGCGATTGTCGATCCAAGTACCAAATCCTTGCTGTTTCTCCATAATTAAACCTCCGCGTCTACGCCAATAACAATGATTGAGTCCGACTCATACGAATGCGGGGGAATCTCTAGATTAGTCGGGGCGGGTACATTTACATAAACTCGTCCCGACAGATCAAATTTAGAACCATGGCATGGGCAGAAAAAGCCACCCATCCAACTGTCGCCGCCGAGGTCGGCGGCGCCCACATCGGGACGGTAAATGGGAGCACAACCTAGGTGCGTGCACAGCCCAACTAACACCAGCAGATCCTCTTTACCCGCTAGAGCCCGCGCCGAACCCTTGATATAACTGGGTTGCGCAGCATCAACAGAGGTCATATCTTTTAGCGTCTCATCGCCCAGTGCGTCAACCGCAGCCAGCGTCTCGGCGGTGCGTCGTACAATGTAGACCGGCTTACCGCGCCATTCAACCACCAGCCTCGCACCGGCCTCCAACTTACCAACGTTAACCTTCACTGGTGCGCCCGCAGCCTTGGCCTTGGCGCTTGGCTTCCACGACGCTACAAATGGGATGGCCGCGCCGACAACGCCCACAGCACCAATAACGCTAGTCGCTCCTGTCAGAAAACGCCGTCGACTGGTGTTGACATCGGTAGCATCAACATCACTAGCATTGGCATCGATAGTATCCAATCGGAAACTCCTTATTGTGCATTTTTGTACAGGTGATAGAGCGTTTCAGACAGCTCGTGCCCGATCAGGCATCATATTAATGGATTGGCCTCAGGCGCGCAACAGTGCGGGTTCTTGACAACCCAGTAAACACTTGTTTTTGAACATAAAAAAAGCCCGAATAAAAATTCGGGCCAGATCTTTTGCCGCGACTCTAACGCTTAGAAAACTGTGGTCTCTTGCGCGCCTTGTGGAGGCCGACTTTTTTGCGCTCTACTTGACGTGCATCGCGGGTTAGGAATCCCGCTTTGCGCAGTGATGGGCGTAAATTCTCATCGTACTGCACCAGAGCACGCGCGATGCCGTGCCGGATAGCGCCTGCTTGTCCGAAGCTACCGCCGCCATTGACGGTGATCTTGAGATCAAATTTCTCTACCATTTCGACCACGTCAAAAGGCTGTCGGATGATCATTCTGGCAACTTCTCGTCCAAAATAGGATTCTATCGAGCGGTCATTGATCTTAATGTTACCCGTACCTGCGCTCATAAAAACTCGCGCAGCAGACGTCTTGCGTCTTCCGGTTCCGTAATATTGTGCATCTGCCATTTTCGATTTCCGTTACAATTCTAAAGTTTGAGGTTGCTGCGCTGTATGCGGGTGCTGGCTTCCGGCGTAGACCTTTAGCTTGCGAAACATCTCCCGACCCAGAGGACCGCGTGGAAGCATACCCTTAACCGCGGACTGAATCACCCTTTCCGGCGCCTTGGCAATCAGATCTTGAAAATTAATGTCCTTGATACCGCCGGGGTAACCCGAGTACGAGTAGTAAATCTTATCTGTGGCTTTTTTACCGGTCACGGCTACCTTCTCGGCATTGACCACGACAATATAATCGCCAGTGTCAACGTGCGGCGTATATTCGGGCTTGTGCTTACCACGCAGTCGCGTAGCGACAGCCACCGCCAATCTACCCAGGGTTTTATCCTCAGCGTCTATGACAAACCAATCGCGTTCTACTGTTTCGGGTTTTGCACTGTACGTTTTCATTACATCTAGCCTAATCAGGGTATGCCAAAAAAGGGGGCGAATTGTAAAGACCCGAGGCGTGTTTTACAAGTCCCGCAAGCAGCTATTTACAAAAAACTCTCCGACGCGCTATCGGTAAGTTAGGGCCGATGCGCTCGGCTCAAATAATCATGGCTCTGCATTTCCAGTAAACGACTCTGAGTACGCTGAAATTCAAAGGTCAAACGGCCCTGATCATAGAGCTGGTTTAGCGGTTTTTCTGCAGACAACACCAGCTTGACGTTGCGATCATAGAATTCATCGACTAGGTTGATAAATCGCCGCGCCGCATCTTCATTGTGCGCGCCTAACGCCGGCACAGCGGAGATTAACACCGCTTGAAATTCCCGCGCAATCTCTATGTAATCATTTTGACTACGAGGCCCCTCGCAGATCGCGCTAAAATCAAACCAGACAATATCTTTGGCTAATTTTAAGGTACTAATATTACGACCCTCGACCTCGAGGTCGACCGCATCCGCAACCTCGGCTTCGAGGTGCACCAAACGCCCAAAGGTTGCTTCCAACGCGGCCTCTGCAAAGGTGTCGACTGGGCAGTAAAAGAGCTCGGCTCGCTCCAGGGCGCGCAATCGATAATCGGTACCGCTGTCGACGTTAAGAATTTCGCAATGCTGATTGATTAAAGCGATGGCTGGCAAAAAACGCTGCCGTTGCAGACCGTTGTAATACAACTGGTCGGGCTGTATGTTGGAAGTAGCTACAAGGCAGACGCCGCGCTCAAACAGCGCCTGCAGCAGCAGGCTCAGAATCATTGCATCAGTGATATCACTGACAAAAAATTCGTCAAAACAGATGATTCGAGTTTCCACAGCGAGCCGATCGGCGACCTTCTCGAGCGGGTTGATCTGGCCTTTTAAATGTTTGAGCTCTAAATGGACTCGACGCATAAAGCGGTGAAAGTGCACTCGCATTTTATCCGTAAACGGTAAGCAGTCATAGAAATTATCCATCAGGTACGTCTTACCGCGCCCAACCCCACCCCAAAAATACAGCCCTCGCTCCACCGGGTTCGATACCGATGCGGATAGCGGCGTGAGAAAGTTTGGCAGCACGCTTTGCAGCCACGAAGGTCGCCGCTCGGCGTGGCTGAGTAAACGCCAATAGAGCGCGTCAAGACGCTCTACTGCGATAGCCTGGGCCGCGTCGGCGGTAAAGTCGGCGCGCCGTAAATCTTTTTCGTAGCGCTGCTGTGGGCTGGGCATAAAATGGCTCTGGCGGTAGCTGATTTAAGGAGTGAAACTGTAACTACCTACAGGCACTGATTCAACCCCACAGAACAGTCCATCAAACGTCTATGAAAATGTAGCGCATGCTTAAAAAATCAATCTCTATGGTCAAATAACCAATAAAACTATTGCGTCTATGGTCGCCATTGGCGACACTAACGGGGTACTTCTGGGGGCACTTATCATGCCAGATATGATCACAATTTCAGCCATCGCAATCTTCGCCTTTATCCTCGGTGCTTTGGCTGGGCGCGCCATCAGCCGCAATAATTCGTCTGATGGCACCTCAATGCGTGACATGGAGAAGAAACTCGCCGACGGCCAAGAGAGTCTCAAACGCTATCAACAGGCGGTGACTGAGCATTTTATCACCCTGTCGCACCACACCACTAACATGGCTCAAAGCTACCGAGACATTCACGAGCATCTCGCGACTAGCGCTCTGCGACTGGCGAGCGCCGAAGTCAGCCAGCAGATACTCAAGGGCGCCGGCATCGACCCATCGTTGAGCGATATCGAGGCTACAGCATACGATGATGATGGTGGCATAGAAGCCCCCAAGGACTATGCGCCTAAAGTGCCCGGTGGTGTTTTGAGCGAGGCCTATGGATTAACCGATTCGATTGACGATCAAGCGGAACTCGACGAGCACGACGAGCTGTCTGATCCGACACTCAAAGTGAGTTAGCCACAGGTCACCACGACCGGGGGCACCCAGCACCATCGTCGATTTACCCGCAAAGCAAGATGCGCTCGGCACCATAAGGCGCAGCCTCGAAGCGACAAAATACCAGACGCAACAGGCCACATTGCGAGGCAACCGCCATGCACGCGCAGGCAACTTGGCTCAAGCGCTTATTTAAGACTATTTCATCGGGTTCATGCAGCCTCTGTAGAGGTTCGTTAGAACCCTCGCACGGTGCGATCTGCGCCGCCTGCAGCGATGCTCTGCCATGGATGCATAATAGCTGTCAACGCTGCGCCCTACCGCTTGAAAATGCCCAGTTATGTATCGCCTGTGCAACCGCACCACCGCCGTATCAGCGCTGCATCGCCGCTCTTCACTACCGCCCGCCGATGAATTATTTAATCGGCGACATAAAACGCGATGCCTATGCGCCGGTCACTCGGCAACTCGCGCTGCAGTGTGCCAGAGTATTTAACCGGGCTTACCGACGACGCCTACCCGATCTATTGGTGCCCGTGCCACTGCACTGGTCAAAGCAGCTTCGCCGCGGTTTTAACCAATGCGAACTTCTCGGTCGCCACCTAACTGAGGCGTTACCGGAAATACAGCTGCGTTGCGATATATGTCGCCGCACTGGCCGTGCGCCCCCGCAACGCCGACAGTCTAAAATTAACCGGAAGCGCGCCGTCGCCGATGCGTTTAATTGCCCAATACCACTCGATCAAGCGCGCATCGCCATACTCGACGACGTTGTCACCACCGGCGCAACCGCCGCGTCGATGACCAATTCGCTACTTGCGGCTGGCGCGCGTCAGGTCGACGTTTGGTGTATTGCAAGAACGGGCTGGAATAATTACTAGCGGTACCGCAAAATGTGTCCATGATACCTATGACAAATATTGCAACCACGGCGCTATGGCAAGACATTAGCGCTCAAGCCGCGCGCGAGAGTGCTCGCGAACCGCTACTTAAAGAGTACCTGCAGAGCGCCGTTCTTGATCATGATGACCTCGGTAGCGCGCTGACCAACCGGCTGTCTGGTGAACTCGTCTGCGACCTACTTAGCGAGGCATTGATCGCTGAAATTCTGCGCGGTATCGACACCGACGCAGCTTTTATTACCGCCGCCGCCGCCGATATTTGCGCCACCTTTGAGCGCGATTCAGCGTGTAAAATGAGCCTCTCGGTGTTTCTCTTTTACAAGGGTTTTATCGCGCTACAAGCCTACCGCGTGGCCCACCGACTGTGGCTTCACGAACGTCGTTCTCTGGCGCTGCTGTTGCAGTCGCAGATTTCTCTGCGCTTTGGCATCGACATTCACCCCGCTGCAAAAATAGGATGCGGCATTATGCTAGATCATGCCTCTGGACTGGTTATCGGTGAGACCGCGGTGATCGAAGATGCGGTCTCGATCATGCAATCTGTGACCCTCGGCGGCACCGGCAAGGAAAGCGGTGACCGTCACCCTAAAATTGGCCATGGGGTGCTGATAGGCCCTGGAGCCAAAATTCTCGGCAACATCAGTATTGGCTGCGGCGCTATGGTTGCAGCCTCAAGCGTAGTCTTAAAACCGGTCGCCAAACACGCCATCGTCGCCGGCGTGCCAGCCCGCGTGGTCGGCGATACGCAGAGTGACGAACCGGCGATGGCAATGAACCACTATTTTAATTGCGAATAACGGCACATCCGGGCCGAGCCAGCCTGACCATCACAGGCGGTCAACGGCGAGCCCAGTTGAATGGCATAGTCAGATCAATAGTCGGAATTTCGAGTAATTGCATAATCAATCGATCGACGCCCAGCGCGACGCCCGCACAACTCGGCAACCCCGCCTCTAGCGCCTGTAAAAGGCGCTCGTCCTGAGCGACTGGCGGTTTGTCGCTAGCGATTCTAACCGCCAAATCGTCATCAAACCGGCGACGTTGCTCGATGGCATCGGTTAGCTCGAAGTAACCATTAGCCAGTTCTAGATTGTTTAAATAGACCTCAAAACGACGGCTGACCTGCTGGCCCTCGCGATTTTGATACAACTGCGACAACGCCGCCTGGCAGGCCGGATAATCGTAGAGAAAGACCAGCCCGCGCGGCAATAGCGGCTCGACACATAAGCTAAATAGTACATCAAGACAGTTGGCACGGGACTCGTCATGCCAGCGCTCGGCACCCTGCGCAACTGCCATAAGGCGCAATTGAGCCAGGGACGCAGTATGCGGATTGATCTGTAAATGCTGTTCAAAGGCCTCGCCGTAACTGAGCGTTAAACTGCCCACTTCAGGCCAAAGATGAGTCACTAAATCGGCCAACTCGGCCATTAACTGGTGTTCATCCCAGGCGACGCGGTACCATTCCAATAGCGTAAATTCAACGTTGTGGCGGGGCCCGGTCTCGCCTGCACGAAAAGCTTTACCCAAACTAAAGATATCGCCACTGCCCGACGCCAGTAGGCGCTTCATATAAAATTCCGGCGAGCTCTGCAAAAATCCCTCAGTAGAAAAACCGCCGGTCGCGATACTGTCTATGTGAGGGTCGGTCACCGCATGTCGGCCAAGCGCCGGCACATCGACTTCGAGGACCCCACGCGAAGACAAAAAAGTACGTATCATCTGCATGACCCGAGCGCGATACTCAAGCGTCGGCCGGTCAATCGCTGCGCGCCATTCGCATTCCATCGCCTTTAGTCCAGCACGATGGCGATCGACTGCACGCGCATCCAAGCGACGCTGCGAGCTTTAATCTTTGGCGCGGCCAAGGTACTCGCCAGTGCGTGTATCTACGCGCACAACTTCATTCTGTTCGAGAAACAGTGGTACTTTAATCACCGCTCCGGTGCTTAAAATTGCCGGCTTAGTGCCGCCCGTTGCGGTGTCTCCACGCAGCCCCGGATCAGTTTCTACGATCTCTAGGTCGACGTGATTTGGCGGCGTTACCGAGAGTGGCGCGCCGTTGTAAAGAGTGACAACGCAGACATCCTGCTCCCGTAGCCATTGAGACGCCTCGCCCACTGCCTTTTCGTCGGCCTGATGCTGTTCAAAGGTCTCTGGCTCCATAAAGTACCAAAAATCGCCATCGTTATAGAGATACTGCATATCGGTGTCCATCACGTCGGCGGCCTCCAGCGATTCGCCAGACTTAAAGGTTTTTTCTAATACCCGCCCAGTTTTTAGATTGCGCAACTTGACGCGACTGAAGGCCTGCCCCTTGCCGGGTTTGACAAATTCATTTTCCAAAATAGAGCAGGGCTCTTTCTCGAGCATCACTTTTAGCCCAGATCGGAACTCATTGGTGGAATAATTGGCCATAGTTACGTCGTCTCTCGATAGAAAGCAATCATAATAACCGAAGCGCCCAAAAAGTTGGCCATTTTTCCATCCATGCAATTACCCTCGCTAGGGATTCGCGGCGACCCATCGACCGCATTAGTCATCTAATACATCGATCGCGCGATCGCTGTAACCGAGCAAGTAAAGAATGCCGTCGAGACCGAGATTGGAAATTGATTGCTGCGCCGATGCCACCACTAAAGGCTTGGCTCGAAATGCGATACCCAAACCGGCAATCTGCAACATCGGTAAATCGTTGGCACCATCGCCCACTGCAATTACCTGTTCTAACCTGAGCCCCTCGCGATGCGCCAATTCGCGGAGTAACTGAGCCTTCATCTGCCCATCGATAATCGTGCCGCTTACGCGCCCCGTAACATGCCCATTGTGGATATCGAGTTCGTTGGCATAGATGTAGTCAACGCCGAGAATAGACTGCAAGTACCTTGCAAAATAAATAAATCCACCGGATACAATCGCCGTTTTAAAGCCGAGTTGTTTAAGCCGTTTAATTAAATACTCGGCACCCTCATTCAGTCTCAAGCGCGTGGCAACCGACTGTAAGACCTCGACCGGCAATCCTTCTAGCAGCGCCAGACGCTGCCTAAAACTCTGCTCAAAATCCAACTCTCCCCGCATCGCCGCCTCGGTGATCGCGGCCACCTGCTGGCCGACTCCTGCTTCATGGGCAAGTTCATCGATCACCTCGGCATCGATCAGCGTCGAATCCATATCGAACACCACCAACTGTCGACTTCGACGGTAGATAGTATCCTGCTGGTAAGCGATATCGATGTTGTAAAGACCGGCCAACTCGAGCAGCGAAGTGCGCAATATTTCAGCGTCTCGGGGTTCGCCGCGAGCGGAGAACTCGATGCAAGCGCGGCCCAGAGTTTCATCGGGATCCAACGGTACGCGCCCCGACAGGCGCACGATCTTGTCGATGTTGAGGCCTAAATCAGCGGTAATCTGGGTCACCGCGGCAAGATGTCGTGCCTCGATCTTGCGCGCCAAAAGGGTCACAATATGGCGTTTCTTACCCTGCTGATCAACCCAGTCTCGGTACTGCTGAATCGAAATAGGAAAGAATTTAACGCGCATATCGAGTCTTTTTATGCGCTCGCTCACGGCCTCGGTAACCGCCTCGGTAACCGAGGCATCGGGCACCGCCGCTAGGATACCCAAATTTAACTGATCATGAATAACCGCCTGGCCAATATCTAATACGCTAGCATCGAAGTTTGCCAAAACCTGCGTGACTTGACTGGTAATACCCGGCTGATCCGCACCAAACACATTGATCAATATGATGTCTTTCACTGACATGAACTCGTTAAAAATTGGGG
>CESJ01021866.1_pt1 | contig 42900 bp, 40 predicted proteins | sample 356311 | NCBI WGS metagenome assembly CESJ01 (sample SAMEA2621487, study PRJEB7988) | marine metagenome | biome: marine biome (ENVO:00000447); feature: surface water layer (ENVO:00002042); material: "saline water (ENVO:00002010), including plankton (ENVO:xxxxxxxx)" | depth 5 m
AGTATAAATAATAATCCTCCAGCAATACCTCCTAGTATATATGTGCTGATAAATTGCTTCTCGTTAAAATATTCTAAAAATAATTTTCCTCCAAAATGCAGCCATAATAAATTAAAGAAAAGATGAATGAAATTTTCATGCATGAACATATATGTTATTAATGTCCACGGTTGTGTTATAAGTTCTTGTGTGTTTGAAGGTAGAATAAATTTTACAACATATTTACTGGTGTCAATCATAAATAAACCAAAAACAACACTTAGTATATTGAAAATTAAAAATAAGGCTACGTTTAAGTAAATAAATTTATTTAAAATAGTAGTATTATAAAAATTATATTTTATGTCTTTAATTAATGTCATTTAATAAAATGAGTCTGAGTTTGTTTTCCAATATCTAATGAGAATATATCCAAAAAGCATTCCCCCTAAATGAGCAAAATGAGCAACATTATCTGCAGGATTATTGCTCAACCCTGAGTATAATTCAATTGCGCCATAAACCATTACAAAATATTTTGCTTTTATAGGTATTGCAAAATAAATATAAAGTAACGTATTTGGAAATAACATTCCAAAAGCTAATAAAAGCCCAAATACAGCTCCTGAAGCTCCAACTGTTGGGGTTATAACTAATTGAGTTAGTCTTTTAGATATTCCAATTCCTGTATTGTATCTTCCTTCAACAGCTAAATCTAGTAATTCAGGGAATTGATTACTTAAGCTAATAATTTGATATTGAGTTATCAATAAGTGAATTAATGCCGCCCCTAATCCTGTTATAATATAGAATATTAAAAATCTTTTGGCTCCCCAAACATTTTCAAGTATTTTTCCAAACATCCAAAGTGCAAACATGTTGAAGAATAAATGCGTTAGACTTCCGTGCATAAAAAAGTGAGTTACTATTTGATGAGGTCTAAAATCTGGCGATTGAAATTGATGTAGTCCTAATATTTTAACTAAGTCTATTCCAAGTTTCTGTAAAGAAATTGTAGCAAAAAATAACAAACCATTAATAATTAATAAGTTTTTTACTATTTCAGGTAATTGACTAAAGCTACTTGGACGATACATTAATTAAATTTTTCTTCAATATTAATCATATTAAGATTGATTACTGTTAATTTTCCTGATGGGGATATACTTGGACTTTCACATTTAAATAACTCCAAATTAATTTTTTTCATTTCTTCTAGATTAAGTGTTTGTGTCTCCAATATAGACATGCTTGATGCGAGTGCGAGTGCAATTTTGTGTTTGTCATCTAACTTCACTTTATTGCTTGTTTTATATTGTTCAATTATTGTTTCTATTAAATTCTCTATATTTTTCTCTTGTGAATCTGTTGGAATTGCTTTAATTATTAATTTTTTATGACTAGAGATGTATTCAAATCCTATATTTTTTAATTCTTCTGAAATAAGTTGAATTATTTCTATATCATTATTACTCATTACTATTTCAATCGGAAAAACTAATATCTGTGAAGAATAATTTTTATTTTTTTCTTTAGATTTAAAGTGTTCAAATAAGATCCTTTGATGTGCTCTTTTTTGATGTATTAAGATAATCTCATCGTTACAGAACCTTAAAATGAATTTGTTTTTTATTTGTAAAAATTTATAATCTATATCTAATAGATTGTCATCTAAAAATTTAATATTAGTATTTATTTCTTTTGAAGTAATTTTTTTTGCATCAGAATTAAATGGATTGTATGAAGAGTCAATATTTATCTTTGGTTCAACGATTGGAGTATTGCTGTTAGAATTAATATTAAATGAATTCTCTTGTAAAAAATCTATGCTTGGCGAAATATTATATTGTCCTAACGATCTTTTTACTGTAGATCTTAAAATTGAATAAATAGCTTTTTCATCTTGAAATTTAATTTCTGTTTTATTGGGATGGATATTTATATCTATTTTTTTTGGATCAATTATAAGGTTTATGAAAAAAGAAGGGAAATAATCTGTAGCAATTAATCCTTCAAAAGCTTTGAATATTGCGTTTTGAAGATAAAAACTTTTAATGAACCTTCCATTAACAAATAAGTATTGTTCTCCTCTAGTTTTTTTAGCTGAATTTGGTTTTGCAATAAACCCAGAGATATTTACTAATGATGTTTCTTCTAATATTGGAACAAGTTGCTCATTTTTTTTTATTCCAATAAGGTTAACTATTCTTTGTCTAAAATTAGAAGCATTTAAAAATAAAATCTCTTGTTTATTATGAGACAAATGCATCTTTATATTTGGGTTAGCTAAAGCAACTCTTGAAAATTCCTCATAAATATGACGCATTTCTATATTGTCAGATTTTAGAAATTTTCTTCTTGCTGGTACATTAAAAAATAAATTTTTAATTTTTATAGATGTTCCGTTTAATGTTGAACATTCTTTTTGTTCCTTAATAATTCCTCCTTCAACATTTAATCTAAATCCAATATTATTATCTAATTGCTTTGTTTCAATTTCTATATTTGAAATTGCAGCAATTGATGACATAGCTTCTCCTCTGAAGCCCATTGTTAGAATATTAAATAAATCTGCTGCGATTTTTATTTTTGAAGTTGCATGTCTTTGAATACATAAAATAACATCTTGAGAGCTCATCCCGCATCCATTGTCAACAATATTAATTAATGTTTTTCCTGAATCTTGAATATATAACTTGATTTCTGTTGCTCCAGAGTCTAAGGAGTTTTCTAGAAGTTCTTTAACAACCGAAGATGGTCTTTGAATAACTTCTCCTGCGGCAATTTGGTTTGCAACATTTTCTGGTAATAATTGTATAATGTTCAATGTGTATTTTTTTTTATTACTTCAAAAGGATGAACGCTAACAAAGATAGGATAATAATTAGAAAAAATATTTTAATATTTCTTCTTTTTAATGTATAAGGATTTGTTATTCTTTCAAATTTTATCTTAGAAGAATGTTGGTGTTTTTTTTTAATTTTTTTATTTATTTTTTCTTTGTAATATCTTGGTAAAAAATTAAAATCTTTAATCTGTTGTGATTTAAAAAATGATGGTATTTGTGGTGCTTTCATATTATTGTAAAATTATAAAATTTATCTTTTTAAAAAGGCGTTAATAAGTAAGGAAGATAATATTATAGTTTATAGAATTTAAGTACTAACAATTTATATTTTTGTTTTAATGAATCTTCTAAAATTTTTTTTAATTCTATCAGTTATTTTCTTTAGTTGTAATTTATTAGCTCAAGATAGTAAACTTCCACCTTTTATTGTAAATGATTCTAAATGGGCAGATGAAATTATTAAGACTTTATCTGCTGAAGAAAGAATTGCTCAATTGTTTATGATTTCTGTTTTGTCTAATAAAGATGATAAGTATAAGGAAAAAATATCCCAAATTATTAAAAAATATAATATTGGAGGTTTAATGTTCTTACAAGGTGGCCCTCAAAGACAAGCTAGATTAACAAATTACTTTCAATCTATCTCAAAGACTCCTTTAATGATTGCAATAGATGCAGAATGGGGAGTAGCAATGCGTTTAGATTCTGCCTTGCGATTTCCATGGCAAATGACATTAGGTGCAATCAAAGACAGTAGTCTTATTTATGAAATGGGTGAGGAGATAGCGCGTCAATGTAAGTTATTAGGCGTTCACATTAATTTTGCTCCAGTTGTAGATGTTAATTCTAATCCTAAGAATCCAATTATTAATAATCGATCTTTTGGTGAGAACCCTGTAAACGTATCTAACTTAAGCTTAGCATATATGAACGGCTTACAAGATAATAATATCTTAGCTTGTGCTAAGCATTTTCCTGGTCATGGAGATACTGATCAAGACTCTCACAAAACTCTTCCAGTAGTTAATCATACCAAAAAAAGATTAACAGATGTTGAACTTGTGCCATTTAAAAAACTTATTAATAATGGTTTAGGAAGTGTTATGACTGCTCATTTATATATTCCATCTCTAGAGCCGGATAAGTCACTACCAGTTTCTCTTTCATCTAAAGTTGTTAATGGTCTTTTGACTGAAGATTTACAATTTAAAGGTTTAAAATTTACAGATGGTTTAAATATGAAGGCGGTAAGTGATTTATATAGTCCAGGAGATTTAGATTTACAAGCCCTTATAGCCGGTAATGATGTTTTATTATGTGCTGAAAATATTCCGCTTGCTATAAATAAAATAAAAGAAGCAATTAAAAAAGGTTTCATTTCTCAAGAGTATATTGACGAGAAATGTAAACGAATATTAGTAGCTAAAAAATGGATGGGGTTAAATAACTATAAGGCAACTCAGCTGTATGATATTAAAGAAAATATTATTAATGCGCATACTGAATCTTTGAATGATAGACTTGTAAAATCATCATTAACTTTACTTCAGAATTATGATAATATTCTTCCTCTTAAGAATTTAGACACTCTTAAAATAGCAAGCTTAACAATCGGAGAGAAGGGGACCTTTTTTCAACAAACATTAAATAAATATTCTCGTGTAGATACTTTTAGTGTTAATATTAATGCTTCCATAAAAGAACAAGCAATTATATTAAATAAATTATCAAAGTATAACTTAGTTATTGTAAGTGTTCATAAATCTAACGCAAATGCTTGGAAAAGTTATAAGATTTCAAAGTCAGTAGATATTTTTATTCAAACTATTGCAATGCAATCTAAAGTTATTTTATCAGTATTTGCTAATCCATATAGTATCAATTCATTACTTTTTACTGATAATTTTGATGCTTTTCTTCTTTCTTATCAAAATAGTAAAGTAGCACAGGATATGTCTGCCCAAGCCATATTTGGTGGTGTTAAAATAGAAGGGAGATTACCTGTAAATACACGACATTTTAAAATTAATCATGGACTTGAAACTGAAAAAATACGCATGTCCTATGTATCTGCTAATGAAATCGGTTTTAGTGATAGATTAGAGGGGGAAATAGATAGTATTATTTATCATGCAATAAATCAAAAAGCATTCCCAGGTTGTCAGATTTTAATCGCAAAAGATGATAAAGTATTTATTAATAAGTCTTATGGATTTCATACTTACAAAAATGTTCAAGAAGTTCTGAACTCTGATGTTTATGATCTAGCTTCCATTACTAAGATTGCTTCTACTATTCCAAGTTTAATGAAACTAGTTGATGAGAATAAATTTAGCTTACAAGCCAATTTAGGTTATTATTTAAATGTTCAAAATTCTAATAAACATAATCTTTTAATAAAAGATATTCTTGCTCATCAAGCTAGTTTACAACCCTGGATTCCGTTTTATAAAAAGACACTATCTAAAGATTCAGCTTTAAATACTTTAAAACTTAGAGATACTCTTTATTCTAAATTTAGGAGCCTAGAATTCCCGATCGAGGTAGCTGATTCTGTTTTTCTTCATTATTCATACCCTGATTCTATTATGCAGCAAATTATTGATTCTGATCTTCTAGAAAAAAGTGAATATATTTATAGTGATTTAGGATTTTATTTAATGAAGCCAATTATTGAAAATATCACAAATACTAGTCTAGAAGAATTTACAAGAAAAAGTTTTTATGATAAATTAGGTATGGAAAATTTAGGCTATTTGCCTAGAAAAAGACTTGCTTTTGATAGAATTATTCCAACAGAAAATGATTTTGTGTTTAGAGGTCAACTTCTTAAAGGTTATGTTCATGATATGGGAGCTGCTATGCTTGGAGGAGTAGCTGGTCATGCGGGCTTATTCTCTAACGCTAATGATCTAGCTAAATTGATGAGTATGTATTTAAATCATGGGGAATATGCTGAAGAGAAATTTTTAAGTAAAAATGTTATTAATAGGTTTACAAGCTGTCAGTTTTGCACATTAGATAATAGGAGAGGAGCTGGTTTTGATAAGCCTGCCTTATCTCATCAAGAAGGTGGGCCAACATGTAAATGTGTTTCTGATTTAAGTTTTGGTCATTCTGGCTTTACTGGAACTTTATCATGGGTAGATCCTGAAACAAAAATAATTTATATCTTTCTTTCTAACAGAATTCATCCAGATGCTTCAAATAAAAAATTACTTGATTTAAATGTAAGAACTAATATTATGGAGTTAATTTTTAAATATAATGATCTAATAAATTCATCTGATTCTTTGAATAATTTAAATTTTAAAACAGATAAGAAAATTGACGAAAAAATAATTAATATAGATACATTTGAAAAGATAAATTTTAATGATTTAATACCAATTTATGAAGAATAACCTGAATATTGGCATAGTATGTTATCCTACATATGGAGGTAGTGGAGTTGTGGCAACTGAGCTTGGTGTAGCTTTTGCTGAAAAAGGTCATAATGTTCATTTTATATCTTATGATCAACCTTTTCGTTTAGATCTTTTTTCAGATAGAATATTTTATCATGAAGTTAGTGTGCCAAATTATCCATTATTTGAATATACCCCATATGAGTTGAATCTTACAAGTAAGTTAATTGATGTAGCAATTCATGAAAAGTTAGATATCTTACATGTTCATTATGCTATCCCTCATGCATCTGCTGCTGTAAGTGCTAAGCAGATATTATCAACTTATGGTATTAATTTGCCTATTATAACAACTTTACATGGCACTGATATAACTCTTCTTGGCAAAGATAAATCTTTTAAACCTGTAATAGAGTTTGCAATTAATAGCTCTGATGCTGTTACTACAGTTTCAAAAAACCTTAGAGAAGTCACTTATGATAACTTTAATATAAATAGAAAGATAGACTATATACCTAATTTTATTGATTTGAGACTCTATGAAAAAATAATTTCAACTATTTCAAGAAAACGATATGCTCCAAATGAGGAGTTTATTGTTACACACATATCCAATTTTAGAGAAGTAAAAAGAATAGAGGATGTTATAAGGATTTTTGCAAGAGTAAATGAAAAAATACCCTCTAAGTTAATAATGGTTGGTGATGGTCCCGACAGAGTAAAAGCTGAATCTTTATGTCGTTCATTAAATATCACTAAAAATGTTTTCTTTCTTGGGAAACTTAAGGTCATTGAAGATGTTTTATCAATCTCTGATGTTTTTGTTCTCCCATCAGAGACTGAAAGTTTTGGTTTAGTTGCTCTTGAAGCTATGGCAAGCAAAGTTGCTGTAATTTCAAGCAATAGCGGAGGGTTGCCAGAAATAAATTTGGATGGAAAAACAGGTTTTCTTTCTAACGTAGGAGATGTAAAAAAGATGAGTGATGATATATTAAAATTATTTTCTGACCCTTTGCTTTTAGCCTCTTTCAAGGAAAATGCCTTTAAGGTGTCACAGACATATGATTTGCCAAAGATTCTTCCTCTTTATGAAGATCTTTATTTTAATTTACTAAATAAAAATGATTAAAATTGGAATTACTGGTGGCATTGGAGTTGGGAAAACCTATGTGTCAAATATTCTTAATAAAATGAGTTACCCCTCTTTTAATGCTGATTTAATTGCAAAAAAATGTGTCAAGGAAAATAAATTTTTACAAGAATCATTAATTGAGAACTTTGGAGAAGAAGTTTTTATTGAGAATAATATTAATAAAGAATTTCTTAAAAATATAATCTTCAATAATTCTAAAGCCTTAAAAAAAATTAACTCAATTATTCATCCTTATGTGAATGTTGAGTTTGATCTTTGGTGTAAACAACAAAATTCTTCTATTATTTTTAAAGAAGCAGCTATATTATTTGAAACTGGAGCTAACAAGAAATTAGACTTTATTATTTGTGTTTCCTCAAATTTAGATTTAAGAATTAAAAGAATTAAAAAAAGAGATAATAAAAGCACAAAGGATATTATGAAAATTATTGACAATCAAATGGAACAATCTAATAAAGAAGATCTCTCAGATTTTATTATTAATAATAATGAAAATCAATCTCTATTATTACAGATTCAAAATATACTTGAGACTATTAATGAAGATAGCTAAAAAAGATACATTATTAAAGCTAAGATAATTAATAAATCTAGAGATAATAATAGTCCAAATAATATTGGGTTTAAATCATATAATTCTTTTAATTTTCTCCAAAATTTATCCATTTTATAATCTCTATTTTAGCTCTAAAACAGCTATATTTTCTACATGATGGGTTTGTGGGAACATATCTACAGTTTGAATCTTTGAAACGATATAGTTTTCTTTTAAAATTGCTAAATCTCTAGCTTGTGTTGCTGAATTACAGCTTACATAAACAATTCTTTTTGGTAATATGTTTAGTATCTGTTCGATAACTTTTTTATGCATACCGTCTCTTGGTGGATCCGTAATTATAATGTCAGGTTGTGAGTTTTGTTTAATAAATTCATCTGTAAATATTTCTTTCATATCACCAGTATAAAATTTACAGTTTGTTATTTTATTAAATGTTGCATTTTCTCTTGCAGCAATAATTCCTTCTTCAACAGAGTCTATTCCCACAACTAATTTTGCTTTTTTAGCTATAAACTGAGCTATTGTTCCTGTGCCCGTATATAAATCATACACTACATCATTTTCTGAAATATTAGCTAACTCACTTGTTTTTCTATATAATACTTTTGCTTGATCAGAATTTGTTTGAAAGAATGATTTAGGTCCAATTTTAAAAATTAGTCCATCAATTTCTTCACTTATATGATCTTTACCATCAAAACAAATGATTTTTTGATCATATAAAGTATTATTTGCTTTTTGATTTACAGTAAATAAGAGAGAAGTTATTTCCTTAAATGAGTTTTTTAAGAAATCCATTAGCATTTCAATTTGTTTGCTGTCATTTCTATAGAACTGCACTAAGACCATTAATTCATTAGTCGATGATGTTCTAATTATTAAATTTCTTAGAAGTCCATTTTGATTTCTTAAATCAAAAAAATCAAATTTATGTTTATCAGCAAATTCTTTGACAGCATTTCTAATTTTATTTGATGGTTCTTTCTGTAAAAAACATTTCTTTAAATCAATTACTTTATCAAACATTCCAGGAACATGAAAGCCTAAGGCATCTTTGTTTTCTATTATTTTATTTTCTGAAATTTCTTCATTAGTAAGCCATTTTTTATTTGAAAATGTAAATTCCATCTTATTTCTATAAAAGTATTCACTTTTACTTCCAATTATCTTTTCATATTCATTTACTGAAACTCCCCCAATTCTTGTTAGATGATTAAGCACTTCATTTTGCTTAAATTCTAATTGGCTAGAATACTTCATATTTTGCCATTTACATCCACCACAGGATCCAAAATGCTCACAAACAGGCTCAATACGTGATGTTGATTTTTTAATAATTTCATCAATATTAGCTTCCCAATATTTTTTTCTTTTTTTAAATACAGTTATGTTACAAATATCTCCAGGAACTCCACCATTAACAAAAATTATTCTTCCATCATGTTTAGCTACAGATTTTCCTTTATTTGCTGTGTCTATGATTTCAATATTTTCTAAAGAAATATTTTTTCGTCTATTTGGTCTTGGCATATCACAAACTTAGTTATAATTAGATTAAAGCATTATCTTTGACAAATTAAAAATAATCAGATGAGTAATGTTAAGAAGTTTATAGACTTAGAAAGTAGGTATGGAGCACATAATTATCATCCTTTACCAGTAGTATTGTCTAAAGGTGAAGGAGTATTTGTTTGGGATGTAGATAATAAAAAATATTTTGATTTTTTATCTGCTTATTCAGCTGTTAATCAGGGACATTGTCATCCTAAAATCTTAGATGCATTAAATAGTCAATCTTCTAAATTAACACTTACTTCAAGAGCTTTTCATAATGATGTATTAGGTGATTATGAAGAATACATTACTAAACTTTTTGGTTATGACAAGGTATTACCAATGAATACTGGAGTTGAAGGAGGCGAAACGGCTAATAAGCTTGCAAGAAAATGGGGTTATTTACACAAGGGGATTGAAAAAGATAAAGCAAAAATTATTTTTGCTAATGGAAATTTTTGGGGTAGAACACTAGCTGCTATTTCTAGCTCTGATGACCCTCTTTCTTATGAAGGGTTTGGCCCTTATATGCCTGGTTATCATTTAATCCCATATAATGATTTAGTAGCACTAGAAAAGGAGTTCCAAGATGAGAATGTTGCTGCATTTATGGTTGAGCCTATTCAAGGTGAAGCAGGTGTGGTTGTTCCTGATCCAGGTTATTTATCTGGTGTACGTACTTTATGTACTAAATATAATGTTTTATTTATTGCTGACGAGGTTCAAACAGGTATTGCTAGAACCGGTAAGATGCTTGCAACTGATTATGAAGATGCAAGACCAGATATCTTGATTTTAGGCAAAGCACTTTCTGGAGGAGTTTTGCCAATATCTGCTGTTTTAGCTGATGATGAAGTGATGCTTACAATTCAGCCTGGTGAGCATGGTTCCACTTTTGGCGGTAATCCACTTGCTTGTAAAGTTGCTCAAGCTGCCCTTGAAGTTGTTGTAGATGAGAATTTATCTGAGAATGCATTTGTTTTAGGTAATTTATTTAGAGATGAACTTAACGATAGACTTTCTTCGTGTAAATTAGTTACTTTAATTAGAGGTAAGGGACTGCTCAATGCTATTGTAATTAATGATTCTGAAGATAGTTCTACTGCATGGGATATATGCATGCTCCTTAGAGATAATGGTCTTTTAGCTAAGCCTACTCATGGAAATATTATAAGATTTGCTCCTCCATTAGTTATAAATAAAACACAACTTTTAGATGCAGTTGAAATTATCACTAAAACTATTTTAGATTTTAGTTTAAAGAAATTTAACTAAATTTGTTTTTGTAATGTTTAAAATTTTTCAAAATATCTTAGTTTGTATGCTTGCTTTCTTTGTACTATTAATTAGTATAGGATTTAATATCTCTAAGCTTAATTGTCATCAAGAAACTTCTTTATATCTTGGTAACGTTAATGATCAATGTCATGTTGAGGATAATTCCTTTAATAATAGCAGTGTTAATACTGTTTCCTGCTGTATATTAGAGCTTGAAAAGTCCTGTTGTACTTCATTTAGTGACATGTGTGAAAAAGAATTATCTAATTTAAAATTTTCTTTTCAAACTTTATTATTAGAAAAAGTTGATTTTAAACTCAACGTAAATTTTGTAAATTTCTTTTCTTTTCTTCCCAAAAAAGAAATAATCTTATCATCTTTTAGACTAGTATATGATATTCCTATTAGTCTTATTTATAAACCTACTCTATCTAAAATCCAATCATTTATTATCTAGTAATTTTAGTTTAACTCCGTAAGTAATTAAGTATTTGTTAAATTAAAAAAAACTAAAATTAAATGAAAAATTTATTTATAATAATCCTTTGTGTATGTTCTATTGCTAATGCATTTTCTCAAAATGTTAATGGTAAAGTATTTGAATTATTAAAAGATGGTTCTTATGAACCAGTATTTGGAGCTAATGTTTATTGGCAAGATACACAAGTTGGTACTGTAACTGATGATTTTGGAAATTATCAGCTTCCAGAGGCAATATCATTTCCAGCTACTCTAAAAGTAAGTTATGTTGGCTATGAATTAATTAGCCAGGAATTTGTAGATGATCTTTTTATATTTTATTTATCTTCTTCATTAGAGTTAGGAGAGGTTAATATAAAAGGTAAACAGACTGCATCACGTTATTCAACAATTAATTCTCTCAATATTCAAACACTATCAACCAAAGAATTAGAAAAAGCTGCTTGTTGTAATTTGTCTGAAAGTTTTGAAACTAATGCAAGTGTTGATGTTGCATTTAATGACGGTGTTTCCGGTGCGAAAAAGATTAAAATGTTAGGTTTAGATGGTATTTATACTCAGGTAACTCATGAAAACATGCCATTAATTAGAGGTCTCTCTAATTCATATGGTCTTAGTCATGTTCCGGGGTCTTGGATAGAAAGTATTCAAATTATTAAAGGAAGTGGGTCAGTAGTTAATGGTTTTGAATCATTTACCGGACAAATTAATCTTCAATATTTTAATCCTGAAAATGCAGATAAATTATTCTTAAATTTTTATGTAAACGGTGAAGGAAAGATAGAAAATAACCTTATTCTTTCTAAGAGAAATGGAGATTGGCAAAGTAACTTATTTACTCATGTATCTTACCATGGTATTGACCACGATAGGAATAATGATAATTTTTTAGATATGCCAAAAACTTCTCATTTTAACTTTCTGAATAGATGGAAATATGTTGGTAATTCAAAACTTGGTATGCAGTTTTTTATAAGAGGTTTTGTAGAAGACAGAGTTGGAGGTACAATATCTGAGATCAATAATCCATTTCTTGTTGATATAGAAAATAAACTTATTGAAATTTCTTCAAAAACAGGATTTATTATGCCTGAGCAAATTGGTAAAAGTCTAGGGCTTCAAACTTCTTTTAGAACACATAGTCAAGATGCAAAATTTGGATCTAAAGATTTCAAAGGTTTACAGGAGAGTGTATTTTTAAATTTAATTAGACAGACTTTTATTTTAGATTGCAAGCATAAATTAAAATATGGTATTAGCTATTATGCTGATAGAATGAGTGATAATTTAAACTCTAGTCAAAATTTAAGTCTTTATAGTTCGCTCATGCAAAGTCGTGTTGATCTTATGACAGGACTATTTTCTGAGTATAATTATCTTTGGGGAGAATCTCTTAGCTTAACTGCAGGAATCAGAAGTGATTATTATAATAAAACTGAAAAAGTATATATTCTTCCTAGAATTAATTTAAAATATAATCCATCAGAAAATACTGCCTTAAGACTTAGTGCAGGAAGATCATTAAGAATTGCTAACCCAATCACTGACAATATCTCATTATTAGCATCAAATAGAGATATTATTTTTGAGGATGCTTTATGTCCTGAAATAGCGTGGAATTATGGATTTAATATCACAACTAATTTTAAGATTTTGGAAAGAGAGGCTGGCTTTAATTTTGATTTTTATAGAACAGATTTTGAAAATCAAGTAGTTGTTAATATTGAGGATCAAAATATACTTTCTTTTAGTAACTTAAATCAGGATTTATCTTTTGCTAATTCTCTTCAGATTGATTTTAGTTATGAGTTAATTGATAGATTTGATCTTAAGCTTGCTTATAAAATTAATGATGTTAAATCAACATATTCTGATGTTTTAATGCAAGTCCCTCTACTTCCTAGAGAAAGAGCTCTGCTTAATTTTTCTTATTCTGATTTTGATGAAAATTGGATCTTTGATTTTACATGTAATTATATTGGTAAAAGTAGAATACCTAATCACAGCATGATTAATAAAGAGTTTTCCAACCCATTTAATTTATTTAACACACAAATAACAAGAAAATGGAAAGAATTTGAGGTTTACACAGGGGCAGAAAACTTATTCTCAACAGTTCAAGAAAATCCTATTATATATAATTATGATCCTTCAAGTGAAAATTTTGATGCCTCTTTAATTTGGGCTCCTGTAATGGGTAGAGTCCTTTATTTAGGATTAAGATATAGAATTAAATAAATTACTTCTTTAGTAAAGAGTTTAAAATAGATATTGCTGACTCAGATATAATCGTTCCTGGGCCAAACACATCATGTACTCCTTTACTATAAAGATATTTGTAGTCTCTTTGAGGTATTACTCCCCCTGCAATAATTAATATATTAGAATCTTTATATTTTGCTATTTCTTTGATAACTTGAGGTATTAATGTTTTATGCCCTCCAGCTAATGAAGAAATCCCTAATATATGTACATCATTTTCAATTGCTTGCTTGGCAACTTCTTCGGGAGTCTGAAATAAAGGGCCTATGTCAACATCAAAACCTAAATCAGCAAATGATGTTGCAATAACTTTAGCACCTCTATCATGGCCATCCTGACCCATTTTAGCAATCATTATCCTTGGTCTTCTTCCAAAAATATCCGCAAATTTATTAGATTTTTCTAGAGCTTGAGTAAACACTTTATTATTATTAATTTCCATTTTATAAACTCCAGATATAACTTGGTTTTTTGCTTTGTATCTTCCAAAAACTTTTTCGCAAGCTTGAGAAATTTCTCCTAATGATGCTCTTTCTTGCGCTGCTATAATTGCAAGTTCTAATAAGTTTCCTTTATTGTTCTTACAGCATTTTGTTATTTCTTCTAATGCTAAATTAACATTTTTATTATTTCTGGTTTTTTTTATATCATTAAGCCTTCTTATCTGTGATTCTCTTACTTTTGAATTATCAACTTCTAGTATTTCAATTTCTTGATCTTCTTTTTCTAATTTATTAAGATTAACTCCAATAATCTTATCTTGTTTGCTATCTATTCTTGCTTGTTTTTTTGCTGCTGCCTGCTCAATTTTCATCTTAGGTAATCCAGTCTCAATTGCTTTAGACATACCTCCAATTGCCTCAATTTCTTCAATTAACATCCATGCTTTCTCTGCTATTTCTTCTGTTAGTTTTTCTACATAGTATGATCCTCCCCAAGGGTCAACGGTATCACATATCCCTATATCATTTTGTAGATATATCTGAGTATCTCTAGCTATTTTGGCAGAGAAATCAGTTGGTAGTGCTATTGCTTCGTCTAGAGCATTTGTATGAAGACTTTGTGTTCCTCCCATGATTGCAGACATTGCTTCAACGCAAGTTCTTGTGATGTTATTAAAAGGATCTTGTTCGGTTAGACTCCATCCACTTGTTTGGCAATGAGTTCTTAGAGCCATTGATTTAGGGTTTTGTGGATTAAATTTTTTAATAATTTTTGCCCATAATATTCGCGCTGCTCTCATTTTTGCAATTTCCATAAAGTGATTCATGCCTATACCCCAGAAAAATGATAATCTAGGTGCAAAATCATCAATTTTCATGCCTGCATTAATACCTGTTCTTACATATTCTAAGCCATTAGCAAGTGTATATGCAAGTTCTATATCTGCAGTAGCACCAGCTTCTTGCATATGATATCCTGAAATTGAAATACTATTAAATTTTGGCATGCTTTTTGAAGTGTATTTGAAAATATCACCAATAATTTTAATTGATTCTTTTGGAGGATATATATAGGTGTTTCTTACCATAAATTCCTTAAGAATGTCATTTTGTATAGTTCCTTTAAGGTCTTTTAAATCTACCATTTGTTCTTTAGCAGCAACAATATAAAATGCAAGTATTGGTAGTACTGCCCCATTCATAGTCATGGAAACAGAGATTTTATCTAATGGAATTTCATTAAATAATATTTTCATATCTTCAACAGTATCAATCGCTACACCAGCCATTCCAACATCACCTTCAACTCTTGCATGGTCAGAATCATAGCCTCTATGTGTCGCTAAATCAAACGCAACTGAAAGTCCTTTTTGACCTGAAGCGAGATTTTTTTTGTAAAAATTATTGGAATCTTCTGCAGTAGAAAAACCTGCGTATTGTCTGATTGTCCAAGGTTTGTTAACATACATTGTACTATAAGGGCCTCTTAAAAATGGTGGTTTACCAGCAATAAAGCCTATATGATTAACTTTATTAACATCATCTTTTTGATATTCAGATTTTATGTTTATTTCTTCTGCTGATAGCCAAAATCTAATGTTCTCTTTATTTTTAAATATTTTATTATTATCATTTAGATAATCTTTCACAAACTCGTTAGTTAAATACTCTACATAGTACGATCCTTTTGCTGGATCAATGACTTTATCTAGATAGCTTTCTTTTTTTAATATTTCAAACTGATTTCTTGCAATTCTCTCCGAGAAATTATCAGTTTTATTGTATTGAATATTATGAGGATAAATTAAGATAGCATCTGAGCCTCCAAATAAAGCAGAAATATATTCAGTAGTTGATTTAGAGATATTATTATAATGTTCTTTTTTTAATTTATTTTTTAAAGATGTTGATGAGTATATATATGGATTTTTTCCTGTTTTTTCTTTCCATATTATTCTGAAGGCGCGTAATTTAGCTATTTCAAAGAAAAAGTTACTTGAGGTTGGGAAACTAAATTGAATATCTTCTTTAATTTTTATTCCATTATTTACTGCAAAATCTATTTGTTTTCTTAAGCTTAATTCAGGAACTACAATGGTGTTTTTAATTCCATTAATATTAATTTTTTCAATTCCATGAATAGCGCCGTAGATTTTATTTTTTATTGAAAATTCAGCTAACTCTTTAAGGAAATCATTATCATAATTAATGAAATTAATTTTTATATGCTCAGTTAAGATCCCTTTTAAGCAGGTCCTCTAAATTAGAGGGGTTGGAAAAACATAAACCTGTTATTCCATTATGAAGAGCTTCTAGTGCTTTTGTATTTGCTTCAGAAGTTTTTTTAGCATTAATAAACTGAAAGTTTTCACAGTAATCAGGGAATTTAATTGAATTTTTTTGCTCATTTAAATGGTAGAAAGGTTTTATTTTAATACCCTCAATCTCCTTAGAAAGCGAATTAAAAGATTTGTCCTTTAGCTCTTTTTCAATATTATTTATCCAATCTGATGATTTAGATTTATTAAAATCTTTAAAAAGATTATTCATTTTCTTTTTTTCTTATTATATAAATATCCTCATTCTCTTTTTTCATTAAAAACTTTTCCCTTGCAAACTTTTCTCTTTTATTACTGTCATTTATAATATCACTTAATTCTATACTGTCATTATATATTTCATTTATATAAAACTGCTTTTTTTCTTCTAAAGATTTTATATTCTGCTTAAATTTATATTGTTTAATTAGATTGTTGTTATCAATAAAAGCAATCCATATTAAGAACAGAATTATTATAATTAAATATTTGTTTTGTAAAAATTTTGGAATCTTATTTTTTAAATTTTCAATCATATTAACAAATATAATAATTAGTTAGAATGTTATATTTATCCTAAAAGGAAAATTGTTGGTTGTTTGTCGTAGTTTATTCTTAAGCTTTTCCATTCTTCAATAGATTTTGTGATGATGTTTTCATTTTGTGCTGTAATGTTTGCTGCTATGCAAAGCTTAGTTTTAGAGTTGCAGGTTTTTAGGATTGCTTCTATTAATTTATTATTTCTATAAGGGGTCTCCATAAATATTTGAGTTTGTCTACTGTTTAAAGCTAATTTTTCAAGTTGTTTGATTTTATGGTTTCTTTCTTTAGAGTTTATAGGAAGATAGCCATTAAATGCAAAATTTTGTCCGTTAAGCCCTGACGCTACTAGCGCTAGTATTATTGATGATGGGCCTGAGAGTGGAACTACCTTAATGTTAAATTTATGTGCAAATTCCACAATATCTGATCCGGGATCTGCAATTGCAGGAAGTCCTGCTTCAGAAATAATACCAGCATCCAGACCTTTTAGTAAATATGGTAATAGTTCATTATCTAGATCAATATGGTCATTTTTTCCGTAGGAATGAAATATTATATTATCTATATTTTTTGTTGGAATTACTTTCTTAATGAATCTCCTTGATGTCCTAATATTCTCAGCAATAAAGAAATTTATTTCTTCTAAATGTTTTTTTACGCTTGAAGGAAGTGTTTCTTCTTTTGTGTTGTCGCTAATTGTTGTTGGGATTAAGTATAGCTTACCTATTTTCATATTTTTTAATAATTTGATTGCATGATTTTTCTAGTAAATCAAAGATATCTTCAAATCCTTTTTTGCCACCATAATATGGATCAGGAATAGATTGATATTTTCCTGGACTTATTTCATTTAATATTAAATCGACTTTATCTATCTCGTTCTGATTTTTTGCAAGAGAAATGATTTTAGAATAATTATCTGTATCCATAGCATATATTTTGTCAAATAAAGTAAAGTCTTTTGAGGTAAACTGTCGAGCTACTTGTTTGCTGATATCAAAATTATACTTTTTTGCAATATCGATTGATCTTTGATCTGGAGATTTCCCTATATGGTAATTTGCAGTACCTGCTGAATCTACTGTTATTTTTTTAGATTTAAACTGAAGTAATCCATGTGCCAGCGGAGATCGACATATATTACCAAGACAAACCATTAAGATTTTCATTTAAGAGATAGTCAATCTTTTTTCAATGTCAGAAATATATCCTTTGAATCTTTTATCCGTGTCAGCTAGATTATTTACTGTCTTACAGGCATGAAGAACTGTTGCATGATCTTTGTTTCCACAATGTTTGCCAATCATTGCAAGAGAGTTTTTTGTCATTTGCTTTGAGAAGAACATTGCAAGTTGTCTACATTGAACAATTTCCCTTTTTCTTGTTTTTGATTTCATTACTTCAATAGGGATATCAAAATAATCACATACTACTTTTTGGATATAATCAATAGAAACTTCACGAACTGTATTCTTAACAAATTTGTCAAGCATGCTTTTTGCAAGTTCTATTGTTATTTCTTTTCTATTTAAAGAAGATTGAGCTAATAATGAAATTAAAGCTCCTTCAAGTTCTCTAACATTTGTTGTGATGGAGTATGCAATATACTCAACAACAGAATATGGTATTTCAATACCATCATTTTTTATTTTCTTCTTAAGAATGGCTAGTCTTGTTTCAAGTTCTGGAGATTGTAGGTCGGCAGAAAGTCCCCACTTAAATCTAGAAAGTAATCTTTGTTCCATTCCAATAATATCTACAGGCGCTTTGTCAGATGTAAGTATAACTTGTTTTTTATTTTGATGAAGATGATTGAAAATATGAAAGAACACATCTTGAGTCTTTTCTTTTCCTGATAAAAACTGAACATCATCAATTATTAGCACATCAATGGATTGATAGAAGTGAACAAAGTCATTTTTCTTATTATCCATTATAGAATCGACAAATTGTGTTTGAAATTTATCTGCCGATACATATAGAACTGTCTTTTCTGGATGTAAATTTTTAACTTCAATTCCAATAGCATTGGCAAGATGTGTTTTTCCTAAACCACCACTACCATAAATATATAATGGATTGAAGGACGTGCCTCCTGGATTTTGAGAAACAGCAAATCCTGCAGACCTAGCTAATCTGTTGCACTCTCCTTCAATAAAGGAGTCAAATGTATATGATTGATTAAGTTGTGGATTAATGTTTATTTTTTGTAAACCAGGAATTATAAATGGATTTCTAATTGATGTTTTGTTAATATTAATTGGCATATTAACAGGGGAGTTGCTTACTGTCTTTTGATCATTACTCGGTATTTTAGAAACATATGGTTTTGAGCCTGAAGAGTTTTCTAGAACTATATGGTATTCTAATTTAGCTTCTTTTCCAAGTTCTCTTTTAATTGTTTTCTTTAGTAGAGTGATGTAATTGTTTTCAAGCCACTCATAAAAAAACTGACTAGGAACTTGAATAGTAAGAATGTTAGTGACAAGACTTATAGGTTTTATTGGCTTAAACCATGTTTTAAAGTTCTGGTGCGTTACGTTGTCTTTAATAATTGTAAGACAGCTTTCCCAAATTTCTTGATAACTTTTTTGTGTCATGGTTGCTTCTGAACTTTCTGGATTTATAAAAAATATACTTTGTTTAAACTTATCATCTTTTTTAAAAAAGGTGCATGTTAATTGCAGTTACTTTAATGTAGACCTTAAATTTAATAAACACAAATATGAAGAACTATTAGTTAATAAAAAAGAAAAATAGGACTTGACTTTGTATTATTTTTTACAGTGTGTTTCTGCCTGATATAGAGCCTGACAGTTTTGCTTATAAATATCCATGAAAAAAACAATTTTTATTTGTTTTTCACAAAAATCGAACTTTTTTTCAAGTTTATTTTGTAATTATTTTGTTGAAAAACAAAATCAATCTTGCCAATATTTATACCTCCCCATCCAACTTGATTTATTATGACATTTTTATCGTCAAGATTTTTACTAATCACAGGCTTTTTTAAAAAAGTATGCGTATGTCCTCCAATTATAAGGTCGATGTTTTTTGTTTCCTTTGCTAATCTTAAATCTGATATTTTCTGACTTTTATATTTAAAACCTAAATGAGAAAGACATATTACTAAATCACACTTATGTTTATCTTTTAAAAGTTTTGCGTATTTATTGCTTATTTTAATTGGATCTAAATATTTTGTATTACCAAATAATTTTTTTGGTACTAATCCATCTAATTCTATTCCTATTCCAAATACACCTACTTTAATTCCATTTTTATCAAAAATTTTATATGGTGAGAATGTGTTTTCTAGTATTGTATTTTCAAAATTATAATTTGCAATTAAAAAAGGGAAATTAGCATGCTTTAGTTGTTTCTTTAAACCAACTAATCCATTATCTAAATCATGATTTCCAATTGTAGCTGCATCATAATTCATTTGACTCATCAATTTTATTTCAAGTTCTCCTTTATACATATTAAAGTAAGGTGTGCCTTGAAAAATATCTCCAGCATCTAATAATAAAACATTTTTATTTTCTTCTCTAATGTTTTTAATTAAAGCTGATCTTTGAGCCATGCCTCCTAAACCTTTATTTCTTCCACTTTGAAAAGGATGTATATGACTATGCATATCATTAGTATGTAAAATAGTTAGTCTTTGTAATCTATTATCAGCTAGTAAAGAGTTTCCTAATAAGCTTATTCCTAAAGTGCTAAGCCCAGTTTTTTTTATAAATTCTCTTCTACTACTCATTAAGTGATATTCTTTTATCTAAATTGATATTAATTGTATCTTTTGATGCACAATAAGTAATAATTGCATCTCTTAATTTAATTCCAAGTTGATTTTGCTTTTTATTTTTAAAAAAACTCATTTTATCACCTCCATTAGCTAGATAATCTGTTGTTAAAACTCGTATATATTTTTCTTTTAATAAATCTTTATTATTAATAGAATATAAAATTGTATCATTCTTTTGATTAATTTCCATTCCTGAAAACGGCTCTCCTCCTCTTTTTGTTAAGTATTCTAACATTTGATAAAACTCTAATTTATTAAGTTCAAGAATGACAAGTTCATTCTCAAAAGGCATGACTTTAAATATATCTCTTTTTGTAATATTTCCAGCAGAAATAGTACTTCTCAAGCCCCCATAGTTCATTACACATACATCTGCTTGTTTATTTGATGTTTCTAATGATAAATCACAAATAAAGTTCCCTAATGTGCTTTCGGGCTTTCCTTTTAATAAATCATTTTTTGTATAACATAAATTTTGGTCCATTTGTTTGTCAATTTCTGTCTGATATGGAATTATCATTTTATATATTAAACTGTCAATATCATTTTTAACTTCAATAGATTCTGACTCAAATGATTGTATAGATATTAATTTAGTACAGCTACTAAAAAAAATCAAGCACACTATCATGATATTAATATTGCATCTCATTATGTTTACAATGTTAATAAAATAAATTTCTCGAATTTGTTTTTATCTCTTAATTTTAATAAAATTGTGAAATGTATACAAATGAAACAAAGATAAGGGTAAGATACGCAGAGACAGATAAGATGAGTTTTGTTTATTATGGTGTCTACGCACAGTATTATGAAGTTGGTAGAGTAGAGTTGCTAAGGTCTTTAGGGATAAGTTATAAAAGTTTAGAAGAAAATGGCTTTGAGTTACCTGTTGTAGATTTTCATATTAGATATAAAAAACCTGCTTTTTATGATGATGAACTTACTATTAAAACAACTATACTGGAACTTCCTTCTACAAAAATTACTTTTTATTATGAATGTTTTAATTCAATTGGTGTCCTTTTAAATACAGGATCAGTTATTTTAGTTTTTGTCAATTCTAAAACTAAGAAACCTTGTTCTCCACCAAAAGCTTTGTTAGAAAAGTTAAATTCTCAGAATTAAATTTTTTCGAGAACGATATCTATTAAACCATCTATTGTTTCAAAAGGCTTTTTACTATACTTTTGATTTACACGATCTCCAATAATAGCACATATTGTTAATGTGTTATGCCCAAGACTTTGTCCTAAAAAATATAAAGCAGATGTTTCCATCTCAAAGTTTGTAATTGGTTTATTTTTAAATTTAAATTGCTGAATAGATTCCTGAAATTTTTGAATTGAAGATTCTAGTCTTAATTCTCTAGACTGTGGTCCATAGAAGCCTATAGCTGTTGCTGTTATTCCACTATCAATATCACTAAATTTCTCTTTAAGACATTTAGAAACTGCAATTATATAGGGTTCTGCATGTTTTGAACTCCAGCCAGAATGTTTGATAAATTCTTTTGATGCCTCTTTAATAAGAATTTTATTGTTTTTATAAAAATAGGGTAGGCCATCAAAACCCAGAGCATAATCTGATACAATATAGCTATCTACTTTAATTTCTTTATTTAATGAGCCTGAAGTTCCTAGACGGATTATATTCAATTTCTTTTTATTTGCTCTTTCTGTTCTTGAAGTAAAATCAATATTTACGAGGGCATCTAATTCATTTATTACTATATCAATATTGTCTGTTCCTATTCCTGTTGAAATGACAGTTACGGCCTTATTTTTATAAAAGCCAGTATGTGTTATGAATTCTCTGTGTTGAATTTTATAAGATATAGAATCGAACTTCTTTGATATCTTACTTACTCTTTCTGGGTCACCAACTAAAATAATGTTGTCAGAAATTTCTTCTTCTTTTAGATTAAGATGATAGATTCTTCCATCAGGGGTAATAATTAATTCACTGTCCTTAAAGTTATTCATTTAATATGTATTTTTGCTTAAGTAAAAATAATAATTATATGTCATTAAAGCCAAGTAAAATATTAGTTCCGATAGGATTTTCTGAACAATCAATTTTAGCATTAAAGCAAGCTTTGAAATTTGCTGAAATTAATAATTCAAAAGTTTTCTTATTAACTGTTATTGAAGAAAGAAGTATAATCAATAACTTATTTCTTGATGATAAATCCTCTGAGCTGAAAAAGAAAATTCATACTAAGTTATCCAATATTATTGATAGCTTTAAAAGTCAGTATAATGTTGAAATTGAACCTATTGTATCCCAGGGTAAAATATATGATCAGATTAATGATGTTGCTGAAATGATTTCATGTGATCTAATTATTATGGGAACAAATGGTGCTCCAACGGCAATAGTAAGAAAAGTAATCGGTTCTAATGCGGAAAGAGTGGTAAGGCTAGCTCATTGTCCTGTAATTACTATTAAAGGAGATCATAATATCCAAGAATGTAATAATATAATTTTACCTCTTGATCTTGATAAAGAAACAAAAGAGAAAGTAACTCATGCTCTTGAATATGCTAGATCATGGAAGGCTACAATTAGACTAGTCTCAATTGTTATTAAAGATAATAATTTGATAAGAGAAAAACTATTGAAGAATCTTAATCAAGTTGAAAAATTTATTATTAATGCAGGCGTAAGTTGCTCAGCAGAAATAATTGATGGGGACAATAAACAAAATCTTGGAGATTTTATTTTTAATTATGAAAAAAAATATGATAATGATATTATCATGATAATGACAAAAAAAGAAGAGTTGTCGCTTTCTAATAACATTAGTGTAACTGCAAGATATATTATTAATAACTCACCGATTCCAGTAATGTGTATTAGACCAAAGCCAAGAAAACACTTAACAGGACCTACAACAGCTTTTTAATTAGTTTAGATGAAAGCTGAAATTATTTCAATTGCTGATGAAATTTTAATTGGTCAAATAGTTAATACTAATGCAACCTTTATTTCAAAGTTATTGAATGATTTTGGTATCAGTTGTGAATATATTCATACAATAAAAGATGCAAGATCTGATATAGTTTGTACAATATCCCTTGCACTTAATAGATCTGATTTAGTTATTGTTACAGGAGGTCTAGGACCAACTAATGATGATTTAACTAAATTGGCATTATGTGATTATTTCAATGATTCTTTAATTGAAAATAAAGAGGTTTTATTTGATATAGTTTCTTTTTTTAAAAGTAAGGGTAGGGGAGAGATCTCTCAATTAAATAAAGAACAAGCTTTAGTTCCTTCTAAGGCAAAGATTTTTAGAAATAGTATTGGAACGGCTCCTGGATTATATTTCAATAATCATAATCATCTTATAGCTCTTCCTGGAGTTCCTTATGAAATGAAATATTTATTAAATAATTTTCTTCTATCTTTTAAACAAGAGTTTAAATTGCCCTATATTTTACATAAAACAGTTTTTGTTAGGAATATTCCTGAATCTCAATTAGCTAATATGCTATTTGACTGGGAAAAAAATCTTGATGCAAAGTTAAAATTGGCCTATCTTCCTAAGCCAGGTTTAGTTAGGCTAAGGTTAAGCTGCTCAGGACATGACAAGGATGAGTTAAATTACTTAGTTAGTAAAGAATTAATTAAATTAAAAGAGTTAGTGGTTTTTGAAAATGAAGAAGTGGATTTGTTTAAGAAAATCCATGATTTTTTTAATAATAATAATTATTCTCTTTCCGTAGCTGAAAGCTGTTCCGGTGGTGCTATTTCATCTAAGATTACATCTTTTGCAGGCAGTTCATCATATTTTAAAGGAGCAATTATTGCATACAATAACGAAATTAAAGAGAGTTTCTTAGATATTAATCATAAATTAATAGAAGAATTAACATCAGTTAGCAAGGAAGTTGCACAAAAAATGTCAAAAAATATAGCACAAAAATTTAATTCTGATTTTTCAATTTCTACCACTGGTTACGCTGGGCCCTCAGGAGGTGATGTAAAAAACCCTCTAGGAACAGTATTTATTTCTATTAATACTGCTGAAAATAATATAGTAAGTAAATATTTATTTAGTGGGGATAGAGAGCTAATTATAACTCAAGTTAGAAATAAAGCTTTCGAGATGTTATACGAAGAAATAAAAAAACATAAATAAATTTCTTTTAATTTACTTTAGATTGTATATTTGCGAACCAAAAATTTAAGAAAACATGTCAAAAGTTTGTCAAATAACAGGAAAGAAGGTAATGGTAGGTAATAATGTTTCTCACTCAAAAAGAAGAACAAAAAGAAAATTTTATCCTAATCTTCAAACTAAAAAGTTTTTTATTCCAGAAACAGGTGAATGGGTAATATTAAAAGTATCTACAAATGCACTTAGAACAATAAATAAGAATGGAATTGCTTCAGTGTTATCAAAGGCAATTGAGAATGGAAATGTTTTAGTTTAAATACTTTTAAACTATAATTTATAAAAAAAGTTGCTATATTTGATAGCAACTTTTTTTTTACAAAAATATTTTATGAAAAATCTCTTAATACCTTTTATATTTCTTACTCTGATTTCTATTCTATTTTCGTCATGTGAGAAGGAGCTTTTGGGCTGTACAGACCCAATTTCTATAAATTATAATAACCTTGCTAACACAGATGATGGTTCGTGTATTGCTCCTATTTTAGGATGTACTGATTTTTCTGCTTTTAATTTTAACCCTGAAGCAAACTCTATGGATGCTAATAGCTGTCAATACAGTATTGATTTAGCTCAAGGGATCTGGAATCTTGAGCCTAACTGTGAGGATATTGATATTGCGGGTTTAACTACTATTTCTTTAAATGATCAGCTTCCATCTACTCTTGACATACAAGCAAATGGACAATCATCATTATTTATTGACTTTAATGGTACTCAAATTAATGGATCAATCACATCTGATGGAATCATGACTGTTAATCCTTCAGTAATAACTTTTAACGAACCAACAACAGGACAAGATATAGCTGTAGATGTATCGGGTACTGGTTTTCTAATATCAGCAAATGAGGCTACTTTAGCCTTAAATTTTTCTGGTTCTGTTGATATAGTAATTACCTCTATTGACTTCTCTAGCGATTGTGCTATGATATTAACTAAATAATACATTGATATGAAAATTTATTTATCTTTCTTTTTAAAAACTTTTTTAATTTTTTCTTTTTTAATCTCTTGTGAATCTTCTAGCGGTGGTGATGAATTAGGTCCGGTTGATTTTTTTAATATAGATAACTCTCTTGGGGTTTGGGTGATGAATCCATTGTGTGAAGACTATCAATTTGGTAACGAGATTATTTCTTTAGATGAAGAATTGCCAGATTCAGTTACTGTTATGGCTGATTCCTCTTCATATATTTATATACAGGCAGGAGAAAACAATATTGTTGCTTCAATTAATAATGCTGGTATTTTTAATATTGAACCTCAGCCTTTTCAAGCTCAAATTAATTTAAATAATTTACCTCTTGACATTACTGTTGATATTCAGGGTAATGGTTTTTTGAGCGATTCAATTGGAAATATGGATGTAATATTCTCTTTTGAATTAATTCCTGGTACTCTTGACTCAATTAATTGTTCAATAGATCTTTCTAGATAATAAAAAATTCCTATTAATGAAAAGATTAATCTGCTGCATTTTCTTATGTAGTTTGAGTACTATTCTTTTATCTCAGACTTATTCTCGAGGAGATAGTTTAAGAGGGAATCTTTCATCATTAAGGTCTGCTTATGACGTATTTTTTTATGATTTAGACGTGGTAGTTGATTGTCGGGAAAATATTTTGGATGAATCTTCAAATGAAATATATTTATTAGCAAAAACAAACTTTCAATCCTTACAAATTGATTTATCAAGTAGTTTGCAAATTATTTCAATCGAATTTGAAGATGAGCAACTACAATTTTACAGAGAATTTAATGCAGTTTTTATTTCTTTATCTAGAGAAATAATTAAAGGAGAGAAAATTATTGTAAAATTTAATTATTATGGAAAGCCTCAAGTTGCTAAAAATCCTCCCTGGGATGGGGGTTTTTCTTGGCAGATAGATGATAATAGTAACCCTTTAATTGGAGTTTCTTGTCAAGGTTTAGGAGCAAGTTCATGGTGGCCTTGTAAAGATCATCAGTCTGATGAGCCTGATAGTATGAGAATTACCATTACTTCAAATTTAAAATGGCCAATAATATCTAATGGTAATTTAATTTCAGATTCTATATTTACAATTGATAATGTATTAAGTAGGAAGTCCTCTTGGTTTGTTTCTTATCCTATTAATTCATATAATGTAACTCTTTATATTGGAGATTATATTCATTTTAGTGATGTTTTGCTAAGAGAAAATGATACGTTGAGCTTAGATTATTATGTGCTCTCTTACAATAAGGAAAAAGCCCAAAATCATTTTAAACAAGTAAAGCCTATGCTTGAATGTTTTGAAAAATATTTTGGTCCTTATCCTTTTTTAAATGATGGTTATGCTCTTATTGAATCTTCATACTTAGGAATGGAGCATCAAAGTGCTATTGCGTATGGAAATAATTATCTACCAGGATATAATGGCAATACAAACTATACTGCTGATTTAGATTTTGATTTTATAATTGTTCATGAAACTGGACATGAATGGTGGGGGAATAGTATTACTTCCAATGATATTGCAGATATGTGGGTTCATGAAGGTTTTTGTACTTACTCAGAAGTTCTTTATGTAGAATGCATGTATGGTTATCAGAAAATGTTAGAATATGTAAATAATCAGAAAAATAGAGTTATAAATGATAAAGCTGTAATTTGTGATTTCCATGTTAATTGTAAAGGAAGTAGTGATATGTATAGTAAAGGTTCGTTAATGCTTAATACTCTTAGAAATGTAATTAATAACGATTCTTTGTGGTTTGCTGGAATTAAAGGATTAGCAACACAAAAAAAACATAGTACCTTAGATGGTGTAGAGGTGATAAATTATTTTAATAGATTTTTTAATCTTGATCTAAGTAAAATTTTTGAGCAATATTTATCTCATAAAGATATCCCTGAATTTGAATATAAATTTCAAAAAAAAGGTAGAAGTTATTCTTTGATTTACAGATGGAATGCTATAAATGATTTTGACATGCCTTTAATCTTTAATGTTGGAATAAATGAAAAGAGAATCTTCCCCTCATCAGATTGGCAAGAGTTATCATTAGGTAGTATTGATAAAAAAGATTTTGTCATCAGAGACGACTTGTTATTTATTAATATAAAAAAGACATGACTCTTGTATTACATTTGTAAAAATTAATTAAATTTGCAGTCCAATAAATTTTGAAAAAATGGCAAAAAAAGGAAATAGAATACAGGTTATTCTTGAGTGTACAGAGCATAAGGCAAGCGGTAAGCCTGGAACTTCTCGTTATATCTCAACTAAAAATAAAAAGAATACTCCAGATAGACTAGAGTTAAATAAGTTTAATCCTATTCTAAAGAAAATGACTTTACACAAAGAAATTAAATAAAAAGAAATGGCAAAAAAAACAGTAGCATCATTACAAAAAAAAGGAGCTAAAGCTTTCACGAAGGCAGTAAAAATGGTTAAAAATACAAATGGTTCATATTCTTTTAAATCGGAGATAGTTCCAAAAGAAAAAGTAAATGAATTTTTATCTAAAAAGTAATTAAATATTTTTTAGTTTAATATTCAGCTTCTTTCTATTTTTGAAAGAAGCTTTTTTTTTAAATATATTATAGTAAATGGCATTATTTGATAAGTTAAAAAATATTTTTACTGGAGAAAATAAATCAGTTAAGGCTGTTGAGGATAATAAACATCAACTTGAATCAAGCTTAGCAAAAACTAAGAAAAGTTTTTTTGAGAAACTTTCAAAAAAAGTTATTGGTAAATCTAAGATTGATGAAAATGATTTAGACGATATTGAGGAGGTTTTAATAACTTCTGATATAGGAGTTGAAACAACTTTAAAGATTATTCATAATCTTGAAATCCGAGTAAAAAAAGATAATTATATAAATGCAGAAGATTTAAATACTATCTTAAAGGATGAAATATCTAATTTGTTTAATAATGAGGATAGTAAAGACTTTATTGTTCCAGAAACTAATGATCCTTATGTAATAATGGTTGTTGGTGTTAACGGAGTAGGTAAAACAACTACAATTGGGAAGTTAGCTCATAAATTTAAGCTAGCTGGTCTGAAAGTTGTCCTAGGTGCAGCGGATACATTTAGAGCTGCTGCAGTTGATCAAATATCAATTTGGGCGGAAAAAGTTGGTGTTGATATTGTTAAGCAGGATATGGGGTCTGATCCAGCTTCAGTTGCATTTGATACTTTACAATCTGCAAAAGCTAAAAAGGCTGATGTAGTTATTATTGATACAGCAGGTAGGTTGCATAATAAAATTAATTTAATGAATGAATTAACTAAAATTAGAAATGTTATGCATAAGATTATTCCAAATGCTCCTCATGATGTTATGCTTGTTTTAGATGCATCAACAGGGCAAAATGCTATTGAACAAGCAAAACAGTTTACAGCAGCTACTAAAGTTAATTCTTTAGCTCTTACTAAGCTTGACGGAACAGCTAAGGGAGGAGTAGTAATTGGTATATCGGATCAATTTAATATACCTGTTCGTTACATAGGAGTTGGTGAAGGAATCAATGATTTACAACTATTTAACAGTAAAGAGTTTGTTAATTCAATTTTTAATAATTAAATTTTTTAAACAATGTTCGAAAATTTATCAAATAAATTAGATCAAGCTTTTAAGGTACTTAAGGGACAGGGGAGTATTTCTGAAATAAATGTAGCTCAAACAATGAAAGAAATTAGAAAAGCTCTAATTTCTGCTGATGTTGATTTTAAAACTGCTAAAGAGTTTACTTCCAATGTTCAAACTAAAGCTTTAGGTCAACAAGTACTTACTTCTTTGAAACCTGGAGATTTATTAACTAAAATTATGAAGGATGAACTTGCTACTTTAATGGGTAGTGAGAAATCGGATCTGAATCTTACTTCTAAGCCTACTATTATTTTAGTAGCTGGATTACAAGGGTCTGGTAAAACTACTTTTTGTGGTAAGTTGGCATTACATCTTAAAAATAAGCATAATAAGAAACCACTTTTAGTAGCATGTGATGTTTACAGACCAGCTGCAATTAATCAACTTACAGTCCTTTCTGAAGAAGTAGGGGTTGATGTTTTTAAAGAAATAGATAATAAAAACCCGGTTGATATTGCTAATAATTCCATTTCATACGCCAGAAAAAATGCTAAAGATGTTGTTATCATTGATACCGCGGGTAGGTTAGCGATTGATGAGCATATGATGAATGAAATTGGAACTATTAAGGATCAAGTTAAGCCACATGAAACTCTATTTGTTGTTGATTCAATGACAGGGCAAGATGCAGTAAATACGGCAAAATCGTTTAATGATACGTTAGATTATAGCGGAGTTGTTTTAACTAAACTAGATGGAGATACCAGAGGCGGAGCTGCTCTTACAATTAGATCAGTCGTTGATAAGCCCATTAAGTTTATTGGTACTTCTGAAAAAATGGATGGCTTAGATGTTTTTTATCCTGATAGAATGGCAAGTAGAATTCTTGGAATGGGTGATGTAATTTCTTTAGTAGAAAGAGCCCAACAACAATTTAATGAAGAAGACGCCAGAAAGATTCAAAAAAAGATAGCTAAGAATACATTTGGTTTTGATGACTTTTTAAGTCAAATACAACAAATTAAAAAGATGGGAAATATTAAAGATTTAGCTTCTATGATTCCTGGAGTTAGTAAATCTATAAAAGATACTGATATTGATAATGATTCTTTCAAAGGGATTGAATCAATAATTTATTCAATGACTGCTGAAGAAAGAAGTAATCCTACTTTATTAAATGGAAGTAGAAAAAAAAGAATTGCTCAGGGAAGTGGAACTAATGTTCAAGAGATAAATCAGCTTATTAAACAATTTAATCAAATGAGTAAAATGATGAAGATGATGCAAGGAGGAGGTAAGGCAAAAATGATGCAAATGATGCAGGGAAATAATATGCCAAAATTATAATATGAAAATATTAGATGGAAAAAAAATATCAGCTCTTATAAAAGAAGAAATCTCTCTTGAGGTAAAAAAAATTATAAGCAATAATGGAAAGCGCCCTCATCTGTCTGCAATTTTAGTAGGAGAGAACGGTGCTAGTCAAACCTATGTTAATGCAAAAGTTAAAGCTTGTGAAAAAGTAGGTTTTGAGTCTACTTTAATAAGATTAGATAATAATATCACTCAAGAACAACTTTTAGAAGAGATTAATAAAATTAATATAAACAAAAATATAGATGGATTAATTGTCCAGTTACCTTTACCTGAATCTTTTGATGAAGATCTAATTACAAAATCAATTCTTCCTCATAAAGATGTAGATGGCTTTCATCCACTTAATATCGGGAATATGGTTCTTAATTTACCAACTTTTGTTTCAGCTACCCCTGCAGGTATTATAGAGCTTCTTTCTAGGTATAATATCAATACTAGTGGCAAGCATTGTGTTGTGTTAGGAAGGAGTAATATTGTAGGAACTCCAATGAGTATTTTGATGTCAAGAAAAAACAACCCAGGTAACGCTACAGTTACTCTTGCTCATAGTAGAACTACTAACTTAAAAGAAATTTGTCTTTCAGCTGATATTTTAATAGTTGCTTTAGGTAAAGCTAATTTTATTACTAAAGATATGATTAAGCCTGGAGCTTGCATAATAGATGTAGGTATTACTAGAGTGAAATCTGACTTTACAAAATCAGGTTGGAAGTTAGTAGGAGATGTAAATTTCAAAGATGTTTCAGAAAAGTGCGGATATATAACACCTGTCCCTGGTGGTGTAGGACCTATGACCATCGCTATGCTACTGAAGAATACCTTATTAGCATCAAAATCCACTTTTTAGTCTTTATTTAAATAATTTAATTATATTTGCAAAGTTTTTGTGGGGTTGTTCCCACGCATTATTAATTAAATTAAATAAACAATTATGGAAGGAACAGTAAAATGGTTTAACTCTAGCAAAGGTTATGGTTTTATCGAAGGTTCAGATGGAACTGATTACTTTGCACATTTTCAAGAAATTCAATCTGATGGATACAAAACTCTTAAGGAGGGTTCATCAGTAACTTTTGAAGCAGCTGAAGGTGAAAAAGGACCAGTAGCCAAATCTATTGTCGGCGCTTAATTAGCATTGTATCAATAAGTAAAAAAGCAGTCTTTATAGACTGCTTTTTTTTTACTTAATTTTTGCCTCTAGTTTAAATAATTTATCTCGCATCTTTGTTGCTTCAATAAAGTTTAATTTTTTCACCATTTTATTTATCTGATTTTTAGTCTTTTTAATTAGATCTTTAATTTCTTTTTCATTTAGATCATCTGGAATTATTTCATTTGAGACAACTTCAATTTTTTTAATTTTATGAGGATTTAATTCTTCCATTAAAGCATTATTTTTTTTACTTACAATTTGCTTTGGAGTTATATTAAACTTCTTATTATAAGCTTCTTGTATTGATCTCTTTCTATTTGTTGCATTAATGGTCTTTTGCATTGACTTTGTTATTCTATCAGCATACATTATTACCAGACCATTTAAATTTCTTGCTGCTCTTCCAGATGTTTGAATTAGCGCTCTTTCAGATCTCAGAAAACCTTCTTTATCCGCATCCATTATAGCTACAAGGCTAACTTGAGGTAAATCCAGACCCTCTCTCAATAGGTTAACACCAATAAGTACATCTATTTCCCCTAATTTAAGTGCTTGTAGTATTTGAACTCTCTCTATAGTGTCTACATCAGAATGGATATAGCTACAGTTAATATTAAATCTTCCTAAATATTTACTAAACTCTTCTGCCATCTTTTTTGTTAGCGTTGTAACAAGTATTCTTTCATCTTTAATTATTCTAATTCTAATTTCTTCTAGTAGATTATCAATTTGATTTTTTATTGGCCTAATTAGTATAGTTGGCTCTAATAATCCTGTTGGTCTTATTATTTGTTCTACAATGATTCCTTCTGACTGTTCTAATTCATAATCAGCTGGAGTTGCACTTACATAAATTGTTTGATAATTTATTGCTTCAAATTCTTCAAACTTTAAAGGTCGATTATCCATTGCTGCAGGTAATCTGAATCCATACTCCACTAAATTAATTTTTCTGGATCTATCTCCTCCAAACATTGCTCTTACCTGTGGAAGTGTTACGTGACTTTCATCAATTACTGTTAAGAATTTTTCCGGGAAATAGTCAAGTAAACAAAATGGTCTTGTACCTTCTTTTCTTCTATCAAAATATCTTGAATAATTTTCAATTCCTGAACAATATCCTAATTCCTTTATCATCTCAATATCAAAATTTGTTCTTTCCTCAATTCTTTTAGCCTCAAGGTTTAATTCATTATTTTTAAAAAACTCAATTTGATTTACTAAATCATCTTGTATTTCTTCAATAGATTCATTAATTTTTTCTTTAGATGCAATAAATATACTTGCTGGAAATAATCGTATTTCTGATAAACTATCTACAATATTACCATTTTCATGATTTAAGCTTTCTATCTCTTCTATTTCATTACCAAAAAAATGCACTCTGTATATAATATCATTATAGCCAGGAAATATATCAACTGTATCACCATTGACCCTAAAATTTCCTCTTTTAAATTCAGAAGTTGTTCTTGAGTATAGTGCTTGAACTAATTGAAGAAGAAATTCATTTCTATTAATTGTACTTCCAACTGCTAATTCAATAATTCCTTCATGAAAATCATCTGGATTACCTATTCCATATATACATGAAACTGAAGCTACCACTATAACATCTTTTCTTCCTGAAAGTAAAGCTGATGTAGTACTTAGTCTATATTTTTCAATTTCTTCATTTATTGATAAATCCTTTTCAATATATGTTCCTGAGCTTGGGATATATGCTTCGGGTTGATAATAATCATAATATGAAACAAAATATTCTACAAGGTTCTGAGGGAAAAACTGCTTAAACTCACTAAATAGTTGAGCAGCTAGAGTTTTATTATGACAAAGTACAAGAGTTGGTCTGTTAATCTTTTTAATAACATTTGCTATTGTAAAGGTTTTTCCTGAGCCAGTAACCCCTAGTAAAGTTTGAAATTTTTCATTATCAACTAGACCCTTATATAAACTATCTATTGCTTTTGGTTGATCTCCAGTTGGTTTAAAATCAGAGATTAATTGAAAATCCATAATCTAAATACTATTAATAATTTTTAGATTATTAATAAGTAATTCTACTTCCTTTTCAATTTGATAAATACTTAATTCAATTTGTTTTAGTAATGGGTTTTCTTTTTTAGTAATAACTATAAATGATTTATTATTTTCATATTGCATAATAGTTTTCTTTTTATCATCTATTTCTATTCTTATTTTTTCTTTTTCTAATTGTAAAGCTTTTGGGTTTTTAATAATATCATTAACCTTCCTTTTATATTGTATGATCTTTAGTTCATTTGGCTCTAATTCTAATTTATTGAAGAGTTTATTTATAATAATATTAAAATCCTTATTAATATAGTTTTTTTCATTTGCTATTGCTCCAATTTTTCTCCACTTAATTTCAATATTATTAAGAGTTTCTTTATCATTTTTAACTTTTAATAAATCTTGAAGGTTAGTTACTATTTCTAATTTTTGCTTGTAATTTCCTTCTTTATCTTGCTCTATTTTTTTATAAAACAACTTTTTAGCTTTAAAGAAATAATCACAATGTTTTTTAAACTCTTTCCAAGTTTTGTTTGCTTTATCACTATTACTAAAACCACTTTCTTCCCAGGATTTTTGTAGTCTAATTATTTTTATCGTACTTTCTTTCCAATTTGTACTCTTACTTAATACTTGTGTTTGTTGGCAGATGTCTAATTTTTTCTGTATTATCTTTTTGCTTTCTGTTTTTTTATTTTTATAAAAATCATTTTTTGATTTATTAAAATGATTGGATGATTCTCTAAGTTTTTCAAAGCATTTTTTATTTTCAGAACCAATTACTTTTCCTAATTTATACCATTTTTCTTTAAGTGAAGTGAACTTTATTATAGCATTTTGACAATTTTTATGATTTTTAACCTCATCAAATAATGTATCAATTTCTAAACATATTGTATTTTTTTTATCAATTTTTATTTTTTCTTTATTTTTTATTTCTAAGAAAAAATCATTTCTTTTTTTATTAATTTCTCTGCTGATATTTTGAAATCGCACCCATATTTCATCTCTATTTTCTCTAGATACAGGGCCTGTTTCTTTCCATTTTTCATGTAGCTCTTGAAGCCCTTCATGCATTTTTTTAATAGACTTTAACTCTAATAATTTCTCGGCTGTTTTATAAATATTATTTTTTACTTCTAGATTTTTTTTGAAATCTAGATCTCTAAAGTCTTTATTTAATTTAATGCAATCATAAAAGTTTTCAATATGATAATTATATAATTGCCACATATTGTTTTTTTCTCTAATACTAACATTACCTATTTTTTTCCATCTTATTTGTAAATCTTTAAACTTATCAAATGTTTCTTTTTTTAGATTTACCTCTTTAGTTAAATCTTTTATTTCAGAAATTATATTTTTTTTAGAGTTTAGATTCTCTATTTCTTTATTTTCTAATTTTCCTCTTTCTGTTTTCTTGTTTTTTTTATAATTATTAAAGTGTTTTTTAAATTCTTTTTCCTCTGCACTGATTTCATTTTTTTTATCATCTTTTTCAGAATTTACAGGATATTTTTCTTTAATTTTTATGTAAAATAATGCTTTTATTTCTTCAGATTTTTTTGAAAATTTTAATGCATTTTCTTCTTTCGATATTTGTTCTATAATTTTTAATAGCTCATCTATATTTGAATCAACATCAACTGCAATTTCTTGTTTAACTAACAATTCAGTTTCAACTATATCTTTTTTAACATCTAAATTATCTTCAATTTCTTCTTCCACTATTTTAATTTAAGTTCTTTTTATTTTTACAATATTAATGAATATTTAACTATTCCAGATTAGCCATGACTCATCAGCTTGAATTTTTAACATTTCTAATCCGTTTTTTATTTCTGAACCATTAATTTCTCCTCTTTTTAAAAATTCAGATTTTATAGGGTTATAAACTAAATCATATAAGAGATGTTGATCTGTCAATAAATTATAATTGATATTTGGATAATTTTTTATGTTTGGAAATGTACCTAATGGTGTTGTGTTAATTATAACTTTTGCTTCTTTTATAGTTTCGTCATTTAAATTTTCATAATTTATTTTTCCTTTTCTACTTACAGTCTTAAATTCTATATTTTTTTTATTCAATATATATTTTACCGCCTTACTTGCTCCTCCATTGCCTAATATTAATGCTTTTTTTCTATTTTTTAATATCGGAGAAATACTTTTTTCAAATCCTAGTATATCTGTATTATAGCCAATCAATTTATCATTTTCAATTTTTATTGTGTTGATTGCTTTAATTTCATTTCCTTCTTTAGTTATTTTATCTAAATAAGGTATTATCTGCTCTTTAAATGGAATTGTAATATTTAAGCCTGAAATTTTATGTTCTATAATGATTCGTTTGATGTTACTTAAATTGTTTATTTCAAAGTTTTTATAGCTATAATCATTAAGTTTTAAATTTTTAAATTTTTTCGTAAAATATTCTTTTGAAAAAGAATGATTTAATTTTTCTCCAATAAGACCAAAATTTCTCACTTAATTTGATTTTTCTCCATCAGATAAACAATTGTAAAACCTACTATTATTAAAAGAACTGAAATAAGATTATGCGAACTTATTTCAGTTGGAAATAAGTAATTATAAGAAATTATTTTTTCTTTTCCATTATAAATTATTTTTTCTCCAACTTCTTTCCACGGCCATATTAAAGGTAATGATCCGATTATAAATCCTGTTAACGATGCAAGTGTTAGGTTATAATGTTCTTTTAAAAGCCAATGTAAGAAATGTGAAAAAACAATTAAGCCTACAATTGATCCTAACATAAAAACCGTAAGTAGAGGTATGTTTAATTCTGAAACAGCTGTAACCATTAATAATTCATAATTCCCCATTAGAATTAAAATATATGACCCTGACAATCCTGGCAGTATCATGCCTGATATTCCAATTATTCCACATAAGAAAACATATAAAAGATTGTCGTTCTCCCCGCTAGGTGATATGTATGTAAGACCAAATGCTATTGCTATTCCTAAAATAATTGATATTATATTTTGATAATTCCATACTGATATCCTTCTTCCTATAAAAATAATTGAAGCTATAATTAGTCCAAAGAAAAAGGACCAAATTTCAAGAGGGTAGTATTTGAATAGATATTTAAAAAGATTTGCAATACTAAAAAGGCTAATTAAGCTTCCTGAGAATACATAAAATAGAAATTGTAAATTAATATAATTTGCAAATTCTTTAAGCTTAAATTTTAGTAGTAAACTAAATGCTTTTTTGTCTAGTGATTTTAATGAGTTTACTAGCTTCTCATATATTCCTGTAATAAGTGCTATTGTTCCTCCAGAAACTCCAGGAATAACGTTAGCAATGCCCATTGCCATTCCTTTAATAAAAATAATAAGATTATTTTTCATTTTTATAAATAATTCTCAAAAGTATCTCCTCTTAGCCCAAGACGCAGAGCCTCTAATGGGATGACTTCCTTTGGAGCTATATTACCTAGATTTACATTAGCACCGAATTTATTTATAAACCAAACTTGTTGTTGTTTCTGAGGTGCTTCCCAAATAATATCTTTAACCGCGATTTCTTGAACAATATCAAAAATTAAATCTAATTTAATGGCCCCATCTTCGTTAAATACCCCAACATTTCCGCCTTCTCTTCCTTCAGCAATAACTTTCCAACTTCCTGCATCTAGTTCTTTCTTCATCCATTTAATCCAGTCATTCTTTTTAATTTTGACTTCTGCATTTTTACTACCAACCTCACTAACAACTGTATAGTTTTTGCTGAGTTTTTGAATATATTCACATTTGAGGTCGTGCTGAATTTCCATTGATCCATTTGAAACTTCCACCATATTAATATCTAGTTTATCTAAAAGCCTGCAATAGTCATCAAATTGGTTTCTAGCAATAAAAGCTTCAAATAAAGTACCGCCAGTGTAAACTAATAGATTTTCACTTTTATATAATTGAATTTTTTCTTCTATATTTTTAGTTAATATACTTGTTCCAAAACCTAGTTTTAGAATATCTGTTAAAGAACTATTTACGGAAAGGAAATTTTCAGCCTCTTGAATACTTAGGCCTTTATCCATTACCATTGTTAACCCTTTCTCTCTAGGTTTTTCAGTTCTTTTTGGAAGATTTTTTAATATATCAATCATAAATTATGTATAATTAACAAAGATAAAAATACTGGTCAAACAAATTGTTAAATTATGTAATTTTGTAAGTAAAATTATATCTATGACATTAATAAAATCAATTTCTGGTATTCGTGGAACAATAGGTGGAGATGTTGGAGACTCTTTAACCCCTATTGATATTGTTAGATTTACTTCAGCATATGCTAGATTTATTTCTGAACAGAATTTAGATTCTAAATTAATTGTCTTAGGAAGAGATGCGCGTATTTCTGGGCTAATGTTAAATAATATAGTCTCTGGAACACTTATTGGCTGTGGATTTAATGTATTAGATATTGGTCTTTCTACTACTCCAACAGTTGAAGTTACCGTTGAAAGTCAAAACGCTGCTGGTGGAATTATTTTGACTGCCAGTCATAATCCAAAGCAATGGAATGCGTTAAAGCTTTTAAATTCTAAGGGGGAATTTATATCTGCTCTTGACGGTGAGAAAATTTTAAATTTTGCTGAGAATGATGACTTTATCTTTACAGAGGTTGATAAATTAGGTTCTTATAAATTAGATTTATCTTTTAATGATTTACATATAAAAAAAGTTCTTGAATTAGATCTAGTAGATGTTGAATTAATTAAATCAAAAAAATACAAAGTTGTTTTAGATGCTGTTAATTCTACTGGTGGAATTGTTATTCCCAAACTTTTAGAGAAACTCGGTGTTGAATGTGTTAAGTTATTTTGTGAGCCTAATGGACATTTTCCTCATAATCCAGAACCATTACCTGAGAATTTAAAAGATATTTCTGATTTAGTTGTTAAAGAGAAAGCAGATTTTGGGATTGTTGTTGATCCTGATGTTGATAGATTAGCCTTTGTTTGTGAAGATGGATCCATGTTTGGAGAAGAGTATACATTAGTTGCAGTTGCAGATTATGTTTTATCAATAAACAAGGGGAATACGGTTTCTAACCTTTCTTCTACTAGAGCTTTATCTGATATTACAAACAAGTATGGAGGGATTTATTTTGCATCTGCAGTTGGTGAGGTTAATGTTGTTGAGAAAATGAAAGAGACTAAAGCCGTTATTGGAGGTGAAGGTAATGGAGGGATTATTTACCCTGAACTACACTATGGAAGAGATGCATTAGTTGGAATAGCATTATTTCTAACTTCTCTAGCACTTAAAAACTCTAAAGTTAGTAAAGTGAGATCTTCTTTTACAAATTATTTCATTTCTAAAAATAAAATTCAACTAAAACCCTCTCATGACGTCTCAATGATTTTATCTAAAATTCAAGAAAAATATATTAATAATAAAATTAATACAATTGATGGTGTGAAAATTGATTTTGATGAAGGATGGGTTCACTTAAGAAAATCTAATACTGAGCCTATTATCAGAATCTACACTGAAAGTTTAAGTAAGGAAAAAGCTGATTCTTTAGCTATAACTTTTATTGAAGAAATTAATAACTTAATATAATGAAAGTTTATTTTGATAATGCTGCAACTACTCAACTAGACTCTAGTGTCATTAAGGTTATGACTGATGTCTTAACTAATAATTATGCAAACCCATCATCTACTCATGAGGGAGGAAGACAATCTAAAACTATAATTGAAAATGCTAGGAAAAAAATCTCATCATTTTTAAATACATCTCCTGGTAATATATTTTTCACCTCTGGGGGTACTGAAGCAGATAATATGGCGATTAAATGTGGAATATTAGATAATAAAATTAAACATGCTATTACTTCTAAACTATCTCATCATGCGGTTCTTTACCCTCTTGAAGATCTTGAAAAAAAAGGTCTTATAACTCTTTCTTATGTTGATTTTGATTCCAATGGTTATATTGATACAAAACATTTAGAGAAATTATTATCTAATAATAGTAGAACATTTGTTTCAATAATGCATGCTAATAATGAAATTGCAACAATTCAACCTATTAATAAGATTGGTGATATCTGTAAAAATTATAATGCTATTTTTCACTCTGATACAGTTCAAACCATAGGTCATTATGATTTTGATATGCAAGATTTAAATATTGATTTTTTAGTTGCTTCTGCTCATAAATTTCATGGACCAAAGGGAATAGGTTTTATTTATATTAGTGAAAATATAACTATTAATCCATTTATTTTAGGAGGATCTCAAGAAAGAAATATGCGAGCTGGAACTGAGAATATTCACTCTATTGCTGGACTTGTAAAAGCTTTAGAGCTATCTTATGAATTTATGGACCGAGATATTATATATATCAAAAGTTTAAAGAATTATATGATTAATCAGCTAAAAGAAAAAATACCTGGAATTTCCTTTATTGGAGATTCTAATAATATTGAAAAAAGTTTATTTAAAATTTTAAGTGTTAGTTTTCCTCAAAATGCAATATCCGAGATGTTACTTTTTCAATTAGATATTATGGGAATTTCTTGCTCAGGAGGTAGTGCTTGTTCTTCTGGAAGTGAGCAAGGTTCACACGTAATATCATCTTTATTGCCAGATAATATAAACACTGTTGTAAGATTTTCTTTTAGTAAGTTTAATACAATAGAAGAGGTCAACTATACTATCAAGAAGTTAGTCGAGATTTTTAGTTAATTTTTTAATTTTAATTCCAAAATATCCATAAATAATTGTCATTATTGGACTTATCAAATTAAAAAAGCAAAATGGTAGATATGATAAAGTAGCTATTCCCATTACTGCTGATTGTGCAGCTCCGCATGTGTTCCAAGGGATAAGTACAGATGTTACTGTTCCACTATCTTCAATAGTTCTACTTAAATTTTCAGCAGCTAACCCCTTATCTTTATAGCTTTTTGAGAACATTCTGCCTGGAACAACTATACTTAGATATTGATCAGATGTAGTTAAATTAAAAAATATACATGTTGTAGATGTAGTAGCAATTAGAGAACCGGTGCTTTTTGCATATTTTATTAATGGTATACTAATTCTACTTAATAATCCTCCTGCTTCCATAGCGCCTCCAAATGACATGGCGCAAACAACTAACCAAATTGTATTTAACATTCCATGCATCCCTTTAGAAGAAAGAAGATCATTAATTAATGTATTACTGCTTTCAATATTAATACTTGTTCCCATTGCATTAATTGCAGCCATATAATACGCTTTAAATGAAATTTCTTTCATCTGAGAAACTTCTAAAATTATATTTGGCTGAAATATCATAGCAAAAATTACCCCTAAAAGTGTTCCTGCAACTAAGGCAGGAATTGCAGGTGTTTTTTTAATTATTAGAAAAATAACTGCTATTGGAACAAGAAATAAGTAAATATTGATATTAAATGTTTTATCAATTGATTCAAGTAAAAGATTTATGTTTTCTGTGCTAGCATAATCAAATTTAAATCCTATAAAAAGAAAAATAACTAGTGTAATGATAAATGATGGGATTGTAGTAAACATCATATATTTAATATGTGAAAAAAGTTCAGTTTCAGCTACTGCTGCTGCAAGATTAGTAGTGTCGGATAATGGAGACATTTTATCTCCAAAATAAGCCCCTGAAATTATTGAACCAGCAATCACCCCCTCAGAAAACCCCATTGATTTACCTATGCCAATTAATGCAATGCCAACTGTTGCTATAGTTGACCAAGAACTTCCTGATGCAATTGAAACAATTGCACAGATAATACAAGATGCAAAAAGAAATATTTTAGGATCTAGAATTTGAAGCCCATAATAAATCATAGCAGGAACAATACCACTTATAAGCCAGGAGCCAGATAAAGCACCAATTATCAATAGAATAATTATTGCTGAAGATGTTGAGCTTATACTTTTGCTAATATGAGAGATAATGTCTTTCCATCTTACGCCATAGAATATACTTATTACAGAAGCTACTGCGGCAGCTAATAGTAAAGCTAATTGATTAGGGCCAGCTAATGGATCATCAGCATATAATGTCACATTCACAGCAAGAAGGATAATTAGAATAATTAATGGAGTTAGTGCTGTTAAAAGAGGGATGTTTTTATGTGGTGAAATAGTCTTAGATAATTTTAAAGATTATTTTTTTTCTTGATTATCTTCTTCATAATAACCATATCCTCCTCCGTAACCATATCCATATCCATAACCGTATCCATAACCATATCCATAGTTGCCAGTTTTATGTTGAAAGTCATTAATAATAATTTGAAGATTTTCTACATGTTTATTGTTATGAAGATTATTAACAACTGATAGGGCTTGATGTTTTGTGTAATTATGTCTTACAACATATAAATTTATATCTGCATTTTTCATTAATATAACCCCATCTGTAACTAGTCCAATAGGAGGTGTGTCAATGATAACATAATCGTATGTCTTATGAAGTTGTTTAATCAATTCTTTCATTTTAGTACTATCTAAAAGTTCCGCTGGGTTAGGAGGGGTAGGACCAGATAAAATAATATCTAAATGCTCTATTTCAGTACTGTTAATTACCTCTTTTAAATTAGCTTTATTAATTAAATAATTACTTAGTCCAAGCTTATTTTCAGTAACAAATTCTAAATCTAATTTTGGTTTTCTTAAATCAGCTCCTATTAAAATTGTTTTTTTACCTGAGAGAGCAAATATAGATGCAATATTCATTGAGCAAAATGTTTTTCCTTCTCCTCCAATAGATGATGTTATCGTTATGATTTTTCGCTCTTTGTCAACAGCTAGATATTGAATATTTGTTCTGAGTGATCTGAAAGATTCTGAAATAACTGATTTTGAGCTATTAGCGACAATTAAACCAGAGTCTTTATCATTGTGACCAATAAGCCCAAGTATTGGGATATTAGTA
>CESJ01001657.1_pt1 | contig 42856 bp, 42 predicted proteins | sample 356311 | NCBI WGS metagenome assembly CESJ01 (sample SAMEA2621487, study PRJEB7988) | marine metagenome | biome: marine biome (ENVO:00000447); feature: surface water layer (ENVO:00002042); material: "saline water (ENVO:00002010), including plankton (ENVO:xxxxxxxx)" | depth 5 m
TATTTAACCTATAAAAAAGACTTTAAATTCATTGTTGATTTAAAGGAAGGTTTATCTATAGGGTAAGTCGGTACATAAATTAATAACTTTAGGCGCCAGCTAAATACTGATAACTGCCAGTGATGTAGACATTCGCGGTTAAATTTCTGTTACTCGTTAACTAGTGCCTAAAAGCCGCCATGGCAACGGCCTTTGGATTGTCAAAGTAACGCTTGTGCGGGCTTTTCAGCTAGGCGCGATGCGATAGCTCAGCGCTTCTTGGTAGTGGTTTGAGCGAGGTGTTTGATCGCCGGCTAGGTCGGCGATACTTCGCGCCACGCGCAACACGCGGTAATAACCGCGAGTCGATAGATTAAAATGATCGATGGCGCGGTGCATCAGTTGAGTTTGTGATCTATCGAGGGGACAGTATCGCCTTAAGCTCTCCTCGTTTAGGCGACTGTTGAGACAGTTTTGTCGCTGTAACTGTCGTTGTCGCGCGGCGTTGATTTGGCGCCGCATTGTGGCGCTATCTGCTTGATGCGGTGCGGTTTGCGGGTGCGTTAGTTGTTTTTTGTCGATGGCTAAAACGTTGACCTGCAGGTCGATTCGATCCAATAAGGGCCCCGAGATCTTGTCTCGATAGCGTTTTATTTGGTCGGGGCTGCAATGGCATTGTCGGCTGCCCAAATAGCCACAAGGGCAGGGATTCATGGCGGCCAACAACTGGAACTGGGCTGGATAACAGATTTGTGCGGCCACTCTGGACAGCCTGATCTCGCCAGATTCGAGCGGTTCGCGGAGTAATTCCAGTACGCTGCGAGAAAATTCGGGTAGTTCGTCTAAAAACAGCACACCAAAATGCGCCAGTGAAATCTCTCCGGGCCGCGGATGACTGCCGCCACCGACCAAGGCGGCGGCGGATGCGCTGTGATGGGGTGCCCGAAATGGGCGTGCATTGAGCGCGCTCGGCAATGTCTTGCCCGCGACCGAATAAATCGCGGCAACCTGCAGGGCTTCAGCATTCGACAGTCGCGGTAGTATTGCAGGTAAGCGACTTGCAAGCATAGTTTTGCCGGTTCCAGGCGGCCCAAAAAACAGTAGATGATGGCCACCGCAGGCGGCGATTTCTAGCGCCCGCTTGGCCTGTTGCTGGCCAATCACGGCGTCGAGGGAATTGTCTTCGAGCGTTGTCGGATCTTGGCATCGCTGCCATGGGGCTACCTTTTCTCGGTCGTACAGGTGGGCGGAAATATTCAGCAGGTGCGCTGCTGGCAAAACGCACAGACCGTCGACCAGCGCGGCGCCCTCGGCGTTGCCTTTGGCGACCCAGAGACGTTTGCCTCGGGCACCGCAGGCGATGGCTGCCGGCAGTATGGCGCCGACCGCGCGGAGATTTCCCGACAAACCTAACTCGCCGATAAATTCGTATTCGGGTAGAGTCGAGGCTGGGATTTGGTCGGAGGCGGCGAGAATGCCGATGGCGATTGCCAAGTCGTAGCGCCCACCCTCTTTGGGTAATTCAGCCGGCGCTAGGTTGACGGTGATACGTCGTGTTGGGAACTCAAAGTGCGAATTGATCAGCGCGCTGCGAACACGCTCCTTGCTCTCTTTAACCGCAGTTTCTGGGAGTCCCACGATGGTAAAGGCTGGTAGGCCGCTCGACAGGTGCACTTGAACGGACACCAGTGGGGCATCGATGCCCTGATTAGCGCGGGTATAGATTTCTGCCAGTTCGATAGCGTCCCCTCCACTCGGTGGGCGGCGGCGCAACGCTGGCCGGTGCGGTTAGGCGTCGTCGAGTTTTGCCGCGATGGTGGCTAACTGTTGTTCTAACTGATCGATCTTTTTTCGAGAGCGCATTAACACTGCATTTTGTGCGTCGAATTCTTCTCGGGTTACCAGATCCAAACGACTAAATGCCATCATCATGGCGCTGTGTATCTGCTGTCGAACCTCGCTGGCAAGGGTATTTTCTGCGGGTGAAAAAAGACTGTCGAATTGCCCGATGAATTGCTGAAATAGCTGTTTGTCGATCACTGTCGAAATACTCCGTCTGGTGGTAACTTTATCTCTTTATACTAGCAAAATTTTGTCCGTAAGAATGAAAAACTTCACCAGTTTGCTCGGGTAGTTGCGCCGCACCATATTGGTGCGATCGCGCATCGTGATCGGAGGTTTTTTGAACCGCGCCGGTGCGATTTGGCGTTTGTCGATCTTTTGTCGCCGCTGAAATCGCGGTTTTATTGGCTTGTGGATAGTTGGCACAGATAATGCAAACAAGTTGATTATAGCGACCTATGGGTCTACCTTTAAATTTTATTTAACACGCATATCCACTATTGGGAGAACACACATGAATTTTTTGAAAACAACAATGTTTGCCGCATCCATGGCGACGAGCGCTACCGCGATGGCGGTCGAAGTGTCTGGGAACATCGCGTTGGGCACCGAGTACTTTTTCCGTGGCATCGATCAGTCCGGTGGTGAGGCAGTATCCGGTGGTTTTGATGTAGGTTTTGACAGTGGTTTTTATGTCGGCACCTGGGCGTCGAGCATTGACTTCAGTGGTGGTCTGGAATTGGATTACTATGCCGGTTTCGGCGGTTCTATATCCGATTCGGTGAGCTACGACATCGGTTATTTGTTTTATGGCTACCCTCAAGGCCCCAGCTCAGAAGAATTTGAGGAGTTCTATGGCAGCATTACATTTTCTGATGCCACGGTTGGTTTTGCTTATTCGGACGATTATTACGCGTCAACGGGTGAATCGACTTACATCTATTTGGACTACGGGTTCGATGTGAGTGAAGATTTCAGTCTCGGCTTCCATTTTGGAACTATGGAAGCCGACGACCCGGCCAACGAAGCGGATGATTATTCGATCTCGTTGAGCACGGAAGCCGCCGGCTTGGGTTTTGATCTTTCATGGCTCGATTCATCTGAGTCTGGTGGGCTTTTTGCAGATAACGAGTTGGTTCTGACGATTTCTAAGTCTCTCTGATATTTCATTTTTCCCACTGAGTGAAAAACACTATGGAGACGGGTGGTTGCGACCACCCGCTGGAGTTTAATTATGAAGTTACTCACTGCAATTATTAAACCTTTTAAGCTCGATGAAGTTCGCGAAGCGCTGGCTGAACGCGGAGTTGCCGGCGTTACGGTGACCGAGATCAAAGGTTTTGGTCGTCAAAAAGGCCACACGGAACTATATCGAGGTGCCGAATACGTGGTTGATTTTTTACCCAAGGTCAAACTCGAAATTGTCTTGGTTGACGAGATGGTGGAAGGTGCTGTGGAGGCGATTTTGGCTGCGGCCAAGACCGGAAAAATAGGCGATGGAAAGATTTTCATAGCGCCCCTTGAAGAGGCCGTTCGCATCCGCACTGGCGAGACCGGAAGCGAAGCGATCTAGCCATTTTGGCGATCCGACCAACGGACATAGCCACGTTAATCGTCGCATTAAACAACCTTTGTTTGTGTTCCTAGTCGACCCCAATTTGCCAAGTCCGTGGTTTGTATGCCTTGGCAGTTTCGGAGATGCACAAAAATATTTGGAGAAAATGGTATGGAAAACGATTTGGTACAAGTGAAGTATGCGCTCGACACTTTCTATTTTTTGATGTCGGGTGCCTTGGTCATGTGGATGGCGGCGGGCTTTACTATGCTCGAAGCCGGTCTGGTGAGATCTAAAAACACCACGGAAATACTCACCAAAAACGTTTCTTTGTATGCGATAGCCTGTTGCATGTATATGCTCATGGGCTACACCATCATGTACGGCGGTACATCGAGTCTATACCTACCCAATTCATGGTTCGGCAACTCGATAGCTAACGCATCGGTAGATGAAGTACTAGCCAGTGGCGGTGATACCTATTATTCCGGCGCATCGGACTTTTTCTTTCAGGTGGTGTTTGTGGCTACCGCTATGTCGATCGTGTCCGGCGCGGTTGCCGAACGCATGAAGCTTTGGGCATTTTTGTCCTTTGCCGTGGTGATGACCGGATTTATTTATCCGATGCAGGGCGTTTGGTCTTGGGGAGGCGGTTTCTTGGGTGAGACGGTAGGCTTTTCAGATTTTGCAGGTTCAGGCATCGTGCACCTGTGCGGTGCTGCTGCAGCGCTCGCTGGGGTGTTAATTCTTGGCCCACGACTGGGTAAGTATTCGGCTGACGGCTCGGTCAACGCTATTCCAGGGGCTAATATGCCACTGGCAGCGCTCGGTATGTTCGTGCTGTGGATGGGCTGGTTTGGCTTCAATGGAGGCTCCGAACTCAAAGTTTCGGATATCGGTGAAGCCAATGCTGTGGCGACCATTTTTGTCAATACTAACGCCGCCGCCGCCGGTGGATTAATTGCTGCGCTGGTGGTGTCACAGTTGATGTTTGGCAAGGCCGATTTGACCATGGCGTTGAATGGTGCTTTGGCCGGTTTGGTGTCGATCACCGCAGATCCTCTGACGCCCTCGGGCGGTCTGGCAACGATGGTTGGCGCGATTGGTGGGGTCATCGTGGTGTTCTCGGTCTTGTTCATGGACAAAATTAAGATCGACGATCCGGTGGGCGCTATCTCGGTTCACGGCGTGGTCGGTATTTGGGGTTTGATCGCGGTCTGCTTAGGTGAAGAGGTCAGTCTTATGGCGCAGCTGACCGGTGCATTGGTCATTTTCTCATGGACCTTTATCACCAGTGGTATTACCTTTTTTGCAATCGATAGCATGATTGGGCTGCGCGTGAGTGAAGAGGATGAGCGCAATGGTGTCGACGCCTCCGAGTGTGGTATTGTCGCCTACCCCGAGTTTACTGCAAAATAGTATTCCCGCAGACATGAACGTTGCCGGGGCCATGTGCCGCGGCTTTTTTTTGTAGAACAGGGTTCCCGAGTTAGAATTGTCGCGCGTTGGAGATGCAATTTCGTCGATAAACAGGTATCTTTACGTTCCTACAAAATCATCAACAGATAGGACGCTATGAAACTAATTACCGCCGTTATTAAACCGTTTAAATTAGATGACGTTCGCGAAGCTCTCGCCGACATTGGCGTGCAGGGCATTACAGTTACCGAGGTAAAGGGCTTTGGGCGCCAAAAGGGGCACACCGAACTTTACCGTGGCGCCGAGTATGTGGTTGATTTTTTGCCTAAGATCAAACTTGAAATTGCCGTCGGAGCCGATATGGTCGACAGCACCGTCGAGGCGATTGCCAAGTCTGCCGCCACCGGTAAAATTGGCGATGGAAAAATCTTTATTTCGGCGTTGGCCGAGGTCATTCGAATTCGCACCGGCGAGACGGGTGAAGAAGCGATATAGCAGCACCCAATCAGTCCCCTAGTGTGCCGCGCACGCGAATTAATGCTGCCTGATTGCGCTAGTGCGCCACTCGGCAATGTCTACACAATGGACCTTACTTTGATTTCAAATTTTCTTTTAAAACTGAGTTGGCCCCGAGTTAGTTGCTGGCTGTCAATGTTTGTACTGGTCGCCTCGAGTTCGGGGTCACCTGCCTTTGCCTCGCAGCCATCGAAATCCGATGGGTCCGTTACGCCTCCCTATGGCAATCTTAAAGATACGGTAGAAAACCCGTTTGGCGACGCGTCGGACGGATCTATAGCGCTTGAAAAACTGCGCGCCGCGCGGCCTGACTTTGAGTTTAAATTGGGCGGGCAATCGGCCATTCCTGGCTACCTTAGAGTTGTGGTTGAAAATGGTCCGACGCTTTATGTCGCGACAGACGGCAGCTATTTTTTTGATGGTGACGTCTACCAGATTGGGCCCTCGGGCTTCATCGATGTTGAGGATTTGCGGTTTACTGCGGAACGGAAGAGGTGGATCGCCAATATCAATGCCGACGATATGATCGTTTTTAGCCCGAAGGGCGAAAAACGCGCAATTATTAATGTGTTTACCGACATTGACTGTGGTTACTGCCGTAAGATGCACCGCGAAATCGATCAACTGAACGCCTACGGCATCGAGGTACGCTATCTGGCCTACCCTCGATCCGGTATCGATTCCGAGGGATACAGAAAAATGGTCACTGCTTGGTGCGCGCCCGATCGCAAAGAAGCTTTGACGCGTATGAAGGGCGGTGAAAATATGCCGATAGCCCTATGCAGTGATAACCCGGTGGACGAGCATTTTGCGCTGGGTGAAAAAGTTGGTGTCAGTGGAACACCCTCTGTGGTGCTAATGGATGGCAGTATGATCCCGGGCTATCAACCTGCCGATGCGCTTGCCGCGCAGTTGGGGCTGATATCAGCCGAGTAGCGAAGAACCATTAACATCCCTCACATACCGCGACCCAGCGTGGCGAGAAGACGATATAGAGGACATAGGAGTTAGGATGAAACCTGTACACATTGGCATCTGTGGGTTGGGGACGGTTGGTTCCGGGGTCTACAATATTTTACAGCGCAACGCCAAGCAGATTAATAGCCGTGCGAACGCAGCGATTTGTGTCACTCATATCGGCTCGCGGCGCGATAATCCTGCCTGTGATATCGGTGAAACGCGGGTTTCGCGGGATGTTTTTGAGGTTGCTAAAGATCCCACTATCGATATCGTGGTTGAGCTTATCGGCGGTACCAGCGTTGCATTTGATTTAGTGATGATGTCGATTAAACATGGCAAGCATGTTGTGACCGCGAACAAGGCGTTGATTGCTGAAAATGGCGCAGAAATTTTTGCCGCCGCCGAACAGCAAGGCGTGATTGTCGCTTTCGAGGCGGCCGTGGCTGGCGGAATCCCCATTATCAAGGCATTGCGCGAGGGCCTAGCCGGTAACCAAATTAACTGGTTAGCTGGGATTATCAATGGCACCAGCAATTTTATCCTTACCGAAATGGCTAGTAAGGGGCGGGCCTTCCCAGATGTTTTAGCCGAGGCGCAAGCAAAGGGTTATGCCGAGGCCGATCCGACCTTTGATATCGAGGGCATCGATGCGGCGCATAAACTCGCGATACTGGCATCTTTAGCGTTTTCGATCCCACTGAACATCGAGAGCATTTTCGTTCAGGGCATTACGCAACTGGAGCAGCTCGATATCGGTTATGCGCGCGAACTTGGCTATGCGATCAAACACCTCGGTATCGCGCGCCAGTCCGCCGAGGGCGTGGAACTGCGCGTTCATCCGACGCTGGTGCCCGAAGCGAGTTTGATCGCTGGGGTCAACGGCGTATTGAACGCGGTGATGGTCGACGCCGACGCACTCGGTAGCTCGCTGTACTATGGTCGCGGTGCCGGTTCGGAGCCAACGGCCTCTTCAGTATTAGCCGACATCATAGATATTAGCCGCGTGTTGGAAAACCCTCCGGCCACTTGGGTGCCTGCGCTCGGTTGTCCCCTAGAGGCGTTAACGGCGCAAAAAATGATCCCAGTGGCTGACATTGAGACCTGTTATTACTTGCGATTTTCGATGGTCGATACCCCCGGCGCTATTTCTAATGCAACTAAAATCATGGCTGATGCGGGCATTAGTATCGAGGCAATTATTCAAAAACAACAGCCCGCGGGAATTGACTATGTCAACGTGGTCCTGGTCACCAACCGCCTGCCTGAGCGGCGCTTGAATGCAGCTGTTAGTGAGATTGAAGATTTGAGCACGGTACAGGGGTCGGTCACCACGCTCCGACTCGAGCACCTAGACCAGTAGTTACCCACCGATTAGGACCTGACGGCATGAGATACATTAGCACCCGCGGTGGTTGCCCACCGAAAACCTTTGAAGAGGTCGTTCTCACGGGGTTGGCTCCAGATGGGGGCCTGTTTGTACCGAGCGTCATACCGAATTTTAGTCCCCACGAAATCGCTAGCTGGCGACCCCTGTCGTATCAACAACTTGCCTTTAGAGTGATGCGCCCCTTCGTTGGCGACTGCATCCCTGAGGATGATTTACAGGCTCTGATCGACCGCGCCTATGCCAATTTTCGACACGCTGCGATCGCTCCGTTGGTGCAGACTGGCGACAACGAATGGATCCTCGAATTATTTCACGGCCCGACCCTGGCGTTCAAAGATTTTGCCTTGCAGTTTCTCGGTCAGCTACTCGATTACAGCCTTCAAAAACGCGATCAAAAAGCGGTGATTATGGGGGCCACATCCGGCGATACCGGGTCGGCGGCTATCGAGGGTTGTCGTAGTTGCAGCAACGTGGAGATGTTTATTTTACATCCCCATCAACGGGTGTCCGACGTACAGCGCCGGCAGATGACAACAGTGTTGGCGGACAACATTCATAATATTGCGCTGCAGGGCAATTTTGACGATTGTCAGAATATGGTCAAAGCGTGTTTTTCCGACCAGTCATTTTTGCCCGAAAACCGCCAATTAGTCGCCGTTAATTCAATTAATTGGGCGCGTATTATGGCACAAATTGTCTATTATTTTTGGGCTGCGTTGCAGCTAGGAGGTCCCCAGCGCGCGGTTTCGTTTGCCGTGCCGACCGGCAATTTTGGGGATATTTTTGCCGGATATCTGGCAGCAAAAATGGGTTTGCCAATTGAACAACTGGTTATTGCTACCAATCAGAACGATATTTTACACCGCTGTATCAGCGCCAATGACCACCGCACGCTGCCTCTGCAACAAAGCTTGGCGCCGAGTATGGATATCATGATATCGAGCAATTTTGAACGCTTACTGTTCGATACTTATGGACGGGATGGTGAGCAAATTGTCGCGTTGATGGCCGCTGCCAAACAGGGCCACATGCGTTTGAGTGACGTAGCGCTCAGCAAAGTGCGACAATTGTTTTCTAGTCACCGCTGCGACGACGCCAGCATGCTGGCGATGATCGACCGCGTATACAGCGACAGCGGCTATCTCATGGACCCGCACACGGCGATCGGATTGGATGCAGCGCGCAGTTGCCGCGCCAACGCAATAACGCCGATGATCACGTTGGCGACCGCGCATCCAGCAAAATTTCCAGACGCGGTTAGGCGCGCTGGCTACCCTGAAGATCCGCAGTTACCGGCGCACATGGCAGATCTATTCGAACGTGCAGAGAGATTTAACGTACTCGATAATGATCGTGCGGCGGTCGAACATTTTATGTCGCAGCATATTGGCGTGTGCAGCTAGTCGTTGCTGGCCTGGATGTGACGTTAGTTGAATTGACATAGTATCGTCCGGCAACCGCAGTTGGTCGATCCTTGCTCGTGAGCCGTATTAAAGGTTAACGATTGAATGGCTCAGAGAAGCATCGGCTATGGTGCATACAGATGGAAAAGTAGCATGACAGAAGATCCAAAATTATCTGATGAAGACCTCGAGCGCGTGCAGCAGTTCATCAGCAGTGGCTATAATAGTACTGAGCGCGGGCCTTTCCGCGCGTTCGCGCTATTGGCCGTGACCTGGGGCGTGGTGATTGCGCTGGGCGCGGTCAGCTATTATATAGGCAAATGGGCGGGCTACCTGTAGCCTGCACAGTGGCAAACGCGCCGTCACGGCGCGTTTGCCACTGTGCAGCATACTTGGAGATGTATGCCTTTTAACGATGTTCTGCAGATTATCAGGGCGCTATCGTGAGTGCCCCCCACGTTGACTGTAAGCGGTCGATGATCGCGACTAACAATGTTGAAATTGAAGTGTTTGAAGCCGGCATCGGCGGTATCCCGCTACTGTTGGTTCACGGTTGGCCAGAACTTGCCTACAGTTGGCGATATCAGATAGTGGCGCTGGTGGATGCTGGGTATCACTGTATAGTGCCCAATCAACGTGGTTATGGTGGCTCGTCAAAACCACTGGCGCACGAGGATTATGATATCCATCACCTGAGCGCCGACCTCAGCGGGATACTGGATAGTTTGGGTATCGACAAGGCGATTCACGTTGGTCACGACTGGGGTGCCATTTTGGTTTGGCAACATGCACTCTTGCAACCGCAAAGGGTGTCGGCGATAGCTAACCTATCGGTGCCCTTTGTGCCGCGTCCGTGTTCTGATCCGGTGCTATTTTGGCGAGCGGCACTTGGCGATGACTTTTACATCGTGCATTTCAACCTGCAACCGGATGTCGCGGCGCGTGCTTTTGAAGGTAATCCGAGGCGTGTGTTGCGCAACCTCTACCGCGCCGGTCAATGGCTCGCTGATGAGATATCGCCGACAGAGGGTCGCAGTTTGATTGAGTTGGCAGATTATGATGATCGACGTGGCTACCCGGTCATGATTGAGGCAGACTTGCAAGTTTACATTGATGCCTTTAGTCGCGGAGGATTTGTCGCACCGATCAATTGGTACCGAAATTTCAGTCGTAACTGGCGATCCACTGAGCAGCTAGCCCAGCGAATCACACAACCGACGCTGATGATCTATGGTCGATATGACATGGTGCCGAAAGCCGATATGAGCGGCTTTGTCGACGACCTTGAAGTTCACACCTTGGATTGTGGTCACTGGATCCAGCAGGAGCAACCCGAGCAAACTAACGACATTTTGTTGACCTGGCTGGAACGTGTGAGTCACGGTTTGCGGTATTCCGGTGAGGTGCGATATTAGCAGACAACAGATTGTTCGAAGAAATGTCGATGGCGCCAATTTAGAGATGTGGGGCGCGATGGATCCTCTTCTGAAAAGAATTTATGCAGGTCGAGGGGTTGCTGATCCGGCACTGTTAGAGCTTGGACTGACGGGCCTGCCGGCGCCCAGTGGGCTGTTGGGAATGGATTTGGCGGTGCACCGATTGGTGGCTGCGCTGCGCCTTGAGCAGCATGTTATCGTGATCGGCGACTTTGATGCCGACGGCGCCACCAGTTGCGCATTGATGATGCTCGGGTTAGACGCTATGGGCTTTAAGTCTATCGACTATCTGGTACCCAATCGGTTTGATTTTGGTTACGGGCTGACGCCGCAGATCGTCGATTTGGCCGCTCGGCAGTCGCCCGATTTGATTGTCACCGTGGACAATGGCATTTCCAGCATAGAGGGCGTCGCCCATGCGCGCCAACGGTCGATCGATGTCATTATCACCGACCATCACCTGCCGGGTAAGCAGTTACCCAGCGCCCATGCGATCGTTAACCCGAACCAACCGGGATGCGATTTTCCAGCCAAAAATCTTGCTGGAGTGGGTGTTGCTTTTTATCTGTTGAGCGCTCTGCGGGCGGCGCTGCGCGAGCAAGACTGGTTTTTACAGAATGGCTTGTCGGAGCCTAACATGGCGGCTTGGTTAGATCTTGTCGCGCTGGGAACGGTTGCCGATGTGGTGCCCCTCGATCAGGTCAACCGAATTCTGGTGCATCAGGGCTTGGAGCGAATGCGCGCCGGGCGCTGTCGTCCGGGAATAGCCGCGCTGCTGCGGATTGCGGGTAAGAACCCGCGGCGTTTGGTCGCCGCGGACTTGGGTTTTGCAATCGGCCCAAGGTTGAATGCTGCCGGCAGGTTGGACGATATTTCTGTAGGCATTCAGTGCCTGCTGTCCGAGGACCCACAGCAAGTACTAGAGGCTGCAAATTTGCTCGATGAGTTCAATCGCGACCGCAAAATCATAGAGCATACGATGCAGGCCGAGGCTCAGCAGTTATTGGAACATTTGGAACTTGTTCCCGAGGATGAATTGCCCTGCGTACTCTGCTTGTTTCAACCGGATTGGCATCAGGGCGTGGTCGGCCTGCTGGCTTCCCGACTCAAGGAAAAATACCACCGACCGGTGGTCGCCTTTGCCCGGGAATCGCAGAGCGATGCGCGCTCAGATCAACCCCGTATGTTAAAGGGCTCGTGTCGATCTATATCGGCGTTACACATAAGGGATACACTGGACGCAATTGCCACGCAGAACCCCGGTTTGATCAGCAAGTTTGGCGGCCATGCCATGGCTGCTGGGCTGAGCCTGCCCGAAGATCGCCTGATGGACTTCAAACAAGCGCTAGAAGCGCAGGTGTTTCAGAGCCTCGGGAGTGAAGACTATGCGCAGGTGCTGGCCACCGATGGTGAACTCGACGCCGAGCAACTCACCATGCGCACAGCTGAGCTCTTGCGCGATCAAGGCCCCTGGGGGCAGCAATTCCCCGAACCGTTGTTCGACGGTATCTTTAATGTAGTTCGCCAGCGCACGGTCGCCGAAAAACATCTCAAACTGGTTCTTGAACACCCGCTACTCGGTGGGGTACAACTCGACGGTATCCACTTCAATATGGATCAGCAATGCTGGCCGAATACCCAGATACACAGTGTTCGCTGTGCTTATCGTCTAGATATCAACGAGTATCGAGGGCTGGAGACAGTGCAGTTATTGATCCAGCACTTAGAGCCCGCTTAGGGAGTTAGCGGCGATTGGTAGAGACGAGTTGTCACTGTTTTTCGTCGACAGCGAGAATGGGTTCCAAAAAGTGTTTGACGCGGTCTTTGATCATTGGTTGAGCCGCGGCTGTCGGGTGAAGGCCATCCCTCTGAATCATTCCCTCGGTGGCGGCTATATCGGCAAACTCGAACGCCATCAAGGGGATTTCGGCGCGCGTGGCAATGGCGAGATACAAGTTGGCAAAGCCATCGCTGTAGCGGCGGCCGTAGTTTGCTGGGATGCGCATGCCAAACAACAGTGGCTGGGTGCCCCCTCGACGGCATAATTCGATCATTTGGGTGATGTTTTTTTCGATTAGGCCCAAGGGCGCACCCCTTAGGCCGTCATTGGCTCCGAGTTCAATGAGCACGAAGTCGGGGCTATATTCCTCGAGAAGTCTGGGTAGTCGCGCGAGGCCGCCGCCACTAGTGTCACCGCTGATACTGGCATTCACAATACGGTGTTGCGGCGCCAGTTCTCCGCTGAGGAGAGAGATCCAACCGCGCTGTTCGGCGATTCCGTAGGAGGCGCTGAGACTATCGCCGAGTATCAGTACAGTCGCGCTATGGCTGGAGCCACAAAGCAACAGTAAAACGATAAATATTGCTCTAATCATACTATAATATATCTCTCTTCGAGGGCCAGCTCTTGTTGGCGTGGGCGACTTTCAATTGAACAATAAGCGGGACAAATTAATGATAAAGGTCACCAATATCGGTAAAAAGGTACTTGTTGCCGACACCGAGCTTACAATACTAGACGCTCTTAGCCTAAATGTCGAAGCGGGTGAGAGTCTTGCTATCGTCGGGCCTTCGGGTTCGGGTAAGTCGACGTTGCTGGGCATTATGGCCGGCTTGGACACGCCCACCAACGGCACGGTGCACATCGATGGTCAGGATATTACCGCCATGGATGAAGAGGGACGCGCAGCGGTTCGTGCTCGACATGTTGGGTTTGTATTTCAATCGTTTCATTTGTTGCCGGCTCTGACGGCAATGGAGAATGTTGCACTGCCTCTAGAACTACAAAAAGGTGGCGATGCTATGGGTATAGCCGGTAGTTATCTACAGCGAGTAGGGCTGGCAGATCGAACCGAGCATTATCCGCGACAATTGTCCGGTGGTGAGCAGCAGCGGGTAGCGGTGGCACGCGCATTTGCCTGTAAACCGACGATTTTGTTCGCTGACGAACCGACTGGTAACCTCGATAGTGTCACCGGTGAAACGATTAATGATCTGTTGTTTGAACTCAATCGGGAAGAGGGCACAACCTTGGTTATCGTGACCCACGAGCACAGTTTGGCGAGCCGTTGTAGCCGTCAGTTGCATTTAAAAAGTGGCATTCAATTCACGCCGGTCGCGGAGATGAGCGTCAAATGCTAGCGTTGCAAATTCTGTTGCGCAATTGGCGCGGAGGACAGTTGCGCTTGGTTGTCGGTGCGTTGGTGTTGGCGGTGACGGTAGTGACGTCGGTGTCGCTGCTGGCCGATCGAGTGGAAAAGGCCCTAGTCAATGAGTCAGCCAGTTTTTTGGCCGCAGATCTAGTTCTCGAGGGTAATACCCGCATTGCCCAAGATTTTGTCGAAAGGGCTCAGGCCACGGGGCTGCGCACGGCATTAATGATGAGTTTTTCGTCGATGGTTTATCACGGCGATGATATGCATCTGGCATCGATTAAAGCGGTCGAGTCAAGTTATCCCCTGCGCGGTGCGATCCGGCACTCTGACAAACCCTTTAGCGCTGACCCAGCGGCGGAGCAGACGGTGCGCACGGGCCCTCCGGTTGGCGAAGCCTGGGCGGATGCGCGGCTACTACCGCTGCTACGGATTGAATTGGGAGACTCGATAGAGTTCGGCGATAGCCACGTTAAAATTAGCCGGGTATTGATCGAAGAGCCCGATTCGGGCAGCTCATTTTCGTTGATCGGCGCGCGCATTTTGATGCACGTCGAAGACGTTAAAACGGCGGGCGTATTACTTCCTGGTAGCCGAGTGAAGCACCGGTTATTGGTGGCGGAAACCGGCACGGGAACCGAGCGAGTGAGCGCCTACCGCGCATGGCTTGAGCCACAGTTGAGCATTCACCAGCGCCTTATTACCCCCGATCAAGCTCAGGCAAGGATTGCTGAAAGCATCGATAGCGGCCGCCGGTTTTTGTTGCTGGCGGGCAGCATTGGGGTGGTTCTTGCCGGTATCGCGCTGGCCTTGGCGAGCCATCAGTTTGCCATTGGCGAGCACCTGCAAGTGGGCCTGTATAAAAGCTGGGGCCTTTCGGGTAGCGCGATTCGCCGACTGTATATAACTTATATCTTGGCAATCGGTACACTGGGGTCGGCGATGGGTATTGCTCTGGGTGCGCTGATTCAAGGACTTCTCGTATGGTTGGTGCGCGATTGGATGCCGATCGATCTGCCGCCGGCGAGTTTTAGGCCGTGGATCACGGGAATGGCAACCGGATTTCTCTGTCTATTGGGATTTATGCTACCGGCAATCTGGCACTTGCCGAACCTCTCAGCAATGACCGTACTGCGTCAAGATATCCCAGTGAAATCAGCAAGCACTGCGCTGCGAGGTGGTTTGGGGGTGTTAACAATCGGTTTACTGTTACTTTGGTACAGTGGTAATGTGGCCATATCAATGGCGATGTTGGTGGCCTTTACTGCGATCGCTGCGGCCGCAATGGGGTTTGGTTTAACGCTCTTGTGGCTCGGTCAAAAGGTGGCTCGACATCTCGGCAGTATTTGGCGATTGGCGCTGGCGAACCTCTGGCGGAGGCGGTTGCAGAGCCTCATTCAACTATTGGGTTTCTCCGGTGCCATTGCGCTGTTAATGATTATGGCGGTGATAAGGACGTCGTTGATTGATGACCTTCGTCTGCAGTTTGACGAAGACACGCCGAATCACTTTCTCTACAACGTGGCCTCCTACGAGTTGCAAGAGGTCGAGGCGTTGATCGAACAACGAGCGCTCGATGCCTCGGGATGGTTCTCGATGGTGCGGGCCAGAATTCGGCAGATCAACGGGCAGGATATCGAATCCGAGCAACTCGAGAGTCACGAATCTCTGCAGCGCGAACTGAATCTTAGTTGGGCCAAAAACCTGCCCGAAAATAATACCATCACCTCGGGAGATTGGTGGTCGAGTACCCCTTATAATGCCGCGGCTAGCCCGCCGACACTGCCACCATTGTCAATCGAAGAGGATTTGGCGAGTGAACTCGGATTGGTCATTGGAGATCGCATTACCTTTAGTGTGGGCGGGCTTAATTTTGAGGCGCGGCTAGCCAATACGCGAAGCGTTAGCTGGGACGATATGACGCCTAATTTTTATTTTTTATTCCCCGAGGGTCTTTTGGAGGGTTACCCGCGCACCCATATGACGAGCGTTTATATACCGCCCTCCGAAAAACTCATACTCAACGACTTGTTGCGTAATTATCCGACCTTGCAAGTGATCGAACTGGACAAGATTATTGAGCGGGTGCGCACCATTGTGTCGCAGGTCACGCGCGGTTTAGAGGTGATGACCCTGCTGATTCTAGCCTGCGGTATTCTGGTGATGTTTTCCGCCGTTAGCCTGTCGATGAGTGAACGCCTGCAAGAGAGCGCTATACTACGCACGATTGGCAGTTCCCAACGTTTGATCCTCGGCGTACAGTGCATTGAATTTACCACCTTGGGTGTGCTGGCGGGCCTATTGGCGGCGCTCGGCGCTGAAACTGCGTTGCTTTTGATCGAGCACTATCTGCTGCAATTGCCGTTGACCGGCCATGCGTGGATGTGGCTCGCTGGACCGCTTAGTGGGGGTCTTTTAGTCGGTGCATTGGGAGTCTCCTACAGTCGTAAATCAGTTCTATTGCCGCCCCTTGAAGTGCTTCGCAGGCTCTAGGGCGACCCGGCCTCGAGGAAAGTGTTTAGGCGGCGAGTGGCAATTGCAAGTGGAAGTTGGTGCCAGATCGTTCGCTCGATGTCACCGCAATATTCCCCTGGTGTTGATCGGCAACAATAAAGTGAGTGAACGACAGCCGGCTGCTGACCGGATAACGTTTGTTGCCAGCGCTTTGTGATGCCAGGGGCTCGAAGATGTATTGTTGCTCATCGAGCCCTATCAGCATGCCGTTGTGGTGAATACAAAGCACGATGAAGTGATCCTGCTGGCTCGCCTCTATGCGTATCTCGGGCCGTTTTTCCGGATCGTCGAGTTCGCCCAAGGATTGACAGGCATGGCGAAATAAACTGATAAAAACCTGTTGTAACTCACCTACATGACAGGGTATTTTAGCCAAGCTGTCACTGTAATCTCGAACTATAGTGATGTCCCTAAAACGCAGCCCCGAAGGCGCAGAGAGCAGACTGGCGGCCAATTCGAGACTGTGATCGAGAATCTCAGCGACGCTGGCAAGTTCTTTTTCACCGCCGCCACCGGTTGAAAACGCCAACAGGTTTTCAATCACATGGGTCGCCTGTTGCCCTCGTATCAGCGCATTTTCCAGCAGCTCGTTGAGCTCAATTGGATCGACACATTCTTCGGTTAATGCGCTGCGTACTGCCTGAATATCTTTCAGGCTGGCGCTCAAAGGGAGATTGATATCCTGCGCCATAACGGCGGCCATCTCACCCATAGACGACATTTTGTCGCGTTGAATAAGCAAATTATTGGCGTTCACTTGGTCGGTGACGTTGTCGATCAATATCACCACCCCATTCTCCAATTGCTCTTGTAGCGGGTAGATGGTGATATTAAAATGGTATTGATTATCTTGGCTTTGCTTGATGGCGAGGGTTTTTTGCTCGCGCCTGGCACGATCGACTTGATCCGGTGTCAGCGAAATTGTTGGATAACAGTCCCACAACTCTCGACCAATGACATCGGCGGCGTTTAATCGACTAACGCTTTCGGCCTGCAGGTTCCATTGAGTGATGCAGTTTTGGTCATCCAGCCCGATCACCACCAGCGGCATTGATCGCAGTATGCTGGTGATGTAGGCCTCCGATATCGCCAGTTGGCTGGTGGTATCGAGGTGGCCATCGATCTCTTCGGCGAGCGCCGCATTGCTGCTTTGCAACAGTTGATTGGTCTGATTAAGATTGGCGGTACGCTCTTCCACGCGCTGTTCAAGTTGTCGACGGATTTCTTCGAGTTCGAGGTTGTACCGGTGCGCTTGGCGGCGGCTGAGGAATAATTTTAGCGCGGTAAAAGACAGCGCTAAAATAAGCATACTGCTGGAAAAGTTGGCTACATATTGCCATTTTGTCGCTCCCTGCTCATCGCGAAAAGCCCAGAATATGTCCGCTGCGACGCTATGGCTGCACAGCAGGCACAGCGTTGTGATTAGATTTTTAAAAGCATTCATCAATAACCCGGAGGCCTCGGTCGGTGGGCAATCCTCGACAACTTATCGCTGCCTATCCTACGCCTTTGATTGTAGCGACTCGGGAGGTGGTTTGGCGAGAATTTTTTACTGTTGCCGCGCCGACCCTCCGCCAGTCGGTTACAGTGGCTCAGGAGGAGCAACTGACCGATAGCGTCGCTGCCCAGTCCGGCGGTGATCCCGCATAGCGCTCGAATTCTGGATGTTCGTCGAAAGGTGTCTGCAGGATGATCAAAAGTTGTCGAGTAAGGTCATAGTCGCCCTGCTGCGCGGCATCGATGGCCTCTTGCGCCATATAGTTACGCAAAATGTACTTGGGGTTCACCGCGCGCATGTTGCAATCGCGCAGTTCCTCATCCAGCCCTTCGTTGCGGAGTCTTTCGTTGTAACCTCGAGACCAGTGATCAAAGTCGCTGCGCTGTATAAAAAGATCACCGATTACTCGATTGTCTCGATCCACCCGATAGTGACAGAGCGCGCGAAAAAAATTGCAGTAATCGACTCGGTTAGACGCCAGTATCGCCAATAGATTGTCGATCATCACTCGATCGCCGTGTTCGATTTGGGCGAGGCCGAGTTTGCTCGCCATAGCGCGTGAAAAGCTGGCTTGATACTCTGTTTCATAGCGTTCCAGTGCGGCTATTAAATGCTCAGAGGGCAGCAGCGAACTTAGCGCGGTGGCCAGGGCATTCAAATTCCAAAGACCGATGGAGGGTTGGTTTTTAAATGCGTAGCGGCCGCGGTTGTCGGAGTGGTTGCAGATAAAATTGGGGTCGTAGCTGTCCATGAAACCAAAGGGGCCGTAGTCAATCGTATCGCCGAGGATGGACATATTATCGGTGTTCATAACGCCGTGGGAAAATCCAATGGCTTGCCATTTGGCGATCGTTTGTGCGGTCTTTATGACCGCGTTCTCAAACAGTTGCCGGTATCCCTCTAAATCCCCTTTGGTGGTTGGAAAATGCCGTTCGAGCACGTAATCGGCCAGTGCTTTTAGCGCGCCAGTCTGGCCCCGATAGTGATGGTGTTCAAACGAGCCAAAGCGGATATGGCTGCGGGCGACTCGACATACAACGGCGGCGCTCTCGACCGATTCGCGGTAGACCGGGGTGCTGCTGTCGATTAAGCACAGCGCTCGAGTTGTGTCGATACCCAGCGCGTGCATGGCTTCTGAGCATAAATACTCGCGGATGCTCGAGCGCAAAACCGCGCGGCCGTCGCCAAAGCGCGAATAAGGCGTCGTTCCAGCACCTTTTAACTGCAGGTCCCAGAGTTCACCCGCGACCTCGATCTCACCGAGAGTCATGGCGCGACCATCTCCAAGTTGTCCAGCCCAGACGCCAAATTGGTGCCCGGCATAGACCAATGCGATCGGTTGGATATTGTTGGGGATGGCATTGCCACTGAGAAGTGCGAGACTCGCAGGGTCGTCGAGCAACGATTGCTCAAAACCCATTTCCATAGCCAGTTCACGGTTTTCAAACACCGCCGTCGGCTGTTGGATTGGCTGCGGTTGAACGTGGCTGAAATGCTCGTGTTCGGCGCCGCTGAAGGCGTCCAAAAAATGCTGTCTCAGCCGGCTATGAATTGCATGCATAATGGTTCCGAGGATCTGTCTGTGGTGGGCATTATACGCCTTTGATCAGCGTCGCGCTGAGCGGTGGTCGCGATAACTATCGATTTGCACGAGCCGCTCATTGGAGATTTAGCGGTGTGCGGCTCAGACGCGCGAGCCTATCCTCGAAGAGGCTGCTAATGTAAAGCCACTGCTCGGTTTCAAGCGCGCCAGTGACGCTGTGATAGCCGCCGGTGGGATCTTGCAGTGAGCGGATATTGTTGCCATCGCCATCGATTGAAAAGACGTGTCCGAAGGGCACGATGGCTGGATGCAGGATGGATGGTAGGCGCTGCACTAGTTTGCGTAACCAGGGTTGGGTCGATATGCCGTCGAGCAGCCGGTCACGTGGTGCAACCAAGCCAATCCAAAAACGTCCATTGGGGGCGCGAACAATATTGTCGGGAAAGCCCGGCAGGTTATCGATGAGGATGTCGGTAGTTCCCTGGTCGGCGCCGCTGAGCCAGTATTTTTTGATTCTGTAGTGACCGGTTTCCGCAACTAACAGGAAGCGACTGTCGGCGTCCATGGCGATCCCGTTGGCAAAATTTAAGCCGTCTAGGAGTACCTCCGTCGAGCGGTCGGCGGGGTCGTATACCAGCACTCTGCCGTGACCGCCATGTTCCATGGTATCGAGTAAACTGGCAGCGTAGGTGCCGCCATGAGCTCGGGCGCCGAACTTGGTCGAGGCGTCGCTAAAATAGATCTTGCCATCCGCGGCTACATCGACATCGTCCGCATAGGCGATCGGCGATCCTTCGACCGAATCGGTCAGAACGGACACGCTACCCGATGGCGCGATACTGAGAAGACCGCGGTAGGCGTCCGCAACCAGTAGATTTTGGTCAGCATCAAACGCCATGCCCAGTGGCCTACCATCGGTGTTCACCCAGCGGGTAGTGGCGCGGGTAAGCGGGTTGTATCGGAGCACCCAACCCTGGGCGGAGGATATGTAAATGTCACCTTCGGGGCCGCGGGCCAGCGCCTCTGGGCCGTCGGTGTTGTCCAATTGGACAAACTCCGCGGACTGTAATTGAGTATTGCCGCTGAAGTCGCCAACGTAGCCTTGGTCGCTGGGCGCTTGCCAGTAAGTGGGTTCGATTGGGACCGGCCAAAAACCGAGGTAAAGAAATGATGCGGCGACTGCTAAGCAGATCATTAGTCGCATTGGAACGCTCTCTTAAGGCCAAGTTCAAAGCCATATTGCGCCTGTTTTATGACTTTTTCAACCGGGTAGGTTTTTTCTTGGTGTCGTCGCATGGCTGCGGTACCATGGCGCCCGAATGCATGTCAGAACACAGGATTGAGCATGGAAGTGAATGCAATTTTTACCGCCCTAGAGGGGCTGCAGACGCGCACCGATTTGCTTCGGGGGTATCTTTGACTATGCCAATCGCAAGGATCGCCTGGCCGAGGTAGAGCTCGATTTGGCTGAGCCCAATGTTTGGAATGATGCCGATAGAGCGCAGGCGCTGGGCAGAGAGCGGGCGTCGTTGGAGTTGGTCGTTAAAACCATCGAACATCTCGATCAGGGCGTTGCCGATACCCGCGAGTTACTCGAAATGGCGGTCGAGGAGGCGGACAGCGATACCGTTGCCGAGGTCGAGATTGAAATTACCGGGTTGGATGAAGAGTTGGCCAAGCTCGAATTTAGACGGATGTTTTCGGGCCCAATGGATGCTAATAATGCTTTTTTAGACATCCAATCGGGATCAGGTGGCACCGAGGCTCAGGACTGGGCGGAAATGATGCTGCGCATGTACCTTCGCTGGGCCGATGACAAGGGTTTTAAGGCAGATTTGATCGAATGCTCGGCCGGTGATGTGGCAGGTATTAAAAGTGCCACCGTTCAGGTCACAGGCGATCACGCTTTTGGTTGGCTACGCACCGAAATTGGCGTGCATCGATTGGTGCGGAAATCGCCATTTGACTCGGGCAACCGGCGGCATACATCGTTTGCCGCGGTGTTTGTATCGCCAGAGATAGATGATGACATCGACATTGATATCAACCTCGCAGACGTGCGCACCGATACCTACCGCGCGTCGGGTGCCGGCGGTCAACACATCAATAAAACTGATTCGGCGGTGCGCTTGACCCATGAACCCAGCGGTATCGTGGTGCAGTGTCAAAGCCAACGATCGCAGCATCAAAACCGCGACAAATGCTGGCAGATGCTGCGAGCTCGCTTGTACGAGAGTGAACTACAAAAACGCCAAATGGCGGCTCAAGCGACTGAGGACAACAAGTCGGATATTGGTTGGGGCAGTCAGATCCGCTCCTACGTGCTCGACGACGCACGGATTAAAGACTTGCGCACGAGCATCGAGACACGCAATACTCAGGCGGTGCTGGACGGTAAGCTAGATCCCTTTATCGTCGCCTCGCTCAAGGCGGGGCTTTGAATTACCGGCAGGGTATGCAAATTTAAACCACATTACAGATACTCAATGACTATGACTGATCACCAAGACGAAAACCGACTGATTGCCGAACGCCGCGCCAAGCTTGATGCGCTGCGAGATAAAAAAGGCAATGCTTTCCCCAACGATTTTAGGCCGGCGAACAACGCTGCTGCGTTGCAGTCTAAGTTTTCAAGCTATGATAAACCGCAGCTCGAGGCGCTCGATGAAAAAGTTAGTATTGCCGGTAGAGTGATTCGTAATCGCGGCGCCTTTATCGTTATGCAAGACGGCAGTGGTCAAATCCAGCTCTACGTGACCAAGGCTGCGCGACCCTTTGCCAAAGCGCTCGATCTGGGTGATATCGTCGGTATCAGCGGTTCTTTGCAAAGGTCGGGCAAGGGCGATCTGTTTGTACAAATGGACGAATATCGACTTCTGACCAAGGCGCTGCGCCCGTTACCGGATAAATTCCATGGATTGGCCGACCAGGAACTTCGCTATCGCCAGCGTTATGTCGATCTGATCGTCAATCCAGAGGTGCGCAACACCTTTCGAACGCGCTCTAAAGTGGTCGACTTTATTCGCCGCTACCTCAACCATGCGGATTATTTGGAAGTTGAAACCCCGATGCTTCAGGTGATTCCAGGAGGTGCTGTGGCGCGTCCGTTCATCACCCACCACAACGCGCTGGACATCGACATGTATCTTAGGATAGCGCCGGAGCTCTACTTAAAACGCCTAGTCGTGGGAGGCTTTGAACGGGTCTATGAGATCAACCGAAATTTTCGCAATGAGGGATTATCGACTCGCCACAACCCCGAATTCACCATGTTGGAGTTCTATCAAGCCTATGCAGACTTCGGCGACCTGATGGATTTGACCGAGGATATGCTGCGCCGGTTAACCGCCGAGGTGCTGGGGTCGACGCGGGTTATAAACAGTCAGCGAGATGCTGATGGCGTCGTCATTGGGCAGGTCGAGTATGATTTTGCCAATCCCTTTTTCCGGCTATCGGTATTTGATTCAATCTTGCACTACAACCCCGAGATCGACGCCGAACAACTTGCCAGCGAGGCTGGCGCGCGCTCTATCGCCAGTAATTTGCAGATTCCCCTAAAAGATATCTGGGGGTTGGGTAAGGTGCAGATCGAAATTTTTGAAAAAACCGTCGAGCATCGACTTGAGCAGCCGACGTTTATTACCCGCTACCCCACCGAGGTCTCGCCGCTGGCGAGACGCAACGACGATGACCCCAGCGTTACCGATCGCTTTGAATTCTTTGTCGGCGGTCGTGAAATCGCCAATGGTTTTTCCGAGTTAAATGACGCTGAGGATCAGGCGTTGCGCTTTCGGCAGCAGGTAGCCGAAAAGGATGCCGGCGACGCAGAGGCAATGCACTTCGACGACGACTATATCCGCGCCCTAGAGTACGGCTTGCCGCCAACAGCGGGAGAGGGTATCGGCATTGATCGTCTGGTGATGTTACTGACCGACTCGCCGTCGATTCGCGATGTGTTGCTGTTCCCCCACCTTCGGCCCGAGCATTAACCTTCTGCACCGAGCGTCGCTATGCGAGCACCGCAGCTTATTAAGCGCTCGGTATCGAGTCTAACGCCTTGTCGTCTCGCCGCGTGGGCAAACCGGTCGCGCAGTGCAACGAGTGCGTCACATACAACGAGGCGCTGAGTAGGGCGATGGCACCGACTTGGTGGGCCGCAGCCAGCGGCACCGGCATATGTAGCAACAGCGTGCTAATGCCGAGGCTGACCTGAACAATCATCAAGCCGAGCATGCACCAAACACCAGTGCGGGTCGGCCCTTGCACGCCTGAGCGCAACGCGCAGGCGGCAAACAGGCCGATGGCTGTAACGATGACGTAGGCAAACATTCGGTGGTTAAACTGGATTGTGGTAATGTCCTCAAACGCGGAGAGCCAAAGTGGTTGCATCGTATATAGCTGCGGCGGGAAAAAGTGATCTCCCATCAGCGGGAATGTTGGGTAGGCATAGCCTGCGCGAGTGCCGGCGACCAATCCTCCAGAGAGTATCATGACCGAGATTAGCAGACTGATTAGCATTGCCGGAATGCGCAGTGAAGTCGGCTGGGCGCTGGGCCGGTGCAACAGCCCACATGCGATCCAAAAAATGAACGCGTAAATCAGCGCTGCGTTGCCGAGGTGGGCGGTTAAACGGTATTGGCTGACTCTGGGGTCATTGACTAGGCCACTCTTTACCATATACCACCCGAGTAAGCCTTGACCCGCGCCGAGCATCAGCATCACTAGCAACTTTCCCGTCAGTCCGGCGGGGATGCGTTTTGCAAGATAGAAATATACAAAGGGCACGATAAAAATCACGCCAATAATTCGCCCGAGTACCCGGTGCAAATACTCGTACATAAAAATCGGCTTGAATTCAGCCAAGGTCATGCCTAGATTAACTTTTTGATACTCGGGGAACTGTTGGTACTTGCTAAACAGCAGTTGCCAATCGCCCTCGGAAAGCGGTGGAATGATGCCCATGATGGGTTTCCACTCAACCATCGATAGTCCCGAGTTGGTCAGTCGGGTAACGCCACCCAATAGAATCATGGCAAAAATAACGCCGGCACAGAACAGCAACCAGTAGGCGATCTGGAGATTGTAACGTTGCTGGAGCGTATCTGGCGTCGATTGAAGCATGTGATTTTCTATCTCTGTGAGTGGCGCTACGCGCTGGGTTCAGTGCATGTCGCGCGCCACTAAAAAAATGCTGTCTAAATGGGTTGCTTACAGGACTTGAGCAACCACTTTTTACTACGGAAGCGCGCCATAATTAGACTTGATTTAATCAGGTAGTCCAACAGCGTTGTGTAAAAAAGCCAAATAACATCGAGTTGCATCTGCAGTAAAATGAGCGGCGCAATAACGCGGCTAAGGCCGATGCTAAAGAGCGTCACCAGCATCGGATAGCGCGTATCGCCTGAGCCGCGCAAGGCACCAGCGATACTGAATTCAATCGCCATCAGGGGCATACAAAGGCAGAGTATGTGAATTACCTGAATTACGTAGTATACCACCTGTGGGTCGGCGATCATGAAATGGGCTAGCGGACTCGCGCTGCATCGCATAATTATGGCCCCGATGAGCATGATATAAAACGCTGTGCGCATGGTGCGCCAACCGGCCTGATAGGCACCGTCGGCATCGCCGGCTCCGAGATGTTGGCTGACCAGCGTAGCGCCCGAGATGGCGAAGCTAAAGGCTACCACAATGATCAGGCTGAGCAGCGAAATTCCAATTCCATAGGCGGCGAAAGGCGCGTTGCCATAGGTAGTTAAAAACCCCAGAAATATGAGCACGCCAGATTGAAAGGCGATTTGCTCAAAGGCCGCTGGAAAGCCAATAGATAATAACCGGCGGGTATTTACGCGAATGTTGGGTAGTGGATTTGTCACCGGTAGACTGAGTTTGCCGAGCAACCACAGGCAGGTGACGGCAATCACGGTGATAGCAGCCCCGATGCCGCAGCCCAGAGCGAGGCCCTTGACGCCAAGGGCTGGATAATCGCGCCAACCAAGGCTAAAAAATAAGCACAGCGAGAGGCTGATAGAGAAACTAACGACCCCGATACACAGGGGTGTTAGGCTATCGCCGATAGCTCTTAGCGCCATGTTAAAAATTAGCGTTAGGACTATCGCCGGAGCGAATACCGCGGTCCATATAAAAAATTCGATGGCCTGAGCGCGGGCCTGACCGGATAGTCCAAATAAGTCGACTAGGGTTTCCGGAAAGGCCAGTGCGAGGGAACTGATGAGGCATCCCAAGGTAAAAAATAGCAGCAGTGAGAGGCTGGCAAAATGTGCCGCCATTGATCTGTTGTCAGCGCCCCAATAAGCACCGACAAGGGCTGTGGTTGCGCTGCAAAATCCCATTATAAATGCATGTAGAAAAAAGTAGAGGCGCTGACCGGTGGTGACCGCGGTGACTGCATCAGCGCCCATTTGACCGGCGATTTTCAGGCATGCTAAGGCCAGCAACATATAGATCATATTGCTTAAAATAGTCGGCCAGGTTAGGCGCAAAATAGAGAGGGTCGAAGTGGCTTGCATGAGTGTCTATGGTACCATCTAGTAGTTGTAGGTAGAGCGTTTTTTACGATTTACGTTATGACAATGGCTTTGGGGTGGCGCTAGAATGATCGACAAAGATGAACACAACCAGATCGTCGAAGCGGGGATTGATGGCGAATGGCGCAGGTTGCTTAAAAGCCATATGGAAAGCGGCTCCATGGCTCATTTAATGGCCTTTTTGGAACGTCGCCGCCGCGCGGGCGCGGTAGTATATCCGCCGCAAAAGTATCTCTACGCAGCGTTGCGCGAAACGCCCTATGAGGCGGTTCGCGTCGTGATTATTGGTCAAGACCCGTACCATGGTCTGGGTCAGGCTCACGGGCTGTGTTTTTCCGTGCAGCCGCAGGTTGGTGTGCCGCCATCGTTGCGAAATATCTACCGAGAACTAACCGAAGATGTTGGTTTTCATGCGCCTCAGCATGGTTGCTTATCACACTGGGCTGATCAGGGTGTACTGTTGTTGAATGCTGTTCTCAGCGTTGAGCACGGCGATCCAGGGTCTCATCGGGGGTGTGGTTGGGAAGGCTTTACCGATGACATTATCGAACGCCTAAATGAGCACAGCGATCGGCTGGTATTTATGCTCTGGGGCAGTCTTGCGCAAAAAAAAGCCGCCCAGGTAAACCGCCAACATCACTGGGTGCTAGAGGCTCCGCACCCATCGCCGCTGTCTGCCTACCGAGGTTTTTTTGGCAGCCGACACTTTTCGCAGTGCAACCGTTATCTAATCGATGCTGGCGACGCGCCGATTGATTGGCAACTGCCGGATGAACCGCGCGCTATTTGAACGAATCTGGTTGCCCAGTCGGTCGTTCAAGCGTCAGTGGGTTTACATTGCAGCGGCCTCTCACCCAGTTGAGCGAGGCTAATACCCCGGGCATACGCACTATTTTTCGCTCGATGCGGAACTTGCCTGGATAGTTCATTAACATCAGGCCTATCAGTATGGTCACCAGTCCTTGTCCAGGTAAAAATAACAACAACAAGCCCACCAGCAACAAGGTTAATCCAAATAGATTTTTGAGGCCACAGAGAACGAGGTGTTGTGGATGATCCCAGCGCACTGTTTTTCGTTGATTAAAAAAATAATCGCTGGGTAGACGGGCGATGAGCATCGGTAGAGAAGCAATGCTGAGGATGAGGCTGATGAGCGAAAAGCTGCTCAGCCAGATCACCCAAATTGGGTAGAGCGTGAGCCAGTTGCCGGCTGCGATCATTTCTGTACCAGCGGCGGGTAGGGCAGTACCAGCGTTTCGGCGTCGATACCAGTTTGCGTGTTTAGTTGTAAACCATTGAGGCTCTCGACGCCGTCCGATATCACTACCAGTAGTTCGGCCTGCTGCGGTGAACTCCAAGCCGCGCTCGCCACTGAACCTATTCCCTTGCCATTGCAATCGGCTAGGGTTTCGCCGGGCTTGGGGAGTTCGTCGAGCTGGCATTGAATGTGACGCAGACGCCGTTTAACTGCGCCTCGATAATGCGCTCGGGCAATAATTTCTTGGCCGGTATAGCAGCCTTTTTTAAAGCTGATAAATGCCTGGCGATCGAGGTTAAGCATCTGCGGAATAAATTTGTCCAAGGTATCTTCGGTGACGTCGGCAAACCCACTGCGCAGCGTGATGAGATCGGCGTAGGCTTCGCCGCAAAGGGTCAAGCCCGGATACTCGGCGATTAAACGGGCGCTACCTTCGGACTTACAGGTAACCGAGTAGCGATTCTCGGTGATACAGCGCAGCCGGATGTCGGCCTCTTCAACATGCATGCCCGGTTGTGGAAGTGGCTGATGGCAGAGCGTTGCTATGGATTTGGCGCTGCTCGGGCCGGAGATTAAAAAGGTGGTCAGCGAGCCGCTTAGGTCGCTAATCTCGGTTTTAAAAAACACGGCATATTTCTTTAAGTTGGCAATCGCCTGGGGGATGACCGAGCTATGGGTTTCCAATAGGATGTTGTCATCGCTATCGCAGAGCGCCGAAAATAGAAAAATGATGCGACCCTTGGGCGTGCAGTGAGCACCACGCAGCACTTGATGGCCGTTCACTGCTTGCATGTCGCAGGTCACTTGCCCCTGCAAAAATTTGCAGCTGTCGGGACCACTGAGTTGAATGTAGCCTCGGGAGATCGGGCAGAGTGTGTCGGTAATTTGCAACTCGCTAAATGCTTCTGGTTGTTCGCCAAACGAGAGTACTCGCCGTTTGGATGGGTCGAGGATAGTGTTGTGGTGGGGGAACAGTTTGGCGGTATCCATAGATATCCTTTGTAGTGCAGGTTGTGGCGCTATGATCTACTATAGGCGCATTTTACTCGACTGTCGGTGGCTTATGAATAAAAATCGTTTAGTGTGGGCCGCCCGTCGCGGTATGCTGGAACTGGATCTGTTACTTGGACCCTTCGTCGAGAAACATTTCGATGCCCTTGATGATGATGACAAATTACGTTTTGAAGTGCTTTTAGAACGCGAAGACCAGACGCTGTTCGAGTGGTTTTTGAAAGCGACGGTGCCCGCCGATCCCGGCATGCAGCGCATTGTGCAGATCGTACGTGATAGCCGCCGCCAATTATAGCCAGTTTAGGCTGAGGCGCTCGCGTTGGAGTTTGATCTGGCAGTTATGGGCCGCATTGATGGTTGCATTGGTCGCCATGAACCTTGCAATCGTGCCTTGGGTGGCGTTAATCAATGTATGTATGGCAATTTTGGCGGCCTTACTGGCACTGCGAAAGTACCGTTGTCAGGTCGATGAACTGCTAATTTTTAGCGGCGCATCGACCTTTTTTGCGTGGCGGTTGGTGGCCGGTAACGAACGCATTGAACTGCACAAAAAGTCCCGTTGTTGGGTTACAAAGGGGTTGATCATTGTCTATTTTGAGCGCTTTTCAAAGCGATCTCTGCTGCGTTTTATACCTCGAGATGCAATGTCGACGAACGAGCATCGCCGTTTGCGTAGGCTACTGCTAGAACTCAGTCGTCGCGGCGAATAATGACATCTTGCCCGGCAAAGTTGATCGGCACCATGATAGTATCGCGGGCGATGTTGGACAGTTCCGGATAGTCTAATGTGTAGTGCAACCCGCGACTCTCTCGGCGTTCTAGCGCGCAGCGTATGATGAGTTCTGACACGGTTGCCAAATTGCGCAGTTCGAGTAAGTCGCGACTAACTCGGCAGTTGCCATAGTATTCCTGAATTTCCTTTTGTAGTAGTTTGATCCGATGCTGAGCGCGCTCCAGGCGTTTGTTGGTGCGCACTATGCCGACGTAATCCCACATGAAGCGCCTAAGTTCGTCCCAGTTGTGGGAAATTACCACCTGTTCATCGGAGTTTTGTACCCGCGACTCATCCCAATCTGGGATTGGGTCTGGCTCATTGATGCCCGCCGTGATTCGATTGATCGCCTGTGCTGCTGAGCAAGCATAAACGATGCATTCCAGCAGTGAGTTACTGGCCATACGATTGGCACCATGGAGACCGGTAAAAGCGTTTTCGCCAATGGCATACAGGTTTAAAAGGTCAGTCTGGGCGCTGGTATCGACCAGAATACCGCCGCAGGTATAGTGCGCGGCGGGCACCACAGGGATTGGATCGGTGGTAATGTCGATGCCAAACGTCAGACAGTGTTTATACACGGTAGGAAAGTGTTCAATGACAAAGTCGGCCGGCTTATGACTGATATCTAAATACAGACAATCGCTGCCCAAGCGCTTCATTTCATGATCGATTGCGCGTGCGACTACATCTCTCGGCGCAAGTTCACCGGCTTCGTGAAAGCGCTGCATAAACTGACTTCCATCGGGCAGACGCAGGACTGCTCCCTCGCCCCGCAGCGCCTCGGTGATTAGAAACGATTTGGCTTTGGGGTGATACAGGCAGGTCGGGTGAAATTGGTTGAACTCGAGGTTGCCGATTCGGCAGCCTCGCCGCCAAGCCATGGCAATGCCGTCGCCACTGGCGCCGTCAGGATTGCTGGTGTAGAGATAAGACTTGCTGGCGCCTCCCGATGCCAACACGGTGCTCTTGGCTTTAAATACCCGCACTTGCTGCGATTCAATATCCAGTACATAGGCACCTGTCGAGCGAATTTTCCTGGAGTTTTTGTCGGCCTGAGTGATGAGATCAACCGCGCAATGATGTTCGAATACATCGATATTTGGAGATGCTATGACTTGATCGACCAGCGTTCCTGTCACTGCTTTACCGGTAGCGTCGGCACTGTGCAAAATGCGTCTATGACTGTGGCCGCCCTCTTGGGTTAAATGGTATTGCTGTTGATCGGTATCGCGCGTGAAGTCAACGCCCTGACCAATCAACCACTGGATCGCTGCGGGACCATTTTCGACCACAAACTGCACTGCCTCGCTACGACATAGGCCCGCCCCGGCACGCTCCGTGTCGGCAATATGCGCCGCGGCGCTATCATTTTTATCAAAAACTGCCGCAATGCCACCTTGGGCAAGCCAAGATGCGCCGGCTTGCAGCGTTGACTTGCTGATCAAGGCGACTCGATAGGCTGGATCTATATGCAATGCCAATGTCAGGCCTGCCGCGCCACTGCCGATGACTAGCACATCGTAAAAGGTATTTTGTTGCATGCGAATAACACAGTTTTTTGGCATGCCATGATAATATATCTAAACTATTATTGCAGCGAGTGGTCGTAAGTGAATTGCGCTGTCGCAATTAAACGATGGATCAAATGGATTTACATAAGCAAAACCCGATAGGAACACAACGAAAAAATGAAACACAGCGACATCGACCCCAGCGATCAACAATTAGTTGAGAGAGTTCAGCGTGGTGATAAGCGAGCTTTTGATCTATTGGTATTAAAGTATCAGTTTAAACTGCAGTCGATTATTTCGCGCTTTGTACGCGATCGTGATGAAATAGCCGATGTGACGCAGGAGGCGTTTATTAAAGCCTATCGCGCGCTGCCCGGATTTAGGGGGGAGAGCCAATTTTATACTTGGTTGTATCGCATCGCCGTAAATACCGCAAAGAATTACCTCGTCACTCGCAGTCGTCGACCACCGTCTGCCGATATAGATGTAGCGGATGCCGAGTACCTTGCCGCCAATGATCAATTGCATGATCTCGATTCCCCAGAAAATAGGCTGTTCTGCGAACAACTCGACGGCGCAATCCGCAAGACCATCGCCGATTTGCCCGAGGACCTCAGAACTGCCGTTACCTTGAGAGAGTACGAAGATTTGAGCTATGATGATATCGCCGAAATCATGCAGTGCCCGACTGGGACTGTGCGTTCGAGATTGTTTAGAGCACGGGAAATCATCGATGCTAAGGTGCTGGTATTAATTAAAGGAAATTAAAAGTCGAGGGGAACCTTCGTGCCTTTTGGTTGTCCCATTAACGTGAACGATTGACTAGCAATAGAATCCGTGGGGTTAGTGAATGACAGAACAACGAGATACTTTAAAGGAATCGCTGTCGGCTTTGATGGATGGTCAGGCTGATGAGCTTGAAATTCGCCGTCTATTGGATGCCACGGAGGGAGAGCGACGGACTGACTTGAGGAACGCGTGGATGCGCTATCACATGGTATCGCGTTCGATCAAGGGCGAGGTTTCCGCGACTGCCATCGACTGCAGTTCTGCCATTGCCAGCGCACTGGAGACTGAAAGCGTGCATGCGGCGAGTCCCGCGAAGAAGATTTTTGAGGTTTTGGGTCAGTGTGCTATTGCCGCATCGGTTGCGATGGTGGCAATTTTGGGCGTGCAAGAGTTCAACAACCCGTCGCTCGAACTAGGTACTCAGAGTGCTGCTCTCGATCCCTATGATGTCGATATTAATACTGGGCCGGCCATGCAGTTCCCTGCCGGTTTTGAACCGCGCATCGATGCACAGACGGTCAGTGCTGGATCGATGGTTAGGGGGTCGACGACAGCAGCCACGAAAAGACTCTTGCCGGCGATAGATCAGCAGGCATTTCCGGCGCATAAAATCCGTACTCACATCGATAAAATGCTGATAAAGCATGCTGAAAATTCTACGCTTAACAGCGCTCATGGTAGCGTACCAGTGGTCGATCTCAATAAGGTTGATGTGACGCCGGAGCGTCGTTGATTGGCCGGCATTGCTTGTTGTGTAGGGCAATTTTGGTAAGAGACAATTAAGATGAGATCATCGCTATGAGAGTTTGCACCCTGTTGCGAACTGCTGCATGGATTCTATCCACAACGTTTTCCGCTCAGGCATATGCAGCCACCCCATCGGGCATTGGTTCGTTGGTCGAGCAGATCGTAGGTGCCGCTGGACATGTAAATTACACCGGTGTTGTAACCTATGAGTATGCAGGACGTCGGTCAATTATTCGGTTGTCGAGCCGCATGCACGAGGGTTTGAGGCAGCGACAGGTCGTGTATTTGGATGGTGCGCGGCACAAGGTGTCGCGTTATACCAATGCAATAAACTGCTTGGCTGCAGAAAACCTGGCGCCTTTGATCAGCAATTTCATCTCTATTCTTGGTTCGCATCGCGACCTCTACCAGCATTATTCAGTGGTGGTCGACAATCCTTCCCGGGTAGTGGGCCGAAACGTGGATGTATTGCGTATTGTTCCTAGTGATGCATATCGCTTCGGGTACTCAGTGGCCTTGGATAGAGACACCGGATTGGTGTTGCGCTCATCGGTGATCAATGCCCAAGGGCAAGCGCTCGAACGGTTTCAATTCATAGAGCTGATGCTGGATCCCGACCGGTTTCCCGACAGTGATATCGTTGCACCAGACGCGAAAAATGAGCATTGTAAAGAGAGTGGTTCCGTAAAAGCACTCGATGGCCCTGGTTGGTTCCCCGAATGGCTGCCTCCCGGATTCGTTTTGCGTGGAACTGACATGGCGCGGAGTGATGGGGTGTCGAGTTACATGTACTCGGATGGCATCGCAGCAATCTCGGTATTTATTGATCCGACTGGCGCTGATGCGCCGCCGTCTTTCGATGCTAATTTGGGCGCCACCGCTGTGGTCCATCAACAGGCTAGACTTGGGGCCGACAACTACAGTGTGTCGGTGGTTGGCGAGATACCGAGAGCCGCCGCGAAAAAAATTGCCAATCAGGTAGTCTATCGCGTTGAACGGCAAATCCAGCGCTAACCAATGGATTGCAGTTGATCGCACTGACGTCAAAAGTGACCGCAGGTCAGCGAATTCATGAAGCGCTATTATACGGATATAACGAACCCCACAACTTGGATAAAAGGAGATTGACCAATGCGAGTTAGACTAGTGATGATGGTTTTGATGGGCTTACTGATGACTCTGAAAATCGAGGCTCGGCTGCCCGACTTTACCGATTTAGTCGATCAGGTATCGCCCGCGGTGGTCAAAATTAACGCTACTTTAAAAGGGTCTGAGCGTCAGACGATGGGCGCCTATCCGCGGCAAATGCCTGAAGCGTTGCGCGGATTACTCGAGCAGCAGCAGCGCAACCAGCGGGATCGGCCTAAGGGCTATTCTTCGGGTTCTGGGTTTGTGATCTCCGCAGATGGCTACATATTGACGAATCACCACGTGGTCAAAGAAGCCGATGATATTCGCGTTAGCTTTGCCGATCGTCGAGAATTTCAGGCCACCATTGTCGGCAGCGACAAGCGCTCAGATCTAGCGTTGTTAAAGATCGAGGCTAACGACCTGCAAGCACTGACCTTTGCCGATCAAGATGAGTTGCGCGTAGGCGCCTGGGTGTTGGCGATTGGTTCGCCCTTTGGCCTTGATTATTCGGTGACTGCGGGCATCGTGAGCGCTATTGGGCGCAGCATACCCAGCGAAGATAGCAGTACCTACGTGCCCTTTATTCAGACCGATGTGGCTATTAATCCAGGTAATTCAGGCGGCCCACTGTTCGACCTGGAAGGGCGTGTCGTGGGTATCAACTCACAGATTTATTCGCGGTCTGGCGGATCGATTGGCTTATCTTTCGCAATTCCGGCCAGCGTTGCTCTAAATGTGGTGGCACAACTCAAAGAAACCGGCCGGGTAGACCGCGGCTGGCTCGGCGTGACGATACAAGATGTCAGTCAAAAACTCGCCAAATCGCTCGATCTTAGCGATGCCCAAGGTGCATTGATCAGTTCGGTATCGCCGGGTAGTCCTGCCGACAAGGGCGGTATTATGCCGGGCGATGTCATCATCCGTTTTAACCGCCAAAAAGTGGTCGACTCCACCGATCTGCCGCCCCTTGTTGGGCAAGTGCCTCCGGGTAAAAACGTGTCGGTAGAAATCGTTAGAGAGGGTTCGAAGCAGGAGCTGGACGTGACCGTCGCAGTCCTCGACGGCGATGCAGGCAGTGGCGGTGAGCCGGCGTCATCAGACGATTTTGGCGATCGTTTGGGCCTTGTTGTCGAGTCGCTAAGTGATTCTCAGCTGAGCCAACTTCGATTGCGTGGCGGCGTGCTTATCTCTGAAGTGTTGCCGCAATCGCCTGCGTATAAAGCGGGTCTGAGTCGCGGTGATATCATCGTGCAGATGGGGCAGGTTGGCGTTGCAAGCGTGGAGGGATATCTCGCTGTTTTGCCTCAGTTACCCGAGAATCGACCGATTGCGATTCGCTTCGTGCGGCAAGGAAGAGCAGTTTTCAGGACGATTCAAATCGATGCGGAGTGATTTTCTGGATCCACGGATGTGGCTGCGATTTACCCGCTCGTTAGATGGCGCTCGGAGTCTAAATAGGCTAGACTCTCCGCGCATTTTTCAAGGCGGGTAACGTCAAGTGTCAGATCTCAGTCATATCCGCAATTTTTCGATCATAGCGCATATCGATCATGGAAAGTCGACGATCGCCGATCGTTTTATCCAACTTTGCGGCGGTCTCAGTGAGCGCGAAATGGATACGCAAGTGCTCGATTCCATGGATATTGAACGCGAACGCGGTATTACTATTAAGGCGCAAAGCGTAACGCTGCCTTATACTGCGCGCAACGGTAAGCGGTATCAATTGAACTTTATCGATACGCCGGGGCATGTTGATTTCTCCTATGAAGTGTCCAGATCGCTGGCTGCCTGCGAAGGCGCGTTACTGATCGTCGACGCAGCTCAGGGTGTTGAGGCGCAATCGGTGGCTAACTGTTACACCGCGATCAATCAAGGCTTGGAAGTGCTGCCGGTATTGAACAAAATGGATTTGCCGCAGGCCGAACCCGAGCGAGTCATTGGCGAGATTGAGGATATTATCGGTATCGACGCGCAGGATGCTGTGCGTTGTAGTGCTAAGAGCGGTATGGGCATTGAGGATATCCTCGAGCAGATTGTGGTGGCGATCCCGCCTCCGCTGGGCGACATCGATTTGCCCTTACAGGCATTGATAATCGATTCGTGGTTTGATAATTATCTTGGCGTGGTCTCTCTAGTGCGTGTGGTGCAGGGAACGCTAAAAGTAAAAGACAAAATTATTTCCAAATCGATCGGTAAGGCGCACAGCGTTGACAGCGTGGGTGTATTTACGCCTAAACGTCACCCAACGGGTGCGTTGAGAGCTGGCGAAGTTGGCTATATTGTCGCCGGTATCAAAGATATCAAGGGTGCGCCGGTTGGTGATACCCTGACCCACGCGAGCAGCGCCGATGTCGACTCGCTGCCAGACTTTCAAACCATTAAGCCGCAGGTATATGCCGGTATGTTTCCGGTAGATTCTGATGACTTCGAAGATTTCCGCGATGCTCTAGGAAAATTAGCGGTCAACGATGCCTCGTTATTTTACGAACCGGAGAGCTCCGATGCGTTGGGATTTGGTTTTCGCTGTGGTTTTCTCGGTATGTTGCATATGGAAATTATTCAAGAGCGGCTGGAACGAGAGTACTCACTCGATTTAATTACTACCGCGCCATCGGTAGTCTACGAAATTGTTACTTCAAGCGGCGACGAATTACGCATTTCCAATCCCTCCGCTCTGCCTGATCTCGGTCAGGTGGATGAATTGCGAGAACCGATCTGTGAGGCCAACATACTGGTGCCGAAGGACTACGTTGGCAATGTAATCGCCCTGTGCGTCGAGAAGCGCGGCGTGCAGTTAGATATGCAATTTATCGGTGGCCAGGTGGCGATTCGCTACGAGTTGCCGATGAGTGAAGTGGTTATGGATTTTTTTGATCGCCTTAAATCGGTGAGCCGCGGCTTTGCGTCCTTGGATTACAACTTTACACGCTTTCAGGTAGCCAGTTTGGTCAAGCTCGATGTGCTGATTAATGGCGACCGCGTGGACGCCTTGGCGGTAATCCTTCACCGTGACGAATCGGCGAGAAAGGGCCGCGTTCTGACCGAAAAAATGAAAGAGTTGATACCCCGCCAGATGTTTGACGTCGCCATTCAAGCGGCTATTGGTGGCCACGTTATTGCACGAACCACGGTAAAAGCATTGCGAAAAAATGTCACAGCAAAGTGTTACGGTGGTGATGTGAGCCGAAAAAAGAAATTATTGGAAAAGCAAAAGGCGGGCAAGCGGCGGATGAAACAAGTTGGCAGCGTCGAGATACCTCAGGACGCTTTTTTGGCGGTATTAAAGACCTGATGGATTACCATTTTGGGCTTGGAGCAGTGACGGATGACGATTAATTTTGAACTGATATTAACCGCTGGATTTGCGTTGACTGGAGTATTTTGGCTCGCCAATCGTTGGGTCTTTAAACATCGCGAGGGGCCGATCGAGTTTATGGCCTCGTTGGCAGCGGTGTTGGGGATTGTCCTGATATTACGGACGTTTATGTTTGAGCCATTTCAAATACCCTCCAAATCGATGGTGCCGACACTGAGGGTGGGCGATTTTATTCTGGTCAGCAAGTCGGCGTATGGCCTTCGACTGCCGGTAGTTCGTTACAAAATCTTCGACTTAGGTTCGCCCGAACGTGGTGATGTGGTGGTTTTTTTTCCGCCCCATGAAGAACGCTATTTTATCAAACGATTGATCGGTCTGCCCGGTGATGAAGTGCGCGTGGTGGCCGGAGTGGTTTACATCAACGGTGAAAAAATGCCTCAAATGGCTATCGACGATACTCCAGATGACGATCGCTCGGTGATCATGCGTGAACAATTGAAGGGCACCTCGCACCAAATACAAAAACGCTTATCGCCGACACGATTGAGCTTAAATTTTACCGCAGTGGTTCCAGAAGGGCACTATTTCATGATGGGCGATAATCGCGATAATTCCAGCGATAGTCGTGTTTGGGGGCCGGTTCCGGCCGACCGAATCGTCGGTAAGGCCTTCGCTCGATGGCTGTTTTGGGATGAGTTTTTGAGTATTCCCAATTTCTCGCGCGCTGGCTGGATTGATTAACCGACGCGGGTTGTCATGAGGTTTGGTAGGCAAGCCCTTTAGCTGATTGGCCATTGCGGTGAATCAACGCTTGAGTTCGTGGCTAGCACCGAAGCGGAGTTCCTGTAAACTAGTGACTTCTAATCGACCAATTTCGCTCGCGTAGCAGAGGGTTGGTTAGTCATAAAATCATTCGTGGGGATCATAGTGTCAGTTAATTTGAGCGTTCTCGAGCATAATTTGCACCACCAATTTTCCGATCGAGGTTGGTTAGAGCTGGCTTTAACCCATCGCAGCGCCGAGGGGGCCAACAACGAACGGCTAGAGTTTTTGGGTGATGCAGTGTTGGGTGTCGTGGTAGCGGAGTTATTATACCGCCAATTTCCCCAGGCCGACGAGGGTGATTTAAGCCGCATGCGGGCACAGCTAGTGTGCGCCGAGTCATTGGCGGGAATTGCTAGGCGATTGGAGTTGGGTGCGCACCTTGCATTGGGTGCCGGTGAAATGAAAAGTGGTGGTAGACGTCGGGACTCGATTCTTGGCGATGCGGTCGAGGCCTTGATTGGTGCAGTTTATCTCGACGCGGGAGCGGAACAGGCGAGCCGATGCATTACACTTTGGTTTCAGCAAGATCTTGAACGAGTCGTCGTCGGGGAGCCACGTAAAGACGCCAAGACCAGCTTGCAGGAGTGGTTGCAACGTCGTGGTAAGCCGGTGCCGGATTACCAATTGGCGGGCACCGAGGGCGAGGCACATCAACGCCGGTTTACGGTAAGTTGCCAAATAGAAGCGGTCGCCGATGAATTTTGCGCGACTGCTAGCAGTCGGCGCAAGGCAGAGCAGCTGGTAGCCGAGAAATTACTGGCCGCAATTGAGGAAATATCTTGAGCGAAATTATTCAGCGCTGTGGCTATGTTGCTATTGTCGGGCGACCCAATGTTGGTAAATCAACTTTACTGAACCATATCTTGGGTCAAAAACTCAGTATTACTTCTCGCAAGCCACAAACTACGCGACACAACTTACTGGGTATTTTGACCGAATCCAATTTGCAGATGATATTTGTCGATACTCCAGGTATTCACACCAATCAGGAACGCGCCATCAATCGGGTTATGAACCGCTCGGCGGCCAGCGTTATTAGTGACGTCGATGTGGTGATCTTTGTGGTCGATCGAAATCAATGGAGCGAAGCCGATGAGTACGTTGCTAGGTGCTTGAGCAATACCTCGGTGCCGGTGATTGTGGCGGTAAATAAAATCGATATGATCGAGGACAAAGAAATCCTGTTGCCGCATTTGCAGTTTTTGTCTAAGCAAGTGAATGCGATCGATTTGGTGCCGCTATCGGCGCTTAGAAAAACTAATTTAGAGCCGCTTTTGGAGCGTATTAAAACACTGATGCCAGAAAATCCGCCATTATTTGCCGAGGATCAAATCACCGATCGCAGTGAGCGGTTTTTGTGTTCGGAAATTATTCGCGAAAAGATCACCCGGCAATTGGGCGCTGAAGTGCCTTACCAAGTAACGGTTGAAATCGAAAACTTCCGTGCCGAGGGGAAAATCACCCATATCGATGCGCTTATTTTGGTCGAACGCGCCGGGCAGAAAAAGATTATTATCGGTAACGGCGGTGAACGAATTAAGGCGATAGGCCAAAAATCACGCGTCGACATTGAAAATTTACTGGCCTGTAAAGTGATGTTAAAGACGTGGGTAAAGGTGCGCAGTGGTTGGTCGGATGACGAGCGAGCGCTGCGCAGCTTGGGATATATGGATTGACAAATAAAAATGCGTTGCGAGGACATACAGGGCTTTTTGCTGCACTCCAAACCCTACAGTGAGACCAGTCTCATAGTAGACCTGTTGACTCGACAGCATGGTCGGGTGCGATGCATCGCAAAGGGTTTTAGAAAAGCCAGCAAAAAAGGCGTCAGCCGAGTTATATTTCCCTATCTAGAATATGCGTTCAGTTGGTACGGACGCTCCGAATTAAAGACGCTAACACGCGCTGAGGCAACGATTGCGCCGACGTTCTTGCGCCAAGACGCGCTCTACACCGGCCTGTATGTGAATGAGTTGGTGTATCGGTTACTGCAGGAGCAGGAGTCTTCGGAGGATTTCTATCGTCAATATCGCGATTTTCTGGCCAATTTGTGTACCGCGCTACCCCATGAATCTCGACTGAGAATGTTGGAGATGAGCCTACTGGAGGAGCTTGGCTATGGGTTGGTATTGGATGCCGATGCCGAGAGCGGTGAACAGATCATCGCGCAGCATTATTATCGTTACGTGCCGCAGTTGGGTCTGCAAAGGCTGACTGCCAATCACCGCAGTGATGCCTTGTTAGGGCAGCACCTGCTATCGCTGGTCGCTGGTGATTGGCAACAGCAAGACGTTCTGCGGGTGGCGAGGGTAGTGTTGCGCACCGCTATTGACTTCTACCTCGACGGTCGCCTGCTTCACAGTCGTCGATTATACCGTCAATACCGTGCGGCGGCAGTCGCAGCCTGCGCAGACTAGTTGGTGGCCATGGCTCTATCGATAGGGACAGATATCGTTGATGTAGACCGCATCGCGGCATCGCTGGAGCGCCTTGGCGAGCGATTTGCCGAGAGAGTGTTGAGCGTTGAAGAGCTTAGGCAGTGGCGCGGTAAGGATTCTTCGGTGGCTTTTCTAGCCCGCCGTTTTGCCGCGAAAGAGGCAGTTTCAAAAGCCCTAGGCACCGGCATTGGTCGCGGTGTGAGTTTCCAGGATATTGTTATTACGCATAATGCTCAGGGGGCTCCGCAGGTACAGCTGTCTGGTGGCGCACAGGCGGCGCTTGAGGCTATGGCTGCCAGCCGAGTATTGATAAGCCTCAGCGATGAGCGGCGGTACGCGATTGCCTATGCGATGGCCGTCGTTTGATGGGCTTTGCCTTGCGTTACTTATAGCGATTGGTTATTACGTATGCGTTAACTGAAGCAACGCGCTCGGTAGCGTTGGTGCACAATACCGCTGGCAAGGGTTTTGGTAAATTCTTGCCTCTACCAAAGGAATGCTATGAATTATCCGAGTATCGATCAAGCGGTTGGCAATACACGACTGGTGCGCTTGCAGCGTTTGGGCGAAAAAACCTCAAATACCATTTTGGCCAAGATGGAGGGGGATAATCCAGCCAGTAGCGTCAAGGATCGGGCGGCGCTTTGCATGATCAAAAATGCCGCAGCCCGTGGCCAAATTTCACTGGGTCAGCGATTGGTTGAGGCGACCAGCGGCAATACAGGGATTGCCTTGGCAATGGCGGCGGCAATGATGGGTTATCGTATGACATTGATTATGCCGGCCAACGCCAGCGCTGAGCGCAGTGCGGTGATGCGTGCCTACGGAGCTGAAGTGATAGAAGTCAGCGCTTCGGACGGTATGGAGGGCGCGCGTGATCTCGCGGCGCAAATGCAGCGCTCCGGGCAGGGTATCGTGCTCGACCAATTCAACAACCCAGATAATGCTTTGGCGCACTACCAGACTACCGGCCCAGAGATTTGGCGTGATACCGGCGGTGATGTTACCCACGTGGTCAGCTCTATGGGTACCACCGGCACTATCATGGGCACCTCTAGATTTCTCAAGGAGCAAAATCCTGCGGTGCAGATGATAGGCTTGCAACCCGCTGTTGGAGCCTCTATCACGGGTATAAGGCGCTGGCCCGAGGCCTATATGCCAGCAATCTATGATGCCGATAGGGTCGACCGAGTGATCGATGTCAGTCAGGCCGATGCCGAGCAAACTATGCGTGACTTGGCGGCGCACGAGGGTATTTTTTGTGGTCCCTCAGCCGGCGGCGCTGTGCACCAGGCGCTGGCGATCAATCACGAAGTCGAGCATGCGGTGATTGTGGCGATTATCTGTGATCGGGGCGATCGCTACCTGTCGATGGGTATTTATGGAAATCCATAATCAGCATAATGGGAAGCCGTTGCAAATAAGAGTGTCACCGCGATAAAAAAATCACCCGAATCCATCGATGGCGACGGCTGGGGCGTCAAAGAATAACCGCATTTGGCGTTGGTTCGCCAGATATTCATCGACTGCCCGCAAAGCTTAAATTTCGAGGAAATCATGCTGCCACACTACACCATCGCCGATTTATGCTATCTGATGCGTCGCTTACGCGACCCGGAAACGGGCTGTCCCTGGGATCGTAAGCAGGATTATAAGAGTATTTTGATCCACACTCTGGAGGAGGTGTACGAGGTTATTGATGCGGTCGAAAATGCCGATTACCCGCAGTTGCGTGATGAGTTGGGTGACCTACTATTTCAGGTGGTATTTCTCAGTCAATTAGCCGAAGAGCAGGAGCGCTTTGATTTTGACCAGGTGGTGACGGCGTTAACGACTAAACTCCTCGGACGCCACCCGCACGTATTTCCCGAGGGTTTACTGGCATCTCGTCGCAGCGCCGAGACAGAGGTCAACGAGGGCGATATTGCTACCACTTGGGAGGCGCTTAAAAAGAAAGAGCGCGCCAACCGCGGGACTGATGGTTTGTTCGCTGATATACCGAAGGCGTTGCCGGCCATGCAGCGGGCATTAAAACTGCAAAAGCGTGCGGCTACCGTGGGCTTTGACTGGCAGAACCCGGTCGATGTGCTGCCTGTGGTGTCGGGTGAACTGGCGGAATTACAAGAAGCGATGGTGAGTGAGGATCAATCGGCTATCGAAGATGAATTTGGCGATTTGTTATTTAGCTGTATGAATTTGTCGCGACATTTGGGGATCGATCCGGAGCGCGCGTTGCGCGGCGCCAATAAAAAGTTTTCTAACCGTGTCGAAGGCATGCAGCAACGGGTGGTCAAAGGCGAGTTGACACATCTTGATGCGCCGGCCTTGCAGGCTCTTTGGCAAGCCGTTAAAGAGACTGAAAATGGCTCTGGTGATGCTACCTAGGTGGACTGACAAGGTGCAAGGCTTGTCTGTAGTTTTTAATCCGTGTAATGTGACGGGCCGCCGTTGGTTGGCGCGCGGAGTCCTTTTCAATGGTTGAACCCATTTTAGGGCGCGGAGGCAGAGTTGCGGGTGAGCGGCGACGACGCAATTGGTAAACACAAAACTAGGGGTACAGCAAATTGAAAGTGATCCTATTAGGCCCGCCTGGCGCCGGCAAAGGCACACAGGCACAATTTATAATTGAGCATTACGGTATTCCACAAATTTCGACCGGAGATATGCTGCGGGCGGCGGTCAAGGCGGGCACCGAACTAGGGCTTATGGTTCAGGGAATTATGGTCTCCGGGGGATTGGTGTCGGATGACATTATTATAGCGCTGGTCAAGGAGCGCATCGCCGCAGCTGATTGTGCTGATGGTTTTTTATTCGATGGGTTCCCGCGCACCATACCACAAGCAGAGGCGATGGTAGACGCTGGGGTAGATATCGAATACGTCGTTGAAATCGCCGTTGATGATGAGGAAATTGTCTCACGATTGAGTGGTCGTCGAGTTCACGAAAGCTCCGGACGAGTCTATCATATAGAGCACAATCCGCCGCAGACCGAGGGTTTAGACGATGCCTCTGGGGAGGTCTTGGTGCAGCGCGAGGACGATCGCGAAGCCACGGTGCGCAAGCGTTTGGATGTTTATCATCAGCAAACCAGACCGCTGGTCGATTTTTATCAGCGTTTGGCTGCCGACAACGGCGGATTGTTGTTTTCATCGGTCGATGGTTCCGGTGGACTAGACGACGTCAAACAGAGAATGGTGGTGGCACTGTCTACCTAGCACTCCAACACCGAGCGCCCGCTCCGGCACTGGCGGTGGTTTTTGTTGGCATCTGCCTAGCTTGGAAATACATGCTTTGGGATTGCAT
>CESJ01034578.1_pt1 | contig 41334 bp, 40 predicted proteins | sample 356311 | NCBI WGS metagenome assembly CESJ01 (sample SAMEA2621487, study PRJEB7988) | marine metagenome | biome: marine biome (ENVO:00000447); feature: surface water layer (ENVO:00002042); material: "saline water (ENVO:00002010), including plankton (ENVO:xxxxxxxx)" | depth 5 m
AATAACCGGCGCTGAAATAGACACGCGTCCTTTAGCGACGTTGAGCTCAGCCCTTTTTCTTGCAGCGTTAAGTGGCGCACCTGACGTCCTGGCAAGTAAGGCTCTCACGTCAGATCAATTACTACAGGCGAGCGGGAGCATTTTTTGTGATGGTGCGGTGCGTGGTAGCGGCGCCCATATTCAGCACCGACTAAAAGATTATTCAATCATCGTGACTGCGGCGCACGTACTGTTTGATCGTCGTACACAGCGGCGGTTTAAAGCGTGTTGGTACCGAGGTAATAATGCGCGTTTTACAGCCGTGCCCTTTGGCCAAATTTCAAAAGTGATTATTTCCTCTAGTGACCGGCCGGCGATTCAGCAAAGCGAGAGCGATCTGGTATTTATCGCCCTCAAGCGGAGGCTCTACGCGCCAGCGCTGAAACTCATAAAAGAGCAAAAGCCAGTTCCAAGTGTCACCGAGGGGCCTTTTATGGCCACACCTCTGGCGCTGATCGGATACCATGCCGCGTCCGATACAATGCGAATGGCCAGAGGCTGCAAGAGCCTCGCAACACCCTATTTCTACAGTAAAAAGTTACTGCTGCACGATTGTCCCACCGGACCCGGCGCGTCCGGTGGGCCACTGATCAATGACCGCGATCAGCGTCTCGTCGCTGTGCATGGGGGCACGTTATTGATCGAACATCATGATCTAAAGGATGGCGGGCTAGAGCACAAAGAAGAAGCGGGGCAGAAAGGAGCGCGGCAAAATAGCCGACACAACGACGAGTTGATGGCCCAACAGCCAATTCGATTAGAGCTTCGTCAAGGGCGTGCAATCGATGAACAAGTCCTCAGGCAACTCGACGACTTTATTCGCGGATTAGGCCAGACATTGAACTAACACATATCTTTCCAGGGATTACTGAGGTCAAATAACACGTCGCGCTCAAAGCCAGGGACACGAATACCACTGCGATCGATGACAAGCTCGGCGTCGTCGATCAATTTTTCCCCAAAGCGGTAAATAACGTCGAGTTGAGCGGCGTCGGCCCGCATCGCATACCCTGCCGCATGCGTTCGCACGGTGTCGCGGCGGGCCACGTAATCGGCGTACTGATCCGGGTAACGTTGCGCCAACATCTTCGCTACCGGCGCCGGGCCCAGTACCACGGCGGTCGCATTGTTGCCGCCAAAGCCCTTGGAATTAATAAACGCGACGTGCATTTGTCGATCGCTGACATCCATATCCTCAAGCGGAAAGATCGCGCGTTCTTGAAAAACGTCGGGAGCAATACTGTCGATGGTTTTGATACCCGGAACGATGTCGTAATGAAAGGTTCCGAGGGCCGACATTAACTGATCGCCACTGGCAGCAGACAGTGAATGCCCAACAAACGCCTTGGCGGCAGTGACCGGCCAATCGTAGATATCGAAAGCCTCGGCGACGCGTTCAATCAGTTGTGATTCGCTGGTTCGATTGGCCGGTGTACTCGAGCCATGAGCGTGGACAAAGCTGTATTTTTGAACGCTCTCCTCGCCGACGATATTGATTGCGGCGGCAACCGCCTTTGAAAACGACAAATAATTACCAACCCCGGGCGCCGATATGGATTTTTTTACGCCGTCCGCATTGATGAACACCTCGGGTACAGCCGCGTGAATATCGGCGCCTAATTCAATCGCCAGCGCATCGTCCATCAGCACCAAATACTGCGTCGATTCGGAAAGAACAAAGCCACAGTTTTCCGAAAATGGTCGACTCGCGCGCCGGTGATCCGGCCTATCTACGCCATCCAATGCGGACAAGTTTTCGTCGCTCGCCAGAGCCCCCATGTTGGCAAACCCTTCGGAAATCTCGGGCGTTACACCTGCTTCGGCGTTGCCGACGATGGCCACCCGACGGCGGCCACTGCGCAAGTCCCTCACAGCCGCTTGGAGAACGTACAAAAATGTCGCACAGGCGCCAGTAATCGCTTCGGTATGGCCGACACTACCCAGTACATAGGCGTTGATAAAGTCCGCAGGCATGGTATTTAAACCGAGAGGCAACTGCTTTGCAGTGGTTCGATTACCACGCAATCGGCCCTGCATGAGGCCACCTAGACCCTCCTCTGTGACTTGACTCAAGGCGCTAGATGAATACACACCCACCTCATCGGGGCGCACTCGATCCACGATTGCTTGCCAAGCCAATCCAGTTGAATGAAGAGCATCGCTAGCGCCGACTAGCGCCATCTGCAAGCCTCGCGGGTGAAACCTCGACGCGTAGTGAGCAGACGGCTCAAAGCCAGACGGCAGTTGTCCGGACGCCTTGGATATCAACTCATAGTGGGATTCAATCAGATAACTAGACGCCGCCGAGGCCGCGACGGTGACGCGGCCATTGTCGATGTCGGTGATCTGCCAATCAGCCGGCAGGGCACTAGGCAAGTCGCGCTTTTGCATGCTGAAAACCACGTTTGATCGATCGTCGCGGTCAAACGCAATACGTTTATGTCCCGGGACTTTGGAAGGATCAAACAACTGGGTTTTGCGCACCAAGGTGCCGTCTAATATGGCCTTGCGAAAGCGCGTATCGACCTCGGTTGGACTCAATACATCGCCATTCGCCGCGGTATATCCATGATCAGTCTTTTGCACCAACGCCATCAAACAGGCGAGAGCGACGACGGTGTTTTGTTGCTCTTCGACCGGCAATGACTCCAGCACCATGCGCTTGAACGATTGATGTGACGAACTGCGACCGGCGGCATTATAACCACCAAATCCAACGATCACTGGAAGTGACTGAGTCATTGCATAATCCCTTATAACTATCAATAAGCGATTCAGTTTACAGATAAAGATACCTCTTTGCTGTAAGTTTAGAGCCATTTTATGCTATTTTATAGCCATTATGCCGATGAATCTTACCTTAGTCCTTTGCGACAACATGCTCGTATCAAGTAGTACTCTGGCCGCAGAAATTTTTAATTTCGCCAGTGCAATGGCACGTGCCAGTTCTCGCCAAGCCGGCGAAGTCATAATTCGCCGGGTCTCGACCGACGATTTACCGGTACAAACGTCGTCTGGGTTCGAGCTCAGTCCGACCCACAGTCTGGACGATACGTTTCAAAGTGATTTGGTGCATCTCCCCGCGTTGTGGCGCAATCCACGTCCGATAGTCAAACGCGCGCGCGCTTTAACCCCCTGGTTGCGCCGGCAACATCAATTAAATAGTAGTTTTACCGCGGTCGGCACCGGCGTGTGCTTTCTAGCTGAAGCCGGTCTGCTGGAGGATAAATCGGCAACCACGCACTGGCATTATTTTGACCAATTGCAAAAAAGTTACCCCAATTTGAAATTGCAGCGCCAACACTTCACTACCCAAACCGGAAATATTTATTGCGCCGCGAGCATTAATGCCATGGCGGAACTAATCGTCTACCAAGTCGAACGTATTTTTGGGAGGGTGATTGCGCGTCAGGCGCAACGTAATTTTTTCCATGAAATTCGCAATTTATCTGAGGCTGTCAGTTACAGCGATAGCCGCGAACTCAAGCTGAGCGACGAACTGATAGTGCAGGCAAAAATATGGATACAAGACAGCCTAAGTAAGCGCTCAGTTATTTCTTATCTTCCGGAAAAACTGGGAGTGCAGAAAAGGACCTTAAATCGGAGATTTAAAATCGCAACCGGCAAGACGCCGGGGGAATACCTCAACGAAGTGCGCATGAACTTTGCCTGCGATCTGCTTAAAAATACCGACCTGTCAATTTTAGATATCGCTAGCTTTAGCGGTTTTAGCGGCAATAGCTGGTTTTCCGCACGTTTTAAACAGTGGTCTGGAAGTACTCCCAAAGCCTATCGAAGTTCAGTAAGAGACAAGACCTTCAGCGCTTCCCAAACTTCGACCTAGTTTCAACTGCCCAGCGTTCTGACTCGGAGAACACCTTCCACCTGGCTGATCTGTCGCTCCAGGTCGGCTGGAAGATCACCCTCCACATCGACGATGTTATAAGCCAGATCGTTGCGACTCTGATTCATCATATCGAGGACGTTGAGCCCAGTATCGGCGAGCACGGATAACACGTTGCCAAGTACTTTCGGCACATTTTGATTGCTAAATGTGACTCTAGCGCCCCGCCGGCGCGGCAATGTGGTAGCTGGAAAATTCACCGAATTGACGATATTGCCGTTATCGAGAAAGTCCATTAACTGCTGAGCTGCCATCACCGCGCAATTTTCTTCCGCCTCGGCAGTACTTGCACCTATGTGTGGCATCAACAAAACATCGCTTCGACCGAGCAGTTCCGGCGTCGGGAAATCACTCACGTAGCCGGCTAGATCACCGCGATCTAAAGCCGCGGTCATCGCCTCAGTAGAGACAATTTCCTCGCGCGCGAAATTCAATAGTTTGCCGGTTGGCTTCATCGCCGACAATTTATCCGCATCGATCAGGTGACGAGTTGCAGCTATCGCCGGAACGTGAAGCGTCACAAAATCAGAACGGCCGAGAAGGGCCTCCAAACTACCCATGCGCTCGACGCGGCTAGACAGTTGCCACGCGGCTTCGATTGAAATGGCTGGGTCATAACCGACCACCTGCATGCCGAGATCGAGAGCTAAATTGGCGATCATTGAACCTATCGCACCGAGGCCCACGACACCGAGGGTCTTACCGGTAATTTCACCGCCGGCAAACCGCTTTTTTTCCTTTTCCAGCAGTTTACCCATCGCTGCGCCGTCATCAATCTGCGTCAGACCCTGTACATAATTCATGCCGCCATAAATATCTCGCGAGGCCATCATCAGCGCTGCAACGATCAGTTCCTTGACAGCATTGGCATTGGCACCCGGTGTGTTAAACACCACAATGCCTCGTTCGGTGTAAGCATCTACCGGGATATTGTTAACTCCGGCACCGGCGCGAGCAACCGCTGCCAGGGAATCGGGGACGGCTTCGGTATGCAATTTATGGCTGCGTAACATAAAACCGTGAGGGGCTTCACAATCGCTGGAAACCTCGTAACCGGCGGCGGGAAAACTGTCGAGGCCCTTGGACGATAGCGCGTTGTAAGTACGTATTTTATACATAAAAATCTCAGTCTCTATTGTTGAACAGTATGATAGGCCCACTCGACCCAAGGCATAAGGGCCACTACGTCGGCCTTTTCTACGGTGGCGCCACACCAGATGCGGAGCCCAGCCGGGGCGTCCCGGTAAGCACCTATATCGAACGCGACGCCCTCGGAGGCCAGTAATTTAACCATATCGGCCACTTTTTTGGCTTCCAGATCGAGCGTCAAGCACACGCTGGTATTAGAAACTTGCGCCGCATCTCGGGCCAAGAAATGAATCCAATCATGCTGCTCGACGAACGTCTTTATGACCGCGAGGTTTTGCTCCGATCGTGCAATAGTCGCCGACTCTCCGCCAATCTCCGCAACCCAATCTAAGGCATCGAGATAGTCCGCCACGCACAGCATAGATGGCGTATTGATGGTCGCGCCCTTGAAGATCCCCTCGTTCAGAACCCGATTTTTGGTCAAACGAAATATCTTTGGTAACGGCCAGGGTGGATCGTATGACTCGAGGCGTTCAACCGCGCGTGGACTGAGAATTAACATACCATGGGCACCCTCACCGCCGAGCACTTTTTGCCAACTGTAGGTAACCACATCGAGCTTTTCCCAAGGTAGCGACATGCCAAAAACCGCAGAGGTGGCATCGCAAATCGTCAAGCCGCGGCGGCGATCACTGATCCAATCGGCATCCTCCAAGCGCACCCCTGAGGTGGTACCATTCCAGGTAAAAACTGTGTCGTGTTCTGGATTGGCCTGCGATAGATCGGGCAACTCCCCGTAGTCAGCGAGATAACTGTGCACTCCTTCGAGCTTAAGTTGCGTAACAATGTCGGTCACCCAGTCTTTACCAAACGATTCCCAGGCAAATACGTCGACCGGACGAGCGCCTAAAACTGACCACATGATCAGCTCCATTGCGCCGGTATCGGACGCTGGTACGACTCCAACTCGATAGCCTTCGGGAAGGTTTAGAATCTCGGCAGTTTGCGAGCAAGCTCGCTGCAGAGCAGCTTTGCCGACCGCGGAGCGGTGTGACCTACCGAGCGTGTCGAGCTTGAGGTTGGCGACATCGTAGCCAGGACGCTTGGAGCATGGGCCAGACGAAAAATTCGGATTTTGCGGTCTAATAACTGGTTTCATAGTCGATCACACTGATTCGATTGCATAGAATTGGGGGTTAATTACATCGGACTCAAAATTAGGACCTAGACAGCCGACTTGCTTGGCATCAATAGCCTACGGAAAAGGTGCAAGACAGGGTATCTACGCCAAAGAGCCGAAGCACTAGGATGCAGGTACCTGCTGCCGCTCTTTGGTAATCAAAAAGTTGGCCACGTCCAGCATTCCAGCACCGCCACCATTCATCCGCATGGTAATCCGGTATTTGCCATTCACGACCATCTCTGGGGTTCCTTTTGAGCGGTATGCGCGCGCGCGCGCCTTGCCTTGATTGAGCATACTGGTGATTCCAAATGAATTGAACGTGCGTTCGAACCGCTCGCCATCAACGCCCTGTGCAACAAACAGGTCACGCACATCGTCTTCGCTGCGAACCGCCTGTTTTCTCAAATGAATAGTCTCAAAAATTGCGGTGTGCAACGGCTCGAACACATCCAAAGTCAGCGCACTGTAATAGGCTCTTGCATACACTTCCATGCCACTGTTCCAAACTACGTGGGTGCGTTGGAAGTCGACATCGTCAGCCAGAGAATCACGCCAGGCGTGGACTTGAGACTGAAAGTTGTAGCAGTGGCCGCAGTGGTAAGAGAACAATTCGTTAACTTCGATTTTGTTTGCATTGGCTGTGCGCACCACTTGCGGTAGCAACTCGTAATGAACGCCCTCTACATACTTGTCATCTTGCGCCTGACAGGCCGCAACCGGCAATAAAAATAGCAGAAACTTTAGGCGCCGTAAAAACATCATCATCTGGGTATCCTTTCAAAGAAGTAAGAGTCGACTATTTGAGACCAGCAATATAATTAGCAACTGCCTTGATCTCTTTGTCGCTTAAATACTCGGCAACGCCCTGCATAATCTGAGCATTGTTGCCGCTATTGCGCTCGCCACGACGGTATGCGAGCAATTGTTTCTCTATGTACCCGGCATGTTGCCCACCCAACGCGGGATATCCCGCGGGATCATTGCCACTGCCGGCCGGCGAGTGACAGCCCGTGCAGGACGGCACGCCACTGGCCAGATTGCCACCACGATAGAGTCTCTCGCCAAGAGCGAGGGCGTCGTCTGGATCACTAATGCCGACCAATTGAATATCCTCGGCGCCGGACAATTTGCGACTTTCCCCGTTGTAGTATGCGGCCATATCCCAGAGATCTTGTTCTGTCGAGGCATCCAAAATACCCGTCATTTCGACAATCACGCGCTCACCCGTCTGTACATAACGGAGTTGCTGGTAGAGATATTTTTCACCAAGAGCAGCCAACTTTGGAAACGCCGGCACCATACTGTTGCCATCCACACCATGACACCCGGCGCAGACCATAACTTTGGCGGCACCAGCATCGGCATCGCCTTTTGCCAATACTTGAGTACTCGTCAAGAGCAGTAACACTATCATTAAACGGTTTAATTTGGTCTTCATCGGTAGCGGGTCTCTTGGGGCGATTGGCGGCGTTGTTCCCGTCGTCTACATTGCGCTGGCGCTTTGGCGATAGCCCACAACGTCGAGGAGGAGTATTATATACCATTATACTTCCGCTCTTAAACGAGTTATCGATGTCTTTTTATGGATAGAGTCAACACCAACTACCGAGCGATCGAGTTTCTGACCAGCTCACCGTCACTCAAACAGTGCCCGGAGGATACCGGTTGTGAAGTCGCCTTTGCGGGACGTTCGAACGCAGGCAAGTCGAGCGCGATCAACACGCTGACTGGGATTCGTGGACTCGCGCGTACCAGTAAGACCCCCGGCCGTACCCAGCTAATAAACTTCTTCCAACTGGACGGGAAAAAACGCCTTGTCGACCTGCCAGGGTATGGGTATGCCAAAGTCCCTCGCGCAATGAAACAACAGTGGGACCTCCACCTAGCAGAATACCTGCAACAGAGGCGCTGTCTAGCGGGTCTAATTTTACTCATGGATATACGCCACCCGCTGCAAGACTACGACCAACAAATGCTCAATTGGGCGAAAACCGCGGGGTTGCCGGTGCACGTGCTGCTGACCAAGGCGGACAAACTAAAACGCGGCGCAACCCAGGCCAGTTTACTGTCGGTCACTAGCAAATTGGCGGCGCTCGATCCAGCGGCAGATTTGTTTAGTGTGCAGACCTTTTCCTCTTTAAAAAAAATCGGTATCGAAGACCTTAAAGCGACCCTCGATCACTGGCTCAACCATGAACTGTCTGAGCCTGAAGATCCCTTAACCGCGATCGAATAGCGAAGGATCTGAGCGCCGTTACCAGCCAGACGGCACTCGCTTTAGCCGGTGGGCAACGCAAAAAAAAAGCCCTGATTAAAATTTAATCAGGGCTCGCTACAGCTATGTAGATCGCAATTACGCATATGCTTCGCTGGGGGAGAGTTTAAAGCAATTAACACACGCACAAACTTAGACAGGCGTTTGGCAATTAGTTCCCGAAAACTTCACCATATTGTCATTTTTTTTAAAATTAATTTAATTTAACGCTGCTGTGATAGCCTAATGGGCCTCATTCCAATTGTTGCCCACCCCCACGTCAACGACCAGCGGCACGCGAAGTTCGGCAGCGCCCTCCATCCGCTGCTTTAAGCCCAACACCACCAAATCGACTTCGTTGTCCGGCACTTCCAGCACCAATTCGTCGTGCACCTGCATAGTTATTCGGCACTGCAATTGCTCCGCGAAGATCCAGTGGTCGACTGAAATCATCGCTAATTTAATGATGTCGGCTGCGGTCCCCTGCATAGGCGCATTGATCGCAGTACGCTCGGAAGCTTGCCGCCGCATGGCATTGCGCGCATTAATTTCCGGAAGGTAAAGTCGTCGGCCGAAAACGGTTTCCACAAAGCCGCGTTCCGCGGCACTTTCTCGAACCTGCGCCATGTATTCAAAAACGCCGGGGTAGCGCTGAAAGTAACGATCGATATAACCTTGAGCTTCGTTTCTACCGATCTGCAGTTGCTTGCCGAGCCCAAACGCTGACATGCCATAGATTAGTCCAAAATTAATCGCCTTGGCGCTGCGCCTCTGCTGCGCGGTGACCCTATCGGGCGTCGTATCGAAGACCTCTGCGGCCGTGCTGCTGTGTATATCTTCACCATTCGCAAAAGCCGCCAGCAAGGTCGGGTCTTGCGATAGATGGGCCATGATCCGCAACTCGATTTGAGAATAGTCGGCAGCGACAATAACGTGGTTAGACGGCGCGATAAAGGCTTGGCGAACGCGCCGCCCCTGTTCGGTTTTAATTGGGATGTTTTGCAAGTTCGGATTTGACGACGAAAGCCGTCCGGTTGCGGTGCCCGCTTGGTGGTATGACGTGTGTACCCGCCCCGAAGCGACGTTGATCATGGTCGGCAGTTTGTCGGTGTAGGTTGATTTAAGCTTTGCTAGACCTCGCTGTTCGAGCAACAATTTGGGCAGGGGATAATCGAGCGCCAATTCCTGCAACACTTCTTCTTTGGTCGATGGCGCACCCTTGGCGGTTTTCTTTAGCGCCGGTAAGCCGAGCTTTTCAAATAAAATGTGCCCCAATTGCTTCGGCGAAGCGAGATTAAAGGGCTCACCTGCAAGATCCCATGCCTCGCGTTCGAGTTCCGCCAAGCGAGTCGCAAGTTCACGGCTTTGTTCAAATAGCAGGGCTCCGTCGACCAACGCCCCATGGCGCTCTATTCTCGACAGCACCGGCACCAGCGGCATTTCTATCTCAGCGAATAATTTGGCAATGCTGGGAATGGCATCGACCTGAGGCGCCAGCGCGTGGTGGAGACGAAGCGTGATATCGGCATCCTCCGCAGCGTAGGGAGCGGCTTGTTCTAAGGCGATTTGATTAAAGGTTAACTGAGCTTTGCCACGACCCGCAATATCTTCAAATTTTACCGTTGCCACCTCGAGATAACGCGCCGCCAAACTATCCATATCATGGCGCAGAGCGACCGAGTCGAGCACGTACGATTCGAGCATGGTATCGAAGGTAATGCCCGCCAGGTCAATGCCGTGCCGCGCCAGCACGCTGCAGTCGTATTTGAGATTTTGTCCCAGCTTAGAAATGCTCGGATCCTCGAGCAGAGGTTTAATTGTCGCCAGTACATAAGCACGCGACAGTTGTTCTGGCGCACCCAAATAATCGTGCCCGAAAGGAATGTAGGCGGCTTCACCCGGAGTCAACGCCAGCGAGATACCCACTAGGTCGGCGGTCATGTAATCAAGACTGGTGGTTTCGGTATCGACGGCGACCAATTTGGCGCGCTTAACGCGGTTCAGCCAGTGTTCGAATCGCGCTTGTTCGGTAATCAATTCATAGTCGAGCGCAATCGGGGGTACTGGAATGGCTGCCGGCGGCTGAAAATTCGCCGGTGCCTCCTCGGTGGCCGCTGTGCTGGATCGAACATCGCTGACTGGAGCGCCGACTTCATCTGCCCAAGCCTTGAATTCAAGGTCGTCAAACAGAGTGCGTAAGGCCTCGAAATCAACCGGAGCTTGTGCCAATTGAAGAATATTTTTCGGTAGGACGACATCGGTTTTAATGGTCGCTAATTGGTACGACAGATAGGCCAATTCACGGTGCTCGGCTAGTTTTGCCGAAGTATTTTTTGCACCGCGAAAACCCAGCTCTGCAACTCGATTCAGTTGCTCATAGATGCTGTTCAAGCCGCCGAGACCTTGCACTAAGGCGACGGCTGTTTTTTCACCGACGCCGGGAACCCCGGGGATATTGTCCGATTTGTCACCCAACAACGCCAAGTAATCAATAATATGCTCGGGCGGCACACCGAATTTTTCGCGCACACCGTCGCTGTCCATTACGCTGTGGTTCATGGTGTTGACCAAGGTAATATGCTGATTGACCAGTTGCGCCATATCCTTGTCGCCAGTGGAGACTACCACCGGTCGTTCGGCCGCAGTCGCCTGTAGTGCGAGGGTGCCGATCACATCATCGGCCTCGACGCCGGCAATCGCCAGTAATGGCAAGCCCATAGCATCTATGATCCGGTGAATCGGTTGTATTTGCGCGCGTAAATCGTCCGGCATAGGGGGCCGATTTGCCTTATATTGCGGATACAGGTCATCGCGAAAGGTCTTGCCGCTGGCATCAAAAACCACCACCAAGAGACTTTTGGGGTAATCTTTCTGTAGACGGCGGAGCATCGAAATGACACCTTTGACTGCGCCGGTCGGCAGATTTTTACTGTTGGTAAGCGGCGGTAACGCATGATAGGCGCGATACAAATAGGAAGAACCGTCGACGAGGATCAGTGGTTCGTTTCGGGACATAGGCCAGACCTCGATAGACTTAAAACAACGGTCAAGCATACACCATTATTGCAGTATAGCGGGCTTTTTAAGCGCCCTGAACCACTCGGCTAAACGCACCAAAGCAGGCGCTATACTGAGTGACGAGACGCTCGATAAAATGGCTGTAGGCGTCTGCGTCAACGGTAATCTGTATGCCCAAAAGGTCAAGGGGCAGCGCTTGAATACCGAGGTTTTTGGCCATCGCTGTGGCATCCCGACCCGCATATTGGGCCTCGACAAAGACGCAAGACGGTTGCTTGTCAGTCGCCGATCGATGCATGGCATAGTGACTGGCGAGGCCTAGTGGGTGACCAGCAGCATCGCGCATAGTCGTCGGGCGCGACAATCTAAAGGCGCTGGCAAAGTGACCATAAGCGTCGTGGTAAGCAATGGTAGATTGATCGGCAAAGGGAGTTAACACCCGCTGGTGCCTCCGCAGCGTAGCGTCATCAATCAATCTGCGCGGCGGTAGTTTGAGTACCTGCTGTATGCGCCTAGCCAGCACCTCAGCATTTGATGGATTTAACCAAAAATGTAAATCCCGCTCCAACGACCGGTCATTGGATGACGGCAGGTTCGATGAAGGCCAGTGCAAATCTAATGTCGATGCGGTAATCAATCGTTGTGTCGGTATTTTTGCCAAGTGCTTATTCAAGCGTTGCTCAAACGCTGGATCGACACGAATAACCAGATCTGCCGCCGCGATACGTTGCAACATTGAGGGCGTTAGGTGCAGATCGTGCGCCGACTGGGCCGGCGACTGCAAATACTCTACCGTCGCTGCCTCGCCAACTGCCGAGGCAGCGATCAGCGCGAGTGGTTTAATGGTGGTCAAAATCACCGGCCTCACCAACAATTCGTCGGCCCAAACCTGCGAACACCAGCATCCGAAAGCCAATATACGGAGAATTTTAGTAACCCTGACCACAGCCTTCATTGCCTATTCCCATTGCAGATCTCAACAGAGATTTTTTTACCCACGCCACCGTTGGCCCAATATAACATAGCAGTCTTGATTCGAGGCGATACCGCGCTGACAAATTCGCGTCGGCTGCCCAACCGCATGAACATCTGCAGTAGATCGTGGGGCTAACTTAGCGAAGCGTTTATTAAGCCATCAAATTCTCGCCGAAACTGGCATTAGCACACCGTTTTCCATCGTTTAATGCGATGATTCGCTGCCGGTTCCCAAACAGCACCTACATAAATTGGTTTATGAATTACCAGCGCTGTGGGTGCGCCGCCAAAATAGCCCACAGTGGACTCAACGAACTGCTAAAATCCGTTAGTAAGCAAACGAACTTGGCTCCCGAATTACATAATTTGGAATTATTTGGGCACCGTTTACAACGCGGCTTGGATAAAAGCCCCATGACCACAGAGATCGATCATGTCTAAACAAAGTATCGAACTGCTCGACGTCTGCCAGTCGTTTAAAGGACAGAGCGTACTCGAGCGTATTTCGATGCGCCTGCAACAGGGTGAAATAACCACTCTGATTGGCCCCAACGGCGCGGGGAAATCCACCTTGGTTCGCATCGTGCTCGGACTCCTAAAGGCCGATTCTGGCCAGCGGTTGTGCTCATCGGACTTACGCCTCGGATATATGCCACAAAAGATCACCATTGATCCGACGCTACCTCTGACCACGCTGCGATTTTTGGGCTTGGCACAGGCAACACGCCGAGAGTGCCGCGCCGCGCTAGAGATGGCGGAAATATACCATGCAGCTGAAACCCCAGTGCAGCATCTAAGCGGCGGCGAAATGCAACGCGCACTGCTGGCTCGAGCGGTGTTGCGCAAACCCAATTTTTTAATTCTCGACGAACCAGTACAGGGTGTCGATGTCAACGGGCAAAACGCGCTTTACAATACCATCGCAGCCTTGAGCAAAACCCTAAACTGCGGTGTTTTAATGGTCTCTCACGATCTACATCTGGTAATGTCCGCAACCGATCGAGTGATCTGCTTAAACAAACATATCTGCTGTTCCGGCCTACCCGCACAAGTCACTCAAGACCCTGCTTATCTGGATATTTTTGGTCGCACTACGGCGCTCTATACCCATGCGCACGATCATCATCACAACTTGCAAGGCGATGTTATCGACGCTGCACACGGCAGCTGCCAGCATGACTGATTTTATTCTCTATGCGCTGTTGGCGGGCCTGGGGGTAGCTGCAGTGGCGGGGCCATTGGGCTGTTTTGTGGTCTGGCGGCGGATGTCCTACTTTGGCGATACGCTCGCGCACTCGGCACTATTAGGCGTGGCTTTGGGCATCCTTTTGGACTTGAACCTCAACCTGGCCGTGGCCGTGGTACCACTGTTGATTGCCACCGCTATGGGTGCACTCGAAGGCCGTGCCAATCTCTCGGTGGATACGCTATTGGGAATTTTATCCCATTCCGCGCTCGCCACGGGTCTAGTAGTGATGTCGTTTTTAGAGGGTGTCAGGGTGGATCTTATGTCGCTGCTGTTTGGCGATATTTTGGCTGTGACAGACGCCGATGTCTATCTAATTTACGCGGTTTCCAGCTTGGTATTACTCGTACTCATGGTGCTTTGGAAGCCGCTACTCAATATTACCGTCAACGCAGAATTAGCCGCTGTAGAGGGCACCAAGGTAGTTGCGGTGCGCACCGCTCTGATGATAATGACTGCGCTGGTCATCGCCATAGCAATGAAAGTCGTCGGCGTTCTGCTGATTACCGCGCTACTCATCATCCCCGCCGCGACGGCGCGGGCGATCAGTCACACGCCGGAACAAATGGCTTTAGTTGCCAGTTTAATCGCTATGTTAACGGTCATTTTAGGGCTTGCTATGTCGTGGCAATTGGATACCCCAGCGGGGCCCTCGATCGTAGTTTGCGCGGCGCTACTATTTGTCTTTAGCAGCCTCAAAAAAGGGCCAGCTTAAGCGCTGTAAATCCGACTAATCGAATATTGCGTCGATTGAACGCCAAGTTTGGCGCAACATAATCTCGCTATGGGGTGCTTTAAAAAAGGCGTGATAGTCGCCTTTAGGATTGATCAACAGTAATTGAGTACTGTGGTCGATGGTGTAGTTGTCGCCCTCCAAGGGCACGCGATTGTAGGCAATATTGAGTTCACCTGCCATCCGGCGAACAAAGTGTTGATTGCCCGTGACACCGATAAAGTCGGCGTTAAAGTAAGGCATATAATCGGCTAATTTTTCCACGCTATCGCGCTCTGCATCCAGTGAAACCATCACTATCTGTAGCTTCGCCTGTTCGTTGACACTCAATTTACTGTACATATCGTTGAGCGTAGACAAGGTCGTTGGGCAGATATCTGGGCAGTGGCTAAACGCAAAGAAAAGAATACTCCACTGACCGCGCAATTGCTCAGCTGTGAACGGCTGGTCACGATGATCGCGCAACTCGAAGTCGCTAAAAATCCTCGGGGTGTTGAGCAATACCGCGCCATTAACCTGTAATTCTTGCTTCGACATGATCACCGGTTGGCTCATGCGCCAAATGAAGCCGCAGATCACCAGCGCCATAAATACGATGATACAAATAATGGTATTGCGGATAGCGCGCTGTTGATCAGCCATAGATAACAATCTCTAAGTTCAGGTAAATGGGTACGTTTTTACAATAAAATAGTGATCCAACAGCATAATGCAAAACAGTGCCATCAAATAAAGGATCGAATAGTTAAAGGTCTGCATCCCCGAATTGCCCCCGTCGCTGCGCAACATGACAATCGACCAAAATATAAACCCTGCGCCTAAAACCAGTGCGCCAAAGAGGTAAAGCCACCCGAGCATACCGGTTAAGTAGGGCATAACACTGACCAATAGCAAGATCACCGTGTACAACAAAATATTGATCTTGGTGTACCGCTCTCCATGGGTCACAGGAAGCATAGGTATTTTGGCATTGGCGTACTCCTCTTTGCGATGTAACGCCAGAGCCCAAAAATGCGGCGGCGTCCACGCAAAAATAATCAATACCAGTAACAGGGCATTGTGGTGAACTTCACCGGTGACGGCCGTCCAACCCAATAGCGGCGGTGCGGCACCCGCCAAACCACCGATAACGATATTTTGTGGCGTAGCGCGCTTCAGATACATAGTGTAGATAAAGGCATAACCCACCAGCGACCCCAACGTCAACCAGGCGGTAAGCGGGTTGATGAATACCATCAGTATCCACAGCCCAACAAGGCCGGTGACAGTGGCGAATACTATCGCTTGCCGAGACTCGATACGCCCCGTGGCGATGGGTCGGTTGGCAGTTCGCGCCATCTTTTCATCGACATGTTGATCGACGATATGATTGACCGTAGCGGCCGACGCCGCGCTCATAGCAATGCCCAGATTGCCCAGCAGTAATACATCCACCGGCACCATTTGATCGGTGGCCAGAAACATACCAATCAGCGAGGTCAAGATCATCAAAGCGACGACATTGGGCTTACAAAGTTCTAAATAATCTCGCCAAGTCGCCGGCAGAATATCGAAATCAGCTTGGGGGTTCATAAGTGCCTCTCAGCGGACGCGGCGGCGCGTAGTTCATATTCATCGGTCGGGCGAGTACTTTAACAAGTGCTTTAAATCCTCGAGCAAACCACCCGCATCGTCGTCCTCACTATAAAACAAAATCGCCAAATTGTCCGGCGTCAGCACCAGGTAACGGGTATCTTGCATATCCCACGCCGCCGAGCTCTCAGCAAGAAGTACCTGCAGGCGAGCGACGTCAATCGGTATTATTTGCAAAAATGGGTGCGCCGCTTGCAACGAAGTGATTGCTTCGGCATCCACTGTTTCGCTATCCGGCAGGTAAATTCGTTGCATCCGACCAGTGTACTTGCCGAGTAACATATGGACATTTTTGGTGTCGCGCAATACGTCTTGACAGCCAGTATCGCAACCATTGCCGCCGATCACTAATACCGTCCACTTGGGTGCAGAACCGCTGTTTACTGCGGGCAGAACCGGTGTCAGATCTAACGCAGGCTTGACCAACGCGCCCTGATTAGTGGTGCCAAACAAGTCGATCATCCGCTGACGCGATTCTTCGTTAGTCGGCACCAGCAAGAAACCTGCGAGGATAACCCCGAAAACAATCGCCATCATCAACCATATTTGATACTGAAAGGCTCTCTGAGTCTTGGTCACCGGGATATCGTCATTCATTTTACACTCTCCGCATCAACGCTGATAACCAGCTAGTAAGATTTGACATGGCCGAGATTGCCATGATCACCAACACCGCCGCCATAGTAAACCACTGCACCGCATAGGCGGTGTGTTTTTCGGGCTGCACCGCGACCGTGGGCCACCCAGTTTGCAGCGCGCCCGGAGAATCCCGGTCCAATCGCAACTGGTAGGCATAAAAAGGTTGCCCAAACAGCTCGCTCGCCCGCTCCACCGAAACCCACCCCAACCGAGCTGGCCAGGATGGGAAGGCAGAAATACCGTCATCGAGGATAAAGCTGCCAGGTAAATTACGGTATAAGAACCCTCTAAACTGCGAACTGCCGTCCACCGGCGCAACGCTAGGTAGTTTGTTGCGATCCAGCGGCGCTGGCACCCAACCGCGATTTATCAATACCCGCAAGCCACTCGGCTCAACGGTTAAAGCCTCTAACACTTCGTAACCGGGACGACTATGACGCACCCGATTGTCCAAGAAAATCCGCCTCTCTGGGTCTAGCGCGCCGCGCAACCAAGCCGACCTGTACTGCATATCCTCGGTACCAGATAGATCGTTAACAAGCGCTGGGGCGGATTGCTGGTTACGATCAAAGCGAGCGACGATATCGCGCTTTTCGTCGGCTCGAGACAATTGCCAAAAACCCAACGCAATCAAAAGCGGCAATAACAGCGCAACTGTTGCGGCAATTTTCGCATTCGGCTGCCAACAAAACTTCTCGGTGGATGATTGGGGATTCGCACTCATATGTGTTTAAATCCCCAATTCAACGCAGAGGTAAGAGTTAACATGTTAAAGGGCATCATCGTTTTACTTTTTATAGCCGTTGTGGCGAGCCTATTTAGCGGGCTGAACTTTCTCGTCAAAGACCTTGGTGACCCCAAAAAGCGACTACTGCGAGCGCTGGGAATTCGGATTGGCCTCGCCGCTTTACTGATATCAACCATTATATACGGCGCCTATACCGGCCAAATAAAGAGTCAGGCACCTTGGGACCGGGGTATGCATCCAAGCATGGCTTCACCGGCTAACCCCAAACTCGACAACAACATAGAAATCGAAGAGAGCGATAAGTAGGTCTGCCCGAAACCCTCCCCCGCAAGCAGAAAAGCACTCACTGTCCAGAGCTTAACTCGGCTTCACCGCCGCTATGGGCGACGAACCACGTTCGAGTAGACCGGCGCAGCTATCCGAATATGTAGACCACCAAGAACAAGCCCAGCCAAACCACATCGACAAAGTGCCAATACCACGAAGCCGCCTCAAAACCAAAGTGATCATCACTGCTAAACTGCCCCTTTAAGCCGCGAATAAATTGGATCAATAGCATCGCCGTACCCAGAGTCACGTGAGCGCCGTGAAAACCCGTGAGCATAAAGAAGGTGGTTCCGTATATCCCAGACTTGAGCGTCAGTCCATAGTGCGCATAAGCCTCGTAATATTCAGCCACCTGCAAGCACAAGAACAAGAATCCGAGCATTACAGTGATACCGAGATAGCGCAAAAAGACATCGCGCTTACCCTCTTTAAGTCCAGTGTGCGCGAGGTGCACAGTAAAGCTTGAGGTCAGCAGAATTACCGTATTCCATAGCGGCAACCAGGGTAATAAGGTATACAGCTTTGACAACCATTGGCTGACAGGGTATTCCCAAAGCGGCAAACTCATGCTTCGATCTGGGCCTTTAAACATTGCGCTGTCGCCGTTAACTGCCTGATCGGGTGTTTGCATAACGGGCCATTGCCGCTCGTATCCCGGCCACAGTATTTCGTTGTTAGCCGCCGCCGCCGCTGTTGGGGTGCTATCGAATAACGCCACCGCCGCCTCACCACCGATCCATGCATTAACCAACACCCGCACGTAGAACAGCGCACCAAAAAACGCCGCAAAAAACATCACTTCGGAGAAGATAAACCAGAGCATGCCCAACACATAGGAGTGTTTTAATTGTGGACTGACCAAGCCCTGCATGTTTTCGTCGATGACCAGACTCCACCATTTGTACATCACCACGGTCATTAGCGCCAGACCCACTAAAAAGATCTTGGCATCACCCCCCTCGATAACCCAACTCGCAGCACCAAAGGCCATGAGCCCCATCGCTGTGGCACAAAATATCGGCAGTTTGCTCTGCTCCGGGACGTAATAATTTCCTTCTGATGACATGCGATTTCTCCAAAATATACGCGTCGTGTTAAATAAGCTACTGCGCCTGGGCGAGCGTCGGCCGGGACCGATCTGTGATATCAAATAGAGTATATGAAAGCGTCAGGGTATTGATACTGATAGGTAGATCCGGATCGACAATGAAAACCAGCTCCAAATCAGCCTCTTCGCCCGATGCCAACGGTTGGTTATTAAAACAAAAACACTCTGTCTTATGAAAGTAATCGGCGACATTAAAGGGCACTAAATTCGGTATCGCCTGTCCTACCATATCCTTACCAGTGCGATTGTGTGCATAAAAGATCACCGACCGGGACTCGCCTGGGTGAACAGAAACGCTAGTCTCCCTTGGATAAAAATCCCACGGCATGGTCTCATTTTTCATCGCCACAAATTGCACCTCGACGCTGCGACTCGTATCAACTTCAACGTCGACCGCTTGGTAGGCGCTTCCGGTCTTACCGCCGATACCCAATATGTCGCAAAACAAATTGTATAGCGGAGGCATTACAAACACCGCAAAGGCGAACATCGACACCACCAGCACTGACAATTTGCCGAGCAGCGCCCTGTCGCGTACAGAAACAGACATAGACTGCGCTACCCCGCTTCAGGTGCCATTTTGAATGCCATGGCAGGTGCCGGCGCATCGACTCGCCACTCGGGCCCTTCACCGCCCACAGACATTACTGGCGGCTTAATAAAGGTGTGGTAGGGAGCAGGTGTTGCCACTAGCCACTCTAGACCTTCGGCACCTTCCCAGACTTTAGCGTCGCTCACCGGCTGCCCGTGGGTGATAGTTCGCACCACATTGAACAAAAAGAGCAGCTGCGCGCCGCCGTACATAAAGGCACCAATGCTCGACACCATATTCCAATCTGCGAACTGCAAACCGTAATCAGCATAACGTCGCGGCATTCCAGCGAGGCCGAGAAAATGTTGCGGCATAAAAGTAATGTTAAAGGCGATGAACGCGATCCAAAACTGTATTTTACCCATCGTCTCGTTGTACATTTTACCGCACCACTTGGGCAACCAGTAGTAGACTGCCGCGGTGCCGCTAAATACCGCACCAGCGACCATCACATAGTGAAAGTGAGCGACCACAAAGTAGGTGTCATGGTATTGAATATCCGCTGCTGCTACCGACAACATCAAACCAGTAAAGCCGCCAAAAGTGAACAAAATCACAAAGGCAATACTGAACAACATTGGCGTCTCAAAGGTTAGAGCACCGCGGTACATGGTCGTGATCCAGTTGAATACCTTGACCCCAGTCGGCACCGCAATCAACATCGTCGCGTACATAAAGTACAGCTCGCCTGCAATCGGCATGCCGACAGTAAACATATGATGCGCCCAGACTACAAACGATAGAAAAGCAATCGCGGCGGTGGCATAAACCATCGATGAGTAGCCAAACAAGGGTTTGCGGCTGAACGTCGGGATAATCTGAGACACGACGCCAAACGCAGGCAGAATAATAATGTAAACCTCGGGGTGGCCGAAGAACCAAAACACGTGTTGAAAGAGCACTGGATCGCCACCGCCCGCGGCGTTAAAGAAGCTGGTTCCAAAATTGATGTCCATCAACATCATGGTCACCGCGCCCGCGAGTACCGGCATTACCGCGACCAACAAGAACGCCGTGATCAACCAGGTCCAAACAAACAGCGGCATCTTCATGTAAGTCATGCCCGGAGCTCGCATGTTCATGATAGTCGCAATAATGTTAATCGACCCCATGATCGATGACGCGCCCATGATGTGCACTGCAAAGATAAAGTAGTTGACCGAATCCGGCGCAAAGGTAGTGGACAGTGGCGCGTAAAAAGTCCAGCCAAAGTTTGGCCCACCGCCTTCCATAAATAGCGTCGACACCAGAATCGCAAAGGCAAAGGGCAAAATCCAAAAACTCAGGTTATTCATGCGTGGCAGCGCCATGTCGGGTGCGCCAATCATCATTGGAATCATCCAGTTGGCCAAGCCGACAAAGGCCGGCATGATCGCACCAAATACCATCACCAAGCCATGCATCGTGGTCATTTGGTTAAAGAACTCTGGCTTGATCAGCTGCATACCCGGTTGGAATAATTCCGCGCGGACCACCATGGCGAAGAAACCGCCCAGTAAAAACATTAAAAAACTAAACCACAGGTATAGCGTTCCTATATCCTTGTGATTAGTGGTAAACAACCAGCGACCGATGCCTTTGGCGGGACCATGAGCCATATCTGGAACTCCTCTATTGTGCGTTTTTGAAATTTAAAATATCGATCGGTTGAACCACATCACCTACCGCATTATCCCACGCGTTGCGCTTGTAGTGGATGACCGCAGCAAGATCTACTTCCGATAACTGATCAGCAAATGACTGCATGGCTGAGCCTGCAACGCCATTGATGAGAATGCCAATATGCCCGTCGATTGGGCCATTAACAATTGTGCTGCCGTTGACTGCAGGGAACACTCCGGCAATCCCGTTACCATCTGCCTGATGGCATCCGGCACAGGAGCGCATGTAAACCTGCTGACCTTTTTTCATCAATTCTTGCGGCGACCACTCCTTGCCAATCGTCGAGGCGTATACAGCCGCCTGATCTTTCTTATCGGCGAGCCACACGTTGTAATCGTCTTCGCTTTTAACCTCGACCACAACCGGCATAAACGCATGCCCTATACCGCAAAGCTCGGTACATTCTCCAACGTACATCCCGGGCGTATCAACTCGTGCCCAAGCAGCGGTAAATAAGCCGGGAACCGCATCGCGCTTAACGCCGAAATCGGGCACCCACCAAGAATGGATCACGTCGTTGCCAGTAATCAAAAATCGTACTTTTTTGTTCACAGGGATTACCAGCGGTTCGGTCACCTCGCGCAGGTAATGTTCTCCCTTGGGCTCACGGCCGTAGACTTCGTCCAGCGACGTGCGTAACTCGCTCATATACTTAACGCCTTCGCCTAAGTACTCGTACTGCCACTTCCACTGGTAACCAGTAACCTTGATGTCGATGTCGGCATTATCTGTATCGTAGACTTTCAGAAGTGCCGAGGTCGCCGGAATTGCCATAAAAATCAAGATAAGGGCAGGCACCACGGTCCACGCTATCTCGACGCCAAGATGCTCGTGAAAATTGGCCGCTTCGACACCCCTCGATTTGCGATGCGCATACATCACATAAAACATGAACCCAAACACAACAACACCGATCACGGTACAGATCCACATCATCAGCATGTGCACGTCGTAAGCTACTTGGCTGACCTCGGTCACGCCACGTACCATGTTTAAATTTCCCATCCCGCCATCAGTGCTGGCGCTTACGCCACCGGCTACAGCCGTCAAAGTGGCCATCGTTAGTGGGTTACAGAAAAGTGCTCGCGCTCTTTTCGACATCGTGTCTATCTCCGTGGTAATTAATCTATTGCGCCGGTTGCATTGTATCCGCTCGGCAAGGCACAGCGCCACCTGACTAAAGCGGCGGCAGTGTACCAAAAAAAGAACCGATTCTCTAGACAGATTGATGCACTTACACATAACAAGAATTTAACAAAACCAACCTTGGCATTGCCATAGGTATACGGAGGAAATACCTGAATAGTTGTTTGTAACACACTGAAATATGTTTTTAACTGACTAGCGGTGTTAAAAATCGAACAATTAGCACTGCAGTCGACCCATTCGCCTCTAACAATGATCCATTGCAGCAAAAAACACCGACAGTTACGATCAGTTGTCTATGAGTTTGATCGGGTCGACGCGCTGCACCACTTGCGCCTTGTTGACTCTGGTTTGAATTTCACGTGGCGCCGATGCTATGCGCATTTCGTCTTTAAAACCACAGGCGACGCACTCGCGAAAGTCAACGCCGTCCTCAGAATAACCGCGTAGTTTGTCCATCGCCGCGCACTTTGGGCAGGTCACCCCAGCGATAAAACGTTTTACCGTAGAAAAAGTCATTTTGCGCTCACCAAACTGGCTATCCTCGCTGCAGATGTTACAGTTATCTTATGAATCAATCTATACGTTCCCACCGCGGTATTTCTCCCACTTTAGGCCAACGCGTGTTCATCGACTGCGCCGCCACAGTGATTGGCAATGTGCATCTCGGCGATGATTGCTCAGTATGGCCGGGCGCCGTCATTCGCGGCGACGTCCATCGTATCCGCATTGGAGCACGCTCCAACATTCAGGACAATGCAGTTTTGCACGTCACTCATGCCAGCGACTTTAATCCTGATGGCTGGCCGCTGACAATCGGCCGCGACGTCGTAGTCGGCCATCGAGCCATCCTGCATGGTTGTACCCTCGGCGATCGTATCCTCGTAGGCAATGGCGCTATCGTCAACGATGGCGCAATCTGTCATGACGAAATCATCATTGGTGCCGGCTGCATGGTGCCACCCGGAAAGGTTCTAAATAGCGGCTTTGTCTATGTCGGTAATCCGTGCCGCGTACTGCGACCGGTGAGCAACTCAGAGGTCAAGTTTTTTACTTACTCTCCGGGCAATTATGTGAAGCTCAAAGAGCAGTATTTAGCTGAGCGCAGTGCGCCCGCGTCAACTGGCGATTAAGGCGTCACGCAGCGCTTGCAACACCGGATCAGTGCGTGGTCGGACACCCCGCCAAACAAAAAACGATTCGGCCGCCTGCTCCACCAACATTCCGGCACCGTCACTAACTCGGCCGCCGTGGCCCGCTGACCAAGACATAAAATCGGTTGGCTTGGCGGCGTACATCATGTCGTAGCAACAGGCCTGGGTACTGCCCAGCAGCGTTTCCGGCAATACCAATTGATCGCCCTGTAAACTGGCGCTGGTGCCATTGATAACAACATCAAACTGCTGACCCTCGAGCATCGAATAATCGCACCCCAGCAAGTAACCCTGCTCGGCAAATAATTTAGCCAGCGCTAGAGCTTTGTCGAGCGTGCGGTTGACGATCACTAGGTGCTGAGGCTGCTCTGCTAGCAGGGGTTCGAGCACTCCGCGTACCGCACCGCCAGCGCCCATCATTAAAATTCGTTGACCGCGAATCTTCCAGCGTAAATTATCGCGAATATCCCTAACCAGACCAATGCCATCAGAATTATCGCCGAGGATACTGCCGTCGTCTTGGCGACTGAGGGTATTCACCGCGCCTGCGCTCACCGCGCGATCAGTCAATCGCTCGGCATAGTGATAGGCATCCTCTTTAAACGGCAGGGTGACGTTTAACCCCAACCCGCCATCGGCAAAAAAACTATCAGCGCTAGTGGCAAACTCACCGAGCGGGACGCGTTCACGCCGGTAATCGATTGGCTGGCCGGTTTGACGGGCGAACTCGCGATGAATCATCGGCGAGCGACTGTGCTCTATGGGGTTACCGAAAACGGCATATTGATCGTGCATAGCGCAACTACCTCGAGAGGTTCATCATGTGAAACTCAACCACCCAATACTCGCACGGTAGCTGGACTATAATTACACAACAAAGCGCCGCAGCCATCACAGCCAATCCCGCGGCGGTAGGTAGTGGTCGTAAAGCTCTGCCTCGGCACTACCCGGATCTGGCTGCCAGTTATAAACCCAGTTGGCGGTCGGTGGCAACGACATCAAAATTGATTCGGTACGTCCGCCAGTCTGCAGCCCAAAGAGGGTACCGCGATCCTGCACCAGATTAAATTCTACGTAGCGGCCGCGGCGGTAAAGTTGAAAACTGCGCTCACGCTGGCCGAATGACCGATCGCTACGACGCTGAAAAATCGGCAGGTAGGCTTCGATAAAACTATCGCCGACGCTGCGCATCAATGCAAAACTGGCGCCAAAACCCAGTTCGTTAAAATCGTCGAAAAACAACCCGCCAATGCCGCGCGCCTCGGCCCGATGGGGCAAGTAAAAATAGCTGTCGCAGGCGCTCTTAAAGCGCGGGTAAAGCTCATCTGAAAATGGTTCACACGCCGCTTTAGCGGTTTGATGCCAGTGCCGGCAATCCTCGACATTGCCATAGTAGGGGGTCAGATCATAGCCCCCGCCAAACCACCAAATCGGTTTCGCGTCGGCTTTTTCGGCAATAAAAAACCGCACGTTTGCATGGGCCGTAGGCACGTATGGATTTTGCGGATGAATCACCAGCGAGAGCCCCATCGCCTCAAAACTGCAGCCGGCCAGTTCCGGGCGATGCTGGGTCGCCGACGCGGGCAACGACGATCCTCGAATATGTGAGATATTGATACCGGCCTTTTCGATTAACCGCCCATCGGCCATGACTCGGCTACGCCCCCCGCCACCCTCATCGCGAACCCATTGGTCCTCCCGCCAGGCAGTGTCATCATAGCGACTAAAAGTCTCGCATAGGCTCTCTTGAAGCCCCTCCAAATACGTTTTTATCGCGGCTGTATCGATAGCTGTCAACCCTCTCTGATGATGTCGCCAGTGACTAGATCTCTAATCTCACTGGGACCGGTAGCAGATCCCAACGGACCCGGAACAATTGCGTCGACACCATCGCCGAAATAGGCAATAACTTCTGACTCGCTGGTGGCAACTGGAGCGCCGCTGGGATTTGCCGATGTCGATACCAGCGGCACTGCCAGTAATTCGCAGAGGGCCACTGTCGGAGGGTGCGCTGTCACGCGCACTGCCAAACGACGGTGTTCGCCGGTGATATATTTAGGGGCGGTGCCATTGTGGGGGATTAACCATGTAACCGGATGCCCGATCGAACGAGTCCGCAAGGGTTCCCAGCGCGGCGAACCTACGTCGGTCAAATAGGGCTGCAACCTGTCGATGTGGTCGACGATCAAAATCAGGCCTTTGGCCTGCGGACGGTTCTTCATCGCCAGCAATCGTCGCACCGCTACTTCGCTGCGCGCATCACAACTAAGACCCCAAACCGCTTCTGTGGGGCAGGCTACCACTCCATCAGCTGCGACTAATTGTGCCGCGCGAACCATCTCGGGGTGGTAGCGCCAGTCCATAGATTAGGGGCGATTACTCAGTTTTTCCTGCAGCGCGCTGTCTTTGGCGATGACTGCCCGAGACGCCTCCGCACGCTCATCGACGACTTTTTTTGACAACTCAGAATCGCCGACAGCCATGATCTGTGCGGCCAGGTAGGCAGCGTTTTTTGCACCGGCCTTGCCAATCGCAACCGTCGCTACCGGGATGCCAGCTGGCATTTGCACCGTCGACAAAAGCGAATCCAAGCCATTCAAAGAAGCATCAATTGGAATGCCAATCACCGGCTTTAGCGTCATCGCTGCAACCGCACCGGCGAGATGCGCGGCCATTCCGGCGGCGCAGATAAACACCACACAACCACGGGCATCGGCGTCGCGAACAAATTCGGCCGTAGCTTCGGGCGTCCTGTGTGCGGATGTCACTTTGACCTCGTAGCGAATAGCGAACTTCTCCAGTACCGAAAAGCCAGCCTCGACCATCGGTAGGTCTGAATCAGAACCCATCAAAATTGCCACAAATGGTTTATCCATAAACTTATTACCCCCGTTGAGATTGGCGCGAAGATTAGCCCAACTTTTCAATCGACGCAACCACTGAGATCACTCAATACGCTGGTAAACGCTAGCATTTCTAGCAATCATGCCCTTTAATTCCAGCGCAACCAAAATTGCCAGCAGCTGCTCGACACCCAGTCGACAATGGCGGCCTAAATCGTCTAGCCCAATGGGGTCATACCCCATTGCTAAAAAGACCTCGCGCTCTTCATCAGAGAGCGTCACGCAAGTTTGCGATTGGGATGCATTGACGGGTGTCAGCCGCTCTTTTTCTGTCGCCAACGCGCTATGCAACTGATCGACTATATCCGTGACATCATCAACCAGATGCGCACCCTGTTTGATTAAATGGTGACAACCTCTCGACTGCGGACTGTGGATCGACCCGGGAATGGCAAAAACCTCACGGTTCTGCTCCATACCGCAGCGCGCGGTAATCAACGATCCACTCTTTACCGCCGCCTCGACCACCAATACACCGAGACTCAGCCCACTAATGAGCCGGTTTCGTATCGGAAAGTGGCGTGCGTGGGCCCGACTACCCGGCAAAAATTCTGTTACCAAACAACCACCACTGGCAACGATCCGCTCGGCCAGTGATTGATGGCGAAGCGGGTAAATGCGATCGATACCGGTCGCCATAACGGCGACGGTTCGGCCGCCTTCAACCTCGATTGCCGCCTCGTGCGCAACACCATCGATGCCGAGAGCGAGGCCGCTGGTTATGGTAAAACCGCAGGTGGTGAGGTGGCGGCTCCAGCGATGTGCATTACGAGCGCCGCCAGAGGTCATGCGCCGGCTTCCGACCACTGCCAACTGGGGTAGGTGGAGATTGGTGTAGTCGCCGAGAACAAACAGTATCGGCGGCGGAACCGCAATCTGCTTCAACAGCGGCGGGTAGTCATCCTCAGTCACCACCAGTAATCGCACGCCCAACTGCTGGCACTCAGAGAGTATCGCGTCGCTGCGCGGGCGCCATTCGATGCGCTGTAATTGTCGCTGCACTCGCGCAATTTCATTGCTGATCGGCGCGTCGAAATCGCTGCTACGAGCGTTGAACAAGCGCTGAAATGTGTCGGTAAATACCAACAATTGATGTTGTTTCGACGGCGCAAAGTCCTCTATTAGAGCTGCTGCCAGCGCATAACCGACCTCGCTGGGGGCCGTTATTGTCAAAGACATTAGAGCGGCCCCATCGCGCTGTCGCAGATCGACCCCGCAGCTCGCGAGATAATCCAAAATAGCGAGGATGGGTCAATGGGTAAGGATCGTCGATACGACATTCGTTCCCCCAGCAAGGCACATTTTGTGCCGCGGACAAAAGGTGTATTTTCTATTATTGCAAGCCTGTTATAATAGCGTGGTATTCCAAATAACACAGGGCACAAACGCTGGTTTTAAGAACCGCGTCACATTTACTATGGGCATAATGTCGATTCTCAAATATCCAGATCCACGGCTAAGGCAAAAAGCGTTGCCGGTAGCCGCGGTGAATGCCAAGACTCGCAGCTTGATCGAGGATATGTTTGAAACCATGTGGGATGCCAATGGGATCGGACTGGCTGCGACGCAGGTAGACGTTCACGAACGCGTCATCGTGATGGATTTGGAGGGCGAGCAAGCTGCGCCGAGGGTCTATATCAATCCAGAAATCGAAATTCTCGATGCGACGTGCCTGCCCTATGACGAAGGCTGTCTTTCGATCCCAGACACCTACGAGACCGTCGAGCGACCAGGCCATGTAATGATCACCGCCCTCGATCAAGACGGGGCCGAATTTAAAGAGGAGGCCAAAGGCCTGCTTGCGGTATGTATTCAACATGAGATCGACCACCTCGAAGGCAAATTATTCGTCGATTATCTATCGTCGATTAAGCGACAGCGCATTCGCAAAAAATTAAAAAAGAATCGGGCATAGGCGCGCAGTTTGTTAAATATTGCCTTTGCCGGCACCCCCGAGTTCGCCGCCCAACATCTGGAATTTTTGATCGGTCGAGAGCACGCTGTGATCGCCGCCTACACGCAACCTGACCGGCGCGCTGGGCGCGGCAAAAAAACCACCCCCAGCGCGGTCAAAGTGCTGGCCAGCGCCCACCACATACCGATTTTTCAACCCGAGTCGCTGAAAACTCTGGCCGCCCAAGAACAACTTCGAGAGTTGTCGCCAGACGTTTTAGTGGTGGTTGCCTACGGCTTGATACTGCCGCGCGCGGTGCTCGAAATTCCGCGCCTCGGCTGTATTAATGTGCACGGCTCGCTATTGCCCCGCTGGCGCGGCGCTGCCCCGATCCAGAGAGCCATCGAGGCCGGTGATATCGAGACCGGCGTGACCATCATGCAGATGGATGAGGGCCTCGACACCGGCGAGATGCTTGAGCGCGTCGAATGCGCCATAGCGCCAACCGATACCAGCGCCGAGGTGGCGAGCAAACTCTGTCAAATTGGCGGCCCGGCGTTATTACGCAACTTAAATGCACTCGAGCATGGCTACGCTACGGCAACTACGCAGGATGAAACTCACAGTTGCTACGCGGCTAAAATCGACAAGCGCGAAGCGCTCATCGATTGGTCGCAAAGCGCGATAACACTAGAGCGTAAGATTCGCGCATTCAATCCTGCCCCAGTCGCGTACAGCACCCTGCATGGTGACCGTATTAAGCTCTGGCGAGCCCGCAGCACTGCGCAATCAAGCGATCATCCACCAGGCACCATCGTCAGCATCGAAGAGGGTGTTTTACGCGTCGCCTGCGGCCAGGGCAGCCTCCTGGTCGAGCAAATTCAGCTGCCCGGAAAATCGCGGATGGCAGTCGCCGAGGTATTAAATTCGCGGCGGCAGTTATTTTCTTCCACCACACAACTGGGTACCTAAGCCGATGAATACGCGCGCGGCAGCAGCCCAAGTGGTGGCCAGCGTATTGCGCGGCCAGTCTCTGTCGGCAGCCCTGCCACCGATGGTATTAAGGGTCGAGGAGCGCGATCGCAGCTTGCTAAAAGAACTGTGTTTCGGGACCCTTCGCTGGCAACCCTGTCTGACCTTGTATCTCGAGGTGCTGATAACAAAACCACTCCGCGCCAAGGATCTAGAAATCCAGGCACTATTAATGATCGGCCTGTATCAATTATTACACCTGCGGGTGGCCGAACACGCCGTTGTCAATGAAACTGTAACGGCAACCAAAGCCTTAAAACGCCCCTGGGCTAAGGCGATGGTAAACGCTGTATTACGCAATTTTTTGCGCCAGAAAGAGGCATTGGCCGAGCAACTATCGCCGCAGCGGGCATTTCAAACGGCCCACCCCGATTGGTTAGTTGGAGCATTTAAACACGCTTGGTCGGAGCCCCGTACCAGCGAAATTATCGCCGCTAATAACGCTCGCGCCCCGATGACTCTGAGGGTTAATTGCGCACACGGTTCGCGCTCGGATTACCTCGGGCGCCTGCGCGCTGCCGGATTGGAGGCCAATACCATCGAGCTCACCGATAGCGGCATCCAACTGACATCGCCCGTCGATGTGAGCCAACTGCCTGGCTTTGATCTAGGCGACTGCAGCGTCCAGGACGGTGCAGCGCAATTAGCCGCTCCCCTGCTGATGCTTGAGCCCGGGCAGCGGGTGTTAGATGCGTGTAGCGCCCCGGGCGGAAAAACCGGACACATTGCCGAAGCGCAACCACAATTAGAGGCCCTAGTGGCTCTAGACAGCGATCCCCGACGCTTGCAGCGGGTACGCGACAATCTCACCCGGTTGGGCCTCGACGCCGAATTGCGCGAGGCCGATGCCTCCGACCTAGGGGCTTGGTGGGATCAACAACTTTTCGATCGAATTTTGCTTGATGCCCCGTGTTCCGCGACCGGTGTGATTCGCCGTCACCCGGATATTAAACTGCTGCGCACTGCCGCAGATATCGAAAACCTGGCTGCAATTCAAGAACGACTGTTGCAGAGCCTTTGGCCAACGCTAAAAAACAACGGCGTTTTAGTGTACGCTACCTGTTCGGTGTTGCCGCGCGAAAATGATCGGGTCATCGAAACGTTTTTACACGCGCACAGCGATGCGTACATCTATGCAATCGAGGCCGACTGGGGCCTGCAAACGAATTTCGGCCGGCAGTTATTTCCGCTCATAGGTGGTCAAGATGGCTTTTATTACGCGCGTTTACAGAAACGTCGAAACGACATTGAATCCGAGAAGTAAATGAAAATAATCATCGTGGGGGCAGGTCAGGTCGGCGGGACGCTAGCGGAGAATCTTGCCAGAGAGTACAACGACATTACCGTGGTAGATGTCGACGGCAAAGCGCTCAGAGTACTGCAAGATCGGCTTGATATTCGAACCGTGGCGGGTATTGGCAGCCATCCCGATGTGCTGGTTCGCGCAGGGATCGAGGACGCCGATATGCTGGTCGCAGTAACCAACAGCGACGAAGTCAACATTATCGCATGTCAAGTTGCCTATTCACTGTTCCACACCCCGACCAAAATCGCCCGAATTCGCGCCTACAATTACACCAATCCAAAATATTACGACAAGCTATTTAACGACAAACACATGCCGGTAGATGTGATGATTACGCCAGAACAGGTGGTCACCGACTACATTTCAAAGTTAGTGGCTCAACCCGGAGCTCTTCAAGTACTCGACTTTGCCGGCGGGATTATCCAACTGGTCGGTCTGAGGGCAGTCGAAAATAGCCCACTAGTGGGTCAAGAGTTACGCACTCTTAAAGAGCATATCCCCCATGCTGACGCTCGCGTTGCGGCTATTTATCGTCGCGATCGGGCGCTGTTCCCAACCGGAAAAACCGTCATAGAAGACGGCGACGAAGTATTTTTTATCGCCGCTAAAAATAATATTCGCAAGGTAATGAGTGAATTGCGCAAGCTAGAAAAACCCTACCAGCGATTGATTATCGCCGGCGGTGGCAATATCGGCTATCGGCTGACCAAGGCACTCGAAAATGACTACAATATAAAAATCATCGAATACTCCAAGGAGCGCGCTGAATTTCTATCCGAAAAACTCAACCGTGCGGTGGTTCTGAATGGGTCGGCGACCGACCAAGAATTGCTGCTCGACGAAAATATCGACAGGGCCGATGTGTTTTTGGCGCTCACTAATGACGATGAAGTCAATATTATGGCCTCCCTATTGGCCAAGCGACTGGGTACCAAAAAGGTTATGACGCTCATCAGTAACCCGGTGTATGCAGACCTTATGCAAGGTGGCGACATCGATGTGGCGATCTCACCACAGCAGGCAACCACCAGCTCACTCTTGGCCCATGTGCGCAGAGCGGATACTGTAAGCGTGCACTCACTTAGGCGTGGTGCGGCAGAAGCTTTGGAGATAATTGTCCATGGTGACGAGAAAAGCTCGAAAGTTGTAGGCCGTAAAATTGAGGACATTCAATCGCCACCCGGGGCTACACTGGCGGCACTGGTGCGCGACGGCGAAGTGCACATAGCCCATGGCGATACCGTGATCAATAGCGGCGATCACGTCATCGTTTTTGTGGTCGATAAAGCCAATACCCGCGCGGTGGAAAAACTATTTACCGTCGGTTTCAGTTTTTTTTAAGGCGCCATTATGCACACAGCTATTACTGCGCGAGTACTGGGACTGCTGCTAATTATTTTTAGCCTGACAATGCTACCACCCGTGTTGGTCGCATTGTGGTTTGAAGAATCGACCTCGCTAATGTTCTTGTTGGCGTTTTCAATCACGCTGCTGGTAGGCTTGTTATTTTGGCTACCCATGCGCTCGAGTACCGGCGAGCTTCGAACCCGCGATGGTTTTGTAGTTACTGTGTTTTTTTGGCTGGTGCTGAGTACTTTTGGTACCCTGCCGTTTATGCTCTCCGACGCCCTACAACTGTCATTTATCGATGCGCTATTTGAATCCATATCCGGACTGACTACCACCGGAGCGACGGTGATATCCGGCTTGGACACCTTGCCAAAATCGATTCTCTACTATCGTCAACAACTGCAATGGCTCGGCGGTATTGGTATCGTTGTAATCGCGGTGGCCATCCTGCCGATGCTGGGCGTTGGCGGCATGCAAATATATCGCGCAGAAACCCCTGGCCCCATGAAAGACTCTAAAATTACACCGCGTATTACTGAAACCGCAAACGTTTTGTTCAAGATATACGTCGCACTCACCGCGGTCTGCGCGCTGGCTTATTGGATCGCCGGCATGTCGTTGTTCGACGCGATAAGCCATAGCTTTTCGACCGTGGCAATCGGCGGGTTTTCGACTCACGATGCCAGCATTGGTTTTTTTGATAGCGGCGCAATCATGGCTATTTGTACATTTTTTATGGTCGTTTCAGGGATAAATTTTGCCCTCCACTATGCGGTGTGGCACGATCGGGAGCTATCTTTTTACTGGACCGATCCCGAGGCGAGGATGTATCTAGCCCTGCTAGCGGTGGGCGCGGCTATTACTTGCCTGTACCTATATTTTAGCGGCACCTATGGCTGGAGCGACAGCATCAGGCAGGGCATTTTTCAATTGGTGTCTATCATGACCACTACCGGATTTGCCACCGCGGACTTTAATGCTTGGCCGACTTTTCTTCCGTTTTTTCTTATATTCTTGTCGTTCTTCGGCGCCTGTGCGGGGTCCACTGGCGGTGGCATAAAAATTGGCCGGATGTTAATTTTATGGCAGCAAGGCGTTCGCGAGATCTATCAATTGGTGCACCCGAATGCGGTGTTACCGATCAAAATTAACAATCGTAAGGTTCCCGATCGCATCGCCGATGCAATATGGGCCTTTTTTGGTGTCTATTTAGCGGTTTTTTACCTGATGGTATTACTTCTGCTCGCAAGTGGACTGGATTACGTCACAGCCTGGTCGGCGACCGCCGCATCGCTCAACAATCTAGGTCCCGGCCTAGGTGCTGTGGCGAGCAATTATGCGGAACTCGGCAGCTTTGCAAAGTGGGTTCTGTGCTGGGGAATGTTGCTCGGCCGACTGGAAATTTTTACCCTATTGGTACTGTTTACGCCAACGTTTTGGCGTCGCTAGACATTACTCATCATCCGCTCGACGGGCGTCATTATAGGCCTGTTCCGATATCACGTGGTAAGCCATTGCTTGGGCCTTAAACGCCTTGAGCGAGTCCCCAATGCGCCCGGTCAGTTCAGTTTCAGCCGCTAACTCATCGACCACTTGCGCCGACAGGCGGCGTAATTGTGCCAACACTGGCTTGGGCAAGCGGCGCAAATCGACGCCGTGATTATCGACTAGATCGACCAGAGCACGATTGTTTTTAGCGGTGTACTCGTCCAACATGTCTTGATTTATCGCCCGTGCTGCAACTTCGATAATCGCCTGAAGGTCGTCGGGCAAGCCCGCATAGGCGTTGGCATTGACAGTCAGTTCGGCCATCACACCGGGTTCGTGCCAGCCGGGGTAATAATAGTATTTTGCCACCTGGTGCAACCCGAAAGCGAGGTCATTATACGGGCCGACCCACTCGGTGGCGTCGATGACACCAGTTTGCATAGCGGTATAAATATCGCCTCCAGCTATATTCCACGAGGTGCCGCCAGCGAGGCTTATTACATCGCCACCAAGGCCTGGAATACGCATTTTCAGACCCGCCAGATCGTCAATCGAATCGATCTCGCGATTGAACCATCCCGCCATCTGCACGCCGGTATTACCACCGGCAAAGGGGATTAAATTGAACGGCGCGTAAAGCTCCCGCCAGAGCTCTAGCCCACCGCCATGGTGCAACCAGGCATTCATCTCCTGGGCATTTAAACCAAAGGGTACAGCGGCAAAAAAAGCTGCGCCCTTGGCCTTACCGGCCCAATAATAAGCCGCGCCATGGCCCATTTGGGCGGTGCCCTGCGAGACCGCATCAAACACTTCCATGGCTGGCACTAGTTGCCCTGCGCCAAACACCTCGATCTGCAGCCGCCCGGCGCTCATACGCTCGACAAGGTCGGCGAAAGTCTCGGGTGCGGTACCCAAACCGGGGTAATTTTTTGGCCAGGTGGTGACCAATTTCCAGTTGTAGGTGCGCTCGGCGTCGATGGTGCCAACGGCGGTCGGTGTCGATTGATCGCTACCACAGGCGGTTAATAATAGGCCGATGATCACAATGCCCAGTATTCGCATAAGTTACTCCCAGGGTTGTAGATGATGACCGCCCACTCAAGGGTGACGTCAGACGGCCGATAGACGAGCTGAGTCGAGAATTAATATTTTGGTGCCAACTTCTTCGAATTGCACATGCACGCGAGCGCGCGGTCCGTGACCTTCAAAATTCAGGATCACACCTTCGCCGTACATCGGATGACAAACCAGTTGGCCCAACGCGAAGCCGGTATCGTCGCCGAGGTCGCTGCTGAGTGCGCCAGCGGCATAACTAGTCGGTCGCGTAATGGTATTTTGCAGACGAACCTCTTCGAGGACGTCGCTGGGTATATCGCGAACGAATCGCGAAACTGAATTGTACGATTCGCTACCGTAAATCGAACGACATTCGGCGAACGTCAAATAAAGCTTTTGCATCGCCCGCGTAATGCCGACATAAGCCAGACGACGCTCTTCTTCAAGACGTCCGGGTTCGTCCAATGACATCTTGTGAGGAAACAAGTTTTCCTCCATACCGGCCAAAAAGACCAACGGAAATTCGAGGCCCTTTGCGCTGTGTAAGGTCATCAGCTGAACCGCGTCCTGATCCTCATCGGCCTGCCGATCGCCGGCATCTAGTGCCACCTGGTCAAGAAATTGCGGCAATGTCGGTTGCTCTGCATGCTCTGGCTGAAAATTGCCACAAGCGGCGACTAATTCCTCTAGGTTTTCCACCCGCGCTAGACCACGCTCGCCTTTTTCACGTCGATACAAATCGATTAGACCGCTGCGTTCGATCGCAGTTTCCGCCTGCTCTATGAGTTTTAGGGTGTCGCTACCGAGCGACATATCCTCTATCAAAGATAAAAATCCCGCGACCGCATTTTTTGCTCGCCCGGGAAGACCGTTGGTAGCAATTAACTCGACACAAGCCCCCCACAGCGTCGCATTCGATCCGCGCGCGGTCTGACGAATGGTGTCTTGGGTACGCTCGCCAATGCCCCGCGCGGGTATATTGATCACCCGTTCAAACGCCGTGTCGTCGTCAACGTTTAACATCAAGCGCAAGTAGGCTAACGCATTTTTTATTTCCAAACGCTCGTAGAAACGCTGCCCACCATAAATCCGATAGGGAATTTCGGCCTGCAACAAGGCGGCTTCAAGCACTCGCGACTGGGCATTCGAACGATACAAAATGGCGGCTTCGTCGCGCCGCTGGCCGTCGTGAACCCACTGGTGGAGACGGTCAGCGATGTAACGCGCCTCGTCGTGTTCGTTAAACGCCGCATACAGCGCCACCATCTCGCCATCGCCGGAGTCGGTCCACAGCTTTTTCCCCAATCGATCGGGGTTTTTTTCAATGACGGCATTGGCAGCCTTCAGAATATTGGAGGTTGAGCGATAGTTCTGCTCGAGGCGAACGGTGTGGGTGGCTTCAAAATCACGTCCATAGCTGAGTATATTTTCGACCTTGGCGCCACGCCAACCGTAGATCGACTGATCGTCATCACCGACCGCAGTCACCCGACACACAGACCCCGCCAACAGCCTTAACCAAGCGTATTGAACCGCGTTAGTATCCTGAAATTCGTCCACTAGCACATGCTGGAAGCGTTCCTGATAATGCGCCAAAACCTGCGGGTGATGTCGCCATAACTCCAGCGCACGCAACAGTAATTCGGCAAAGTCGATCACCCCGAGTCGATCGCAGCTGGCCTCGTATTCGCGGTAGACGCGCAGCATAGTGGCAAGCTGCCCGTCGCCGCTCTCCTGTATATGCGCCGACCGCAATCCTTCGTCTTTTTGGGCGTTGATCCACCATTGAGCCTGACGCGGGGGCCAGCGCTGCTCGTCGAGTTCGAGGGCTCGCATTACGCGCTTGACCAGCCGCAGTTGGTCGTCGGAGTCGAGTATCTGAAAATTCTCTGGCAAACCGACATCCCGCCAGTGCGCCTTTAGCAAGCGGTGTGCAAGACCGTGAAATGTGCCTACCCACATACCGCGCAATGACATGCCGAGTAATTGATCAATGCGCTCACGCATTTCCCGAGCCGCTTTATTGGTAAAGGTCACCGCTAGAATCGCGTGAGGAGAAATATTTTCGACCTGCACCTGCCACACAATTCGATGAACCAGCACCCGAGTTTTACCGCTACCCGCGCCAGCCAATACCAGCACATGGCGCCGATCACTCGTGACCGCTTCCTCCTGCGCAGGGTTTAATTTATCTAGAATTTCGGTGACATCCATAGCCGCATAGTCTAACAACATAAACGCAAAAATACGGCCTTCATCGACGATCTTTTTAGCGCATTTCAACACGCCAATTGTGGCCAGCGATGGGAGATGTAAAGAAGCAGAGTTTTTACTACAAAAAGCGCTTTTTTGAGCTTTAATTGTAATTTTTTTACAAGAACGCTAGTCTTGTGCACATGAAACCTGCACGTTTAACTCAAACCATCAGCGACTCACTGACCACCTTGCGTAAATCTGAACGTAAAGTGGCCGAGTTTGTCCTCAAAGACCCCCTAACGGTCATCAGAATGCGGATTGTCGACCTCGCGCAACACGCCGAAGTCAGCGAGCCGACCGTGGTTCGCTTTTGCCGTGCGGTAGGATGCAGTGGATTTCAAGATTTTAAGCTGGCTCTCGCGCAACAACTTGCCTCCAGCCCCAGCTATGGTCAGATTGCTGTCACCGATCAGGATTCGACCCGAGAGTATACGCACAAGGTATTTGACACCACCGTAGACACGCTGCTAAAAGTCCGCGACAGTCTGGACCTAGAAACGTTGGATGCTGCAATCGCAGCAATTTATAACGCCCAGCGCGTCGAGTTTTATGGCTTTGGCGCGTCCGCTGCAGTTGCGTTTGATGGTCAGCATAAATTTTTCCGCTTACAAATCACCTCCGCGGCTTATGCAGACCCGCACCTGCAAAATATGTCGGCAACCTCTCTGCATCCGGGTGACGTAGTGATCGCCATTTCGCAATCGGGTCGAAGTCAGGCCCTGCTCGACTCGATGGAGCTTGTCAAGCAGGCCGGTGGTATTGTTATCGGACTGTCTCCCACAGATTCGCCGGTAGCACGATCCGCCTCAATTTCAATTCACGTGGACGCCAAAGAAGACAACCAAATATACATTCCTCTGTCGTCGCGCATTGCACATTTGGCGGTTATCGACGTGCTGGCCATCGGAGTCGCGCAGAAAAAGGGCCCCAAACTCGACGAACACCTGATGCGTTTAAAAGCCGGTCTAGCCTCTCTGCGAAGCCCCGTGTAACAGTCCAAAAATAGCCGTTAGCGACACCGCGGGCAGCATAAAACACGATCCTTTGGGCGTCCGAAATAACGACAAAATCATCTCAATCAATATTGATAATCATTATCGTTTACATTCAGCGTAGAACCCATATAATAGTTGGCATGAAAAAACTAATGGGGCTAATTGCCTTTTTTTCGCTGTCGTTAGAGTGCATTGCACAGACCTGTATGGCCGCCAAAGATCCGTCTAGACTATCGATCGCCGGTGGATCCCTCACCGAAATCGTCTATCTCCTCGACGCCGAAAAGCAGATTGTTGCAGTTGATGTGACCTCTAATTACCCACCCAAGGCACGTACATTACCGTCGATAGGCTATGTAAGAAACCTATCGGCCGAGGGCATTCTTTCGCTCGATCCGACGCTTATTCTCGGCGAAGATGACATGGGGCCGCCCGCGGTGTTAACGCAATTAGACGCCATGGGCGTGCCGATTGTCATCGTGCCCGAGCGACATACGGCTCAAGGTATCATCGATAAAATTCGCTGTGTTGGCAAAATTATCGACCAGTCCGAGAGCGCCAACCGACTCATCGAGCAGACGATCTTGCCACGGGTTTCAGAACTTCAAAGGCTAGCAAGCGACCGCCGACTGGCCGCCAAAAAAATTCTCTTTATTCTCAGTTTGCAATCGGGATCGCCCTTGGTCGGTGGTCTCAAAACCTCCGCTGACGGATTGATACATATGACCGGGGGTCGCAACGCAATGACCGATATCACCGGTTGGAAGCCAGCCAGTAGCGAGTCCATCATCGCCGCAGCGCCCGATTTTATTATTATTTCCCGCCGCGGACTTGGCGCCTTTGGCGAACTCGAAGATCTTCGCCAGCATCCCGCCCTGCGCCTGACGCCAGCCGCGCTATCTGGAAATATTGTGGTCATGGACGGTATGCAAATGCTCGGTTTTGGGCCGCGTACCCTGGACGCCGCCGTGTCACTCAGTCGGACATTTATATCGCCCGCGCCATGACTACATCCAACCCACAGGCTGCCCATTTGAACGCATTGACAACCCGTCAAACACGGGCACTCTTTGGTCTGATTGTCACAACCCTCGTCGCCGCCGCCGTCGCCTGTGCATCGGGGAGTTTTGAGATTTCGCTGTGGGCGCTACTCGAAGGTAACGCATCGGTACTAGAGCAAAGCGTTTTTAACCAAATTAGGGTGCCTCGAGTGTTATTGTCGGGGCTGGTCGGTGCCAGTTTGGGATTGTCGGGAGCCGCGTTGCAAGGATTGTTTAGAAACCCACTCGCTGATCCTGGTTTAATTGGCGTTTCTGCTGGCGCTGCGCTCGGCGCGGCGTTGATTATTGTGCTCGGCTCAAAGTTCGCGGTCGGCGCCACTCTGGGAGCCTTTTTGCTGCCGGTGGCCGCCATATGCGGTGCCGCATTGGTGATCCTATTGCTATACATCATGACCCGCGGATTTGGTTATCAGGGTGTCACCTATATGTTACTGGTGGGTATTGCAGTCAACGCTCTCGCCTCTGTCGGCATAGGCGTTCTTACCTATATTAGCAACGACGCCGAGCTACGCAGCTTAACGTTTTGGAGCATGGGGAGTTTTGGTGGCGTCACCTGGTCCTTATTGCTACCCGCGCTATTGGCAATTACCGTTGCGCTAGTGACGATGGCACCGGCAGCACGTGCACTGGATCTGCTGCAATTGGGCGAAGTCGAAGCCTCGCGACTCGGTGTCAATATTGTTGGATTACGTTACCGGGTTATTTTTTCCGCGGCCGCCGCTGTCGGCGCCAGCGTGTCGCTGTCTGGAATGATCGGCTTTGTCGGCTTAATTGTGCCCCATTTGGTGCGCATTATAGGCGGCGTAAATCACCGCTATCTTCTGCCCGGATCGGCATTGGCCGGCGCTAGCCTGTTGATCAGTGCGGACCTACTAGCGCGCACACTCATTCAACCCGCCGAACTACCCGTCGGTTTAATTACCAGCGCGGTGGGCTCTCCGTTCTTTCTTTGGTTGATTTTTCGGATGCAAAAACCGTGACGATTAGCGCCGCATCCGTCGCGGTCGAAATCGACGGAAGATGTCTGCTAAACGATGTATCTCTGTGCATAGAGCCTGGCCAAATCATCGCGGTTGTCGGCCCCAATGGGGCGGGAAAATCCACCTTAATCGCCGCGATTGCTGGCGACATCACACCGGCCGAGGGGATCATCCGCTATGACGGTATTGATCTGCAAGCTCTCAGCTCTTTGGATCGCGCAGCAATTCGCAGCGTCATGGCGCAGTCGCAATCCGTGGTATACGATTTTAGCGTCCTCGACATCATCGCAATGGGCTGGGTACGCGGCCGCTATGCCGAATCAGCGCGCCAATTTGGTGCCGCGGTATCGGCCATCGTCGAAGAGTGCGCGATTGCAGAGCTACTGGAGCGCACCTTTAACTCACTCTCTGGCGGCGAGCAACGGCGCGTACACTTTGCCCGCGCTCTACTTCAACTATGGCGACCAAGGGGTTCACGCAATAGCGCCTATCTGTTGCTCGATGAACCGACCGCCAACCTCGATCTAGCCCATGAAGTGCGACTATTAAAAAAACTCACGGCGCTGGCAGCCGAGGGCATTGGGATTTTGCTAGTTGTCCACGATCTCAATATAGCCGCCAAATTCGCCGATAAAATAGCCATTTTACATGGCGGACGCATGGCCTGTATCGGCCCCCCAAAAGACGTGCTAACCGCCGAACGTTTGACCAAGGTGTTTGAAATCCCAATCTCAATCGACCCAAACCCACTGACGATTAAATACTACTAAATTATGAATAAACGCCATCGAGCCTACCAACTCAACGCCGTCGCGTTGTTTAGACGTCATCAAGCGGCGATACTATCGACCATGTCACCAGGTCCTCAGGGATGCCCGTTTGGGAGCCTAATTACCTACGCTTCAGGTCAGGATAGAACACTCTACCTGTATGCAAGTGACATCGCTGAGCACACCAAAAATCTAAGCAACAATCATCGCGCTTGCGTCACAGTCTGCCAATTAATTGTCGACGGAGACCCGCAAAATAGCGCTCGATTGAGTTTAATGGGCGAATTTACACGGGTGTCAGACAAGCACATTGAAACGTGTCGGCAACGCTTTACCCGATTTTTGCCGGCAAGCCGCAAATACGCCGACATGCACGATTTCAATTTCTACCGCTTTGCGATCGACAAAGTCCGCTGGATCGGCGGCTTTGGAGAGGTAGCTTGGCTCGACACCGAGCACTGGCGCGCTCCCGCCATAGAGTGGGCAGAGTCTGAAGCCGCCATAGTGGAGCACGTCAACCAAGATCACCGCAACGTGATTTATTCGTCGCTTCGCGGTCAATACAGCATCACCGACCCAGAGGCCAACATGCTGGCCCTATGCACCGACGGCTACTATATACAGTCTCACGAAAAGTTGTATTTTATCCCTTTTGAGGAGCCGCAATACGATGCTAACGGCTGCCGCCAAGCGCTGATCCACCTGGCAAACCACTACCGACAATTCGAATGAGCGATCACCACGCGACCCATTGCACGCATTTTAGTAGCAACAGGCTCACGCCAAGGATGCCG
>CESJ01044768.1_pt1 | contig 38165 bp, 31 predicted proteins | sample 356311 | NCBI WGS metagenome assembly CESJ01 (sample SAMEA2621487, study PRJEB7988) | marine metagenome | biome: marine biome (ENVO:00000447); feature: surface water layer (ENVO:00002042); material: "saline water (ENVO:00002010), including plankton (ENVO:xxxxxxxx)" | depth 5 m
AACCCTGGCCTAGAGCCAATGCTATCGACCAACATCGACCTATCGTTTGAATGGTATTACGGCGACGCCAGTTACTTTTCAGTCGGCTATTTCGAAAAAGATGTAGAAGACTTCATCGGTACAGACTTTCGTTATGAAAATTTGTTCGGCGGCCTGCCCGACCCGACAGAAAGCCAATTATTTGCCGCGGTCGGTGCCGAACTGGGATACACCGGCGACACCCAGCTCAAGGATAACTATCGAGACATCGCAACCGAAATACTCGGCACCTACGACATCGAAGGCACCACCGCCTATCAAAATGTCACCACCGAAGTCTACGTTCAGGACGGCGAAGCGCGCCTAGTGGGCATTGCCGGTGAAGGCGACCCCTACTCTTGGAAAATTCAGTCGCCCGTCAATCAGGAAGATGCCAAAGTCGACGGTGTAGAAATCAACCTGCAGCATAATTTTGGCGAGTCTGGATTCGGCTTCATCGCCAATGCCACTTTTGTAAATGCCGATGTGGCGTTTGACAACAGTAACCTCGAGGGCCAATTCGTCCTCAACGGCCTGAGCGATTCGGCCAATCTAGTGATGTTTTATGACAAAAATGGCTTTCAAGCGCGGATTGCGTACAACTGGCGGGATGACTATTTGTCTGGCGTGGGCCAAGATCAGGGACGGTTTACCAACCCGCAAAACGTTAAGGCCTTCGACCAAATCGACATTAGCGCAAGCTATGAGTACTCCGACAATTTGACCTTTTTCTTTTCCGGTATCAACGTATCCGAGTCGACCTACCGAGTCTACAGTCGAGAGTATCATCAGGTGCTGCAGATGGGCCAAACCGGCGCGCGATACGATGTCGGCATGACGTATAAGTTCTAAGCCAGAGTGCTGTCGTATCCACGGTACCCTAAACAGAAAATCCGCTTCGCCTGCGAAGCGGATTTTCTGTTTAGGGTACCTGACCAACTTGAACCCGCCGCCATGGGCCGATATATTGGTTGACTTAGCCAAGCGCCTGCAGTGCGCGTCCAACGCGGTCGCTGCGTCGTATGTATAGAGAGTGTTCGATTGAGTCAAAGTCAATGAAAAGTCCCCTAGAGCATATTGTAATTGTCGGTGGTGGCACGGCGGGGTGGCTCACCGCTGCCATATTGGCCGCCGAACACAGTATCGACCCTAAAACTGGTGCCTTCCGCATCACTTTGATCGAATCACCCGACATAAGCACCATTGGCGTTGGTGAAGGTACCTGGCCGTCGATGCGTACCAGCTTAAAAAAAATTGGTATTTCCGAAACGGATTTTTTTCGTCAGTGCAACGCAAGTTTCAAACAGGGTACGCAGTTCCACAACTGGATCCAACAACTGGACGCAGGCTACGCTCACCCCTTTACACTGCCGCAATCATTTGCCGATGCCAACCTCGCGCGACCGTGGCAGCAAGCTCAGCGGCCAGTGCCCTTTGCAGAGGCCGTCTGTCCCCAGCTTCCGCTGTTTGAACGGCATCTGGCGCCGAAGCAAATATCCACGCCAGAATACGCCTGCCATCTCAATTATGGCTATCATTTGGACGCCGCTAAATTCGCTGACATGTTGCGCGTTCACGCGGTGGAAAAGCTCGGAATCACGCACCTGAGCGCTCGCGTAAAATACATTAATAACCACCAGAATGGCGACATAGCCTCGCTCGCGACCACCGAGGGCGAGATCGCTGGAGACCTTTTTATCGATTGTAGCGGCGCGCGATCGCTACTGCTAGGCGAGCATTTCGGCATCCCAATAAATCACAAGCAACACATACTATTTAACGACTCAGCCATCGCGGCTCAGGTCCCCTACGCGTCTGCGGATGCCGACATTGCCTCTTGCACGCTGTCCACGGCAAAGGATGCCGGATGGATTTGGGACATAGGACTGCCGACCCGGCGCGGCACAGGCTACGTTTACTCGAGCGCTCACACCAGCGAGGAGCGTGCCCAAGAAAACCTGCGTCACTATGTAGCTGCGAGCGCCGGCGAAGCAGTTGCCGAGCGCCTGGAAACCAAAAAAATACGCTACACCCCAGGGCATCGAGAAAAATTCTGGCATAAAAACTGCGTCGCCATCGGTATGTCAGCTGGATTTATAGAACCGCTCGAGGCATCGGCCTTGGTGCTGGTCGAGGTTGCGGCGACCGCGATTGCCGATCACTTACCAGCCAATCGAGCGCATATGGAGCACGTGGCCAAGCGCTTTAACGATAACTTTATCTATCGCTGGGAATCGATCATCGATTTTTTAAAATTGCACTATGTGCTGTCGCAGCGCCGCGATAGCGACTACTGGCAAGATCATGCCAATGCCGCGAGCATTCCGCAGAGCCTCGGCGCACGCCTTGAGCATTGGCGCCACCAGACCCCATGGCACGACGATGACCAGCACGCCAACGAAATGTTCCCATCGGCGAGTTATCAGTATGTGCTCTATGGCATGGGTTTTGAAACCCAACCGAGCCATACTCAGCGCCGCTCCGACGCCAATACGCAGCGCATGGCCGGGAAGTGCTTTGCCCAAAACCAACAGCGCAGTCGTCAGTTGCTGGCCATGCTGCCCAGCAACCGTGAACTCATCGATAAAATCCATCAACATGGGATGCAGCCCATCTAATCGGCCCACTGATCCGATCCCACTGGAGACCCTATGACCAACCACCAATTACTCAACCACCAAACCCATAGCGACTGCCGAATAATCGCCGACAGAAGTACGCAACTGGGCGATGGCATTATGCACGCGATGGTTTTTAGCCGCGAACTGAGGTCTCTTCAAGCGCACTATCCAATTTTTTTCTGTAAGGATACCGATACCGGTAACTTTTACCCGGCGGCGCTGTTCGGATTAGAGCAAGGAGAAAATCTATTTTTAGAGGACGGCGGATGGTCGGTCGGTTATGTTCCAATGATGGTCGAGCGCCAGCCTTTCTTAATCGGCTTTCAAAGCGAAGACGGTGCCGTTGTCGGAACTCGCGCACCGGTCGTTTCCATCGATATGGACAGTCCCCGAGTGAGCAACGAAGCTGGGCATCGGCTGTTTGACGACGACGATCAACCCAGCGAATTTCTTAGGCAAACGGTCGAGCTTCTGGACGCCATTCACGTTGGACACAAAGACAACGAGAACCTGATCGCGGCGTTGATGCAACACCAACTACTTGAATCCTGCAGCATGGAAGTCGGTCTCGCCGACGGCTCGAAGCGTAAATTGCTCGGCTACTACACCATCAATGAAAATAAGTTGCGCGAACTTAGCTCAGATGCCCTGAGCACCCTGCACGGTAGTGGGCATCTTGAGGCCATCTATATGATGATTGCAGCACTCTCAAACATGGCCTCGCTGATCGAAAGAAAGAATGCCCTGCTCGACCCACCCACCACACCAATGTGAACTTTATGGCCGCGCACACTGAAAAGTTAAACCATGCTCAAGATTGACGCCTGCGCGAGCGAAATTCTGCGCCCGGCGTGCGGCCAATTGTCGGACGAATTGTTGGCCAGTGAGGAACCGGTGATTATCCGCTCGCTGGTTGCCGACTGGCCCGCGACTAGCGCCTGCAAACAGTCGCCAAAGCAGGCGGTAGACTACCTGCAACGCTTTGATGCTGGGCATCCATTGACCGCCTGTCTCGGCGACACAGAGTGCGACGGACGAGTGTTTTACAACAGTGATATGAGTGGCTTTAACTTTCGCTCTGAGCGCATGCCACTGGCGCATGCGTTGCGACAACTTGCCGTCAATGCTGCGCTGGAAAAACCGCCATTGATGTATATAGCATCGACCAATATCGACCGCTGGCTACCGGGTTTTCGCGACCACAACGAGATCGCTGGGCTGGCTGTAAAGCAACCCCTGGCGAGTATCTGGCTGGGTAACCGCAGCCGCATTGCCGCGCACTACGACTTCCCAAGCAACATCGCCTGCTGCGTCGCTGGCCGCCGTCGATTTGTTTTATTTCCGCCCGAACAATTGCCCAACCTCTACGTCGGACCGCTTGACTTCACACCTGCCGGACAGCCGATCAGCTTGGTAGACTTCAAAAATCCAGACTACCAGCGCTTCCCCAAGTTTCGCACCGCGCTAAAATCGGCACAACTGGCAGAACTAGAGCCCGGTGACGCGCTGTTGATTCCCAGCATGTGGTGGCATCACGTAGAGGCCCTCGATAGTTTTAACGTTCTGGTCAATTACTGGTGGCGCAACTCACCGCCGTTTATGGGCGCGCCATTCGGCGCACTGCAACACGCGATGCTGGCGCTGCGCGAACTTCCGCCGGAACAGCGGAAAGTATGGCGCGGAATATTTGATCACTATATCTTTGATCCGCCGGCGGCACAGTTAGACCACATCCCCGAATCGGCGCGCGGCGTACTCAACCCTTTAGATCGCGATGCAGCGGCAAAAATTCGTGCCTCACTGCTGCGTTCACTGCAATAAACTCTCACCAACGGAGCCTTATGAGCATCAATTCGCAAAAGGTCAAAAAAGTCGTCGTCGTGGGCGGTGGTACCGCCGGTTGGCTAGCGGCCGCTTCCATGTCCAAGCTGTTGGGACAGGATATCGAGGTGACGCTGATCGAGTCAGATGAAATTGGCACCGTGGGCGTTGGTGAGGCAACCATACCCACCATGCTGGTGCTGCATCATTTGCTTAAAATCGACGAACGCGAATTTATGGCCGCGGTACAGGGCTCATTCAAACTGGGTATTTCATTTGAAAACTGGAAACGACCTGGTCACGACTATATTCACTCCTTCGGAGATACAGGAAAGGGTTGTTGGGCGGCTGGATTTCAGCATTTTTGGCTAAAGGGCAAAGCCCGAGGGCTGAGTCGCGACTACGGTGACTACTGCGCCGAGCTGTTGGCGGCAAAAGCCGGCAAGTTTGCCGTCAGTAGCGACAACAAACTGAATTATGCCTACCATTTTGACGCCAGCCTGTACGCCACATTTATGCGTAAGATCGCCGAAGCTGCTGGCGCAGTGCGTATCGAGGGGAAAATTGTCAACGTTGCGACCGACCCCGACAGCGGCTATATCAGCTCGGTACTTTTGCAGTCGGGTAAATCTATAGATGGGGATCTATTCATCGATTGTAGTGGTTTTAGCGGCTTGCTGATTGACAAGACGCTGAACACCACATACGACGATTGGTCGGAATGGCTACCATGCAACAGGGCGGTTGCGGTGCAGACGTCGTCGGTGGCCGAACCGATCCCCTACACCCGCTCTATCGCTCGAAAGGCGGGTTGGCAGTGGCGCATTCCACTGCAATCTCGAGTCGGTAATGGATTGGTTTTTTGCGACCGTTACCTGTCCGACGATGAGGCCATTGGCTCACTGCTAGACAACATCGAGGGGCCGCGTCTCACCGAGCCCCGTGTGATTGAATTCCGCACCGGTCAGCGCCAGCAACACTGGAACAAAAACTGTGTTGCGCTGGGCCTCGCTAGCGGATTTGTAGAGCCCCTCGAATCAACCAGCATCCACATGGTGCAACGAGGCATCATTCGCTTGCTGCAAATGTTTCCGTTCGGCGGCATGCAGCCTGCCGACACGCGCGAATTCAACCAACAAATGCGCGAGGAGTTCCACTTTATCCGCGACTTTATTGTCCTTCACTACCATCTTACCGAACGCGAAGACAGTCCGTTTTGGCGTCACTGCAAGTTCATGAAAATCCCACAATCACTGCAGCACCGACTCGAGCTATTTAAGCAATCGGGGCGCGTTTTCCAAAAGGAACGGGATCTATTTACAGAAAATTCATGGACCCAAGTCATGCTTGGCCAGGGTCTGATACCCGCGCAATATCACCCCATCGTCAATATGATGAGCGACAGTGCACTGTCAGGCTTTTTGGCCGACATTGAGGGGCGTGCCCGGGACCGCGTGGCGCAACTTCCGAGCCATCAACAGTTTATCGACCACTACTGTAAATCCGTGGCGATGTAACCGCCACCGCGAAACTATTTTTTAGTTGGCCCTGAGTGTAAGCGGCGGGCTAGTGACTGTCTCAGCATGGTAATCTGCTGGTTATTCATACCGGTGACCAGATCGTCGAGGTCAGTGGGTAAATGCTCGCTGGGTTGGGCATCGGTCTTGAATACAAAATAATCAAAAAAATGCTCCCAGGCACAACGCTTTCTCTCGCTGAGGTCGGCGATGCTCATCATGCTATGCAACAAGCTATCGTAAGGTGAAACCCCAGCGTCGGGCACGCCCCCCCACCAGTAGTTGACCAACATATTGACCCTATCCGTAGACTCGACCCCGTGCCACCAAAGAGCTGGCATATAGATCGCGTCGCCGGGTTGCAACAGCGACTGCTGCGCCACTGCGAGCGCATGAGTAAACTTTGGATAAAGCGCCAGATCGGGTCGACTGAGATCGACCATGCTCACCGGCACCCCCGCCGGTGTATGTAGCACCGGACCCGGGTACAGGTTTGCCGTCTGCTCCGGCGGAAACAGCGTAAAGCGTCGCGCCCCAGCCACAACGCAGGCGAGGTTATCATGCACGTCAAAATGCGGTGCCACCGTACCTCTATTACCCATCCATAGCGTCGGCGCAATGTCCGCTGGGAGCAATGATTGCGGGTTGTGATCCTCAAAGCTGGGTAACCTTTCCCTGATCGGCACCGCTTGAATAGCGATCGCCTGCGGTCGATCTACAGAGGCTGTTTCCAGTAATCGATCCATGGCGTTGGCAAGTTCTGTCTGCCCACGCTGAAAATTCACACCGCGCAGATCGTTTCGATAGAAAAAACGCCCCTCGACTGATGGATCGGCGACCAATGCCGTCACGGGTCCGGGTTTACACAGTGGTTTTAAGTAATCGACCAACGCCGAAAATGACTCGCCACTAGCTGCCACAACAGGCCAATGGGCAACCGCATCGCGTAGTATAGCCGGTTGATCACCGCCGACAATTTCACGCTGAAAGCGTCGATAATCGATGCCTTGCCACTCGGCTATAGCGTCCAATACATACCCTCCCCAATCAGCGCTTGAACAGCGTCAAGTATGCCAGAAAGCTTGCTGCGCAACCCTGAGCAGTGTCAGAAAAATCCTCTAGGGTAAGAATAGCTTTATCCCACGCAAAAAAAAGTCGGGCAATTACCCGACTTTTTTGGATGTTTCTGTTTTTTTTGATCACAGATGCCTATCGGCAGCGCTCGTCAACTTAATTCGCCGTAACCAATACCTGCTTTATGACAACATCGACATCGTTTTCAGCGATGTACATCAGCAATGAACTAAAGGTATTGGCGGCATCCTGCGCCGCAATAGTGAGCGTGTAGGTCGCCTCGGCGGCGCCGCTAACGGTCACTGCATCGGTGCTAAACGCCGGGTCGACGTCCGGGTGAGGCAGGCGCTCGAACCTAAAGCTGATATTCGCCTCACCGCCACTCGGTACAGCCGCGGTAAACGTGATACTGCCGCCATTGGCAAAGCTAAATGGGTATAGCGACGCGTTGTTGTTGGCAAAACCGGCCCAGCTTTCAGCACCTGTCGGGAAGGCATACGTATTAGTATCCGCATCCGCCGTTGAGTTGCCAAAGGGGCCCCAAGATTGCGCGTAAAGAGAATTTTCATTGGCCTTGACCATCACGTTCTTAATCACCACATCGACGTCATTTTCGGCGATATACATCAGCAACGAACTAAAGGTATTGGCGGCATCCTGTGACGCTATGGTAATGCTATAGGTTGCCTCGGTCGCACCGCTGACAGTCGCAGCATCGGTATTGAATGCTGGATCTACATCCGGGTGCGCCAGACGCTCGAACCTAAAGCTGACGTTGACATCGCCACCGCTCGGCACCGCGCCGGTAAAAGTGATAGTACCTCCATGGGGGAAGCTAAACGGATACAGCGCGCTGTTGTCGTTGGCGAAACCAGCCCAACTTTCAGCACCGTTAGGGAAGCTGTATGTATCGGTGTCGGCGTCAGCTGTGGCATTGCCAAAGGATCCCCATGGACCGGCGTAGAGCGAAGCAGCCACACCGCCACCGGCATCGCTACTGGCATCAGCCGTCGCCATGACCTTGACGTTTTTCACCACCACCGGCAGATCGCGCTCAGTTACATACATCAGCAACGAACTGTACGTATTGGCGGCGTCCTGTGCTGCAAAAGTGACCGTATAAGTGGCTTCGGTCGCGCCGTTAACCACCACAGTTTCGGTGTCAAAGGCGGGATCCACATCCGGGTGGGCAGCCTTCTCAAACCTAAATCGTAGATTGGCGTCACCACCGCTCGGAACCGCTGCACTAAAGGTAATGGTGCCTCCAGCCGGAAAGCTAAACGGATAGAGCGCAGTGTTATCATTGGCGAAACCCGCCCAACTCTCAGCGCCCGCTGGATAAGTGTAAATATAGCTGTCGGCGTCGGCTTCGGCGCCGCCAAACGCACCCCATGGGCCGGCAATGTCCGATACCACTGCGTCACTGCCGGCGGGCGAATCACCGCCACTGGCGTCCCCTGTAGCAGTTACTTTTACTAAATTAAATTGCCAAACACCGGGGCCGAAATTCACCTGCACGGTCATACTCGAGCCATCGGCGGCAAGCTGAGCAACGTCGTAGGTCACCGATGACGGTGCATCCCCCGGACTAGCTAGTTCGGCGCCATTGACGACTTTCGCCAGCCCCAGATGGGCGCCAAGACCGTCAATGGTGATGGTGGCGTTGGCGTCATCCGACGCTTCGGTCATGCTATAAGTGGCGCTAGCGGTACCGTCATGGGGCGCCACCGGCGCAGCGCAACCCTCTGCAGTCGCGCCCTGCCAAACTTCTACCCAGGTTTCGTCACCCAGGGTTTGCTTAAATGAGCCGTCCGCACCAAAGGTGTAGATATCATCAAAATGACAGGCCCGAGCGCCAGCAACATCCGCCTCGCCAGAGGCAAACCAACTGGTATCCCCGGCGCCGGGGCCAACGCCCAACGCACCCGCTTGCGGAGCAAGTTTCCAACTGCCGTGGAGGGGCGATGGCTTTTCAGGAATCACTTTAGCGAGTTTAAACTCCCATACACCGGGACCAAAATTAACCCGCACGGTCATACTCGAACCATCGGCCGCGAGCGTAGCAACATCGTAAATCACCGACGAAGGAGCATCTCCAGGGCTGACCAGTTCCGCACCATTGACGACTTTTGCCAATCCTAAATGCGCGCCGAGGCCATAGATAGAGAGTTTGGCATCGCTGTCTGCAGTCGCTTCAGTCATCGAATAGGTCGCCTTCGTCGTACCGTCATGAGGCGCCACCGGCGCAGCGCAACCCTCGGCAGCCGCTCCCTGCCAGACTTCGACCCAGGTCTCTGTACCCAACGTCTGTTTGAATGAACCATCGGCACCAAAGGTGTAGACGTCGTCAAAATGACAGGCTCTAGCGCCGTTCACGTCCGCCTCACCAGTTGCAAACCAGCTGGTGTCGCCTGCGCTTGGACCGACGCCCAAAGCACCGGCGATGGGTGCCAACGTCCAATCACCAATCAGCGGCGATGGCGGCACCTTGACCAATTTAAATTGCCAGACACCGGGTCCGAAATTCACCTGCACCGTCATACTTGAGCCGTCGGCCGCGAGCTGCGCCACGTCGTAAGTGATCGATGCCGGAGCATCCCCCGAACTGGCTAATTCAGCTCCGTTGACCACTTTGGCAAGACCGAGATGAGCGCCTAAACCCTTAATCGTAAGTTGTCCTGGAGTATCACCCACCGCTTCGGTAATCGAATAGGTTGCATTGGCAGAGCCATCGTGGGGTGCTACTGGCGTTGCACAACCCTCAGCCGCTGCGCCCTGCCAGGGTTCAACCCAAGTCTGCGCGCCGAGCGTTTGTGTAAAGCTACCGTCTGGCGAGAAATAATAGATATCGTCAAAGTGACAGGCTCTTGCGCCGGCCACATCGGCCTGCCCAGTGGCGAACCAACTGGTGTCTCCAGCCGCTGGGCCGACGCCCAATGCGCCAGCAATCGGCGCTAATTTCCATGCACCAATCACCGGGGAAGGCGGTATCTTAACCAGCTTGAACTCCCAGTATCCCGGTCCGAAATTAACCCGCACGGTCATGCTCGAGCCATCCGCGGCCAGTAATGCAACGTCATAGGTAACCGATGCAGGGGCATCACCGGGGCTCGCGAGCTCCGCGCCATTGACTACTTTGGCAAGACCCAAATGTGCACCAAAGCCGTTAATCGTCAGTTTGCTCGGAACGTCACCAGAACCTTCAACCATAGTATAGGTAGCAGCACCAGTTCCGTCATGCGGCGCGACCGGCGATGCACAGCCCTCGGCGGCTGCGCCCTGCCAGACCTCGACCCAGGTTTCAGCGCCGAGCGTCTGCTTAAAGGTTCCGTCTTCGCCAAAGTAGTATTCGTCATCAAAATGACAAGCCCTGGCGCCGGCGACATCCGCTTCGCCAGTGGCAAACCAACTAGTATCCCCAGCGGCCGGCCCGACACCCAGCGCTCCAGCGATAGGCGCCAACTTCCAACGGCCGACAATCGGGGCTTTGGCCTCTTCAACGACGCAACCCTCAGCACAGTATTCAAGCATGCTGTCGTCGGTTGTGGCGGAGACATCGACACCCACTTCGCCACTAGGATCGGAGAACGAAATAGCAAATGTCACCATGCCATCGACATCATCTGCGTTCATATTGCGGCTCGCTTCCCAGTTCCTTGTCGAACCGGTAACGTCAACCGAAACACCACCAATTGTGACTGACGGCGTCATCAAGGGCTCATCAGACTTAAACTCTATGGTGACACGCTGGCCTAACTCTGCGGTCGTACCCAGATTTTGACCATTGTAGATTTTTACTTCAGTCAGAGTTGGGGCAACACCATCGGAACCCGGATCGGGAGCGACATTTTGGGTAATGCTGTTGCCACCCCCACCGCCGCAGGCCGCCAATAACAGCGCAAGTAAACAACCCACAGCTAGGCGCTGCAAGCGGTAAAATTTGCTAACCCAATCTCGACCGGTTGTTATTGCATGATGACGCATAGCTCCCCCTCTAATTACTTTTTTATGACCCCAAACATACCGCAGACAACAGTTGGCAGGATAGTTAACATTTGTGACCTATGGATTCTCGGCAACCAGACTGTAAAGCACCAGCGCAAAGCGTTGAAATGCGGCATTCTTGCGACAAAGAGGGCCGCCGCTCTCAAAAGCCTCGACCGGGGCGGGCCAGATATGCCCCGAGGCGAATTAACAGTGGGATAACCAGAGATCCCAACCCGCCTTTCGGCAAGTGTGAAAGAGCCAAAAGTGCTGACTTAGCTCTGTTTACCGCCACCCAAACAATCTGGCGAGTCGGGTGACAAGCCATTTTTCTTTTGCCATTCCGCCACTGTGTAGGTGTGCAGAGCGAGCGCGTGAACCGGCCCCGCCAGTTGCTCTGCGAGCAGTGCATAGACCATCTGATGGCGCTTGACTGGGCGCTGCTTGACGAATGCCTCACTCACCAAAACCAGCTTAAAGTGGGTCTCAGAGTTTTTTGGCACGGCGTGCATGTGGCTCTCATTTGACACCTCGAGGTGCTCCACCGACAACTCCTTTAGGCCGGCGACAATGCTCGCTTCTACCGGGCCCACGGCTTAAAGACCTGCCACTAGGTTGATCATCACACCCGCGGCGACAGCCGAGCCAATCACCCCGGCCACGTTTGGCCCCATGGCGTGCATCAACAAAAAGTTTTGCGGGTCGCTCTCGAGACCAACGCGGTTGGCTACCCGCGCCGCCATCGGCACCGCAGATACTCCGGCAGCACCGATCAACGGGTTGATCTTATGGGTCGAAAATTTGTTCATCAACTTGGCCATCAGAATACCAGCGGCAGTGCCTATGCAGAAGGCCACCGCGCCGAGACCAAGAATACCCAGCGTCTCTGCATTGAGGAACTGATCGGCGCTCATTTTAGAACCTACCCCGAGCCCCAAAAATATGGTCACTGAATTAATCAATGCGTTCTGGGTGGTATCGCTCAAGCGGTTGACCACACCGCACTCGCGCATCAAGTTACCAAAACAGAACATACCCAGCAGCGGAGCGGCGTCCGGCAGCAGCATCGCCACCAGCATCAATAGCAACAGCGGAAAAATAATCCGCTCGGCGGCGGAAACCGGTCGTAACTGCTGCATCTTTATGCCCCGCTCGGCCTCACTCGTCAGCGCGCGCATGATCGGCGGTTGAATAATCGGCACCAATGCCATGTACGAATAAGCTGCAACCGCCACCGCACCGAGTAATTCAGGGGCTAACTTGCTAGTCACAAAAATCGCCGTGGGTCCATCGGCACCGCCAATGATGCCGATCGATGCTGCGTCGCGAATACTAAAGTCGAGAATCCCAAAATGACCCAATGCCACCGCTCCGAGCACCGTGCTAAAGATACCCACCTGCGCCGCGGCGCCGAGCAACAGCGTTTTTGGGTTGGCCAACAGCGACGAAAAGTCGGTCATCGCGCCGACACCCATAAAAATTATCAGCGGAAACAAACCGGTTTCTATACCCGCATGGTAGATGTAATAGAGCAATCCCCCAGGCGTTTCCAATTGCCCCATGGCATCGTAAAGCGGTGCCGCATCGAAGCCCGCACCCGGAATATTTACCAGCACTGTACCAAACCCGATCGGCACCAATAGCAAGGGCTCAAACCCGCGGCGAATCGCCAAATACAGCAATACCATACCGACGCTCATCATTACTAGTTGCCCGGCCTCGAGTTGCGCAACACCAGAACTTGCCCAGAGACTGACTAATTTGTCCATTCGCGCGTCCTAATTTAAGCTGATGAGAACGTCGCCAACGGCGACCGAATCGCCTGCGGTGACGGCAATACTATCGATCGTCCCCGCACGCGGCGCGCTCACCGAGGTTTCCATCTTCATGGCCTCGAGAATCAGTACCGCCTGTCCCTCGACAACCACCTGTCCCGGCGCTACCACCACCCGCACCACGGTTCCCGCCAGCGGCGCGCAGATGGGATCAGCGGCAGCGGCCACCGAACAGCTCGGTGAGGTAGCCACCGGCGCGCCTGTTTTGGTCTGGATAGCGCTAATTTCGCCACCCTCAGTAACTTTAACGACGTAGGCCGTACCCTCGACTTCAACGCTGTAGACTTGCTCGCCGAGTGGTTCTCTGGGCACTCCAGAATCGATCCGCGGCGGTGGCTCGAACGCGTCGGGATCGCCACTGTTGCGGAAGAATTTGAGCGCCACCTGAGGAAACAGCGCATAGGTCAAAACGTCATCGATCTCGCGATCGCCGGACTGGATCTTAAACTGATGTTGCACTGAGAGCTCGCGTAGTTCGTCGCACAGAGCATCCACCTCCGGCTCGAGACGATCCGCTGGCCGACAGGTGATGGGCTGTTCGCCGGGCTCGAGCACTCGCGCCCGCAATGCACCGTTGACGTCCGCTGGTGTCGCGCCGTACTCACCGCGCAAGACACCGGCAGTCTCTTTACTGATCGATTTGTAGCGCTCGCCGGTCAGTACGTTGAGAACCGCCTGGGTCCCGACAATCTGTGAAGTTGGAGTCACCAGCGGAATAAAGCCTAGGTCCTCTCTCACCCGGGGAATTTCTTCCAGCACTTCGTCCAGTCGATCACCTGCACCCTGCTCCTTTAACTGCCCCTCCATGTTGGTCAACATACCGCCCGGGACCTGGGACACGAGAATGCGCGAATCAACGCCTCGCAGCGAGCCCTCAAACTGGTGATATTTTTTCCGTACCTCGCGAAAGTATCCGGCGATGTTCTCGAGCTTACCTATATCTAGGCCGGTATCGCGCTCTCTGCCGTGAAAAATTGACACCACCGACTCGGTCGCAGAATGGCCATAGGTCATCGCCATCGACGAGATCGCGGTATCCACGTTGTCGATCCCCGCCTCGACGCACTTGATGATGGTCGCCGTCGACAAGCCAGTGGTCGCGTGGGCGTGTAACTGAATCGGAATGGCTACGGTGCTTTTCAACCGTGTTACCAACTCAAACCCCACGTAGGGCGTCAACAGCCCTGCCATGTCTTTGATACAGATAGAATCGGCGCCCGCATCTTCAATTTGGCGCGCTTGATCGACCCAAAGGTCCAACGTATGCACAGGACTAACGGTGTAGGAGATTGTTCCCTGGGCGTGCTTGCCGACCTGCTTGACTGCGCGTAGAGCAGTCTGCAGATTACGCATGTCGTTCATCGCATCAAATACGCGAAATACGTCAATGCCGTTGATGGCTGCCCGTTCGACAAACTTGCTCACGACGTCGTCGGCATAGTGGCGATAACCGAGAATGTTCTGCCCGCGAAAAAGCATTTGTTGTGGTGTCTTGGGCATCACTTTTTTAATTTCGCGGATGCGATCCCAAGGGTCCTCACCAAGGAAGCGGATACACGCATCAAAGGTTGCGCCCCCCCAAGACTCCATTGACCAATATCCGATTTCATCCAGCTCCGCCGCAATCGGCAACATATCATCGATGCGCATACGCGTGGCAAACAGCGATTGATGAGCATCCCGTAACACCACCTCAGTAATTCCCAGCGGGCGTTGTGCAAGTAAATTATCGGACATAGAGCCTTCCTACAAGCAGTGACAGATGGTTAAGTAAGCGCAACAAAAGGCGATTTAATCGCGTTTGCCACCACCGCGATGACGGTCGATGGCAGTTTGAATGGCTTTGACTGTCTTCGGATCGATCGTCATCGACGGCGCTCCAGCGCTTGCCTGTGCGACATTACCGGAGACCAGTTCCTCGGGCAACCAGCGATTGACCAACAGCGACATGACCTGAGTCGCCAACACCAACAGGAGTAAAAAACTAAACACGCTTCCCATACCAAACAGCATGAGGTTGAGCCCCTGATCGATCAGTGTGGTCTGCATGCAAATCCTCGAACGACATTGCCAAATTCACGAGCCAAACGCCAGACGGATGGGCTTGGGGCTTTTAGCATATCAAAACCACCAGTTACTTGCCAAGCGGCCAGGCGCACAAAACGCTATAGTACACCGCAGGTAAAAGTTTTATCTTTGCTTTCGCGATAGGTAAAACTACAATCCGCACATCCGCGACCAACCGAGCCTCACATGTCCATCAAGAACCATTTAAATCAACGCCTATCGGCGGCCATGATAGCCGCCGGCATACCCAAAGATTGTCAACCTATACTCGCCCTCAGTGCGCGTCCAAAATTTGGAGATTATCAGGCGAACGGAGCAATGGCGGCGGCCAAGCGACTGGGGGTTAACCCGCGAGCACTGGCGCAGCAGATTGTCGACCAGGTGGATCTCGATGGTATTGCCGAACGCATCGAAATTGCTGGCCCGGGCTTTATTAACCTCCACCTGAGCCGCACGTTTATCGGCGAGCAACTCGGCCGTAGCTTAGACCCAGAGACCTGTGAACGAACCGCTAGCAATGTCGTTATCGACTACTCGAGCCCCAACCTCGCCAAGGAAATGCACGTCGGGCACATTCGCTCAACCATTATTGGCGACTGTTTAGCACGAGTTTTAGAGTATCGTGGGGACCACGTTATCCGGCAAAATCACATGGGAGACTGGGGTACGCAGTTTGGTATGTTGATCGCCGAGTTAGAGCTGCACCTGGGCGCTGGTGAACGCGGTGATCTAGCGCTCAACGACCTCGAGAAATTCTACCAACAAGCCAAGCGACACTTTGACGAAGACCCCGATTTTGCAGACCGCGCCCGCGCCTATGTGGTCAGACTGCAATCTGGCGACGAGCATTGTCTAGCGCTTTGGCAACAGTTTATCGCCACTTCGGTAGCCCACAATTTAGAGATTTACCGCCGCCTCAATGTCGGCTTAAGCGCCGAGCATGTACAACCGGAAAGCACCTATAACAACCAGTTAGAAGCGATAGTCAGTAAACTAACAGAGTGCGGATTGGCAGTTGATGATCAGGGTGCCAAGGTGATTTTTCTGGATGATTTGGCGGATAAAAAGGGCCAGCCATCAGCGATGATCATCCGCAAGTCCGATGGCGGTTTCCTCTACGCCACTACTGATTTAGCGGCTCTCGAATACCGCGCCCAAACCCTCGCAGCCGATCGTATTCTGTATTTTATCGATGCCCGACAAGCGCTACATATGAAGCAGGTCTTTAGCGCCGGTCGCAAGGCGGGATTGGTAGCCGCAGATGTCGACCTAGAGCACCACGCCTTTGGTACTATGATGGGTCGCGATGGCAAACCGTTTAAAACCCGTGACGGCGGCACCGTTAAACTGGCTGGCCTAATCGACGAGGCAGAGGAGCGCGCTGCCCGGCTAATCCGCGAAAAAAACCCTAATTTAGACGATCGACAGATAGCAGATATCGCACGAAAGCTAGGCATTGGCGCGGTCAAATATGCCGATCTCAGTAAGACTCGTACCACCGACTATATTTTTGACTGGGAGGCGATGCTGTCGTTCGAGGGCAATACCGCACCGTATCTGCAATATGCCTACACACGCATTTGCAGCATTTTCCGTCGCGCCGACGTCGATCGCACCGCACACTCTGCCCCGGTGATAATCGGAACAGACGCGGAAAAAAGCTTGGCGCTGCAACTCTTGCAGTTTGACGAAATCATTGAACAAGTCGCCACCGAGTGCTACCCCCATGTGCTCTGCACCTACCTTTACGACTTGGCCAGCGCCTACATGTCATTCTACGAGTGCTGCCCGATTTTAAAATCCAACGTCAGTCCCGAAGACCGCGCTAGCCGCTTGCAACTCAGCGCACTGAGCGCCACAACACTGGCCCGCGGCCTCGACCTACTGGGCATCGAAGTGATGCAACAGATGTAGGGGATCGCGCGGGACGGCGCAACCTTGAGCTGGGCCGCTAGCGCTGCGCGAGCATCCTGTCGAACTGCTCTGCAACCCGCGAATCAAGGCGTTCGCGACTGATTAAACTAACCACCACAATCGCTATTAGCGCAAGCACGAAGCCCGGTAACAACGCGTACAAATCAAACACACCACCCTCGAGGCGCGACCAGACAATTACACTCAACCCACCCGTTAGTACCCCCGCCAAGGCACCCTGCGCAGTCATGCGCCGCCAATACAAACTGAGCAGTATCGCCGGGCCGAGAGAGGCGCCCAAACCTGCCCAGGCGTAAGACACCACGTCCAGCACTTTACTTTCCGGGTTCATCGCCAACCCAGTGGCCAGTAACGCCAGCGCCACAACGGCAAAGCGAGCGACTCGCATACGCTGTTCAGCACCGAGTGTCTTGCGAGTAATTAAGGGGTAGAGATCCTCCGCCAGAGAGGCCGAGCACACCAACAACTGAGAGTCTACGGTACTCATGATTGCCGCCAATATCGCCGCCAGTAATACTCCGGCAATCAGCGGGTGAAAAATGAGACTCGTCAGGGCAATAAATACTTTTTCTGGATCCTCCAACGGCGCACCGAGCATAGCGATACCGCAAAGACCTACCAAAATCGCCAAGGCATAACAGAGTAGCGCCCAACTGATGCCGATCGATGCCGCCAGAGAGGTGTCGTCGGGCGAGCGAATAGCCTTAAAGCGGGCCAGAATATGCGGCTGCCCAAAATAGCCCAAACCCCACGCCATGGTGCTGACGATCGTCATCAACGTCAAAGCCTCACCCTCCGCCGAAGTGAACATATTTAGCAGATGCGGGTTGAGGCTGTCGATATTAGCGGCGAACTGGCCGGCGCCTCCCGACTGATCAATCACTAGCAGCGGCACCGCTACCAGCGCTAGCAACATCAAAATACCCTGAAAGACATCGGTCCACGAGACCGCCAAAAACCCACCAAACAAGGTGTACAATAAGATCAGAGCGACGCTTACCAACACCGCAATCCGATAATCAAAGCCAAATACCTCGTTAAACAGCTTGCCGCCGGCGATCAACCCAGAGCCAACATAAAACAAAAAGAACAGTAAGATACTCACCGAAGCAATCGACTTTAACCACGGCGATGGATCGGCAAAGCGGCGCTGAAAATAGGCCGGCAAGGTCACGGCATCGTCTAGCTGAGCGCTGTATATACGTAGCCGTTTCGCTATCAACAACCAGTTTGCGGCAACCCCAATCACCAATCCAATAGAAATCCACGCCGCCTCTAGACCGGCCAAATAAGCGTACCCGGGCAGGCCGAGTAATACCCAACCGCTCATATCCGAGGCTCCAGCGCTGATCGCCGAAACCGTTGGCGACAATTGTCGACCACCGAGAAAGTAATCACCCGAATTACGGGTTCGCGCATAGGCATAAAAGCCAATGCCGAGGACGATGCCAACGTAGATCAGGAAGGCGATAAGGGTGGGCAGGGAGAGCTGCGACATGGGGCTGTTCCTCTTCTTATTGGACTCGGCTTATGCGACTCGGCAAGTCTATTGTAGCGCAGCGTCGCGCGATGGCGCGCGCGGCTTATAAATTGATCGCGCGTATACTCGAAGCGACCCCGTCAAACGGCGCCAAGGCATCTCGATCGAGTTGCAAGGCGGCAAAATCGAACAGCGCTGTATCGGCCAATTGCGATGGTGCAACGTGTTTAATGGCGCTAAAAATTGTCTCCACACGACCGGGATGCTCGCGCTCCCAATCGCGCAACATGGCCTTGACGACACGCCGCTGCAAACCGTCTTGGGAACCGCAGAGATTGCATGGAATGATCGGGTACTGGCGCAATTCCGCCAGCGCCTGAAGGTCCACCTCACGACAGTATGCGAGCGGCCTGATGACCATATTAGCACCATCATCCGACAGCAGCTTGGGCGGCATAGCCTTGAGCTTGCCCTGATAAAACATATTTAAAAATAGCGTTTCAACGATGTCGTCGCGGTGGTGACCGAGAGCAATTTTACTGGCGCCGATCTTCTCGGCAAAGCCGTACAGCGTGCCGCGGCGCAGTCGCGAGCAGAGGCTGCAATAGGTGCGATTTTCGGCAATTTTTTCGGTCACAATGCTGTAGGTGTCTTTCTCAATAATGTGGTATTCAATACCCACTCCATCGAGGTATTGAGGCAGTACCTCGGTCGGGAAGCCCGGTTGTTTTTGATCCAAATTAACCGCCACCAATTCGAACTCTATCGGCGCGTTGTCTCGCAAATTCATGAGAATATCCAGCATCCCATAAGAATCCTTGCCCCCCGACAGGCACACCATGATGCGGTCGCCGGACTCAATCATGCGATAATCAGCCACCGCCTTGCCGACGTTGCGGCGAAGTCGCTTGTGCAGTTTGTTGGCTTCTAATTTTTCCTTACGCAAGGTCATCGCGCCTCACCCATCGCCGAAGTGCGCGCATTGTAGTGCGATCCCGAGGTAAACGCCAAATCTAGCCGAACACCCACCATCTCGGTACCGCGCGGACGCTCAAAACTTTCGCTATCGGCGGCGGACCTACCGGCCCTAGTCAACCATCGAAAGTCGCCAGTCGATGCGATTGTCGGGCTTTATAAAGACCACCTGAGCGTTGCCCAGCACCCGCTCGATAAAACCGCCCTCGCTGTAACACAGGTAGAATTCCCACATCCTAATAAAATCCTCCGAGTACCCCTGCGCACGGATAGCCTCGAGGTTGGCGTTGAATTTATCGCGCCAGTCACGCAGCGTGGTCGCGTAATGCGGGCCGATATCCTCGAGATGAAAAAGGCGCATATCGGTGGCCTGCTTAACGCCCTCGGCGATCGCCGACACGCAGGGGATAAAGCCCCCTGGGAAAATATACCGCTGAATAAAATCTACCGAACGCACCGCGCGGTCATAGCGCTGATCGCACATAGTGATCGCCTGAATCAGCATTACGCCATGGGGTTTCAGCAAGTCGCTACAGCAGCGCAAGTAGGTTTCCAAAAACTGCGGCCCGACCGCTTCGATCATTTCAATCGAGACAAGCTTATCGTAGTGGCCGTTGAGATCCCGATAGTCCTGTTTTAGCAGCGTAATTGAATCGGTTAATCCAGCGGCTGCGATACGCTCGGCCGCCAATTCATGCTGCTCGTCAGAAATCGTCGTGGTGGTCACATGACAGCCGTAATTGCGCGCCGCATAAATCGCAAAACCGCCCCAGCCAGTGCCAATTTCAACCACTCGATCGGCTTTAGAGAGCTGCAATTTGTCGCAAATACGTTTTAATTTAGCCTCGGCAGCCGCCTCTAAATCGCTGTTTTCACGGGGGTAATAGGCACAGGAATACATCATCGACGAATCCAAGAACAGCTTGAACATGTCGTTACCCAAATCGTAATGGGCCTGGATATTACGTCGACTGCCGACTTGGGTGTTGCGATTGAACCAGTGTGCAACGCGAAAAAGTGGTGCCTTGACCCGCAGCCAGCTATTGTCCAGTGCATCCAGTACATCGGCATTTTTAATCATTATGCGCACCAGCGTGGTTAGGTCGCTGCAGCGCCAAGATCCACGCATATAGGCCTCACCCGCCGCGGTCGTGCCGCCAAAGGCAAAGTCCGCATAAAAACTCTGATCGAACACCTCCAGAGTCACTTCCAGCGAGTCGTCGTCGACTGAACGAGCACCAAACACTTGGCTAAAGTCGCCGTCGAGCAGGTTGAGCTGGCCTAATTTGAGCGCTCCCAAACGAGTCAATACTGCGCGCTTGGCGAACCGATCTAATAGACGTCCGCTATCTTGGGTAATTTCTCCACTGTATTCATTGGTCATAATTACTGCTCTCTCCGCGCGTTTTAGTCTTTGGGTGGCCATAAAATGGGACACCCTTTAACCATATTTTTATTGCTTGCCAGTAGATCGCCAGCGATACTTTGAGGGTCATCAATGGGTATCGGCAGAGACACTGGGCCAGATTGGCCGAAGTCATTGGTTGCGACTGAAGATCCAGCGTCACATCCAGCACCTTTTGATCTCGGCGATAATTTTGAATGTGCACCGTCAACGCGTCATCGGGGACTGTCAATCGCCAGCGGTACTGCATATCCATCGGCATAAACGGCGATACGTGAAAGTTTTTATCGATTTGGTAGTCTCTAAAGCGCGTGCTCGACGATCCGTCGACCTCATTCAACACGTAACAGTGGCGCTCGCCCCAGGGCGTGTTGGTTACCTCGGCGACCACTGTTTCTAGGCGGCTGCCATCGAGGCTATAGACATAATAAAAACTTACTGGGTTGGATCGATAAAAGAAATAACGCATATTGGTCAGCAGAAAGATCGCCCCATCGGGTCGATTGCCAGTCTGTCGGTAGATTAGATCACGGATACTAGCGCTCAGCGGAACATCTGCATCGCCACTGTGATCAGCCCGTCGAAACCATGCCAAGTTGGGTGCCTTGGCCGACCAAAACCAAAAACGCTGGAACAGCGAATCGATTTCATCGAGATCCAAATAAAGCATGAACACCCGGTATAAAAAGGTATTTTCAGCGGGAACGTGGCGACTGTGCCGCACGGTTCCGGTGTATAGGCAGCTATTAGGCACTGTCGGAACTCGCCGTTTGAGTGTTCGTCAAATTCACTGCTCTGGATCACCCAGCGAATGCTCGAAGTGCTCCAGTGCATCGAGGGCACTCACCACACCGTCTTCGTGAAAACCATAGCGCCAGTAGGCACCGCAGTAATAGGTGCGCATAGGGCCATTGATCTCGGCTTGACGCCCCTGAGCCGCTACCGACTCGGGCGTGTAAACCGGATGCTGATAGTGCATCCTGGCAATCACTTGGTTCGGATCGATAGCTGCGCTGTTGTTGAGAGTCACGCAGTATTGTTGATCGCAATCAAAGCCCTGCAATATATTCATGTTATAAGTTACCGCCACCGGCCGCGCGCCGGCACCAGTGTCTTGCAGGTGGTAATTCCATGCAGCCCAAGCGCGCCTCCGACGGGGCATCAGGCTGCTGTCGGTATGCAATAGGACCTCGTTATCCTGATAGCTAATCGCTCCAAGCACTGCCCGCTCAGTCTCGCTAGGATCCTCCAATAACGCCAGGGCTTGGTCGCTGTGACAGGCCACAAAGAGGGCATCGAAAGTCTCCTCGCCGGCGTCGCTGGTGACTATCACTCGCGACGCTTCACGGCGCACTGCGAGCACCGGTGTGGACAGACGAATATGCTCGCGATGAGCGCGCGTCAGTGCCTCGGCGTAGACCTTAGAACCGCCTTTAATAACGTACCAATCTGGACGGTCTGCGACCTTTAAAAGGCCATGATTGTGAAAAAAATGGAGTAAGTAACGCGCCGGGAACTGCTCCATTAACTGGTGGTCAGCTGACCAAACGGCGGCGGCCATCGGTATTAGATAGTGGTGGATAAAAGCCTCGCCATAACCCTGCTCGGCGAGGTAATCACCCAAGGTGATGTCATTACCATCGTCGGCTAAAAGCTCTCCAGCGTTACGATTAAAGCGTAAAATGTCGCCAATCATCCCCCAAAATGAGGGTCGCAATAGATTACGACGCTGAGCAAACAAGGTATTTAGGCTCGAACCCATGTACTCAAGACCAGTGGTGTCGCACCTAACCCCAAAGCTCATCTCCGACAGCTGGGCCTCGACATCGAGTTCAGCCAACAGTCGGGTAAACTGCGGATAGGTGGCGTAGTTAAAGACGATAAACCCCGAATCCACAGAGTGAGGGCCACCGGCACCCTCGACGTTGTGGGTGTGGGTATGCCCGCCAATGTAATCATTGGTTTCAAAAACCGCAATGTCATGGTGTTTATTTAGATGGTAGGCGGCTACGTTACCGGCGACACCGGTACCGATAATAGCAATTTTCATAGCGCCTCCGACGACGTTTTAGGGGACGCGGGCATCACAGCTTATCCTTTTGATCAAATTTATGCGACGCGCGCACGACGTGGTCCAGTGCGTATCCAAAGCTCTCAACCCGACCAATTAAGTCCGCATAAATAAGCTCATCGACGACCGGATGCCGAGCCATGATCCAAACATAATCGCGTTGATTGCGGCCAATAATGGTGTACTCGTACTGGTCATCGAGATAGACAATCCGGTAGTCGGCCTTGATCGGCCAAATAAACTGCATGCCCCACACCGCATTGCTCTGGCGATCGCGCACATAGCCACGGGGATGGTAGGTTTTTTTCTCGCCATCCAACCCACCGGCATTAAAAGTAAACGTGGTGGCGATACTGCCGTCCGCATCGAGCCGATAGGACTCAACGGGATTGTAGGCATCGACCTCGAGAAACGTCGGTATGCTAGCGACCACATACCAATCGCCCATAAAGCGCGGAAGATCGACCGCCGCAACGGCCTTCAGCGGTGGCGGCGAACTGCAACCTGAGCCGATCGTGACAATCAGCATTATCGTACTCAGCATAGCTCGACTCAAGGCGACACTTCGCTGACCTGACGCCGATAACTGAGCATGCCGACGGCGGTAATCTTGGATTCGAGGTATTGCCAGTCGCCCCGCTGGTCGTAGCGTAATCGAATATCCCCGGCTGGTGTCGTCAACGTCAACTCCTCCCCACTCGGGGTCTTTTTGCGATCGATGGCTACCGACCAGTATTCGCCGTTCTCGCCATTCAACAGCGCGTCGCCGTCGAGCCAATCAGGATTCCAATAAGTAAAACTGCGCAGACAACTGGGCAGTAATTTGCGCTCACCACCGACGCTCACGCTAAACCCCTCCGCCGTCTGCTGACCGACAAAGGCTATCGTCTTGCCGCGTTTCTCGGTGTGGCTTTCGATGGCAATTAGGCAATCGCCGCGCCACTGCTCAACCGCGCGGTGGCGGTATTTGACCGGATAAAAGAGAAAGACTTTAAAATCAAACGACGCAGTTGAAGTTAATTGCATCTCGCCGTCGCCCACTACTAATACGAAGTGGTGCCAACCCACTTTTTTGTCGTTTAAAAAGACCTCGAAGTTCCAGCTGCGCGACGTTTGGGCGCTGGCGTTCAATGCAACAAATAACCATAGACACAACGCCACTGGCAACCTTACAGAGGTCACGGCGAGCACCTTTTAACGTCGATTAGCAGAACAACCGCCAACTCATTGGTGACTGAAAAACGGCCGCCCAAGTAATCATCTAAGGGCATAGCGTCGAATAGGCTACGCATCATCAACTGGTTTCGCCCTGGGTAAATAGGTAGTGTCCAACCCACCATTCCTGCCCTTGTCGGTAACCAAATAGTTCCGCGCAAGCCATAAAAAATAGGCGCCATCGCAGCCACCAAATACCCGCCTGATCGGCACCGTATACCTCCATCATCAGAGGCATTAAACGGTCTTTTTGGGTATCCATTTGAATTAACCAGGCGTTGCTGGTTTTTTGGTAGTGTCGTCCATCCCAAATCTGCCGATCGATCAGTTTGAGATGCTGCTGAAAATGCGCGGGTAGGTCGTCACTCGGCATCATGCCGCCGGTGAAAAAATATTCGCTCAGCCAATCGCTGGCATCTTCAACCACGAATTCGTAGGGCGTGTTGCGATGCGCAAAGATATGTTTAAAAAACAGACCGCCGGGTGCCAGCCAGCGATTAATCTTGCCATACAGATGTCCATAGTTGCGCATGTGCTCGAACATCTCTACCGATACGATACGATCAAACTGACCTAAAGCAGTATCAAAATCGTTCATATCGCAGGTGATAACTTCAACGTTGCCAAGACCGAGTGACTCCGCTTTGGCACGAATGTGCTGTGCCTGCGAGCGCGAATTGGACACCGCAGTAATCGTGCTGTGCGGGTACTGCTGTGCCATCCAAAGCGTCAGAGAACCCCACCCGCAACCTAATTCAAGAATTTTTTGACTATCTGCCAATTGGGCAAACCGGCAGGTATCCTCGAGGCCATGGCGCTCCGATTGCTCGAGCGTAGCATCAGTATCTCGCCAGAAGCCGCAGCTATACTTGAGGTGAGGGCCCAGAACCGCACTAAAGAATTTTGCGGGCAATTCGTAGTGCTGCTGGTTGGCTGCCTCGGTCTGAAGCGCGATCGGCGCCTCATTTTGGCGAGTGATAAAGGCTTGCTTGGCGTCACAAAAGGCCTCTGCGTTGTCACTGCCAATCGCCCGAAGTCGACGTTTAAGTAACGCACGGATGCCCAACCTAATCAGCCAGTCCGGCAACCAACCTCGTTCCGCCCATTGAATGGCCAAATGACCCACAGTAAAACCCCTTTTTATTAGCAGTAAATTACGCCGGCCGGCGCACTCCAGATCAATTCCTTTGGGTTGTTCAGGATTTCAAACGCTTGGCCTGATCAAGTTTATCACCGGTATTTCGCCGCGCCTCGAGGCCTTTTTTTACCAGCACATAAGTCGCACCGGAACCACCATGATGTTTTTGTGCACTGTAAAAAGCCAAGATTTGATCAAACTGACGCAACCAATGATTGACGCAACTCTTGAGTATCGCCGGTTGCTCGCGCCCCTCTCCCTTGCCATGGGTGACCAGCGCACAGCGCACACCGCGCTGCTGACAATCGCTGATAAAACGCCATAGCGCTCGACGCGCCTGTTCGACGCTGTGCCGGTGTAAATCCAAGCGCGACTGAATGTTATATTTACCCAGCCGCAGATTTTTGTAAACGCCGTGCTGTACTCCAGGGCGTTGAAAATTCAGTATTTCGAGTGGCTCGACCGACTCGACATAGCTGCCAGGATCGAGGAAATTGGGCTCCTCGCGCAACTGGCGAGCGGCCGCTTCACGCCGCGCCAACATCCCGGGCGTCTTTTCGATAGGCACACGGACGCGGCTTGCCCCCTTGGCGCCCAACGGCTCAACCGCTTCGCCAAAAAGGTCACCAAACTGATCATCTGACGCACCATCCGGTGGCCCGTTGGGGGGCTCTTGCCCATCGCTCGCTCGACCATTCATAACCCATCCTCCATATAGCACTTGCGGGTAATAGATCGCTATTGTAGAGCTAAACCCAGTTCAAAAAAAGCCGTTCACGGACTCGTTGCCAATTACCCAGTGAGGTATCATAGTGCTGGCACAGGGGAATCAGATGCAAATTAACCACAACCATTTTATCAGTCTTCACTACCGCTTAACTGACGATGCGGGCGACCTGATTGAGTCCACTTTCGACGCGGCCAAACCGATGCAGTACCTCCATGGTAGACAGCAGATGCCCCGTGGTTTCGAAGCTGCCGTAGAGCATTTAAAAACCGGTGAGAAACTGACATTTTCGCTTCGACCGACCGAGGCTTACGGTTTGCGCTCGGTAAATAAAAAACAACGCGTACCGGTCAAGTATCTAGGCCACGAGGGCAAATTAGCGGCCGGTAAGCAGGTGCACATCAACACCGAGAACGGCGTGGTACCCGGCACCGTCATCAAAGTCGGTAAATTCAGCGTAGATGTCGATATGAACCACCCCTTAGCCGGTAAAAATTTGCACTTCGACGTCGAGGTGCTAGCCGTGCGCAAAGCCAGCGATGAAGAAATAGCCCATGGCCATTCCCATGCCGAGGGTCACTGCGGCAATTGATGCCCGAGTTGTTGGTATACCAATATGTGTGGATTGCACTGATCTTTGGCTGGAGCGGTTTTGTTCGCTCTGGCATTGGCTTTGGCGGCACGCTGTTTGCCCTGCCATTTCTGCTGCTAATTCACGACCAACCATTGTTTTTTATGCCGATCATCGGCCTCCATGTGCTATTTTTCGCTGCTATCACGGTATTTCAGGCAGAACGTCTTACGTGGAGTGAAACACCCTGCGGAGCGATCGCACAGAGCACGATCAACTGGCGGTTTGTCGGATTTTCGCTGGCGATTATGGCGCTACCAAAGTTGGCCGGCGTGGTTGGTTTGCTTTTACTACCCAGCCATCAAACAGCTCTATTGATCTATCTGCTGGTGGCTCTGTATGCCATTAGTTATATCATCGACCGGCCACTGAAGAGCACCAGTAAGATCGCCGATGTGGTATTTCTAATGCTGGGCGCCTACGTCAGCGGCATCTCACTGATCGGCGCGCCACTAATTATTCCGGTAGCATTGCGACATGTCGCGATCAGTGAATTTCGCAACACGCTGTTTGTTGTCTGGTGGGTACTGGTAAGTATTAAGCTCGTTGCACTGGCGAGCGCAGGCATCGACTTGCAGATAACAGCCGCTCTTATGCTGCTGCCATTTGCAGGCGTCGGTCATGCCCTCGGCATACGCTTTCATCAACGGATGATGCAGCGCGACAGCGCACATTTTTTCCGCTTGATCGGCTGGGTACTTCTGGCGGCGAGTGCCGCCGGCCTGACGCAACTGCTATTCGAGCCATTACAGCGCTAAAAACCGCGCTGCAATACACCCGCACATCGACGGTTAGTGCGTTGCGCGATGGCCGTTGGCGAGAACCACTGGTGCGCTGTTAAAACGACGACTCCGGCATCGCCATCAACGACGTCACCGGCGCTAACAGCATATCGGCGTGGGCATCGGCCGCCGGTAGCATGCGAGTGAAAAAGAATTCGGCGGTGTGTAACTTTGCCTGCAAAAATTCTTTGTCACCTTCACCATCGAGCAGTTGCCGATGGGCAACCAAACTCATTTTGGCCCACATAAAAGCCATGTAGGCATAGCCCGAAAACATTAAAAAATCCACCGACGAGGCGCCAGCATTGTCTGGATTGCGCTTTGCCCGAAAACCGACACGCAGTCCCAAGTAGCGCCATTTAACCGCCAGTTTCGCGACCTGCCATCCCTGCCGCCACATTTTACGGGTCAACGGATGGCGTTTCCAAGGCAAAAATTGCGCACTAAAATTGAGCATTTCTCCGGCGAACAGTTTGAGTTGAAAAAACCGATCCATAAGAACTTTTCGGCCGATCAAATCCAACGCTTGAATACCCGTAGTCCCCTCGTAGAGGGTCGCTATGCGGCTATCGCGCAAAATTTGCTCCATGCCCCATTCTTTGATGTAACCATGCCCGCCAAGGACCTGCATGCCAAGACTCGCGCAGTCGCTGCCCAACTCGGTCAGAAAACCCTTGAGTATCGGCGTGCAAAACCCCAACCGTGCTTCTGCTTCGGCCCGCGCGCTGTCGGTCTTACCCGAGCGATATAGATCCGCAAAGCGACTGGCGTAGACAATCATTGCCCGACCACCCTCAGCGACCGCACGTTGAGTGAGTAGCATACGCCGTACATCGGGGTGAACAATGATTGGATCGGCGGGCCCTTGAGGATTTTTAATCCCCGATAATGAACGCATAGCAAGTCGATCTTTGGCGTAGGCAACCGCGCCTTGATAAGACAACTCTGCTGCGGCAACACCCTGAGCCGCGGTGCCGATGCGCGCCACGTTCATGTAAGTGAACATGGCGTTCATGCCATCGTGAGGCTTACCAATCAGATAACCGTGGGCGTCGTCAAAATTGAGTACGCAAGTGCCATTGCCATGAATGCCCATCTTGTCCTCGATCGAGCCACACCGAACACCGTTGCGCTCCCCCGCCGAGCCATCCTCTGCGGGTAGATACTTGGGGATGATAAACAGCGATATCCCCTTTGTTCCAGACGGCGCATCGGGTAATTTGGCCAGCACAATATGCACAATATTACTAGTCAAGTCGTGCTCGCCTGCAGAGATAAAAATCTTGGTGCCATTGATACGATAACTGCCATCATCGCTGGGTTCAGCGCGGGTTCGCATCTGGCCCAAATCGGTGCCGCAGTGAGATTCGGTCAAACACATGGTGCCACTCCACTCACCGCTTATGAGTTGACTTAAATATTGTTTTTTCTGCTGCTCGGTGCCATGCGCCTCAAGCGTCGCTATAGCGCCCTCGCTGAGCCCCGGATACATCGCCCAAGCCCAGTTGGCAGTCGCCAACATTTCGTTAACTGAAATCATCACTGAAGATGGTAAACCTTGGCCGCCATTGGCGGGATCACCGCTTAAACTCGTCCATCCCGCGTCGATGAACGCGCGATAGGCCTCTTTAAATCCTTCGGGTGTAGTGACCACGCCGTCATCCCAAACGCACCCTTGATCACCCTTCTGATACAGCGGCGCCAATTCATTCTCACAGAATTTCCCGGCTTCAGAGAAAATTGCCGAAAGGATATCTGACGTCGCCGCATCAGCCAACGCCAAACGCTGAAAATTTTCCTGCATATCCATCACGTCATCGAACAAGAACATCAGATCCTTGACCGGCGCAGCGTAGTTAATCGCCATCACAATACCCTCTAATTTGGCCCCGCAAGTGGGCGTGACCGGTTTGTTGATTAAAAACTGAAAAATGTCGTAAATCACTTTCCATATGCTGAAAAAACATCACCCCCGACGGCAAAAACAGCGGCCGTTGAAACTCCACATCAATACAATAGGGCGCGCTCGGTAAATTTTCACGAAGCGCGGCTACGCAGCGCGCTTTGGTCCACATTCCATGCGCAATAGCATGTTTAAACCCGAACATTTTTGCGGTGATGTCAGATAGATGAATAGGGTTATAATCGCCCGAAACGCGCGAATAACGGCGTCCAATATCTGCATTAACAGGCCAGTATTCTGGGGTGCCAGTGTGTTGCGTGGTTGATACGCGCTGCCGCGGCACATCGGTTTTATAACGGTGCAAAAAGACCGAGGTGCTGGACCAGATCAGTTCGCCATCAACGGTGACTTTGGTATCGATATCCCACTCCAGACCTGCCGACACCACGCGGCTATCACCGACACTGGCAAGCATCCGGAACTTTTGCGCCAGATCCATCGGTTTATGCACCGTAATTCGATTGCGCAGATGCACCAGCCCAATCACTTTCACTGGAAAATCGTCATGAACCATAAGCTTTAGAAGTAGCGGAAAAGCTAACATTTGCAGATAAGTTTCAGGGAGATACTGGCTCTGTAAAAAGCCGCAAACCTGACGGTAGTGCTGCACGTGGTCGGGGTCAATGACCACCGATAATACCTCACTGGTAAGCCCCGGCAACTTGTCGCCGGGCCTAAAGGATGCCGACTGAAAAGCCGCCATGGACAACAACACAGGCACGCTCGGCAGGTGTTCGAGAACCATATTTTGTGGGCTTTCCGGGGAACTTTTGTTGAATTTTGGCATCATCATGCGCGACATAGTGCTCTCCTTTGCTAACCGTGACATTGGCATCCGACAAAATAATTTTGTCATCTCGGCCAATGGTGTATGATAGCACGAACCGCGAATTGCTAAATGCATGCACAATCTCACCGACTCAGGGACCCTCGTCAGGCTGGCTTATCGAGGTTTGCTCAATTTAGGCGTCGACGCCGACGCGGTCTTGCGCCAATCTGGTCTCGACCCAGCAATGCTATACAACGCTAATTTACGCACTAAATTCTCGGCCCAACCTAGCTTCTGGGAAGCTGCTTTAGCACACTCTGGCGATCCCAGTATAGGCTTGCATCTGGGCGAAAAAATGCCAGTTTACAAAGGCCAAATCTTTGAGTATCTGCTGTTGAGCAGCCCTACATTTGGCGCGGGTCTAAGGCGCATGAGTAACTATCAGCGCCTGATTAGCGACGCCCTGCAAGGCCAGTTGAGCGAGAACCCTACGCCCTGTATTACGAGCCGTTTTAGCGCGCCAAAATATGCTACTTCACACTTAGCTGAGGCCATGGTTATCGGTTTGGTGAGGTTATTTCAAAGCGTTACCGACGGCACTTTTCAAGCCTCTAAGGTGACCTTTAGTCACGCCCCCAACGCCCCCATGTCAGAATATCAACGGATTTTTAACTGCCCTGTAGAGTTCAACGAACGGGCGTTTAAATTGTATTTTGACAAGTCGCTGCTGTCCTACCGATCGATGCATGCTCAACCCGAGTTGTTTAACTTGCAAATTATCGCCGCCGACCAACACTTAGCTAAACTTCAACAGCTCGATCTCGTTAAGACGCTTCGCGAGGCACTCGCCAGCGCGCTAGAAGCACGCGAATGCTCCCTCGATAAAATCGCCTCGCAACTGGGTATGGCACCGCGTCAATTGCGGTATGAGTTGCAATCGGCTGGCACCAGTTTTCAAAACGAAATCAACAATTATCGTCGTGCGCTAGCCAAGCGCCTTCTCGCCAACAGCGAGACCAGCATCTCGGAAGTTGTCTATCTGACTGGTTTTTCGGAACCTAGCACGTTTTATCGCGCCTTTAAACGTTGGGAAGGACTCACGCCAATTGAGTACCGGTTGCAGCAGTCAACCAAAAAGTAACTCGACACCGGGACGCTTTACCACCAAAATTGCCGCATCAAAGGCGATAATCCGTAGCCCAATAGTCAGGGTAGTTGTGGGTAATGAGTTGGCGTAGAATACCCTCCAGTTGTAGGCCTAGACCGGCGTTTTCTGAGTATGACACTGCCACCGAGTAATCCACCTCGCGAAAGCCTAGTGACCACGCAATCACATGGAATATCCACACAATTAGAGGAGTACACACCGACCATGCCGCATGCCGCACACCCCGCATTTGAACTCGTGCGAGTTCAAGACATCGACTCGCTGAATTTGAGCTTTGCAGAATATCGACACCTCGAGACCGGCGCTCAACACATCCACCTGCAGGCCGACAACAAGGAAAACGTCTTTATGGTGGCGTTGCGCACCGTGCCTATGGACTCCACGGGAGTCGCGCATATTCTCGAACACACAGCACTCTGCGGTAGTGAAAAGTACCCGGTTCGCGATCCGTTTTTTATGATGATTCGTCGCTCGCTAAACACCTTCATGAACGCCTTCACCAGTTCAGACTGGACGGCCTACCCATTTGCTAGCCAAAACGTAAAAGACTTTAATAACTTACTCGAAGTTTATCTAGATTCAGTTTTTTTCGCGCGTCTCGACCCGTTGGATTTTGCTCAGGAGGGACATCGCCTTGAATTCGCCGATGCCGACGACAGTTCCTCACCATTAACCTTTAAAGGCATAGTGTTTAATGAAATGAAGGGCGCTATGAGCTCGATTAACTCGACCCTCTGGCAGACGCTGAGTAAATACCTATACCCAACTAACACCTATCACTTCAACAGCGGCGGCGATCCAGCACACATCCCCGACCTTAGCTATGAGCAGTTTTTGGATTTTTACCGGGTGCACTACCACCCGAGCAATGCGATCTTTTTGACCTTTGGCGACATTCCCGCGGCCGATCATCAGGCCAGGTTTCAAGACCTCGCATTGCAGCGGTTTCAGCGCCTAGACTGCCACATTGCGGTAGCTGACGAACAACGCTACAGCGAGCCACAATATTTTGCCGAGCCCTACGCCAGCGACGAGACCGAATCCGACGATCAAAAAACCCATATCGTCATGGCCTGGCTACTCGGTGACTCAACCGACTTAGAAGCCACCATGGAGGCGCGCCTATTGGCCAGCGTTCTCCTCGACAATAGCGGTTCGCCGTTGATGCAGGCCCTGGAGAGTACCGATTTAGCAACGTCGCCCTCGCCGATGTGTGGCCTCGAAGATTCTCAGAAGCAACTGTGCTTTGCCTGCGGCGTTGAGGGATCGGAGACAGTCCACGCCGATATGATTGAAAACATGGTGCTCGCAGTGGTGCAAACGGTCGCCGATAAGGGTCTACCCCTCGAGCAGGTGGCGGCAAGCCTTCATCAGTTGGAACTGCAACAGCGTGAGATCTCCGGGGGCGGCTACCCCTATGGCCTCAGTTTGACTCTGACCGCTCTAACCAGCGCCACTCATCGCGGCGATCCAATGGGATTACTCGATCTGGACCCGGTATTAGAAAAATTGCATCGCCAAATACAGGACCCAAATTTCATCAAATCATTGGCCCGCCGCCTACTCCTCGACAACCCACATCGCGTACGTTTGGTGATGGCACCCGATAGCGAACTCGGCAAGCGCCGCGAAAAGGTCGAAAAAGACCGCCTTATTAACCTTCAAGAAACCCTCGATGATTCGGAAAAACTTGCCATCGTAGAGCGTGCTCAGGCGCTTAAACAGCGTCAGGAGGCCGACGAGAACATGGACATGTTACCCCGAGTGGGTATTGCCGATGTGCCCGAACATATCGCCTACGCCGAAAAGCATCCCATCTCGTCCACGCGTATTCCTCTCACCGCCTACGCTGCCGGAACCAACGGTCTGGTGTACCAGCAAGTTATCATTCCCTTTCCTGCGTTCGACGATGCCCAACTCGACTTGCTGCCCCTGTACACCGCCTGCGCGACCCAACTCGGGGTCGGCGAGCGCGATTATCAACAGACCCAACTTTGGCAGGCGGGCATTGTTGGTAACTACTCAGCCTCTGCATCGGTGCGCTCCGATAAGGCGGACCTCGAACTCCTGCGCGGCAACCTGTGTTTTTCTGTCAAGGGCTTGGCCCGTAATCAACTGGCAATGAGCGAATTACTTCAGCAATCACTCGAGCATGTGCGTTTTGACGAACTACCCCGCCTGCGGGAACTGGTCGCTCAAATCCGCAATCACAAAGAAGCCTCGATCGTTGGCAACGGCCATGTCCTGGCCATGACCGCCGCTGCTAGTGGACTGTCTCCAAGCGCTCACTTGAATCAACGATGGAGCGGCTTGAGCGCGCTGACATGGATCAAAACGCTGGACCAAAGTATTGACGATAGCCAGCAATTGACCGCTCTGGGAGCTCAGTTACAAGCGATTCATCAACTGGTACTGCAGCAACCTCGCCAATTCGTGTTGGTGGCCGAAGAGCATAGGATCGACAGCTTTAGCGAGCAGATGGAAGGTGTGTTTGCCGATCGCCACAATCCAGTGCGAACTACCATGGCCGACAGTCAAATCGACTATCGCCCCGCCCTCGACGCCAAAAGCCAGTGTTGGGCCACCAATACTCAGGTAAGCTTTTGTGCCAAAGCCTACCCTACCGTTGCCTCGACCCACCCAGATGCGGCGGCGCTCACCGTGCTCGGTGGCGTGTTGCGCAATGGCTTTTTGCATCGCAAGATCAGGGAGCAAGGCGGTGCCTATGGTGGTGGTGCATCGCAGGACAATCAGAGCGGCGCATTTCGATTTTTTTCTTATCGCGACCCACGCATTGAAGGCACTTTGCAGGACTTCGATGCCTCGATCCAATGGCTGCTCGAAGACCCACTGGAAGACGACAAAATCGAGGAAGCGGTTCTCGGCGTCATCGGTAATCTAGATAAACCAGCCTCGCCGGCCGGCGAGGCTATATCGGCGTTTCACGGCGAACTCAATGGTCGCGACAAGATCTCTCTAACGGACTTTCGCCGGCGCATTCTAGGCGTATCGAGAGAGGATTTGAAACGCGTAGCAGCGACCTATCTACGACCCGAAAAAGCCTTTGGGGCGGTCATCACTAATTCTGATCTGGGTGCTCAGACCGGCATGGAAATGCGCGATGTCTAGCACCCGAATGGATAGCGCTCGCCAACCCGGCGCCCTCCATGCCGAGTAAAAGGCGCGATCAGCTGTTCGCCGAATCACTGGGCGCGGTCGAAAAATTTATCTTCGACGATCGCGTCGCCGAGGTCTTTCCAGATATGATTAGCCGATCGGTGCCCGGCTATCAGAGCATTGTTCAGCACTGCGGCGACTTGGCTGAGCGTTTTGTGTGCGCCGATTCTAACTGTTACGACCTCGGCTGTTCGCTCGGCGCGACCAGTTTGGCGATTGCCAAGACCGTGACCGCAAGCAACACCCGGATCATTGCAATCGACAACGCGCCAGCGATGCTCAGCCGCTGTCGCGCGGCGATCGAGCACTTTAAGCCTGCGGTGCCGATCACTCTGATCGAGGGCGACATCTGTGACGCTGCGATCGAAAATGCCTCGATGGTGGTGCTGAACTTTACCCTGCAGTTTGTAGACCCGAACAAACGCTCGGCGCTCCTCGCCAATATTTATCGTGGGCTCAACCCTGGTGGCTGCTTGGTAATTTCGGAAAAGATACGCATACAACCCGCACCGCTCGATGCATTGATGGTTGATCTGCACCATCAATTCAAACGCGCCCAAGGCTATAGCGACCTAGAAATCAGCCAAAAGCGCGAAGCGATCGAAGATGTTTTGATTCCAGAAACCCGTGAGCAGCATATTGACAGGCTGCAGAGCGTTGGCTTTGAGTCCGCCACCATTTGGTTCCAGTGTTATAACTTCTGCTCGCTAGTGGCGATCAAAGGCTAGCCATTTGTTACCGCAAGGTCTGCTCTAGGCCTTGCGATCGCCAGCATCGCAACCAAATACACACCGGATGGCCACTCACCCGCGTGCGCGAGCCAAAATGCCTAGGAAAAAAACTTCACAGCAGTCTTGATCATCCCGCGAACGCGCGAGGTATAGGGCGGCTGAATCATCGCCGTGGAACTGAATTTGTCGTTCAACACGCTGCGCTGATGAGAAAACGCGTCAAAACCCCATTGGCCGCCGGTTTTTCCCAAACCGCTGTTGTTGACTCCACCAAATGGTAAATTCGGATGCATAAAATGCAGAGCGATCTGATTGATGCAAGTATCGCCGGCGCTAGTTTGCTGGATTACTTTGTCTTGCATCGCGCGGTCGCGACTGAAGATATACAGCGCCAATGGTTTGGGTCGGCGGTTAATCTCAGCAATCACTTCATCGAGATCACTGTATTCGATAATTGGTAGCAGCGGGCCGAAAATCTCTTCCTGCATAATCGCCGCCGAATCGTCCATGCCCTCCAGGAGCGTCGGTTCGATTAAGCGCCCTTCGCGAACTCGGGTGCCGCCTGCTAATATTTCCGCACCCTGCTCAAGCGCGTCGTCAAGCAGGCCCTCCAACCGCGTGAAGTGCGCATCATTAACGATGCGACAATAGTCGGTGTTCGATGCCAAGTCGTCGATACTGCCGTACTGCTTGGCGATACTCACTTTCAATTCTGCAATAAATGCCTGCTTCACCGACGCTTCGACGTACAGGTAATCCGGCGCTATGCAGGTCTGGCCGTTATTGCAAAACTTACCGAATACAATCGCGTCGGCGGCCCTTTTTAACGGTGCCTTAGCGTCGACGATGACCGGGCTTTTACCGCCCAATTCGAGGGTTACCGAGGTTAAATTCTGCGCTGCAGCCGCCATAACATGACGCCCAACACGAGGACTGCCAGTAAAGAAAATGTGATCAAACGGCAGACTGGTCAGATGACTAGACGTATCTGGCGGCCCCTGAAACACTGCCACTTCCTCAGATCTAAAAGTCTGCTCGACGATATCGGCGATAACCGCCGACATATAGGGCGTCATTTCAGAGGGTTTAATAATCACCGTATTACCCGCAGCAATCGCCAGTATCATCGGACCAAAGGTCAGATTAAACGGGTAGTTCCACGGTGACACGATCAAGCACACGCCGCGCGGTTCGCTCACTATTTTTGACGAAGTGCCCAAGACCATCATCGTCGGTAAGACTTTTTTCGGCTTCATCCAGCGCCGCAATTGCCGGCGGACCTGTTTTAGCTCCACCACCACCGGCAGAATCTCGGTGGCGTCGACCTCGGCTTCCGGTTTTGAAAAATCGGCTGCAGCAGCGCTATACATTTTGGCGTAAGAGGCCTTGAAAACCTTTTCAAATCGCGCGAGCACCTCCAGCCGCTGCCGGTAGTCGGTGCTGCGTAGCTTTAACGCGTAACTGCGTTGGCTATGAAATGTTTGGTCAATGTCTGCCCGTTGCTGCTCGCCGTACTCGTCCATGTTTTATTCTCCAAAGAAGTCTTTCAAACGACCCCATTTTGAGCCGCCCTGCTGTTAAACGCTCTGATGTAAGGACCCTAATTTGAGGGCCTATCAGGCGCTTACTCTAGTGTCGCAGCACAGGGATAGATGCGATGGGTGCATCTTTCGCGCGATCTATTGCCGTTCTCACCCGCGGTGTTAGTGCTCTTAAATAGGTGATCATCGATCACCTCTCGCTGTGCCGTCTAGTAATGAGGCGGCCGCTCGAGCACACCGTCAGCATTGCTATCATCCGCGTCCTGCATCCGTTCCAACCGCTCTAGTAGACCACGATGTCCCCTGGTCAGAGTCTCAATCTCGCGTTGCTGACGAAACACTTCGTCTTCAAGCTGAGCGTTTGCCATCTCTAAATGGGCAAGTTTTTCCTCGATATGCTGTAATTTTGAGTCGCTCATAGCCGCGTGCCAGCTTCTTTAATGGGGCGTAATGGTACCCTAAATGTTTTATACTTGCAGCCCATCGCCTGGCGTTTAAAACGAGCCTACCATGCCCAATTACCAAGCACTTTTCGACTGGCTACCTGACTCGCCGATCGCCCCTGTGGGCGCTACCCTACCGGCTTTGATCCGCGAGCAGTTTGATGCCACTCGCTGGGGAGAACTACCGCTTTGGCTGGACTGCCTCGAGCGCCTACCGAAAATTACCGCCGATCGGGTTGAGTTGCAAACAGCGGTCAGCATCGGCAGTCGCGAGCAACTGACGATCCCCGCCGAGCAATTTCGCCAAACGCTCATGGCTCTGCACCCATGGCGCAAGGGACCGTTCGAGCTATTTGGCGCCCAAATCGACACCGAATGGCGCTCGGACATGAAATGGAACCGGCTATTGCCGCACATCCAGCCACTGCACAATCGTCTGATACTGGACGTTGGCTGTGGTAATGGATACCACTGCTGGAGAATGCTCGGTGCCGGCGCGCAGCGTGTTATAGGTATCGACCCGTCGGTCAAGTTTGTCTGCCAATTTGAGGCCGTTAAACGCTTCGTTGGCGATGCGCTGCCAATCGATGTCCTGCCGCTCGGCATTCAGCAAATGCCCGCCAAATTGCATGCTTTCGACAGTGTATTTTCCATGGGCGTGCTCTACCATCGCAAGTCACCCATGGATCACCTGCAAGAATTACGCGACCTTTTGCGACCCGGAGGCCAGCTTATTTTAGAAACGCTAATAGTCGATGGCCCAAAAGGCATGGTACTCGTCCCCGAGGGCCGCTATGCAAAAATGCGTAACGTCTGGTTTTTACCCAGCCCAGAAACGCTCATCAGTTGGCTGGCTAAAATCGGCTTCGAAAACCCGCGCCTAGTCGACAGCAACGTAACCTCGCCCACCGAACAGCGCTCCACCGATTGGATGACCTACCATTCGTTAAACGATTTTTTGCATCCCGACGGCAGCGGCAACACCGCCGAAGGACACCTGCCTCCCACCCGCGGTATCTTTATTGCCGAAATACCATTTTGAGCCAGTGTAACGATCACAGCTTAAGTACTGCGCAA
>CESJ01028891.1_pt1 | contig 35560 bp, 34 predicted proteins | sample 356311 | NCBI WGS metagenome assembly CESJ01 (sample SAMEA2621487, study PRJEB7988) | marine metagenome | biome: marine biome (ENVO:00000447); feature: surface water layer (ENVO:00002042); material: "saline water (ENVO:00002010), including plankton (ENVO:xxxxxxxx)" | depth 5 m
CTCAACTCCAAATAGTGATGTTAAGCCTCATGCTCCAAAAATGGTTACTAGTAGAATTCCTAATGAATTTATTGGACCATTCATAGGTCCTGGGGGTAAAGTAATCCAAGAATTACAAAAAACTACTGGATGTACTATTGTTATAAATGAAGATCCTGAAACTGAAGAAGGAATTGTAGAAATTCTTGGAACAGACCAAGAAGGAATTGATTCGGTTTTATCTAAGATAGAGTCACTTTTATTTAAACCAGAAAAAGGAAACAACTACAAAGTTAAAGTAATAAAAATATTAGATTTTGGAGCAGTAGTTGAATATCTTGAAGCTCCAGGAAATGAAGTTTTATTACATGTAAGTGAAATTGCTTGGGAAAGAACAGATAATGTTAGTGATGTTCTTAAACTTGGAGATGAGTTAGAAGTTAAATACTTTGGAACAGATCCAAGAACTAGAAAAGAAAAAGTTTCTAGAAAAGCCTTGTTAGATAAGCCTGAGGGATATGTTGAAAGACCACCTAGAGCTCCTAGATCGGATAATAGAGGAAGAGATAATAGAAGATAATAGTCAATTTTAATAATTATTGTAACCTTTTTACACATTTTAACGTATAATAACTTTAATACACAAGAATGAGACAATTAAAAATCACAAAACAGGTAACAAATAGAGAGACTGCTTCTCTAGATAAATACTTACAGGAAATAGGAAAAGTTGATTTAATTACTGCTGAAGAAGAGGTTGAATTAGCTCAAAAAATTCGAGCTGGAGATGCAAATGCATTAGATAAACTTACAAAAGCAAACTTAAGATTTGTTGTATCAGTAGCAAAGCAATATCAAAATCAAGGATTAACATTACCTGATTTAATAAATGAAGGTAATTTAGGTTTAATAAAAGCTGCAAAAAGATTTGACGAAACTAGAGGATTTAAATTTATTTCATATGCAGTTTGGTGGATTCGACAATCAATACTGCAAGCTTTAGCAGAACAATCAAGAATAGTTAGACTTCCTTTAAATAAAATTGGTTCTATTAATAAAATTAATAAAATGTATGCTTTTTTGGAGCAAGCTAACGAACGAGTTCCATCTGCAGAGGAAATTGCTAAAGAACTAGATATGACAGTTTCTGATGTAAAAGAATCAATGAAAAATTCTGGAAGACATGTGTCAATGGATGCTCCTTTAGTTGAGGGAGAAGATTCAAATCTATATGACGTTCTTAGAAGTGGTGAATCACCAAATCCTGACAGAAATTTATTACATGAATCTTTAAGGACTGAAATTGAAAGAGCTCTAGAAACCTTAACCCCAAGAGAAGCTGATGTTGTTAGATTATACTTTGGATTAGGTGAAAAACATGCTATGACACTTGAAGAAATTGGGGAAACATTTGACCTTACTAGAGAAAGAGTAAGACAGATCAAAGAAAAAGCTATTAGAAGACTTAAACATACTTCTAGAAGCAGAATATTAAAAACTTATTTAGGTTAATAATGAATATCATTGCTCCATCAATGCTTGCTTGTGATTTTGGAAATCTCTATAATGAGATTGATATGGTAAATAAAAGTGAAGCAGATTGGTTTCATATTGATGTCATGGATGGAGTTTTTGTTCCCAACATTTCTTTTGGAACTCCAATAATGAAAGTTTTAAAAGAAAATGCTAAAAAGACTTTAGATGTGCATTTAATGATTGTCAATCCTGATGATTATTTAGAAAAATTTTCTGAACTTGGTGCCGATATCCTTACTGTTCATTACGAAGCTTGTACCCATCTACACAGAACTATTCAAAGGATAAAAGATTTAAAAATGAAGGCTGGTGTAGCAATTAACCCTCACACAACGGTATCCTCTTTAAAATCTATTATCAATGATCTTGATTTAGTATGCGTAATGAGTGTAAACCCTGGATTTGGTGGTCAATCATTTATTGAAAATACTTATGATAAAGTAAAAGAGCTTAGATCATTGATTAAAGAACAAAATTCTAAAGCTATAATTGAAATTGACGGAGGTGTTAATTCAAAAAATGCTAAGAAATTGACGGAATGTGGTGCAAGTGCTTTAGTTGCAGGAAGTTTTGTGTTTAAATCAGAAAATCCTACTAAAACTATTTCGGAATTATCTTCAATAATTAATTAAATTAATTTCTAAAAAAATTTTAATTAATTTAATACATATTTAATATGTATTCAAAATTCATCAATGTTATTGGAATTATGAGCGGAACATCTCTAGATGGACTTGACATGTGTTTAGTTTCATTTGATAATAGTGATTATTCAAATTTCAAGATAATAGATAGTAAAACATATAATTACTCATCATATTGGACCGATAGGCTTTCAAATGCAATTAATCTAAAGGAAAAAGAACTTAATACACTTGATAATGAATTCGGAAAACTGATAAGCGATTATATTAATAAATTTATTGTAGAAATTGGAAATCCAAAAGTAGATTTAGTTTCTTCCCATGGTCATACGGTTTTTCATAATCCAAAAGAAAGTGTTACCAAACAAATTGGTAATGGAGAAATAATTTTTAAAAATATAAATACTCATTTAATATGCGATTTCAGAACTCAAGACGTGGAACTTGGAGGGCAAGGTGCTCCGCTTGTTCCTATCGGAGATTTAGAATTATTTAAAGAATTTAAGTATTGTTTAAATCTTGGAGGTTTTGGTAATATTTCAATCAAATATGATAATATTATAAAGGCCTTTGATATATGTCCGGTCAATACAGTTCTAAATTATTTTTCTAAAAAATTGGGTTACTCATATGATGAAAACGGAAAGCTTTCCGAAAAAGGAATTATAAATAAATCTTTATTAAAAAAATTGAATTCATTGGAGTACTATCAGTTTGATGGGCCTAAATCATTGGGAATAGAATATGTAAATGAAAAGATATTACCATTAATTAATTCATTTTCAATTAACAATCATGATATATTAAAAACATTTGTTGAACACATAACTCTACAAATTAAAGGTTCAATAATCAACAATAAAGAAAATGAAAAAATATTAATAACTGGTGGTGGAACTTATAATAAAACAATCATAAATAATTTAAAAAACAAGCTAAAATGTGATGTTATAATTCCCGAAAAAAAAATTATTGATAATAAAGAAGCTCTAATTTTTGCTTATATGGGACTTCTAAGATTTAATGATCAAACAAATTGCTTAAAAAGCGTTACTGGTGCATCAAAGGATCACTCTTCAGGGAAATTATATCAAAAATTATAGTTTTTGAAGTTTTATGTTTTTCCACTTAACTTTAATACCCCCACCGTCATGAATTTGCAAAGCTATTCTTCCATTTGCTTGTCCAATTTTTTTGTCAGTATAAGAAATCATTTTAGTTCCGTTTAGCCAGGTAGTTACAGTTTCATCCTCTACTTTAACAGTTAGCTTGTTCCAGTCTCCCATAATAAGAGAAGAATCTTTTCCTAAACTAGGTTTAATTAACCACCCTCTTCCATTTGACTCATAAATTCCTCCAGTAAATAATCCTGGGGGAGCAACTTCTACCTGCCATCCACTGATATTTGTTCCATCAACCGTAGATCTAAAGAAAACACCACTATTTCCGTTTGCCTCTTGCATGAATTCTAAATTCAAAACAAAATTTTTATAATAATCATCTGTACCTAAATATCCATATTGTGCATTTGGTCCACTCTCACAAATTAAAACACCTTCTTCTACATACCATTTTTCTGTACCATAAATAATCCATCCACTAAGATCTGTTCCGTTAAACAAATTTATAGTATTTGCTTTATTTACAATAGGCTCATTCTTATTTGAATTGTCGTTACTATTTGTGTAATGATTGTGAGTATCCGGAGAAAACAAAGATAAAGATGCACAAGAATTAAAAATAAGTAAAAAAGCTATTAAACAATGTGATTTAATGTGTTTCATAATATGTGTAATTAAATTGTAAATTTATACATAAAGATAATAAATCAACTAAATAAATTCTTTATTATGAAAAAAAAACTATTAATAATATCTCTGTTATTATTATTCCTTAATGTAGATGCACAAAAAAGAAAAGAGTTCTTTAAAAGTCCTGATGGAGTATTTTTAATTTCTTCAGATCTTCATATTCACACAGTATTTTCTGATGGTGAAGTTTGGCCAAGTATAAGAGTTAAAGAAGCTAGAAGAGATGGGCTTGACTTAATCTCGATGACAGAACATTTAGAATATTTATCTTATAAAAATGATATAGACATAAAAGACAGAAACAGATCATTTCAAATTTCGAATGCAATGTTATCTAAAAATGAACCATTAATGATAATAAACGGCACTGAAATAACTAAACCAATGCCACCTGGACACTTTAATGCAGTTTTCGTAAGAGATTCTAACAAATTGATTAATCCTGACGGAGAACAAGCAATTATTGAAGCAAATAAACAAGGAGCCTTTGTTTTTTGGAATCACCCAAATTGGGTAGAAAATAGAGACGATGGAATTGCTCGTTTTGATGAAATTCATGAAAGATTATTAAAAAAGAAATTATTTCATGGAATTGAAGTTGTAAATGAACATACTTATTCAGAAGAAGCATTGGCTTTAGCTCTTGAAAATAATTTAACCATTATGGGAACAAGTGATATACACGGTTTAATAGATTGGACTTTTGATAAAAAGAAGAAACATCACAGACCTATAACATTTATTATTGCAGAAAATACTACAAAAAAACATATTAGGGATGCTCTCTTTTCACAAAAAACTTTTGTTTGGCATCGAGATATGTTAATTGGAAAAAAAGAAAATCTTTTACCTATAATTCACAAAAACTTAAGTATTTCATCAAATGGATATTATAAAAAAATAGTGACTATAAAAATTAAAAATCACAGTGTAGTTCCTTTTAAGTTAAAATATTTAGGCGAATATACTTTTCATAGCTATGGTTCAGTTATAGAAATTCCCGCAAACGGAGAACTAAGTGTAACTGTAAAAACAAAGAAAGTATTAGACAAAATTGAAATGCCATTTGAAATTTTAAATATCATCACAGCACCAAAACAAAATTTAAAAATTAATAAAATAGTCAGGCTTTAATTATTGTAACTCAATATTCAAGGTAGAATCTTTAAAAAATTTAAAAGATCCTTCATCATAATCTGGTTTTCTAAACCTGATTTTTTTTTTTGTAGAAAAACCATATTGTTCTTTAGGAATCCCAATAAAATTTTTATCCATCTTGTTATTAAAATTTTCATCCAATAAAATTGATATAAAATAATTGTCTTTTAGTAATTTAATTACAGTTGAAAATTTTCCTTTTTTAACTTTTTCTTTAAAACTATATTTAAAACCAACTAATTGTCCTAAACTATTCTTTGTATTATTATTCCAAGAGTTTGAGTCAGACCAAACAGCGATCATTAAATTACCCTCGGATTGAATATTAGAAATATTTAATTTTAACTCAAATAAATCAGAATTATTTTGTGAAAACAATAAAGTATTCAACATTAGAATCAACAATGTATAAATTTTAGTCATAAATCATTTTTGTAGTGACCCAGGGAGGATTCGAACCTCCAACCGTCAGAGCCGAAATCTGATATTCTATCCAGTTGAACTACTGGGCCCCATTTGTTAAATAAGTTTTGAGCGGACTATATTAGATATAGTTTTTCCATCAGCTTTTCCCGAAAGTTTACTAGATGCTATTCCCATTACTTTTCCCATGTCTTTCATACCCTGAGCTCCAGTCTGATTAATAATTTCAATAATTAATTTTTCTAAGTCATCTGAACTAATTTGAACGGGTAAAAATCTTTCTATTATCTTGGACTGATTAATTTCAATGTCTGCAAGTTCTAATCTATTCTGTTTTTTATATATCTCTGCGCTCTCTTTTCTTTGTTTAACCAGTTTTTGAAGAATTTTAATCTCCTCTGATTCTTGAATGTTTCCATCTGAACCCTTCTGGGTTTGAACTAATAAAAGCGCTGACTTAATTGCTCTTAAAGATTCTAATTCTTCAGCATTCTTTTCTTTCATTGCTGAAATAATTGAACTAGATATTTTATCTATCAATTTCATATTTTATTTTTTAATCAACATTATCATGTAAAAACGAATTGTTGGTTCGTAAATTAATCTCTCCATTAGAATCTTCGCTAATAACTGATCGAGAAGGTTTAAATTGATCTATATCATCTAAACTAACACCTGCTCTTTTAAAAGCAGGTTCATTTTCCATAGATTTAATATTATTAGCTTTAGTAAAATTATAATTATATTCTTTCAATTTTATTTTTCTTTCTTCTGTTCTTTTAGACAACCCATCTGCTATTGAACTGTTTAGAGGGTTTAAAACGATTTCCTTATTATCAATATTTGAATTTAATGATGAGGGATCAACAGATTTAATATCAATCTCATAATCATCAATGCCTGATTTATTAGCATTTATGCCATTAAATTCAGTTACAGGGATAATATGAACTGGATTATTAACTTCTATTTCATTTACATCCTCAATTAATTCATGAATAATCTTATCTGAATCAATAATATGTTTTTTTAATGGCATATCAAAGTCAAATGAAACTTGATCTACAGGTTTAAGCTCGTCAGGTGAAGCAACTTCAATTTTATTTATATTAACCTGAACATCACTAATTTCAATTTCATCCTCACTTATTTTTAAATTTACCTGTTCACAATCTACATCGATATCATTTAAAAGTTCACCGTTTACTAAATTTTCAATTTCGGAATTAGTATTTTTAAAATCAATTGAATCAGAAGCAAAATCAAATTGTAAGGAATCTTTTTTATCTAAATTAATATTAGAGCTTAGATTATGGACATATTCGCTGTTATCGTCAAGATTATGAATTATTTTTTTGGGATCTGAATGTATAATCTCATCTTGTTGATTGGGATCAAAACCTGTAGCAATTACAGTTACAGAAATTGAATTTTCTAAATTCAAATCTTCACCAACACCCATTATAATATTTGCTCCATGACCTGCTTTTTCTTGAATATAATCGTTTATAAGACCAATTTCATCAATAGTTATTTCCTCTTTCCCGGAAACAATTAGTAACAATACATTTTTAGCTCCATTAATTCTATTATCATTTAACAAAGGAGAATCTAAAGCAGACGAAATAGCCTCGATGGATCTTTTACTACCTGAAGCAGTAGAAGAGCCCATAATTGCATTTCCACTATTAGACAATACAGTTTTAGCATCCTTTAAATCAATATTTTGGGTATAATGATGTGTAATAACTTCAGCAATTCCCCTGGAAGCAGTAGCTAATACTTCATCTGCTTTCGCAAACCCTTCTTTAAACCCTAAATTTCCATAAATATCTCTTAAATTATTATTATTAATTACAATTAATGCATCAACTTCTTTTCTTAGTTTTTCTATTCCATTTTTTGCCTGTTGCTCTCTAATTTTACCTTCAAATTGGAATGGCATAGTGACTATTCCTACAGTTAAAATATCCATTTCTTTAGCCAATTTAGAGATAACAGGTGCAGCTCCAGTACCTGTTCCACCGCCCATTCCTGCTGTAATAAAAACCATTTTAGTGTTAGTTTCAAGCATTTTCTTTAAATCATCAAAGCTTTCAACTGCTGCTTTTTCACCTATTTCAGGATTTGCTCCGGCACCTAAACCCTCTGTTAAAGAAATACCAAGCTGAATTTTATTTTCAACCCTACTATTTTCTAAAGCTTGTGAGTCTGTATTACAAACAACAAAATCAACTCCTTTAATGCCTTTAGAATGCATGTAATTTATTGCATTACTTCCGCCACCACCAACTCCGATAACTTTTATTACGTTACTTTGATTTTTAGGTAAATCAAATGGTAAATTATTTATTCCTGGGTTTAATTGCATAATCTTTAATTTATTCAGCGTTATCTAAAAACGTTTTTATTTTTTCAGTAAATTTTTCAAAAATTGTTAAACGTTCCTCTTGAGTTGTATTATCAATTTCTTCGAGTTCATCATTTACTATATTTTCTTCTTTTATATTATTTTTTTTACTGATTTTTGTTGAATTCATAACTAGTCCAACTGCAGTTGCGTACATAGGACTTGATATATCTACTGAACTATTACCTGCTAAATGTTCACTAGGATGACCTAATCTCGTATCCATTCCAGTTATGTATTCTACTAATTGTTTTAAATGTTTTAGTTGACTACCTCCACCAGTTAAAACAATCCCAGCAATCAATTTCTTTTTTTGATCCTCGTGTCCATAATTCTTAATTTCTATATAAACCTGTTCAATTATTTCAACAACTCTAGCATGAATAATTTTTGATAAGTTTTTAAGGGTGATTTCTTTTGGATCTCTTCCTCGAAGACCTGGGATTGAAACAATTTCATTTTCTTTATTTTCTCCAGGCCAAGCAGAACCAAATTTAATTTTTAATAGTTCAGCCTGTTTTTCTATTATGGAACAACCTTCTTTTATGTCCTCAGTTATAATATTTCCTCCAAAAGGAATTACTGATGTGTGACGAATAATTCCATCTTTAAAAATAGCTAAATCAGTTGTACCTCCTCCAATATCAATTAAAGCAACACCTGCTTCTTTTTCTTCTTGACTTAACACAGCATCTGAAGATGCTATTGGCTCTAAAGTAATTCCTTCAAAATCAATTCCTGCACTCTTAATACATCTTGCTATATTTTTAATTGAAGATACTTGGCCAACGACTACATGAAAATTTGCCTCTAACCTACCTCCAAACATCCCAATAGGTTCTTTAATTTCAGCCTGACCATCAACCTTATAATCTTGAGGTAACACATGTATTATTTCTTCTCCCGGAAGCATCACTAATTTATGAACTTGATTTATTAATTTCTCTAGGTCATCAGTATTAATAACCGTGTCAGAGTTAACTCTAGTTATATAATCACTATGCTGTAGGCTTCTAATGTGTTGACCTGCTATACCAACAATAACTTTATCAATTTTCTCAGAAGAATTTAATTCTGCTTCGCTAACAGCTGATTGAATAGACTGAATAGTTTGAGTAATATTATTTACTACTCCACGATGAACTCCTAAACTTTTAGACTTACCAATTCCAATAATTTTTAATTTATTATACTCATTTAAAGATCCTATTAAAGCAACAATTTTAGTTGTTCCAATGTCTAATCCGACAAATAAATTTTTTTTATCCATAATTATTTTCTTTGTATTATGACTTGATTTTTAAAATCAAGATTAATCGATGTCAAACTATCTAATAAACCTGAAGAATAAACAGTATTAAAAAATGCTTCATAATTTTTAAATTTTGAAACGTAATTTTCATAACTATTTAAATTCAAATTATATTGAAAACTATCAACATTAAATATTAATTTGTTATTTGATTTAGTTAGTCCGGCAATATGCTTTGATAAAAATTCATCATTTTTTATGTAATTACCTAAATCTCCTAACATTTTTAAATCCATTGAATCTACATTACCTAAGACAATTGGAGTAACCTCAGAGAAATTTTTAGATAATGGCATTTTTTTTCCATTAGTATCTATATAATACTTTTCTCTTAACACTCTAAACACTGGATTTTTTTCTTTAATACTTATTTCTAATTTCCCTCCTACACTAATTGACACTTCAACTGAACTTACATAATCATTTAATAAAATTATGTGTTCAATATTTTTCAAATTTAAAGTACTTTTCAAAATTTTATTTGAAAATAATTCATTTTGTGTTAACAATTTATCAACCGAATCTTTTGAAATAAATTTAAAGACTGTATCCACATAACTCAAGTCATTAAATTCAATACTTCTACTCTGATTTTTATTAAAACTAAACAAAGCTAATAGACTGACAATCAGTATCAAAAATAATATTTTGAACACATTTAAATTCATATCAATTAAGTATCTTATTTTTAATTAATTCAACATCGTCTGCAATATCTCCAGCACCCATTATTACAAAAACATCAGAATCAGCTTTTGATAAAAAATTTGGTAAATCAGATTTATTTAATAATAATTTCCTTTTATTATTTATCAACTCTAACAATTTAGAAGAACTAACATCTAAAATTGGTTTTTCTCTTGCAGGATATATATCGGTTAAAATGACATTATCAAACTTTGATAATATTTCTGCAAATTCAGACATAAAATCTCTTGTCCTTGTATATAAATGTGGTTGAAAAATAGCAGTATTTGTTTTTTCTGGATATAGATCTTTAATAGTATCATAAATAACTTTAATCTCGCTAGGATGATGTGCATAATCGTCAATAATTATTTTAGGTTCTCTTAAAGCATAACTAAATCTTCTTTTCACACCTAAAAACGTAGATAAAGAACTTGTTATGGAATCGTCATCAATATTAAGCTCTTTGCTAATAGCAAATGCCACTAGTGCATTTAAAGCATTATGCTTTCCTGGCATTTTAAATTTTATTGAAGCTATGATACTACCATTATGATTTATATCAAAAAAAGAAGAATAGTTTATAGTTGAATAATTAGAAATAAAATAATCGCATTTAGAACTAAATCCATAAGAAATTCCTCCAAATAATGTATTTTCATTTGAAAATAATTTCCCTTTAGATTTAATGTTATTTGCAAATTGATTAAATGATTTTTTTAACTCTTCATTAGAATTATATATATCTAAATGATCAGGGTCTATTGATGTTATACAAGCAATATCAGGGTATAATGTATGAAATGATCTATCAAACTCGTCAGCTTCAACTAAAATAATATCATTACCATTTTGAATTAAGTTTGAATTATAATTTTCAGATATTCCTCCTATAAAAGAAGTGAAGCTTATATTATTTTCGTATAAAACGTGAGATAAAATTGATGAGGTTGTTGTTTTACCATGAGTTCCTCCTATTGCAATGCAAAATTTATCTCTTGAGATTAAACCAAGTAATTCTGATCTTTTTAAAATTTTATATTTATTAGCTTTAAAAAAATTAAACTCCTTATTAGATTTAGAAATTGCAGGAGTATAAACTACTAAAGTCTCTGATTTATTTAAAAACTCAACTGGAATACTTGAATCACTATCTATATAGTGAATTTCAGCACCTTTTTTTGATAGTAATTCAGTAATACTGGAATTCACTTTATCATACCCGGCTACAGATTTATTCTCGTTGATAAAATAAAAAGCCAAAGAGGACATACCAATACCACCAATTCCTAAAAAATAAATTCTATTATAATCTTTTATCATTTTAAAAAATTTATAATTAGGTTAACAATATCTTCTGTAGCTTTAGGTCTTCCACTTTTTTTAATTGATTTTGATAATTTCAAGGAATATTCTTCATTATTATATATATTTTCAAAAACTCGATTAAACTTAGTGTTCAAATCTTTTTCCTTAACAATTTCTGCCGAATTCAAACTTACAATAGACAATGCATTTTTAGTTTGATGATCTTCTGCCACATTTGGAGATGGAATAAAAACTACTGGCTTACCAACCATACATAATTCGGAAATTACACTTGCACCAGCTCTTGAAATAATGTAATCAGCAGATTTATAAGCATAGTTCATCTTTTTAATATATGGTTTAACTTTTATTATGTCTGACTCGAGTGATTTGTATTTTTCAAAATAATTATTTCCACATTGCCACAATATTTGTAAACCTAATTTTTTAAAATAATTTAAATTGAAATTAATAAATTCATTGATTTTTAAGGCACCCAAACTCCCTCCTAAAATCAGTAGTGTTTTTTTATTATGATTTAGATTAAAAAAGTCTAGTGACTTTTCCCTAGATATTTTAGTCATATATATTTCTTTTCTTACAGGGTTCCCTGTTAGAATTAATTTAGAATTAGGAAAATATTTTTCCATTTTTGAGTAAGAAACACAAATATGATCAACTGACTTAGAAAGAATTCTATTTGTAATTCCAGGAAATGAATTTTGTTCTTGAATTAACGTTGGTATTTTTAATTTAGAAGCTATATATAAAACAGGTCCACTTGCAAATCCCCCGGTACCTATTACAAAATCAGGTTTAAATTTTTTAATTATAAAATAAGACTTTATTAGACTTGAAATAACTTTTAATGGAATCAATAAATTTGAAAAATGCAATTTTCTTTTAATTCCACTAATCCATAATCCAACAATATCATATCCATGTTCTGGAACTTTTTGCATTTCCATTCGATGAGACGATCCAACAAATAATATTTTATTATTTTTAAGTCTTGAAGATAATTCATTAGCAATTGAAATAGCAGGGTAAATATGCCCACCTGTACCACCACCTGAAATCAAAAACCTAATCTGTTTCACTTAATATATTTAAAGGGTTATCTGTATTTACAGTCTGCATCGAATCCTTAGAACTTACACTTAGAACTATTCCAAGTGCTAGGAAAGTCATCCAAATAGATGTTCCTCCAGTACTTATTAAAGGAAGAGGCTGGCCAGTTACTGGGAAAAGCTGAACAGCTACTCCCATATTGATAAATGCTTGAAAAACTATAGGTAAACCTGCTCCTAATGCTAATAATTGTCCAAAAACAGTATTAGACTTATATGAAACTATTATTATTCTAAATAGTAGTAAAATATAAAGAAATAATATCGTAATTGCTCCAACTGTCCCATATTCTTCAGTAATAATTGCATAAATAAAATCAGATGTACTTTGAGGAAGAATATTTTTCATTGAGCTTTTTCCTGCTCCAACTCCAAATATCATTCCTGATGCAATTGCAGATTTAGCTCTTAAGATTTGATAATTATTTTCAGAGCTATCCGATGAAGAAAAATTTTCAATTCTACTTATCCAAGTATCAACTCTGTTAGGCATTATATTGGATAATTTTTCACCGTAATAAAGAAAAGTGAAAAAAGGATTATTCCTGAAAAACCTATGCCTAGTAAATACTTAAAAGGATATCCACCAATAAAAATCAATGTTATTATCATTAGAAATATCATAGCTGCAGTTGAAAAATTTGAGGGTAAAATTAAAAACACAACTAATATGATTGGAATCCATAAAGGAATTATAGTTTTAGAAAAACTTATATTTTTATTATAATTTTTAGACAGATAAAATGATACATAAACCATTAATACAACTATAGCCATTGATGATGGTTGAAAAGATAATCCTATAATCGGCAATTTAATCCATCTACTTGCATTAGCTCCATCAATTAAGTTTCCCTGTAAAGATGTTATGAGTAAAACAATTATAATCAAAGGCAAAGCAATCTTCGACAATCCTTTGAAATATCTGTAAGGAATCAAATGAGTACTGTACATAATTAAAACACCAACTATTATAATTGCAATATGTTTTAAAAGATTTGATAAAATAAAACTATTTCCAAAATTAGAACTTGCACTGTAAACAGGAAGAAATGAGAAAATTGCCAATAGCAAAACTATTGACCAAATTATTTTATCCCCTTTAATTTTTTCTAACAATAATTTCATTATAATTTTCTAACTGCCTCTTTGAATTGATTCCCCCTATCTTCATAATTTTTATATATATCAAAACTTGAACAAGCTGGTGACAATAATACAATGTCTTTCGACTCAGCAATTTTATATGCATTTTTAACAGCTTCAATCATGTTATCATTTTCAATAATTAAATCTACAAATGGTGAAAATGACTCTATAATTTTTGAATTATCAATACCAATACAAATAATTGCTTTAACCTTTTCTCTTACCAAAGGAATTAATTCGTCATAATTATTTCCTTTATCTACACCTCCTACAATCCAAATAGTTGAAGATTTCATAGTGTCTAAAGCGTAATAAACAGCGTTAACATTAGTGGCTTTTGAATCATTTATATATTTAACTTTTTGAATAGTTAATACATGTTCAAGTCTATGGTTTATAGACTGAAAATTCCCTAAAGATTCTCTAATCTTTTCATCGCTAATATTTAAAATTTTAGCTACAGTTGCGGCAGCCATACTATTTTGAATATTATGTTTTCCTTTAATAGATAAATTTTCAATTGGTATCATAAAACTGGTGTTATTTATATAAGAGTTAATATTATTATTTTTAACATATGTGAGATTATGTTCTTTGTTATTCATGTATGAAAATGAAATTTTTTTTGAATTAATAATTCTATTATTTAATTCAGAATTTATTTTGTTATCATCAGAATTATATATAAAATAATCTGCGGAAGACTGATTTGAAGTTATTTTAAATTTTGAGTTAACATAGTTTTGAAAATTATATTCATATCTCTCCAAATGATCAGGTGTTATGTTAGTTATTATTGAAATAAATGGATTAAAATCATTTACATCATCTAATTGAAAACTACTAAGTTCTAATACTATGTATTCAAAGCTATTTTCAGCAGTTAAAAAAGAAAAACTATTTCCAATATTTCCAGCTAATCCAACACTTTTTCCAGAACTCTTAAGAATATGATATATAAGAGAACTAGTAGTAGTTTTTCCGTTAGATCCAGTCACTCCAATTAAAATTGAATTCGTAAATCTATAAGCAAATTCAATTTCTGAAATTATAGGAATATTTTTAGATTTAATTTTAATAATTATCTCAGAATTATTTGAAATTCCAGGGCTTTTAACAATCTCCCTTGCACTGAAACACTTATTTAAAGTATGTCCTCCTTCTTCGTAATTAATATGGTTATCCTCTAATATTTTCTTATATTTTTTTTCTATAGTATTAAATTCTGATAGAAAAACATCGTATCCGTTTTTGTTTGCAAGAAATGCAGCTCCAACTCCACTTTCTCCTCCTCCAATAACAACAATACTATTTTTCATTATTATCTGAGTTTTAGAGTAATTAATGAAAGAATTGCTAGTAAAATTCCTATTATCCAAAATCTCACAACAATCTTACTTTCGTGTAAACCAGATTTTTGATAATGATGGTGAATTGGTGACATAAGAAAAATTCTTTGCCCGATTCCTTTTTTTCTCTTCGTATACTTGAAAAAAGTAACCTGAATTATTACAGATAATATTTCAATTAGAAAAACTCCACAAATGAGGGGAAGTAATAATTCTTTTCTAACTATTATAGCAATAACTGCAATAATACCCCCAATAGTAAGACTGCCCGTATCACCCATAAAAACTTGAGCGGGAAAAGTATTATACCATAAAAAACCTATAAGACCTCCAATAAAAGATGAAATAAAAATAACTACCTCGCCAACTCTAGGAATGTACATTATGTTCAAATAATCTGAAAAAATTATATTTCCAGACACCCAAGCAAAAACTCCTAACGTTATTGTTATAATTACTGATGAACCAGCTGCTAGACCATCTATTCCATCTGTTAAATTAGCTCCATTAGAAACTGATGTGATAATTAAAATAACAAAAAATACAAAAACAATAGCACTAATACTTTTACTTTCATTAGAAATTAAAGAACTAAAAAACGAATAATCAAATTCATTATCTTTTAAAAAAGGTACTGTAGTTTTTGTAGACTTGAACTCATTATTATTAATAACTTGTGAAACAATATTTGAATCTAAATTATTCTGACTTTTTAATGTAACTTCAGGATGAAAAAATAAAGTTAAACCTACAATCAAGCCAAGACTAACTTGTCCTATAATTTTAAATTTCCCTTTAAGCCCTTTTTTGTTTTTCTTAAATATTTTAATATAATCATCCAAAAAGCCTATTAATCCAAGCCAAACTGTTGTAAAAAGAAGAATAATAATATAAATGTTGGTAAAATTTGAAAACAGTAAAACAGGAATTATTGTGGAAAAAATAATAATGAATCCACCCATAGTTGGAGTACCTTTTTTTTCATTTTGACCATTTAAACCTAAATCTCTAATTGTCTCGCCAATCTGTTTTTTCTTTAAAAAATTAATTATTTTTTTACCAAAAATAATTGAAAAAAATAATGAAAAAATAAATGCTAAAGATGATCTAAACGATATATACTGAAATAAACTAGCTCCAGTTAACTGAAATTGATTTTCTAAATATTCAAATAAAAAATAAAACATTTTACTTATTGATTTTTAGTGTTTCTATTAAAATTTTTTTGTCATTAAATTCAATCTTTTTATCCCCTTTAATTTGGTATTTTTCGTGTCCCTTTCCTGCAATCAAAATAATATCACTTTTATTAGCTAATTCGCATGCCTCTTGAATGGCTTTCTTTCTATTTAATTCTAAAATAATTTTATGCTTATCTTTATTTTCTACTCCATTTTTCATTTGATCAATAATAATCGCTGGATCTTCGAATCTTGGATTATCAGATGTGAAAATCACCTTATCACTTAAAGAACATGCTATTTTCCCCATCAAAGGTCTTTTCTCTTTATCTCTGTCGCCACCACAACCAACTACGGTTATTAATGAATTATTTGAATTCTTTAAGTCATTAATAGTTTTTAAAACTTGTTTAAGGGAATCTGGACTGTGTGCATAATCGATTATTCCAATTTTATCACTATTCGAGTTAATTAACTCGAATCTTCCCTCAGGGGAGTTTAAAGAGCTAATTTTCTTTAATATTAATTCATCTGAAATATTAAATACTTTAGCTACACAAAAAACAGTAAGTATGTTATAAGCATTAAAATTTCCTGTAAGCTTAGTCCAAAACTCAATATCGTTTATTAAAAGTTTCATTCCATTAAAATCTTTTTCTAAAATTTTTAAAGAAAAATCTGAGTTAGATTTCAAAGAATATGTAATGGTTTTACAAATAGTATTTTGAACCATGTATTCTCCATTCCTATCATCAATATTAGTAATTGCAAAAGCTGATTTATCTAAAGTATCAAAGAATGTTTTTTTAACATCTCTATAATCTTTAAATGATTTATGATAATCTAAGTGATCATGAGTTAAATTTGTAAATATTCCAATATCAAAACTCAAACCAAAAATTCTCATTTGTGAAATTGCATGTGAAGAAACCTCCATAAAACAATACTCCACTTTTGAAATTACCATTTCACTTAAAATATGATTTATAAAAAGTGAATCAGGTGTTGTTTGATTAGTGTTAAATTTATTATCATTAACTAAAATTACATTTGTCGATATTAATCCAACTTTTTTATCAAAACTTTTAAAAAGTTGATACATTAATGAAGTACTAGAAGTTTTACCATTTGTTCCAGTAATTCCAATAAGCTTTATTTTGTTCGACGGATTATCATAATAATTGGATGATATTAATGCTAATGTTTTTCTTGAATCATTAACTATAATATAGGTTACACCTTTGATGATTTTACTAGGTTGCGCATTACATATTATAGCTTTTGCTCCACCAGAAATAGCATTACTAATAAAACTATTCCCATCTAATTTAAAACCTCTTACAGCAATAAATAAATCGTTTTTTATAATATTTTTTGAATTAAATTCAATTTTATTTATGTTAATATCTGTACTACCTAAAACAGATTGAATTTCTACTTTATATAATATGTCTTTAAGTAGTTTCATATAAGATTTATAACTATTTTTTTTTGCGACTTATTTTTAATTTTGAAATTTTTAATAATAATACCGTATCCATTAAAAGAAACATCAAAACCCAAGTTTTCTAAAGCAGGTAAAATATTTTTATAATTTTTTCCTTTTATTGATGATAAATTATTAATGTCAATTAAAGGATCCTCTTTTTTACTATAAATTTGAGTAGAATTAAATTTTTCAGCTTTATTATAATTAATCTCTTTTGGAGTTAAAGAATATATTTTATCGGCAATTTTCTTAAAAACCGGCGCAGCTACAGTTGATCCATAATATCCTTTTTTCTTATTTGGCTTATGAATAACTACTATACACGAATATTTAGGCTGATCGGCCGGAAAATAGCCTACAAAACTCGAAATATATTGCATGTTTTCAGTACTGTAATCGACTTGACCAGTTCCAGTCTTTCCAGCAATTTTATAAATGTTTGATTTTATATTGTTTCCTGTTCCACCTTCTTCATTCACTACATTTTCTAACATTAATTTTACTTTCTTAAGAGTATCTTCCGAGCAAATTGATGGATTTAAAACTATTTTATTAGATAATAAATTACTTTGTTTTATGAAAACTGGCTTAACCATTTCTCCATTGTTTGCAACAGCATTATAAAATGTCAAAATCTGAAGTGGAGACAATAACACACCATAACCATAAGCCATCCAGGGCAAGGACAATCCATTCCAGTTTTTATCATTAGGATGTGGAATTCTAGGGCTAGATTCTCCTAAAATTGAGACTCCTAGCTTATTATTTAAACCCATATTATAAAGTCTGTCCGAGAATTTATGAGGTTCTTTTCCGTAAGATTCAGTAATGATTTTCACAATTCCAGTATTAGAAGAGAATTTAAAAGCTTCGTTTACTGAAATTTTTCCATATCCACCAGGTTTTGAATCCCTAACTTTATTGCCATAAAAGGAAAGCACCCCTTTTTCAGTATCAATTATTGAATTTAATTCAACTTTATCATCTTCAAATGCAGCAATTACTGACATTAATTTAAAAGTAGACCCAGGCTCAAAATGTTCTCCAACAGCATAATTTAACTTTTCATAATATTTCCCTTCTTTTGTTCTACCTAAATTGGAAATTGCTTTTATTTCACCTGTTGCAGTTTCCATAACTACAGCGGAGCCATGATCAGCTTCAAAATCTTCTAATTGTTTTAATAAAGAATGATGTGTAATGTCTTGAAAACCTACATTAATAGTTGAAATAATATCAGTCCCTGGGATAGGTTCAATTTTGCTATTTGAAGATATTGGCTTCCACTTACCATTTGAAATTTTTTGCATTAATTGTAAACCATTTTTTCCTCTTAATTTTGAGCCAAAAGCATGCTCAAGTCCTACTCCACTAAAATTATCGTCTTTTAATATTCTCTCATATCCAATAGTTCTTTCAGCAATTTTATTTAATGGGTAATCTCTAGAACTCTTTTTTTCAATAATCAATCCTCCTCTAATTCCACCCATTTTAAAAAGTGGCATTTGTTTTATTTTATTAAGATGTTCTATTGAAACTCCCCTTTGAATTAAATGGTATCTTTTATTATTATTTTTAGCAGAGTTGAGACTATTTAGGAAAAACTCCTTGGATTTATTTAAAGTTTCTGAAAGTTTTTCAGACAAGTGTTTTGAATATTTTGAAAAATTTACATCCGATACAGTCACGGCATCAAAATATATATCAAAACTAGTTGTTGAGGCTGCTAATAAACTACCATCATCTGAAAAAATATTACCTCTTTCAGGCGAAATAGTGAAGTTTTGAATAGTTTTATTTTTAGCTAATTGCCTGTAATTATTTCCGTCAACGTATTGGATATGAAAGATTTTGTAACCGATTCCAAATCCTAAAAACACCAATACACCAGCAACTAAATAAAGCCTGTATAAAAAATGTTTTTGGTTTGTTTCCATTAGTCAATAATTATTTTGTTTGGCGGAATAGTTGAACTCTCTATATTTCTATCGCTCATTACGAGAGAAACATTAGACTCCATTTTTAATTTCATAACTTTTTTTCTTTTACTTATAAAATTACTTTGCAGAACTGATATTTCATTTTTCAATTCGCTTATTTTAATGATCTTGCTGTCAACAGAATGAGAAGAATAAATCATGATTAAACAAATAGTAAATAAAAACAAGACATAACCCCAATTTTTAATTGAACCTTCGTTAATTAAAAACTTTCCTAATATTATTTTTTTTAGACTATCTCTCATAATTTTATAGCAGATCTTAATTTTGCACTTCTGGCTCGACTATTAGATTTGATTTCTTTAATTGAAGGAGTAATAAATTTAAATGTTTTTTTGAATGGAATTTCAGCAACTCCGAATTCGTTTTTTGGCGATTCAGAATCAAAACACCCGTTTTGAATAAATCTTTTAACTATTCTATCTTCAATAGAGTGATAAGTAATAAATGAGATTATTCCACCTTTTTTAACTAAACTTGGGAGTTGTAATAAAACTTCTTTAAGAGCTTGTAATTCTTGATTCACTTCAATACGCAAAGCTTGATAAACTTTAGCTAGAATTTTATTTTCAAATCCCTTTGGAAGAAAAGAACTAAGTATTTCATTAAGCTGACTTGTTCTTGTGATTTTTTCTAAAAATCTAGCGTTAACTATTGCTTTTGCAATATTTTTAGAGTTTCTTAAATCTGCATATTCAAATAAAATATTTGAAAGTTGACTTTCCGAATATTCGTTTAATATTTCTTGAGCATCAAATGATGAATTTGTATTCATTCTCATGTCTATTTCAGAATCATATCTTATAGAAAATCCTCTATCTGCACTATCAAATTGATGTGATGAAACTCCTAAATCAGCAAAAACACCATCAATATTAAAAATATTATTGTATTTCAAGTTTTGTTGTAAAAATTTAAAATTTTGGTTAATTAAAACAAATCTTGAATCATTAATTTTATTTTTGAGTGCATCCATATCTTGGTCAAATGCTATCAACTTTCCCTTATCACTTAGATTCTTTAATATTAATTTTGAATGACCTCCTCCTCCGAATGTTAAATCAACATAAATACCATCACATAAAATATTTAAACTATCAATTGACTCAAAAGGCATTACTGGACTATGATACATCACTCGATTGATTGCCCATTACACTTTCAGATAAATCTGCGAAATCCAAATTTGGATCATTTATGACTTTCTCATAAGAGCTTTTGTCCCAAATTTCTATGATGTTAATAGCTGACGTAAGGACAATATCATTATTTGAAAAATATAATTTTGATAAATCTTTTGGAATTAATAATCTTCCGCTATTATCCAGTTCAATAATTCTGACTCCTGCATTATATCTTCTTATAAAGTCATTATTTTTTTTTACAAACCTGTTAAGTTTATTAAGCTTTTCCATTGTGAATTTCCATTCTGAAAAAGGATGAATTTCTAAACAATTTTGAAATACAGATCTCTTTACAATAAAACTTTCATTAAAATGTTTACCTAATTGTTTTTTTAAATTGACAGGAAGCATCAAACGACCCTTGACATCAATTTTACATTCATATGTTCCTATCAGGTTAATCACTATAATTTTGGTTTAACTCAAATATATTGAAATTTTACCACATTTTACCACATTTTACCACTTTGTTAATAATTTTAGTCCAAACATTAAAACATAAGGTTAAATAATTCATTTACAGTATTTTATATTTGTTAAGAAGTGGGTTAACAAAAAAATAAAGTAGGATTTATTGTAACTGTAAATAACTATATTTGAAATTGTAACTTGTGTTAATTATTATAAATAAAAGTGAGCGGCTTAAAACATATTGAAAAAAACGGATTTAAATACACTGTAGGAGGTGAAGGAAAACCTATAATTGTATTACACGGGCTTATGGGAGGGCTAGGGAATTTTAAAGATTTTTTAGAAAAGTTTCATAATTTAGGTTATCAAGTATTCATGCCTGAACTACCTATTTATACTGCTTCAATTCTAGATACAAATGTGAAATATTTTGCAAAATATATTAATAGTTTTATCAAACAGTTAAAGTTGAAAAAAGCAATTCTAGTAGGGAATTCTTTAGGCGGACATGTGGCATTAGTTCATGCAAAATTATTTCCCTCAGACACTAAAGCTTTAGTTTTGACGGGTAGCTCAGGACTCTACGAAAATGCAATGGGCGACACTTATCCAAGAAGAGGCGATTATACTTTTATTAAAAACAAGACTCAAAATGTTTTTTATTCGCCTGAAATTGCAACAAAAGAAGTAGTTGATGAAATATTTGAAGCGGTTAATGACAGAAGAAAAGTTTTAAAAATTTTAGCTGTTGCAAAAAGCGCAATAAGACACAACATGGCTAAAGATCTTCCTAATATTAGCATACCTACAGTACTTATTTGGGGTGAAAATGATGAAGTTACCCCTCCGGATGTTGCAAATGAATTTAACAAATTATTACCAAATTCTAAACTATTTTGGTTTGAAAAATGTGGTCATGCACCAATGATGGAACATCCAGAAAGATTTAATTCGACTGTACACAATTGGCTAATAGACAATAAACTATGATAAATGAAAATAACGTCATCTAGCTTTGTTAAAAGTAGCTCAAAATCAAAAGACTGTCCAGATCAAAAATTTAATGAATATGCATTTATTGGAAGATCTAATGTTGGAAAATCTTCACTAATAAACTCACTAACAAATAGTAAAAAATTAGCTAAAATTTCTGGCACACCGGGGAAAACACTTCTAATCAATCATTTTATAATTAACAAGAAATGGTTCTTGGTAGATTTGCCAGGTTATGGTTTTGCTAGAAAATCAAAAAAAGAAAAAAGAATAATTGAAGAAATAATTACAGATTATTTTTTGAACAGAAACAACATCAATTTAACATTTGTTCTTATAGATATAAGGCTAAAACCACAAAAAATAGATTTAGAATTTATGCTTTGGTTAAACCAAAATAACATTCAATTTAAAATAATTTTCACAAAGGCGGATAAACTAAATAAAAAAGAATTTATTGAAAATCCCGATAAATATCTCGAAATTTTATTTAATGAAATAGGTATTCATCCGGAACACTTTATAAGTTCTTCAAAATCAAAATTAGGTCGAGAAGAAATCCTAAATAGTATCTCCTCACAAATAGACTCTAAGAGAGTTTAATATTTAAATTTTCAGCAAAATAATCACAAAATTGCTTAAAAGAATCTGTCATTTTTTCGTTGTTTGTTGATCTAAAATATGTATCACTCATACTAACTAATGTCTGATGAAAAAAAATATTCATTTGATCTATCGGCATATCTTTAGTCCATAAATCAATTTTTAAAGTTTCTTGAGGCTTATTATCCCAAATTGATAAAAAAACAGCTTTAGATTCTTTATTAATTATGCCTCCGTCTGTAGCAGACCAAGTAATCTTTTCAGGGATTTTATTTTCATCCAATTCTACATTAAAGGAGATTTGTGTTTTTTTCATTATTTGTACGGTTTATATTTTGATTTTTTAAAGATAGTATAATGATCTAAATTTATTAACTCTTTTAGATCGATCTTGTTATTTTTCATATATGAATCTACTATTCTATAACCAAGCCAACGACCAATTGCACCTGGGGATTTTTTATCAATGTCTAAATTAAATTTTGAATAAGGAGACAAGGACATAAATCTAGATCTTAAATCAATATCCGTGTTAAAAAAATATTCATTTTCTACAAAATAAGACCAAATTTCGAATTCATTTTCATTAGTCCAATTCATTTTTTTAATTGTAGTATTAAATATAACATAATCTTCTTCTTCAGGATTTAACAATTTATTTAAATAAAGAATTTTTCCAAATAGAATCATATTAGAAAGTAAAGTTCTATCATCTTTGCTTTTGATATATCTTTCCGAAATCTTAAATGCAATATCATTAGGAATGAAAAATTTATTCATGTTTTTGGAAATATACTTAGGAATATTTTCATAATAATTAGAACCAAAATATAAATTCAATGAAATAAATAAATAAGGTTCATTATAAATTATCCTGTCATTAAAGTCACTTTTAGAAATAAGTGTAATTATTTTAGGAGTTTTAAAGTTTTGTAAAATACTTTTAGCATTATTGAATATTAATTTTACTTTCTTGGAATTAAAATCATAACCTTTGAACTCAATCAAAGAATTTTTATAAAAATCCATTTCAAGTGAATCATTGATTTTATTTATCCAAGTAGATTTAGGAAATTGATTAGGAAAAAGATAAGGATACTTTTCAATCAAATCATCTAGTTGCTTTTCATCTGAATTATAAAATTGTTTTTCAAATCTGATAATTTCTATGTCTTTATCATAATTAACATCATTACAGCCAATTATTGAAAAAACAAGTAAAATTACAGTGAATATCTTATTATAATCCATTAATTTTGTGAGTGTAAAATTTTATCTAATTTAATATAAAGTCAATAAATATTTACAAATGAAATACGATATAATTTCAGATGATATAATTCAATGGTTAAATGGATATGCTAGGCAATCAAAAACTAATGGATTTGTAGTCGGAATTTCAGGAGGAATAGATTCAGCATTAACATCTACTCTATGTGCAAAGACTGGTCTTCCAACAATATGTGTTGATATGCCTATTTTACAAAATAAAAACGAAGTAAATAGATCTTCAAATCATATTAAATGGCTTCAAAATAAATTTGACAATGTATCTCATAAATCTATTGATTTAAACAATGTATTTGAAACTTTTAAAAGCACAGTTCAAATAAAGGATGACAAAAATAATTTTTTATCATTAGCTAATTCTAGATCTAGACTAAGAATGACAACACTATATTATTTCGCTGGAATGAACAACTGCTTAGTGGCCGGAACTGGAAATAAAGTTGAAGATTTTGGAATTGGGTTTTACACCAAATATGGTGATGGAGGGGTAGACATAAGCCCAATAGCAGACTTAAATAAAACAGATGTTTTTGAAATTTCAAAAATACTTGGCGTGATAGATGAAATTTTAGAAGCAAAGCCAACAGATGGCCTATGGGATGATGGCAGAACAGATGAAGATCAAATAGGTGCAACCTATAAAGAACTAGAATGGGCTATGGTTCAAAAAGACCTAAACAAAAAATCAATTGATTTTAAGGGGAGAGAAAAGCAAGTTTTTGAAATTCTAACAAAACTTAATAAAAAGAATCTGCATAAAATGATTCCAATACCAATTTACAAAGTTCCCAAAAATTTAAAATAATTACAAAACTCTATTTAACTTCTTAGACAATAAGGTTTTTAATTTGTGATACTCACCAATTTCTTCTAATATTTTATCATTATTAGAGCTGTCCTTAGTTTCCTCTTTTAATTCATCAACTTTTTTATTTATTAAAAAAGTTCGCAAACTTAATATGGTTTCAGAAACTAATTGGCCAATAACTTTATCTTTATGCTTAACAAAAATGTCTTTGCTTAGCCAATCATGAAGTTCATATTGTTCTTCATTCATTAAAATTCCAGTAACATGGTTTGCTAGTTCTTGATTTAAATTATTTAAAAAAACTTCAAGAATTAATTTTTGATTTTTTTGAAATTCACTAATAATTTCATCGTAAATAATTTTAAAAGATTCGTTAGTAAATTCAATTTCATCTTGCTGTAAATCAAGAAATATTTTTTCGTAAACTAAAGAATTGACTATTGTCGGCTCTAAAATAACATTACCTTCTTCATCATTTTTTATTATTAATTCTTCAAAATTTTCTTCCTTACTTCCGTATAATAAAAGGATTTCAATAATTTTTTTTTCTAATTCAAATAATAAATTAACTTCTTTATTTTTTGGTATTTTTTGAACCTTAGCTATTCTTTTTTTAGAAATTGAATGGATTTCATTTTTTGTTTTCTGAGCTAAAGAATTAAATAAAACCTCCTCAGAAATATCCATAATAGATGAACAGTGTTTTATATATATTTCTTGTTTAATTCTATCTGGAATAATCGAAATACTATTAATAATTTCATTAATAGTATTTGCTTTAGAAATTGGGTCATTTTTTGAATTTTTAGCTAAAATTGATGCTTTAAATTGTATAAAATCTTGAGAGTTATTTTTTAAATAATCATCAATTTCTTCAAAAGACTTATTTTGACTATAACTATCTGGATCTTCTCCATTTGGAAAAGAACAAACATTAACATTTAACCCCGCAGTTAAAATAATGTCAATTCCTCTTAAAGTAGCATTAACACCTGCTTTATCGCCATCAAAAAGCATAGTAACATTAGAAGTCAATCTTCTAATTAAAGTGATTTGATCTATTGTTAGTGCAGTACCAGATGAAGAAACTACATTCATTATACCTTTTTGATGTAATTGAATAACATCGGTATAACCTTCAACTATGAAACAATTATCAAGCTTTGCGATTTCTTGTTTTGCATAAAATATTCCGTATAATATTTTACTTTTATTATAAATTAAACTTTCTGGAGAATTTAAATATTTAGCTGTTTTAAGTTGATTGTTTAAAATCCTTCCTCCAAAACCAAGTATTCTACCTGACATACTGTGAATAGGAAACATCACCCTTCCCCTAAATCTATCAATTGATTTTTCATTTTGAAAAATTGATAAACCAGATTTTTCTAAAAAAACTGGATCATAACCACTTTTGATAGCTTCAGTTGAGAAATAATTCAATTTATCAGGAAGATATCCTAAATCATACTTTTTAATAGTTTCATCGCTGAAACCTCTTTCTTTAAAATAGGAAAGACCTATTGCCTTTCCATGATTTGAATTTAATAGGGTATCACTAAAAAAATCTTTCGCATACTCAGAGACTATAAATAAACTTTCTTTTTCAGAAGCTTTTTCCTTATCTAAAGAACTTACTTGAGTTTCTTCGATTTCAATATTATATTTTCTTGCTAAATATTTAATGGCTTCAGGATAAGTAAAATGTTCGTGCTCCATTAAAAACGCAACTGCATTACCACCTTTTCCGCTACTAAAATCTTTCCAAATTTGTTTAACAGGTGAAACAACAAAACTTGGTGTTTTTTCGTTAGAAAAAGGACTTAATCCTTTAAAGTTTGAACCTGATTTTTTTAATTGCACGAATTCACCTACAACCTCTTCAACTAGAGATTGCTCAAAAACTTTATCTATTGTTGTTTTAGAAATCAATTGGTTTTATTAAAGTATGAATTTAAACAAAAAATGTTATTTAAATAAATTAGTAATCTCTATCAATTACGTATTTTATTAGTTTTTTTAGACTTTCTTTAAACTCATTATCTTCAAAATATTTCAAATCTTCAATGGCAGCTTCATAATATTCAGTTATTTTTTTTTGAGTATAATCAATTCCTCCAACTTCATTTACATAACTTATAATATCTTTTATAAGATCATCATTGCTGTTTTTAACAGAATTAATAAGCCATTTTTTTTTAGATTCTGAAGAATTATTTAAGGCATAAATCAGAGGAAGTGTCAATTTTTTTTCTTTTATATCAATTCCAGTTGGTTTACCTATTTTTTTAGATCCATAATCAAACAAGTCATCTTTTAATTGAAAAGCTATACCTATCTTTTCCCCTAATTCATAAAGTTTATTAATTTGAATTTTAGAAGAATTTGAAGCAGCAGCACCCAATGCACAACAAGAAGCGATTAATGAGGCTGTTTTTTTTGTAATTATATTAAAATAAGTTTCTTCATCAATATCTAGTTTTCTAGCTTTTTCTATTTGTAAAAGTTCGCCCTGACTCATATCTTTTACTGATTTTGATATTATTTTAAGTAAATCAAAATCATCATTATCTATACACAGCAACATCCCTTTAGATAACAAAAAATCTCCAACTAAAACAGCAATTTTATTTTTCCATAAAGCATTTAAAGAAAAAAAACCTCTTCTTTTATTACTTGAATCAACTACATCATCATGAATTAAAGTAGCAGTGTGAATCAGTTCAATTATAGATGCTGCCCGATAAACTTTTTCATTAATGTTACTATCACTAGACATCATTTTTGCTGTTAAAAAAACAAACATTGGTCTCATTTGCTTCCCTTTTCTTTTAACAACATAATGAGTAATTCTATTTAACAAAGGGACATCAGAAATCATAGAAGTTGAAAACTTCTCCTCAAAAAGATCCATTTCTTTTTTTATTGGTGATTTAATTTCTTCTAAAACTTTCATAACACTATTGCACTAACTTATTAGCTAACTGTCCACATGCTGCATCAATATCCTTACCTCTAGATTTACGAATTGTTACAGGTATTTTATTCTTCTCAAGCATACTGACATACTGATTAATAGATTTATTATTTGCCGAAATAAAGAAATTATTTTCAGTAGTATTGTACTCAATAAGATTGACTTTTGACGGAGAAGATTTACAGAAATTTACTAATGCATTTATATGTTCCTCGTCATCATTAATTCCTTTCCAAACTATGTATTCATAAGTTACGATTTTATTTGTTTTTAAATACCAATACTTGATAGCTTTTAAAAGGTCATCTAATGGAAATTTATTGGAAAAGGGCATTATTTCATTTCTTGTTTTTTCTATAGCTGAGTGTAGAGAAATTGCTAAATTAAATTTAACATTGTCATCAGCCATTTTAATGATTAGTCTAGAAATACCTGAGGTTGACACAGTTATTCTTTTAGGAGACATCCCTAAACCGTCTTTACTTGTTATTTTCTGAATTCCTTTAATAACATTATTATAATTCAAAAGGGGCTCACCCATTCCCATAAAAACTATATTTGAAATTGGCCTACCATGATGTTTTATACTTTGAGAATTGATGGTAACTGCTTGATCATAAATTTCATCAGGATTTAAATTCCGTATCCTGTCCATCTTTGAAGTTGCGCAAAACTCACAATCTAAACTACATCCAACCTGACTAGAAATACAGGCTGTTGTCCTAGATTTTGTAGGTATTAGAACAGACTCTACTAATAGATTATCAAATAATAATATGGCATTTTTAATAGTTCCATCTTTACTTTTCTGGAACTTGTCAACTTTAATATGATTGATAACAAATTTACTTTTCAATAGATTTCTTAATTCTAAGGAAACATTTGTCATTTCATCAAATGATAAACAAGATTTTTTCCAGAGCCAATTATAAACTTGATTAGCCCTGTATGAGGGCATATTGTTAGTTTCAAAAAAAGAAGTTAGCTCTTCAATTGATAAAGATCTAATATCTTTTTTATCTTTCATTGTTCAAAACTTATATAATCAACATAGCATCACCATAAGAATAAAAATTATATTTTTCTTTTATGGCAACAGAGTAGGCTTCTTTAATAAAGTCAGGACCAGCAAAAGCTGAAGCCATCATTAATAGTGTAGATTTAGGTGTGTGAAAATTAGTTATCATTGAATCTGCAATTCTAAAGTCATATGGAGGAAAAATAAACTTATGAGTCCATCCACTATATGGATTTAATGTTCTAATTGATGAAACTGAAGATTCAATTCCTCTCATAGAGGTAGTTCCAACTGCACAAATTCTTTTTTTATTTGCTTTAGCACCATTAATTATATTACACGCCTTTTCATTTATAAACAACTCCTCAGAATCCATTTTATGTTTAGATAAATCTTCAACTTCAACTGGATTAAAAGTGCCTAATCCGACATGCATAGTTATTTCTGCACTATTTATTCCTTTAATTTCTAATCTTTTTAATAAATGTTTTGAAAAATGCATACCAGCAGTAGGAGCAGCAACTGCACCTTCATGCTTTGCATATATTGTTTGATATCTATCCTTATCAAAACTCTCTTCTTCTCTTTTTATGAACTTTGGCAACGGAGTTTGACCTAATTCAAATAAAGCTTTTCTAAACTCATCATATGAACCATCATATAAAAATCTTAATGTTCGTCCTCTAGATGTTGTATTATCAATAACCTCTGCCACTAAATTATCATCATCTCCAAAATATAATTTATTACCAATTCTTATTTTTCTTGCAGGGTCAACTAAAACATCCCATAATCTTTGCTCTTCACTCAACTCCCTTAAAAGAAAAACTTCAATTCTTGCACCAGTTTTTTCTTTATTCCCAATCAATCTAGCAGGGAAAACCTTAGTATTATTAAAAACAAATGCATCTCCATGATCGAAATAATTAATAACATCTTTGAAGGTTTTGTGTTCAATAGTTTCTTTTTTTCTGTCTAAGACCATTAGCCTAGACTCATCTCGGTGATCTGCAGGATACTCCGTTAAGCGTTCTTCTGGAAGTTCAAAATTAAATTGTGATAGTTTCATAATATTATTTAAGGTTCGCAAATATACATTTCTGCATACCCCTTTGTCAAGTATATTGGCATTTAAATTAAATTTTTGTGAAATTAAAACCTATACTTTCCAAGTCTTTCCAAAAATCTTTATAAGATTTTGAGACTACATCTGGATTATTGATAGTTATTGGGATTAATAAAGCTAAAGGAGCGAATGCCATAGCCATGCGGTGATCAGTATATGTTTCAATTGAAATGTTAGTGTTTATTGAATAAGAACGTGATAAATGAAAACTATTATTAGTAATTTTAACTTGACCACCTAGTTTAGTTAATTCAATTTTCAACGCTTTTAAGCGATCGGTTTCCTTAATTTTTAAAGTATGTAATCCGTAAAGATCACAGCTAATCCCCAAGCCAAAACACGTTACTGCAATAGTTTGAGCAATATCTGGGTTTTCTGTCAAATTGAGATCAATATGTTCTGGCTTAATAAAATCATTAATTTTTGTTAGTAAAATTCTTGATGATGATTTTATAAATTTTGTTTCAACTCCTAGTTTAGTATAAATTTCAGCTAGCTTAATATCTCCTTGAATTGACGATTCATAAAAAGTTCCGATATCTAGCTTAGAATCATTTGACAGAGCTAGGATGCTATAAAAATATGATACCGAACTCCAATCAGACTCAACGGAAATTGAAGAATCATTTATTTTTAAACATGGCTCAATTGCAATAATATTATTTTTAAAATAACATTTGATTCCAATTTTTTTTAGAATTTCTAATGTCATTTCTAAGTAAGGCTTAGAAGTGATTTGACCTTCAAGATTAATTAATAAACCTTTTCTTAAAATTGGTGCAATTAACATTAAAGCAGAAATATACTGGCTACTAATTTGGGAACTCAAACTTATTTCTCCACCAATTATCTCTTTACCTTTAATTAACAATGGAGGGAATCCTTTTCTGTCTTTATAAGAGATGTCAGCGCCTAAATTATTAAGAGCATCGACTAATGTTTCAATTGGCCTTTCCTTCATTCTCTTTGATCCTGTGAGAATAAAGTCTTTATTTTTTTGAATTGATAATAAAGCTGTTAAAAAACGCATAGCTGTTCCAGCATGGTTTATATCTATATTATTTTTAAGATTATTAACATATTTATGTAATATAACTGTATCGTCAGAATTAGATAAGTTATCAATTTTTAAATTTTTATAAATTGAATTCAAGATTATCAATCTATTTGATTCGCTTTTAGAACCAGAAATTTCAAATGAATTTGAAAAATTATTATTATCGTTATGTATTAAATAACTTTTCAATTATTTTAACTTTGGATTATTCTTATGTCTAGAGCTATCCCTAACAGATTTTAATTCTAATTTTTTATTGAAAGCCATTTCTAAATCCACTCCAGTTTGATTAGCTAAACAAAAAACTACAAATAAAACATCCGACAACTCTTCTCCTAAATCAATTTTCTTGTCAGATTCCTTTTCAGACTGTTCACCATATCTTCTGGATATAACTCTAGCTACTTCACCAACTTCTTCAGTTAACTGTGCCATGTTCGTTAAAGGATCAAAATACCTTACTCCATGTTTTGAAATCCAATCGTCTACTCTTTTTTGAAGTAATTTAAGTTCCATAACAATATTATTTAATTTAAAATCTAATTATAAAAGCAACATTATAAATGCATATAGTATGTAAAAATAATGTATTACTATTAAAAATAGACCTAAAAATATGAGTAAATCAGGATGATCTAAATAGGAAATGAAAAGCATTTGAAAAAAATCAAATACAAATAATAGTTAAATTAATAAGAAGACCAAGAAAAGCATAACATTCCTGATGCTGCATGACCAGGGTTAACGCAAGATACTTTCTTGTAATTCGAACAACTTAAACAATCTGAAAGCTTAGAAAAAGCTTTTTTTATTGAGTGATCGTTACATACATTATTAATTTCTACAGAAAGATCATGTTTTTTACACCTTAACGAATCAACTAAGTTTTCACAAGTAAGACAACTGTTAACGGATTCTATCATTTTAAATAATTTTAATTAAATTTAAAGTGATTTCTGTTAAGAATGAATTTAAATTAATTAGAGGTAAAAAAATTAGAACAGGTAGAATCAAATTCTAATAGATCTTTGTTTTCAAATTCTAATTTAATTTTTTTATTTTTTTCAATAGGAAAATCATTAAAGAAAATCCAGCGTTCATCATTTATATTAACACTGATTTTGTACTCCTTTCCTGCAAAAAGAGATTTTTCAACTATTCCTTCAAATTTTGAATTATTAGATAATTTAATTTTTTCTGGTCTTAAATAAAAAGTTTTATCATCAATAGTCAACTGATTTAAATCACCTAGAATTTTGGCACAATAGCAATTTACCGGATTACAATACATACTAACAGGATTGTCATACTGTTGAAGAATTCCTGCTTTAAATATTAAAATTTTATCTGAAATATTGAAAGTATCTCTTATATCGTGAGTAACTAAAATTGTGGTGGTTTTGGTTTCTTTAATTATTTTATGAATTTCCTCTTGAATTGTGAGTTTAATATTAGAATCTAAATTACTAAAAGGTTCGTCTAATAATAATAAGTCTGGCTCTCTTACAAGAGCTCTAGCTAAACATGCTCGTTGTTGTTCCCCACCAGATAATTGATGTGGATATCTATGACATAAATTTGTTAAATTTGTTAAATTCAAAATATAATTAATCTTGGACAAAAACTTTTTTTCAAGGTTTATTGAAATATTCTCTAAAATATTTAAGTGTGGAAACAATGGATAATCTTGAAATACGAAACCAATTTTTCTTTTATTTGGAGGAACAAAAGTATTTTTGTTATTTAAAATATCTCCATTTAACTCTATTAGCCCAGAGTCAATTTTTTCTAATCCAGCTAAACATTTCAGAAATGTAGTTTTACCTGATCCACTCTCACCAACAAATGAAATAATATCTCCTCGATTAACAGAAAAATTAAGATTTCTAATTAATTGTTCTTTTGGATTATAATATTTCTTTAAATCTTTAACTTTTAGAAACATCGATTTCTTTGTTTACAATTTTTTTCAAAAATATCAACAATATTATTCCCATCATAACAATTGTCAAAGAATAAATTGAAGATTTGGGTATCATTTCTTCAATAGCGTATTCATAAGTTTGAACTGCCAAGGTATCAAAATTAAAAGGTCTTAGAATTAGTGTTATTGGAAGTTCTTTGATTATGTCAACAAAAGTTATTAAAAATGCTATAGCAATAGCAGACTTGTTAATTGGAAGATGAATTGATTTAAATAATTTTAATGGACTCATTCCTAAATTAACTGCTGTATCGTCATATGAGCTAGGGTGTTTCTCAAAACTGGATTTAAGGGGAGATATTCCAACTGCCATGTAACGTATTACATATGCATAAATTAGCACGACAAACGAACCAATTAAAACTTCAGATTTAAATGGAAATGAGGAAAATAGTATAATTAAAGATAAGCCAATTACTGCACCAGGTAGAGCATAAGTAAGTGATATAGCTTCATTAAAAATTGTCAATGTCTTGTTTTTTATAATTCTTTTTAAGAATTGAAAATAAACTGCAATTATAATTATTATTGAGGAAGCTATTAAAGAAATAATAAAGGTATTGGAAGTTAAATTTATCACTTTATAAAAATCAATTCTTTCAAATTCATAAATTACATTTCCAATTATAAATAGTATTGGAATTATAAATCCTAGAGTGACAGGGACTATGCAGGCAAAGTGTATTATTAGCTTCTTACCAGATGTCGGGTTTTCAGTTTTAAATTTTTTTGTATTTGGTTTATAATGAAAATTATATTTTGAATTAAAAAATCTTTCTAGAAAAAAGAATATCAATACAACAAAAAATAAAAAGACTGCAAGTAATGATGCTGTTTCAACATCCTGCATGGAGTACCATGACCTAAAAATTCCACTTGTGAATGTATTTACTCCAAAGTATTTAACAGCTCCATATTCATTTAGAACTTCCATTATTACTAAAAAAAGACCAGAAAAAATCGATACTCTTGATAAAGGAATAACAATTTTGTAAAATGTTTTTGTTTTGGACATCCCTAGACTTCTAGATAAATCTATATAATTCGCGCCAACTAAAGAAAATGAAAGTCTACAGGCGGTATAGATATAAGGATAAAGAGCTAAAGCCATTATAATACCTAATATCTCAATTTGTAAATAATCTTGATTTAAAAAAATAGCAAGTTCAGGAAAATGATTTCTTGCAAAACTCTGCATTGGTCCTGTGTAGCTTAAAACATCACTGTAAGTAAATGCCATAATATATACTGGAATTGACAAAGGCAAATAAAGAAGAACATCATAGATGTTTTTCCCTTTAAAATTATTTGTGCTTATATACCAAGCTGGTAAAACACCAAATATTAGAGAAAAAAATGAAGTTATTAAAACTAAATAGATAGTATCAAAAGAGTAATCAAATAGTAAATTATTCCATAAATATTTGAAATTTGATGTATCTATATTAATTGTGCTTATTATTAAAGCAACAACTGGTAGAATGACTAAAAGTGAAAGTATAACAGTAGAAAGAATAAACTTTCTACTGTTTGAGTGATATTTTTTATTTATTTCCAACCTGTTTTATCAAATATACGAATTGCTTCGCTCCTATTTGTACCTAAAGAATTCAAATCCACAGGATCTTTCTTAAATTCTCCCCAAGCTTGAACTATTTCATCAGGCTTAACATCTGGATTTACTGAATATTCAAAACTGTTACTAACATATGTTTTTTGAGCTTCAATACTGGTTAAATACTGTATTAGTTTTATTGCATTTTCGCGATTTGGCGCATTTTTAGTTAATGCAAGACCCGAAATATTGATATGAGCTCCTCTTTCATTTTCTCCTTGGTTAGGAAAAAAAACTGACACTGCATTACCAGCATTTATTTCTTCTTCCTTTTGTGAAGACAACAATAATCCAATATAATATGAATTTACAATAGCTATATCACCCTGTCCAGCTGCAATAGCCTTAACCTGATCTCTATCACTTCCTTTAGGATCTCTTGCAAAATTAGAAACTACCCCTTCAGACCATTTGGTAGTGTTTTCTGTACCTAAATTTTCAACAAGTGAAGACATTAAGGCTTGATTATAAGCATTTGATGAGGATCTTACTAATAATTTACCTCTCCATTTTTCATTGGACAGATCCTCATATGTTGAAAGTTCCTCTTTATCTACTCTTTCATTACTATAAACAACAACTCTAGACCTGTAGGTTATAGGAACCCAGTACCCATTTTTATCTAATAATTGAGGATCTATATTTTTAAAAACAGATTTATCATCATATTTTTGAAATAAACCCATATCACCACCTTGCCATAGTTTTCCAACATCAACAGTAATAAAAAGATCAGCAGGTGAATTATTACCCTCATTTTTCATTCTTTGGATTAACTCATCAGCATTTGCTTTTGTAACGTTAACTTTTATTCCAGTCAATTTTTCAAAGTTTTTATATTGAATTTCGTCTACATTATAATGACGTTGACTGTAAATATTAATTTCATTTGATTCTTTTTTATTTTGCATACAACTTGCAAAAAGTA
>CESJ01008445.1_pt1 | contig 34968 bp, 27 predicted proteins | sample 356311 | NCBI WGS metagenome assembly CESJ01 (sample SAMEA2621487, study PRJEB7988) | marine metagenome | biome: marine biome (ENVO:00000447); feature: surface water layer (ENVO:00002042); material: "saline water (ENVO:00002010), including plankton (ENVO:xxxxxxxx)" | depth 5 m
GGGGGCAAGCACTTCACGACGTAACGAGTATCAAGACTTTTCTATCGAGGGCTTGTATTTTCGAGAATATCCAGTCGATGTAGATGACTTTGGACATCGGGTGACCGAAGGCGGCAATGCCACTGCCACGAAAGATAACACCATGGTATTGATGGGTGGAATCCCCACAGACGCCGGTGAAACCCTCTACTGGTTGGTCGCCAATCTTTGTCGTCTAAATCCTTATCTGCGTTGTCTCATTATACAGCTACCCTTTGTTGAATCAGATACTCGTTTGGCACTATCTGAGACTTTAAAGGCGCGCTATTCTGGCCGATTGTTCCCTTTTAATGGTGAATTAGATCGATCAGAAGAGTCAGTCGATCCAAGGTTTGATCATCATAATCAAGCGAATACGGCGGGACGTATTCTTTAGCAATTAGGCGTTAGTCAGGCGCACTTTGTTGGCCATTACCGAGGCGCCATGCTTTTTGATTACCTGATTGGTTCGAATCCCAATATCGCTCTGAGTTATTCCCGCGGGTTCCAACTATGGGATCGCTATGATGATGCATGGTCAGCCCTAGCACCCAAATTAATTGTAGGCCCCCCGCACCGTCAGATGATTATTCCTTGGCAGTGCCAATTTCTATTTTTTGCGGTCATTCGATTTAAGCGACCTGTTGATCTACTGTCACCTGGCTTTGTCGCGTCTGTCGTGAAGTCAAAGCGCGGCACCGAAGGCTATGACAGAAAAACGCACTTGCTGTACAAACCGCTAGCTTTTCCAAAGAGGATACAATTAATTATTAGTCAAACTATGATGCAGACCGACTCGACCGATGAAGTAAAAAGCCGCGAGCCATTGCTGCAGAGTAATGTGCCGATCATGCAATTTCAGGGTGAGGATGAATTTGCCGTCAACGCTAAAGGAACGCTAATCTCTGATCAGCCGTATCTCGGCCGCTATAATGTATATGCCAATGACGTATGTGATCTCTATCCAGGATTGGTGGGTCAGGACCCTCTAAATAAAGCCCAGGGATTGATCCAACAGTGCGGTAACTACCGTTCACTCAAGCTCAAGCAAAAAGCAAAAAGCAAGGCTAAGTCGATTTTGATGTATACCCGATGCGGCACATTTCAATGTCGTTGAAAACCCTCTTACCTGTGCCGAAGTAATCCATGACTTTGTCATAGATAATGCTGCGAATTAAAGTGAGTTTTATTAGGTCAATTGAGTTTTTAATTGACCTAATAAATCAGCGAGCTGCTGATCTAAGCTTTTGACGCTATGCTGATAACAAAGCCCATAGATTTGTTTGTCGGGCCTTAAAATAGCGATTGCAATCTGATGCTCATCAGCCCAGCGATGCAAAGCCCCTGTCTCGTCAACACCCTGTCCGTGCGCGCCTACATTAAATGTTTTTAAAGGTGACCCCAAGAATTCGGTGTTTTGTTGGCTAACCAACGGATCTACATCGGTATTAAAGCCGACAATGTTAAAGGAGTCGGATAGTAGATCATCTAATAGAGCATGTTCGCCGTTCTTTAGCGTAATAATGCATTGGCGCAACATGAAGCGGTTCAGAGGCGCTCTATCCTCGGCAAATATACCCTTACCTAAGCGCCATTGTTGACCAAATTTAATCGACGCGATCAACGGCGGAAAGAGCCGGCCGAGCAATAAAAATAGATCCCGCACGATCGCCTTGAATCGGTTGCGGGTTTGAATTATCTCGCCATGTTGAATGGCGAGGTTTATCACTTCCTCAACATGGGGTTGGCGCTCACTATGGTAGCTCTCAAGTACTTTGGGATCCCACTTATTCGTTATTACACCGCCTAACTTCCAGCTTAGGTTGTATGCGTCACGGAGTCCTGAACAGAGCCCCTGCCCAAGAAAGGGAGGCATTTGATGGGCGGCATCGCCGAGCAACAATATACGTCCACGCACAAACTGATTAGCCAGCAGTGCATGAAAGCGATAGACCTTTGAGCGAATCAGGATGCCATCATTTTCAGTGAGTTGGCTGTTGAGTCTGCCGATATGAGGTGCCATGAGTGCTCGAACATTGCCTTCAACTTCAATATCATGGAGATTGTCACTTTCATTTAGCATGAACTCCCAGCGTATGTGGCCGGTCTCACAGGGAATAAGTGACGTAGGGCGGGCAGGATCGCAAATCTGGTAAATCTCATCCTTGATCTCAATGCTTTTTTTGAGCATAAGATCACAAACGAGCCAGGGTTCGTCGCATCCCAGGTCGGTCAGAGGGATGTTGACTAATTCCCGGGTACTGCTAGCAGCGCCATCACAGCCAAGAAGATAGGAGCAACGAAACTCCGCCGTCTGCTGGCCCTCATGCTCGGCGATCGTTACTGTCACACCGGTGCTATCTTGATCGAGGTCTTTAAGCCGCCAGCCTAGTTTATGATCTACCGAGGCGCATTGATTGACTTTGCCGCGAAGAAGTTTTTCAAGCTCAGGCTGAGAGAAAAAATGGCTATTTGCCCAATGGTGTACCCTATCGCTCTTGGTCAGATCCTGATGAAATATCTTCCAATTAAAGCCGTTTAAAAACGATGCGAATCCGGGTTCTCGGCTGGACTCTTTGATCTCATCAATCATGCCGAGTGACTGAAAAATCCGCATTGCTTCGCCATCATAATGAACGGCTCTGGGGATTTTATAAATATCGAGATTAGATTCTACTACTAGCGTGCTTAATCCTTGCAGGCCAAGTAAGTGAGCCATCATAGCGCCAGTTGGACCATAACCAATTATTGCGACATCATAATTTTTCATACTTAAAGGCCTGAGTTTTAAAGTACACAATAATTTATTTTAGCCACATGGCTATTATCCGTCAAGGGTGTTGCTGGTCAACGCAAGGGAAAATTGAATTATGCGTCGATACGACTCAAGGATAACCTTTTTAATGTGACTAAAACGGGCTACTTATTAGGTGATTGACTTATTTTAGCCTGCTGGCTAAACTTAATCTCTCGCATCGGCGTTTAAAACAATTTGCACCAATGTTATCCCATCATATTTGGTCGTGGGTAGAGCCGTTTAATAGGCCTATTCAAAAGCACTTTAAGCGCTAAATAAAGCACACAAAAGACCCAATAAAATAGTCAACATTAAGGAAGTACTTCATGGTGAATCACTTTGTAAATGGGGAAGCAGTTAGCGTCGGTGGATATTCTTCGGATTTATTTAATCCATCAACTGGCGCCAAAATTGGCAGCGTATTAAATGCCGGAGCTCAAGAGTTGGGTGCAGCAGCGCAAGCGGCGCACAAGGCCTTTGGCAGCTGGTCAGCCAAGGGTTTAGGCCATCGAGCAGAGATCTTACTCGCTTGCCGGCAGATGATCATAGAACATCGTGATGCGTTGATTGAAATTTGTACCGTAGAGGCTGGTAAGACCTTCGCAGATGCCTCGGCGGAAGTTGACAAGGGTATTGAGGGGCTTGCATACGGTGCCAGCATGGGTAGCTGGTTACGCTCGGCCACTACACAAAATGTGTCAACCGGCATCGATGTCATGGATGCTCGTTACCCGGTTGGTGTGATTTGTACCGTGAGTCCGTTTAATTTTCCGGTCATGATTCCACTAGTTCAGTGCGCTATGGCAATAGCCTGTGGTAATACTGTGATTGCCAAACCCAGTGAGAAAGTTCCCTCAGCATTTCGTTTAATCGCAGAGCTAATGCATAAAGCGGGCCTGCCTGCTGGCGTCTTAAATGTAGTCAATGGGGGTCGTGAGGTGGTTGAGGCGATGATCGAACATCCTCAGGTTGCGGGTTTAAGTTTTGTTGGCAGCACCGCTGTCGCCAAACAACTGAGAATCAAAGGCATCGAAAATGATAAGCGGGTACAGGCATTTGGTAGCGGTAAAAATCATATGATTATCCTCCCTGATGCGGACTTAGATATGGCTGCAGATGCAGCTGCATCTGCAGCATTTGGGGCAGCAGGTCAACGCTGCATGGCTATCTCAGTCGTCGTTGCTGTTGGTAACATCGGCGATCAATTAGTCGCCAAAATCGCCGAACGTATTCCCAGCATTAAGATTGGCCCAGCGTCAGACCGAGATGTTCAGTTGGGGCCGGTTATTAGTTCAGAGAGTCAGCAGCGTATTAATAACCTCATTGATGGGGTGGAAGCCTCTGGGGCCAAGCTGTGTGTAGATGGACGATTAGGTGATGACCAAGAGGGCTGGTTAGTGGGCGCCACTCTGGTCGATAACGTGAAGCCCGGCATGCCTATCTATGATAATGAAGTTTTTGGTCCAGTTTTGTCGGTGGTCAGGGCGTCAACCTATAAAGATGCAATGGAGATCATTGCCAGTCATCCACTGGGTAATGGTGCGGCTATATTTACCCGTGATGGTGGTGCAGCCAAACACTACGCAGATAACGTGCAGGCTGGGATGGTCGGTATCAATGTGCCCATACCTGTACCACCGTGGAATCACAGTTTTGGTGGTTGGAAAGATAGCGCGTTCACCGACAGTAAGATCAGTGGGCCTGAAGCGCTAAACTTCCATACTAGTGTAAAGGCGATTGTCTCTCGATGGCCGGATCCTTCTAGTAGTAAGGTGGATCTCGGGTTTTTGCGAAATGACGGTTAATAGCCGTAATAAAATACTCATCGGTAACCAGAATGGCGGGCATAGTGGCTGCCGTGCTGGTTGAGTTTTTTTTGCAGGCGCTGTAAGGCGAGGTTTAATCATCTGGTGCGGCATTTGGTGTGACATAGAAACGTAAAATTTGCCAACCCACTATGTAGGTGCTAATCTAGCCGTATGGCTAATAGCCATTTGGCTATTTAGGTTGATAGGCTTTGTGAGCATATGGGCATTAACAGTCTGAGGGTGAGAAAAATGAAAAACAAATTAATAATTGGCGCAATTAGCGCCCAGCTACTTGTTATGCAGGGTGTCTATGCAGATACACCTGCTCTAGAAGAGGTAATCGTAACGGCAGAGAAAAGAGAACAAAACCTACAAGATGTTCCTGCATCAATTTCAGCTTTTTCTGCCGCTCAAATAGAGCAAGCAGGATGGGATGATATTTCGCAATTAGAAACCAGTGTGCCCAGCGTATCTGTGGGTGGTGACGGGGATTCACGGCCCTTTATTTTTATACGCGGTGTCGGGTCACGTAAGTTTGATATGGGCTCTGAGGGTTCCGTCGGAGTTTTTGTTGACGAAATTTATAATGCACGCTTCTCTTCGTCTCTGTCAGGCATTGTGGATATTGAGCGCATTGAGGTATTAAAAGGTCCTCAAGGCACTTTATATGGACGTAACACTATTGGTGGGGCTGTTTCACTTTATACCGTTAAACCGACGGAAGAATTTGAAGCGCGCGTGAAAGTGGCGGCGGGTAATGAGGGCTATCAGCGAGTGGGTGGTTATGTGTCAGGGGCCATTTCCGAAAATTGGGTTGGTCGTTTATCTGCCTCGACGCGTTCCGACGATGGCAACATGACTGAGATTCTGTCTGGTAAAAACGATGGCCAAGACGCCGATGCTGTTCGAGTAAACCTAATAGGTCAGTTGAGCGACAAGACCAGTCTCGAATTTACTGCCCAGACAACCAGTCTTGATCAAGAGGCAAGATTAGCTCAAGCGAACGGTGAAATGGGTCCATTAGGTTTGTATCAGTTGGGCCATGCGCTGCCGCTGCCGTTTCTTCCCGCGCCGTTAAGCGGTGCCATTATGGCTGGAATTCAGGCGGGTACCGTAGCCAATATTTTACGAGAAGCCGCTCTAGATCCGCGAAATGTAAAAATGGATCACCCTGGTTTCTCTAATCTTGAGTCGGATTTAGTCTCCCTAAAGATTGAGCATGAATCAGATAATTTCTTGTTTACCTCGATTACCAGTCGCACCAGTGATGAGGTTCATGAACAAACCGATTTTGAGTCAACCACTCGAGATGCTATTTGGACTGATGTAAAACAGAACAGTAAACAACTTACCCAAGAATTTCGATTTACATCAGTCGATGGCGGAATGTTTACCATGGATGATCGGCTGACCTGGGTGGTTGGACTTTACTACTTCAATGATGAAGGTTACCGCATGGATGATTACTCTGTTGGTGTAGAGGGAAACATCCCGCCGCAGTACTATCCAGCGGTTCAGGGTTTAGCCTATAGTCAGGCTCGTCAGGACGTGACTCTTGATAATACAAGTATTGCCCTTTATGGCCAGGCAACTTATGCAGTCACTGATCAGCTTAACTTAACTCTCGGTATCCGTCGTAGCGATGATGAGAAAGATTTTATCACTCAGATGATCACGAATACTCCAGGTTACCCATTTGTTGCAGCACCGTTTACATTGCCACAGACGTTAGAGTACGGTTCTACTGATCCAAAGATCAGTCTTGACTATGCGATCAATGATAATTCTATGGCGTATATTACCTACTCCAGCGGGTATAAAAGTGGCGGCGTGACTTTTGCGACTTGGGCTCAGGCTGGTAATGTGGGAGGGTTTGCAGAGGAGCACTTGGACTCGCTGGAAATTGGTTATAAAGCGCGATTGATGAATGACCGTATGCAATTGAACCTCTCGGTTTATCAGTATGACTACACCGATCAACAGGTACAAACCATTATTGTGGTTAACGGGGCGCCAAGTGGGCTCACGGACAATGCTGCCGAGAGTGAGATGACTGGCGTTGAACTTGAAGTGAATTATTTGCTCACTAATGCGCTGAGATTTGATTTCAATTACTTCAATCAAGATGCAGTATTTGGCGATTATGCTGATAAAACGGGTAATCCGATGCAGTTTGCACCAGAAAATGCCTATACGGTTGCATTAAATTACGCGCCTGATCTGGGGAACAACCTACAAATGCGAGCAGAGTACAGCTATAAAGACGAGTTTCAGTTTGACGCGGGTAATCGCGCCATATCGCTGGAGCCTGACCATGGTGTAGTAAATTTAACCGCCTCTATGGATTTGAGCGAATCGGCCTCGATTCGTGTCTATTGTAATAACTGCAACGATGAATTGATGCGTACGCAGGTGACCACGTTTGCCACCAGTCAGGGCGGCGGTGGGCGCAGCATTTATGGTCCGGGCCGCCGCGTTGGTGCCGAAATTACTTACAACTTTTAGCAGTAGTTTTAAAATATTAGGCGGTCTGTGATGGACGAATCTATCACTGGCCACCTAATATTTACATTTTCCAGGATCCGTCCGGCTGAAAACGCCTGTTGGATGCCGAGTCTGCGCTGTTAGGATATTGGTCTGGATGCCAGGAGTTTTTACGTTATGGCTATCGAATATAATCAAGAATTTGAACTTTATGGCTATGGTGAGTCGCTGGCATCCCAAACTGCCAGAGTAGGGCTAGCCGAAAAGGATATTACCTATAAGCAACATCGAGTTGGATTAGAATCCACCGGTGAGCATTTGCAAAAGGCTTACAAAGCAATCAATCCTGCATCACTGGTTCCTACCTTGGTGCACAATGGCCAACCCATTTATGACAGTATAAAAATTCTTGAATATTTGGATTCCCTAGCACCAAATCAAGGTGCAAAGTTATACCCCGCAGATACCGCAAAAAATACTGAAGTTCGCGCTTTGGTCAAGGAATTCTCTCTTGATGAAGGTGTTGGGATCGGTGAAAATTTTGGTACCAGTATGGCGGGCCTCAGCACTCAAATGCTTGCATATCTGCTGTGCAAGAGGCCACTGTGGACGGTGATATGGGATTATCTAACCAAGCATCCATCCAGAGACCGAGTGCCTATTTTTATTTTAGTGCGCATTTTGGGCAAACCGCCCGGATTTAAATATCGGCAGTTTGTTAGCAGCGTTGCCAAGGGCATGGTCTTTATTGAGAAGAAACTGAGCCATGGCAATGGGTTTATAGCCGGCGAGTATTCTGCTGCCGATGTCTTACTTGCGCAACTTTTTCACCGGTTAGAAATCACCGCCTTTCACAAGGTACTTCAGTCTGATCAGTTCCCAAATATTAAATTATATTGGCCCCGACTGCAGCAGCGAGAAAGTTACAAGCTGGGGATTCTCGACTTCGAGGAAGAGGAGTGGCGCGAATGCAAAAAGGCGCTATATGGTGAAGATGAAAACCCTGACATAGGTCACTTTTGGTCAGAGGTAAATCGGTTTAGACAATGACAAATTATGCCTAGTTCACGATGAAGACACTTTAAATAGGAGAAAAAATGAGTAAGCCGATTTGTAAGATAGCCGATATCATTTTTGTGCGTTTTGAACTAATAGATTTGGCGCCACAAAAAGAGTACATGGAACATTTTGGTATGTTCCTGGCCTATGAAACTGCAGATACGATTTTTTATCGTGGCACCGGCACGGCGCCCTACTGCTATGTTGCGACTAAAGGAAATACTAACCGACATATTGGTACCGCCTATAGAGCTAATGCCTTTTCTGACCTTGAAGCACTCGCAGCGGCCAAAGGTGTTGAAATTGTTGAAAATACTGATCCTGGTGGCGGTCATAAAGTGACCATTATGGATCCCGATAATATCGAAATTGAAGTTTACTACGGTATGGAAGTAGCTGAGCGAATAACGATTGACCCCAAAAGGCTCAATACTGGTGTAGACAAGCCAAGAGAGAACGCCCTGCAGCGGTTTGGACGCGGGTCAGATGAATGGCAGTTGCATAATGATCGTTGGGTGTATGAATTAACCTCTAAAGTTAAGCGTCTAGGGCACACAGCCATCAATGTTGCCGATGCTGCGGCATCCGTAGACTGGTACGCCAAGACTCTTGGTTTCTTGGTCAGCGATAATCTCATAGGACCAGATGGTGCTGCTTCCATAGGTGCCTTTATGCGCTGCAATCAAGGTGATATGCCCGTGGATCATCATACACTCAATAATGTGCAGATTATGGGCGAGCCACGACCTGCCTTTGGGCATGCTGGCTATGAAGTTACTGATTCGGTCGATGATCTAATGGCGGGTCATTATCATATGAAAACCGTTGATAAGTATTACCATGAATGGGGTATCGGTAGACACCTGCTGGGGAGTCAAATGTATGACTACTGGCGCGATCCTACTGGCTTTACTCATGAACACTGGACCGACGGTGATCTTCTGGATGCGACGATAGCCGCCACGGATACACCCGCAAGAGATTTAATCATGGCGCAATATGGACCGGAAGTTCCCTCTTCTTTTGGCGCTAGTATGCCAAGCGAAGATGTTGATAGCTTTAGGGCAGCGACTCCGAGCCTGAGTGATTTGGTAAAGATGATGGAACAACAATAGTAATTAATGAGATTAAATATGAGTAATTTGAATAAACACACTGTTTCTGCCCAAGAGCTGGCGGCAGCGGCCGGGATGCAGCGCATGCTTCATGGAGGCGCTGAAGTAAAGTCTGAAGAGGTTCTGGCTGCCCAAACGGCCTTTACTGAAATGAAAAATCGATATAGTCCATTGAGTGATGGTCATCTTGATTTGCTCTTTAGAGAACCGAGAGCTCAGTATGCCTGGCAAGATAGAGAGGTTAGCGACGATCTGTTACGTACGCTCTATGACCTGACTAAAATGGCTTCTACTAGCGTAAATTGCTGCCCTGGACGGTTTATTTTTCTGCGGTCAGAAGAGAGCAAGGAGCGATTACGGCCGACCTTAACCGGTAACAATGTTGAGAAAATAATGGGTGCTCCCGTGGTTGCGATTATCGCTCATGATAATGATTTTTATGAGCGATTGGATCAACTCGTACCCTATGCCGATCTAAAACCAATGTTTATCGAAAAGCCGGCTTATTGTGCGACGACTGCGTTTCGAAATGGCACCCTGCAAGGTGCTCAGTTGATCATGGCTGCCCGCGCGTTGGGACTCGATTGTGGGCCGATGTCAGGTTTTAACAATCAAGCGGTTGACGACATATTTTTTGCTGGCACCTCTGTGGTTTCGAATTTTTTATGCTGCTTGGGCTATGGAGATCCAAGTCGTATATTTCAGAGATTACCGCGTCTTGATTTTGATCAAGCGTGCGAACTTTTATAACGTGAACATCTGATAGATGTGGCGCGGTTATCAAAATATATTCGATGATTGTTTTTTAATAAGGCGCTAAATAAATATAAGAGGGCATTTAAAATGCCCTATAAAATCTGCATAGATTATATAAAATCTCAAAAAATCATCCATTGGATAATGGCGCTATTCATTATGCTGGACTTATTTGTCGCGCAAAAGTTTGACAGAGAAATGCAACTGTGGGATCGATTGGAGTCAAGGATAGACCACGCGTCTGTTGGTTTGTTAGTAACTTTTTTGTTTATTTTACATCTGATTCTTCGCTACCGACATGGTGCCCACACACCCCCCATGCTAATGCCTAGATGGCAAGTAGTCACAGCTAAATTAGGCCATTATGCCCTCTATACCTTAATGGGATTATTAATGTTAAGTGGCATAATGTCGGCAACATTTGCGTAAGATCCCATACTAGTCTGTGGGCTTTATGACCTTGCCTCTGCAAACCACAACGTCGATTTTTTCAATACGATCAGAGGGGTTCATGAGTTTTGCACCAATGCGATTATCGCCATTATTTTCATTCATGTTGCTGTCAAAGACGAGACGATGATAAATATAACAAAGTTTTGGATTACCAGGCGCTCGCCTGTATGCTATTCGGCAACGGTTGTGTGCGCGGTGAATAAAGCCTCTGAAAATGTGGGCTTAAGATCTTGTTCAGCCTGAGTATTTAGCAATGTTCATCCACCGCGCTAAAAACGTCGGTAATGCCCTACCCGGCCGGCCTCAACAGAAAAGTGGGCAACTTAAAATAACCTAACCATCTATGGATAATTAACAGTAATGAAAGCTCTTTTATTTGGCTCAATCGGGGTACTCACTGAAACCTCAGAATTACAGCGACAAGCCTACAACACAGCATTTGAAATCAGCGATTTAAAATGGCATTGGAATATCGGTACCTACTGCAGCATGCTCACCGAACCCGGGGGTCAAAAGAGACTCGCACGGTTTTCTGGGGGCACGCTTAACGACACCCAAATCACTAAAATCCATCGCGATAAGCAGGCGGTGTTTGAACAATTAGTCAAAACCGGTATCCAACCACGACCCGGTTGTGTTGAGCTCATTCAGCAGTGCCGCGAGCGCGATATCAAAGTAGCTTTCCTCACCACCACCACGCCGCATACTCTGGCAATTATCAAAGCTGGGCTGGCCGAGTCTATCGATTTTAATGATTTTGAATTGATCACCAATATGGACGCTGTCGATCAACTCAAACCCGACCCTGAGGTATTCCTCTACGCGCTCCGTAACCTCGGTGTTAGCGCCAACCAGGCGATTGCGATCGAGGACACAAAAACCAACCAGCAGGCAGCTATCCAAGCCGGCATTAGGTGTTATCTGTTTCCAGGCGAATACGCGACTCTCAGTCCAAATGTCTCGGCGGAAGAGAACGTTATAATCGATGACTTACGGGCATTAACGCTTTGATCCAAAGGGTGTAACCCTGTCACAACGTTAGCCTCGCGTCACAAACAAACAGCCAGTTTTAGGCTATCGAAGCTCGTCATCGCAGGTGGCGACGGTGAAATGCTAGCGACTGAACAGGCTCTTACAGCGGCCCTAACCTGGCGTTGTTTTGTTGCACTGGAAGCCAGACATCATCCTTGGCACCAAGAAGCGCCGCGGATGACAAGGCCAGTTCCACCGCCGCCCATAAATCGTCACTATGGTACTGACGGCGATCGGCGGATCGATGTGCCGCGCTAGGACCATCAAGCGGCCCTACCTGTGCGTCAATAAAGCGCATGGCATCAATGTAACTAAAAGCTGGCTCGCGCATGAGCGGTCAGTTGTTTAGCTCCCTGCTTGATAAAACCATGATCTGACGACATTAAAAACAGCGTGACGCCGCGTTCTCGCCAATAACCGATACTCTCGACGTTGGGGACAAAGATACCCAGCCGTTTATTCCTCGCACAGGCCGCCGCACAGATTTTGTCGGCGGCTTCGACGACCCGCGGATCGGCAGCGCTGTCTGCACCGAGCGCAACGGTCAGATCCATCATACCGATAAATAAGCAATCGATGCCTTCCTCCGCGGCAATCGCATCGATCTGCTCGAGCGCGGCAAGGTCTTCGATTTGCGCGATCACAGTATTTTCGCCATGATTGAGCGCGATATTTTCATCGACGCTGGCACCCCCATAACCCGCCGCGCGAGTCGACCCAGCATAGCCACGCCCGCTACTGCCATAGCGCGAGGCATTGGCGCAGGCGCTGGCTTTTGCCGCTGAATCAACATGCGGCACCACCACGCCGGTCGCACCACAGTCCAATGCATTCAAAATATGTTCCGGTGCAGCCGCGGGCACTCGCACCAGCGCCGGCATCTGCGCTGCTCGGTAGGCCAATAGACAACTGTCGATGGCAGCGCGATCAAATGGCGCGTGCTCAGCATCGATACAGACAACATCCAAATCAGTGCTCGCAAGCACCTCAGCCACCATCATTGATGGTGTCTTAACAAAGGTGCCTATCAGACAGTCGCCGCCGAGTAGCCGCTGACGAAAATTATGGTGGGGGTTTAACACTGCCATAGCGATTTTCTCAAAAAAAAGTGTGGATTTATCCGAGCCACCGATGCAGCGCCCGGTTTACAGCTATTGGTGCGTCTAATGTACATAGGTGTCCGGCATCGGCGATAATCTGCAACTGCCCACCCGATATCTCAGCAGCCATCTCGCGGTGCAGTTCGACACTGCAGAGATTGTCATTAGCGCCACACAGAATCAACGTAGGACATGCAATCTGCGGCAACGTACACCAACTATCTGGTCGCTGTTCGAGCGCTCGCCATTGGTTGACAAAACCTGCCGCACCGGCGGCCTTAGCCATCGACAAAACAAGCGTTTCAAGGCGCGTCCTGTGCACCGTGTTATCGGCGTATTTGGGTAGTATTTCGGTGCGAGTGAACTCGGCCAAATCGCCGCCACCGGCTATTTGCTGCGACTGCCAGCGACGCATGGCCACTCGCTCGGCAAGTTCCGCGCGCGGATTGGTATCCAAAAATGCTAGTCGATCAATTCGCTGCGGCGCCTGACGGTACATTTCAAAGGCCACAATACCGCCCATAGAGAGCCCAGCAAGAGCAAATTTTGGCGGCGCCTCAGCGAGCATTTTTACCGCCATACCCTGGATCGAGTCGCAGCCAACAAAGTCGCCGACAAACACCTCTCTAAAGCGCGAAAAATACTCAATCTGAGCGCCAAACAATCGTTGATCACACAATGACCCAGGCAACAGCAAGAGCGGCAGGAGATCAGGAATGACGGTTGCTATATCGTTGAATGGCTGACTATTCAAAGGAGCACGGCACTACTGCCTTGGCGTATGTCGCCAGAGAACAAGCGCTTTTCGGCGGGTAATTCCGGCGCGTCTATACGCTCTAGTAGCATATTTACCGCGGCCTGTACCATGCGCTCAAGCGGTTGCACCACCGTAGTCAAATCGTAATTCAGCCATGTCGCGGCTTCTACACCATCAAAACCGACCACCGCAATATCACTCGGCACCGCAACCTGATACTCCGTTTTAAGGGTATCCAAACAACCCATAGCCATAATGTCGTTGGTGCATACGAATGCATCCGGTTTAAATTCGCCATGCGTCATCATCTGTCGGGTCAGTGAACAGGCCAACCAATAGCTGTAATCGCCCTCAAGTTCAACAATGTGCGTGGCAGAATCCTTTAGACGATCAACCGCGCTCTGTGTCCTGGCTGCACTCACCGCAGAATCTACCGGCCCGCTCATCACAGCAAATGCTCGTCGCCCCTCGTTGAGCAAACCTTCAACCAGAGCCCGCTCGCCCTCACGATGATCGCAGCACACTGATGAAACAGTACTTTGAGGGTAGATTCGATTATAAAATACCAGCGGAATCGCACGCTCCTTACAGGCGTTGATCTGAGCCTCGGTAAACTGAGCTGCGGCAATAATACCGTCTACCTGATATTGCCAGACCTTATCTAACACAGTGTCAACGTCGCTCTCGTTGTCGAGTGTAAAGAGTAGAATCCGAATATCGCATTCAGAAAATTTGCCGTGTAGCTTAGAGAGTACCTGTGGGTAATTGAGATTGGTCAGTTCAGTAATCAGTACGGCAACAATGTTAGATCGCCCAGAGATCAAACCACGGGCAATCGCGTTCGGCTGATAGCCCAGCGTTGCCGCCGCCTGCTCTACCTTCGCCCGAGTTTTCGCCGATATACTGGCACCCGGCTTAAAGCACCTCGACACCGCAGACTGCGAGACGCCGGCAAAGCGCGCAACGTCATAGGAGGTGGCACGTTTGCCGTCGGGCAGGGCGGTTAGCGGATGTGCTTTTGGCGTCACGTGTTTATCCATAGCGTATTACTCGACCATCGGTGGTGGTGTTTTCGGCCGATTAGATGCACTTTAATCCAGCGGCTTAAATGCTATTGGACAACGCGCAACCACCTCATTGCACTACCATTAACAACTTTGCCAATCGGTCTCACTTAGGCTGCTTAGTATAGCCCGTGGGCTTTTTAGTGGGAAGTGGCGGCTTTACCAACGGCTGTTTATAGATACATTTAAAGGCTATTGGCGATCTGCTAGAGGCCTAGTAGCGGGTGTTCATTATGTCGCCGGCATGCGGTGATTACCGTCCCAGAAAAATTCTACGTTTTTTGCCTCACCGGCCAACGACTTTCTCCTTTGACCCTCGACTATAAGATCAACATGGCGTCTGTTTGCGGCTTGAATAAGAACACAGTAACAGTTTGACTTTACTTTTGCATTCGAAGTACATTAATGCCGTGCGGCTCAAATCGGCATCCGGTCGATGGCGATAAGGAAAATTAAGTGTCCCAAAAATACATCGTTGAGAAATATTTTCAAACTCTCAGCAAAACCGTAACTCCGGCGGCCGTTATAGCCCCGCACCTAGCTGACAACTTCGTTTGGCATGGCCCCCAGCCGTTTCAATCGTGTCATAGCTTTGATCAGTGGCTAGCGAGTTTTTGGCGACCACTGACCGACGCATTTTCAGGCTTGCGCCGAGAAACACATATAATCATCGGCGGCGACAGCCAAGGCAAAGTCAACAATACGACCGATGCTCGTTGCTGGGTTGGCGCCACCGGTTACTTCAATGCCACCTTTCAGCGGGCATGGCTCGGATTCGAGCCCACGGAGCAACCAATTCGGTTGCGTTGGGGAGAATTTTTCCGATTTGAAAATAACCTTATAGTCGAGCATTATACGCTTTTAGATATAGTCGATTGGCTCCAACAGATCGGCAAAAATCCACTGCCACCAAGCCGCGGTGTGGATTTTCTTTATCCTCCGCCATCACCGATCGCGGACCCACTGTTCGGCGATAGCAATACAACTGAGACCGCCACATCGATGCGCTTGATTCGCCGTTTTTTATTTGACGGACTCAATAATTTCGACCAGCAGAACCTGTCGAGCATGGCCATTGACGAATTTTTTCACCGCGACCTCAAATGGTATGGTCCTGGGGGTATCGGCGCCTGCCTCAGCCTCGAGGAGTTTCAAAAACACCACCAACAACCGTGGCTTGCGGCCTACCCAGATCGCAAAGTGCAAGATCTCGACAGTTTGTTTGCCGACGGTCGTTTTGCTGCTGCGTCGGGTTGGGCCGGCGTCAAGGCAAAACATGAGGGGTGCTATCTAGGCGCCGAGGCCACCGGCAACACCATCCATTTTAACGGCATGGATTTTTGGTTGCGCCAAGACAACAAATTTATTGAAAACTGGGTGTTTGTCGACATGATTGATGTCTTTCGACAGCTTGGTATCGACCTACTGCAACAAGCACGGAAAAGGTAAATCTATGCACGATCATAACGACAACAAAAAACTCATCCTGAGCTATTTTGACGCGCTCGAAAGCGTTGCTCATTGCGACGTTGAAGACGTCATCGCCAAATATACCACCGATGACTATCACTGGTATGGGGTCTATCCCTTTGGCGAGCAAAGCAGCGCCGCTGATGTGGCGGAGGCCTTCTGGACACCCCTTTTGAAAACCTGGTCACGGCTACAGCGTCGTCAAGACGTGTTTATGGCTGGCACCAACGAGGTCGATGGTAGTCAGTGGGTTACCAGTATGGGACATCTCCAAGGCCTGCGCGACAAACCATGGCTGGGAATTCCTGCAACCGGCAAGATGACTTACTTACGCTACGCTGAATTCCATCATGTTGCCGACGGAAAAATCCAACGCAGCAGCTTTTTCTGCGACATCATTGGCGTGATGCAGCAAGCCGGTATAAATCCCCTGCCGATGCAGACCGGTGCAGCAAATATCGTACCTAGTCCGCAGACCCAAGACGGCATCCAACTCAGCCAACAAGATACCGCTGAATCTACCCATACAATGACTCTACTGAATCAGATGATTGCCGATTTGGACGCCCTTAACCACTCGGGAGACGACCGCTACCCGGCATCAATTTTGGAGCGCTGCTGGCATTCCAACATGTGCTGGTACGGGCCCGCCGGCATTGGCTCAACCTATACCATTGAACGCTATCAAGAGCAGCACTCTTATCCATTTCGCGAGGGTTTAAAAGATAAAATCTACAACGGCCATATCTGTCGCTATGCAGAGGGTTCGTACGCTTGTTGGTTTGGCTGGCCAAATCTAACGCATACTCCGAAGGGAGGATTTTTAGGATTACCAGGAAATGAGTTAAGTGTTGATATGCGCGTTGTCGATGTCTACCGTCGAGACGGTGATAAGCTGGCTGAAAACTGGGTCATCATCGATCTGCCATGGTGGTTAAAGCAGCAGGGGATCGATATTTTGGAGCGCTGCAAGCACATAGCAATAGCCTCTTAAGCATAAGGCTGCCCTCCTTTGTAGGAACACAACCGCACATGCGGGGCCTTAGGTGCCGACAGTATTCGGGACTTACCGCTGCCGAAGCACTATCGCTCGCTACGTCAGGCTTCGTAATGATAACGACAATGAAATAGAGGCATTGGACAATAGAGCCAACTCTCGTCTATCACCGCCGATAACCTCACGGATAACCCGCTAAGGCCAGATAGAATACACACAACCTATCGCAGTGAACGCAGTTCAGAATTCTTAAAACATGACATTTTTACTCGGTGCGTGCACCCATTAACATCGCATACAAGACGAAATTAGCGCATCGACCGCCGGCGATATTAAATAACAAAGATACCTTGGGTATTGCCTACATTTCAATCAGCAGATGCTATAGCAGGTACTGAATGAGATACAGACTGACCAAACAAGCCAAGAAAAATACCAACAGTCCGTAACTACTGACATCTACTTTACCCGGTAGGACATACCAGCCATCTTTTTTCGTATCCCAACCATTTTCTTCAAATAGGCGTTTTTGGCCTTGCACCGTGTACGGGTGAAAATCCTCTTGAAAGCCGTCTAGGGCGATGCTGCTGACCCAACCGACCAGCAAACTCACCGCACCGCCAATTGCACAATACCATGGCCAAGCAATCGTCATGTGGTACTCGACATACCAAAGCGTAGCAAAGCCGCACGCAACGCCAACAAGCAGGCCCCGCTCGGTAGCATGTTTTGAGTAAAACCCCAAAAAATACATCGACAATTTGGCACCGACAAAGAATGATCCCAACTTACTCAAAATCTCCAATACCGATCCATCGCTGCCGGCAAAAATAATGGCTGGTCCGACAATTAAAAGGCCCCACACCACCGTAAAAATGCGCGATGCCACCAGATAATGCGACGACGTCTCATTGGGCTTAAAGTACCGTTGGTAAAAATCGATGGTGGTCACGGTTGCCATAGAATTGAGACTCGAATCCAAACTCGACATCGCTGCGGCAACAATCGCTACGGTAATTAAACCCATCACACCGGGTATGTCAGCCAAGGCGACAAATTCCAGCATGATAGTGTTGCCGTTTTCAAAGGGCGCATCCTGGTAGTAGGCGTTGAGTAGTAGTCCAAGGAGAAAAAACAGCGCAAAAATGAAAAACGCAGCATAGCCCATCAATGTGTAGGCTTTTTTAGCGTCGCCGAGAGACTTCGCTGCGAGCGTTCTCTGCACCATCATCTGATTAACACCATAGACGACAACGTGATAGATAGACATAGCGACAATACCCGTCCAAATAGTGGACACTTTGCTCGGATCGGTGGACATGTTAAACGGGTTAGTTTTACCCGCCGTCTTGAGTTCACCCAGCGTTTGCCAAAGCGACAGTGGCAGAGCATCAAGTAACAGTACCAATACGATGATTGCGCCGATGAGAAGGACCACGCTCTGAATAACGTCGGTCCAAATCACTGCAGAGATACCACCGAGCATGGTATAGGTCACAGCGATCGCTGATACGATCCATATCGCCGTGACCACGTCCATTCCAGTGATAAACTCAATCACCAAGGCTGTGGTATACAGCATGATGCCTGAGTAGGCGATATTGCCAAATAAGAAAATAGCCGACATTACCGCGCGCGATAGGCTGCCAAAGCGCCGTTCGAGATACTCATATATTGTGGCAATGCCACTATTATAGAAAAAGGGAAGAAACACTGAGATCACGATGAAAATGGCAATCGGGTAGTTGATATGAATAAAAATAACCGCAAATCCTTCGGTATATGCCCATGCGGGGCCGCCCAAAAAGGATAATGAGCCTACGTAGGTTGCCATAACTGATAGCCCAATGGCCCACCATGGCGTAGTGCGATCGCCTAAGTAGTAGTGCTCTGCAGTCTTCACCCGCCGATTAAAATAAATCCCAAGCACCAGCGAACCGAGAATGTAAAAACCCACAATCGACCAGTTGAGCAAACCAAATTCAAGCATAACTTTTCACTCTTATCAGGGCTGGGTCGTTTACGACCTAGGCTTAGTAACGGCGATAGATTTGTTCACAGCGCGCCAACACATCGATGTCCTGCTGCGCCAAAAAATATAACAGATCGATAAACACCCAGTTTTCTGCGAGCTTATCACCATCTCGACGGTAAATATCTACCACGCGCATGTCGACGCGCTGATTTGATCCCGGCAAGCCCAAAAAACCACCCGACGGAGTCATAGTCAAATTAGGCCACCCAAACCAGGCACCAAAATCGCCCTCCGCAAACCGCGCCACATGACCATTAAATACGATGTCCGACAAACCTTCATTAAATGGGCCTTGGTGTTGCTCTTCGTAGCGGCGGCATGTGTAGGTCGACCCTATACCCGCAGGTCCCCACCAAATCATATCGTCATGCCACGTATTATGCAGTTCATCCAGCGATGATGACATGCCCGAGCCCACTAAGTCCTCGCACATATGATTGATCAAGCGCAGTGTTTTTTCGGTGGCCTGTTGATCCTGTGGGGTATACATCAGCCCACTATGGGTCATCGGACCAGGAATGACGATATCCGCACCGGTCTGAACCGGCAAGGGACATACGCCGGATTGTTTCATCACACCGATGATGTCGATAAACAATGCCGTCTCATGGATTTTTCCATCTTTTACCCGGTGAAATTCGGCATAGCGGATAAAAGACATCTTTCTCGTCGCGGGAATGCCCAGCCACGGCTGATCCAACAATCCCATCAACTGGCCCATAGAGCATACCCACTCGGAAGCACCTCCATCGATGGTATTGCTCCCAGCCATAAACAAATCAACGCGGCGTTGTAAGTTGGTGAACGACGCATTGAGCGGCTGCCAAAAAACCTCTGCCACCTCAGTCGCACCCTGCAGTTCATAAAACGGGTGCATCCCACGCCAAAAATAGTCTGGTGCTACGTGTGCACTTATAATTTCCGCCAGCTTATGGCTCTGTGTTTCGTTATGAGCCCGACCAAGCGCTTGGTAAAAATCGCGCACGACTTGCTTGCTTTCGATATAGTCTGTCAATCTAGTGGCTCCTAATTTATGACTTGTCTTGGTGCCCGCGGGCTATTTGCATCATCACATCGAGTTCATTAAATAATAACCACTCTCGCATCACCTTGCCGTCGATAATATGCTGCTGTGTAATACCCCAAATTTGCACCTTGATTCCGCTGGGATCGCCGAAAAGGCCATCTTGTGTATGCGTTGCGGTGGCGCTCCAACGCTCCGAGATCAAAAATCCAGTGGCCAGATTGCCCATCCAATAGACCTCATCCATTTGCACTTGAAGGTCGGAAAAGCACTCGCGTATCGACAATACAAACTCTGCATAGGCATCAATGCCCAGGCTTTGTCGGTCGGTCGGTCCGGTAAACGCAAAATCGGCGGTGTAATACTTGGGCAAGCACGCTAAATCACCTCGATTCCAAACTTGGTTAAGGTGCGCTCTAGCGAACGCATCGGGGTCAAAACCCTCGATAGGTTCAGCCACTGACAGCGCCACATCGGGTTTCGCAGCAACGCGCAACGCCTGCCAAGTTGCCGAATCGCGTGGCCACCCGGCAACGCTATCGCCAGTCGACATCGAGCGCGCCAACTGGTTAATGTCCAGACCAAGCTGTTGAATGAGCGACGAATTATTGTAGAGCACGTGCTCCAAAAATATTTTATTCTCTAACGCAACACAATTTGCTATGACTAGCACCTCAACCGTCTTCCCGGTTGCAGGGCCATACTTGCTGTCGCCATCATTGGTGCCGCGGATAATCGTTCTATGGGAGGTGTGATAACCAATCTCGTCATCACCAGCCCAAATCACCTCATCGGCAACCAGTTCGATGTTCGAAAAGGCACGCGTGGTATGTCGCGTATCGGCAATGATCTTCTCGTTACCTAACTGCAATCCATAATCATCATAAACTACCGATGCGCCGGTGTAGGTGTCGGCGATATAGTCAACATCACGCGTCTCCCAGATTCTGAAAGTAATACGGACAATGTAATCGATGATGTTTTTATAGGTTTTCTCAAACCCTTGCATTGATTGCGTCGTTCCAAAATCTTGTGGGATACGCGTCTCGTTTTTAACGTAACCGCGACCGATATCGGATCGCCCAAGATAGCTGTCCAGCGATATATCGAAATTCGCCGGCATGTGTGAGCGACTCAAGGCCGCCGCTGATGATTTATCGATAGCCATATTGACCCCTAATTTTTGCTATTCCGCAGGCTTGTATCGCCAGCCCGTCGCTCATCCGAACAAATTATTAAAATGTTAGCGATTACGGCAATACCCTGTGCTGTTGTTAACCGCTTTATTGCTTAGTTTTTAAACCTGCCATGGTTGCTATGCTTGTCCATCGCATTCTCCTGGAAAACAGCGACTGCGTTTGCAGGCACACCGCTAAATCCCGCACCGCCTTTTCAATCATAGCAAGCTCGACTGGCCGGTAGGCATAGGCCGCCGAAATAAAACATGCTGCGCGACCATCGCGGCAATCATCGCGGCAAACCAAAACAATGCAGCGCAATCAGGGATTAGTTGAGTCGCCATGCGCCCTCTTCGAAGCCCATTTCGAGACAAATATGGTGAGTCATATGTACTCCGAATGCAAACAATAAAGCTGCAAAAATAGCTCTGATATAAAATTTTCGACCCGCAATTCATCCTTTTTAATCCAATAAATCAACGTTTCGTTTAAAAAAATGTCCATATTACGCGTTTTTAACGCGCTGAATACGCACATTGAGTTTGACAGTTAGTGCATGCGAAGTCACAATCAAAAAAAAAGGCAAATTTACATTCTTAAAAAAGCTTTTTTGTGCAACCTTACGTATATGTCAAACACCAAAAGCCGTCCAGCAATCTAATCAAGGGGAAGAGTAATGAATCGTTCGAATATATTAAAAAAATCTGCTTTAGCAGTCGCGATTTCAAACGCTATCGTAGCGTCCATGGCGCACGCAGCGCAGATTGAAGAGATCGTGGTAACCGCCACAAAAAGAGAAGCAAGCCTTCAAGAGATTCCGATGTCTGTTTCGGCTATCTCTGGCGAAAATCTCGCATCAATGGGCATCGAAAATATCCAAGACATTGAAAAAGCGATTCCAGGAATGAAGATTCGCGACGTTGGTAATCACCCTAAACTCATTATCCGCGGGGCCGGATCGGCTGGAACCACAGATCTTGCAGTGCCTATATACAATGATGGTCTTTACCGACCCACGGCCAGTCAAGGCTTAGCAAGCTTTGTCGATATTGAGCGTATCGAAGTCCTGCGTGGCCCTCAAGGCACACTCTTTGGACGCAATACGCTCGGCGGGCTGTTGAACGTGATCACCAAAAAGCCATCGACGGACGGACTCGACACCGGGCTTTCTGTGTCGGTGGGCGATTACGACCTGCGTAAATTTCAGGGTTTCGTGAATGTGCCGCTGAGCGATTCGGTAGCGGTGCGATTAACCGCGACTGATACCACCCACGATCCCTACGTGGAAAATACTTTCGATTCAAATGCGGGTTTAATCGACGCCGACAATACCTATGTCAGAGCGCAGATTCAGTTTGATATTAATGATGATATGGACCTTAACCTCACCTACGGTAATTGGAGTGATACCGCCAACGGGGCCGGAGATTTCGGTCACAAGGTACTCGGTGTTCCAGTCAATCCTGCAACGCGTGCAACCAACGGGTTTACAGGAATCTTGGATAACCGCGCGGGAACCCGCGATGGCTGGCAAGGCGGCAAATCCAAAAATGGTAAATTCCCAGTCGATCGCAGTGCTGGTATAACCGATGACCTGCGAACAATCACCTACGACTATCGCCCAAATCGCGATATGGAAGAGGATTCTCTTACCCTAAGCTTCAATTGGAATCTTGGATTTGCCGACTTAAAGGTCAACGCAGGCAGTTACGATTATGAGGGCTACAATATCTTAGACGGCGATTTCTCGGTGGCCGGCACCTATGATCCAGTCGGCGAGAACACAACGGGTGGTTGGGCATCTGGCGAAATCAGAACGTCTGACTCTAACCAAGTGGATATCAATTTAAGCTCCATTGGTGACACCGAGTTACGCTGGACCATTGGCTACTTCAACTTTAGTGAAGATGCGAGTTACAAATGGATTTTTGGCGATACCGCAGCATCTGCGCCACAGTCTGTGGCTTGGGCATCATGGCTACACGGTACCGAGTCGACTGCTGACTCATCGGCTTTCTATGGTCAAGCCGAGTACGATATCACCGAAGAGCTTACCGTCACCGCAGGTGCTCGCTACAGTGATGATGAGCGCACATCGCAGGGTCTGGTAGTCGATAAATCGACGTTGAATGGAACGCCAAGGCCTGGGCACACTGCTAGCAGCGCTGCGAAAAAAACTGGTGATGATACGCATACCGACTATCGGTTGGCGCTCCAATATAACGTTACCAACGATATCATGGTCTTCGCCGCAGCGAGTACAGGGTATATATCGGGCGCGGTGCAACAAGGCACTGGCGAACTGCTCGATGCGAGTGAAAATGACGCGATTGAGGTTGGCATCAAAAGCACTCTGCTAGATGGCAGCATGCAACTCAACGCTACCTACTTTGACAGTAGTTATGACGGCTTGACCACCAGTGAGCTTTACATCGTCCCCGGCACCGATCTATTTGGCTCAAGAACTGTACCCGGTGGCGGTATGGACTCGTCCGGATTAGAGATCGAAATGGTCTGGCAAGCCAGCGATAAGCTCCGCGTCACATCCGCCGTGACTTTTGATAACTCAGAATTTACCGCGTTCACCAAAGCCTATAAATACACTGAAACGAATGGTAACAGCCGTATCACGGTACTCGATGGCGGCGGCAAGTCGATGGATATGACAGGTCTCGATACGCCATTTTCGCCAGACGTGAGCGGCAACTTAGCGGTCACGTATGAAATAGACATGGGCGATAGAGGGACGTTAATACCCGGCATCTTTTTGTATTATTCTGATTCCTACAACACTGAAACGATCCAATATTTCTGGTCGGAACAGGGCAGTTTTTCTACCGTTGATTTGACGGCTACTTGGTATTCTGCAAACGACGCATATTCCATACAAGCTTACATCAATAACGCCTCGGACGAAGACTATCTTACCGGAAGCGATACGTTCAGCAATGAGCGAGCTGTGGTGCAATTTAATGATCCGCGCACCTGGGGTATTCGCGCATCGTTCAACTTTTAAGCGGCAAAAGTAGCGGTATTTAAATTAAAAGGCAGTATTATTAGCCCCGCTCACGCGGGGCTTTTTTATGCCTCTTAATTGGATGTACTATGCAGACACTCGACACTTTGCTCAATTTAGCCATTCGTCATTATCGAGCCGGCGAGCTTGGCGCTGCCGAACAAAAATTCAGACAAGTTTTAAAACTTCAGCCAAATCATATTTTGGCGCTGAACATCCTTGGAATCATTTGTCTTGGCAGCGATCGTTGCGATGAATCGATAAGACTGATTCAAACCGCGCTCGAGATCAAACCAAAGGATCATCAAGCGCTGGCCAATCTAGCCTTGGCAAAACAACGAGTCGGAGATCTGCAAGCGGCTATACGCGCACTCGAAAGATCCCTGTCACTAGTACCAAAAAATGTCAATGCGCTTAACAGCCTCGGCAGTCTTTATCGTGATACAGGTAATATTGCCCGGGCCGAGCAATGTTACCAAAGCGCGCTAAACCTTGACCCCAAGCACATCGACAGTTTGTTAAATTCCACCATCGTTGAACGTGCACAAGGGCGCTTCAAAAACGCTTTGACATGTGCGTTGCGTGCCTTGCAAATTGCCCCAGAACGCGTCCAGGTGCGTTATCAAATCGCGCGCACCTATGCAGCTTCTGGCGACTATCCAAACGCCATTGAATGGTATGAAAAAGCACTCCAACAAGACCCCGCAGCGGTCGATAGCTGGATAGGTCTTATCGACGTATTGCGCGAGTCGGGTCGAGTTGACGAGTGCCAGCAGACCCTCGATGCGTTGCGCTTGCAATTACCTCAATCTGCACAGGCACACTTCGCCCAGGGGTTATTGCACCAGCAGTGCGGTGATGCAACCGCCGCAGCCGAGCATTTTTCGCTCGCCATCGCTGCGCAACCAAATTGGTCAAAACCGCATTACTATCGATTGCAGCTCAAGGGCCGCGTGGCGCTATCAAGCGAACTCGCGCAGATTGATGCGTTGCCGCAAACCGGCCATTTAGAGGCCGACGTTTACCGGCACTTTGCCAGCGCTACCGCGCATGAACGGCGTGGACATCGCGATCGCGCATTTAATGCTTGGCTGATGGGCAATGCGTTAAAAGCCCAGCAGAGTTCGTTTGCTATCAGCCAGCGAGAAGATCTTTATCAAACCGTTGCACGGTATACTAGACGCGCCCTCGAGCGGGATGTCGAGCCTCTTGAAACAAGCGACGCGCGACCCCTCTTCATTATCGGTATGCCGAGATCTGGAACCACACTGGCCGGCCAAATCCTCTCCAGTCACTCGCAAGTAAATGGATATGGAGAGACCCGCGCGGTTCATGATATGACCTTGCGGGCGGTCGAGTCGGGTAACAAGCCGTACCCCGAAGTTATCGAGTCATTGACTGGAGACGAATTAAAATCCCTCGGTGAGTCCCTGCTGACGCAGTATGCCAACCATAATCTGCAAACACATATTCTCGATGTAACACCGACTAATTTTCAGCATCTCGGGTTGATAGCGCGGGCCCTCCCGCAAGCGCGATTTATTCATTGTTGCCGCAATCCGGTGGACACCTGTTTTTCAATCTTTAAACTACCCTTCCCTCAAGGTCAGGACTATGCCCATGATCTGACGTACTTGGGGCAGCAATACCGCGCGTACTGGCACTTGATGCAGCAGTGGAATGAGCTCTTTTCCAAGCGAATCTTTAACTTGCGTTACGAAGATTTAGTCGCTCACAGTGAACAGCAAATCCACCGTCTTTGTGATTTTTTGTCGCTGCCATTCGAGCCTGAGATGTTGCAGTTTTATGAGTTCGAAAGTTTGGTTCGCACGCCCAGCGCCTCACAAGTTCGCCAGCCGCTTTACGCTCACTCGGTTGCCGCGTGGCGACACTATTCGGACCATCTAGAGCCATTACTCGATGCACTTGGCGATTTAGTCAAGACCTAAGCGACGCACTTTATGTCGCTTAAAAAATGCTAAACTTTGACTATCTATATAACTTCGGAATCGCCTTGGCGATGATCAAGAACGTCTACATAACGAGTCTTTTGGTGGCCGCTAGTTTGGGGTTAAGCACCATGTCTTTAGCTGCTGACCGCGGAACCCGCGAACCCGCTCTAAAAGACTTAAAAAATGCCGTCACAGCGGTCTTTATCGGGCGCCAAAATAATCCTTTGGCAAATCCAGTGGCCGGTTTGGAACGCGATATCGCGGTATTTAAGGTCGATGGGTTACGCCAATATGCGCTAGTACTTCAACCCCGCCGCACGCCCCCGGGATCGGGCTGGCCAGTGGTAATTTTCAATCATGGTTTTCATCCGACTCCGCACGACAATGGGCGCCGTACGGAAGACGGTGTCAACGATCGTCCGGGCGACTATTACCGACTAATACCCGCAGCTATAGCACGTGCGGGCTTTCTCGTGGTGTCTCCAGACTATCGCGGTCATAACGATTCAGAGGGCATCGAATTCGTCCTGCGGCGCGATTCCCCATACTGGTATGCACGCGATGTACAGGGTGCGTTTGCCATCACCGGTAACCTTGACAATATCGATCCCAACAACGTGTTTATGCTCGGTCACTCGATGGGAGCGGCCGTAACGCTGCGAGCCGCTGCCGTTCTAGGTGATAAAATCCGCGGCGCAAGCCTGTGGTCAGCAGCCTTGATAGGACCAGAAAAACCCTCGACTACAATGCAATATTTATCCGACTACAACGAGAAGGATGTTCAAAACGCCCAGCCAATCGATCTGTCTGCGCTGGCATGCGCGCTCAACATTCACCATGCGGTTGACGATCCAGTGACTGCGATTGCGACCTCGACACACTTGGCAAAGCAATTACATCAACGCCAAAAAGTCGTTACCCTTTTCACCTACGACAGTCCTAATCATCTGTTTAGCGACGCCAATTTTTCCAGCGCGTTGGCCCGCGATATCGAATTTTTTCGCAGGCTTATCAATCCCCCTAAACCTTCACCGCGCGACGCTAACGTCCCTCTTGTCCGCTAAAAAGGGCAATATCTCGAGCGATCATGGTAGCCCGACCATCGACCGTCCCAGCGGGCGAAAACCACGCCTCGGAGCTAACCGATAAGCTGTGAGTAGTTCCCGGATAAACAAAGTCGCGCAACCTGCCACCAGCGACATTGACGCGTGTTGCCAAATTCGCATTCCACGCCGGCGGCGAGTAAAAATCTCTGTCGGAGTGATGTAGATTGATCGGCTCGGTCAAATAGTGCGCGGCATGATAACCACCAATCTGCTCGAGCTGCCCAGCCAGACCCGCCGCATGAACAACCACTAAAGATCCCTCATCGTCGCGCTCCAGTGTGTACTTAATGTCCACCAAGTCGGCAATACCGGCGCGGTAACGAGCATACATATCAGAATAGGTTTTATTCAGCGATGCCTCAACCGTGGGCAAATGCCAACTATCTGCCTGCCAAGTCCAATCGGCTGGTGACGGGTTGACGATCAAGTCGCTTGGGTAGGCGAAGACAAAATCCGCATTGCGCCTGCCGTCGGCGGCGGTCGCACTGCCATTCCAACGACCATCACCGGCGGTAAAAGCCATTGCAGTATCTTGCATCGGTCCATAAAGAGCGGCCTGCTCTGAACGCGAGGCGAAGCATCCAGCCCAGATCGAGGCGGCCTGTATCGGCGTCGCTAGGGCACTATTTTCGCCGGCGACCGCCAGCGCAGTTAACGCAACATCACCACCCTGTGAATAACCGGCGAGATTGATGCGCGCCTGATCAAGACGCACAGCGAGACGTGGTTCACGCCCCCACGCCTGCCAGTCGACGCGCTCCAGAGATTCCAAACCAGCGATCAGATTGAGTACATCGATAGCATAAAAGATTGGCGATAAGTAACTGCGGTTGTCCCAAGCACGCAAGAATTCAAGCCCTTCGGCAGCGGATCCAGACACCGTACCATGTCCTCGCAGACCCGGTATCAGTACCACAAAGCCCGCGTCGACGTAGGCCTCTATAACCGCCTCGGAGGCCGATGCTGTACCAAGCTCAAAGTCGTAATCGGGCGCCGCCTGCTCGCCGACCCAACCATGGACGAAGACCACCGATGGATAACCGCCGCTGGGAGGTTTTGTGGATGGCACATCAATCCTCAGATAAACCGCCAATCCGTCGGAGAGATAGCCGCCAAGGTAACGCTGATAACCGCCGCCGGCGCTTGTCGGCGCAATCGATTGCTGAATGTGGATGTCTGCGGCATAACTGCGCTGACGCAGAGTTTCGATCGATAATGCCTCGAGCGAATCAAGCGTTGGCGACGCCCAACGCGCAAAAGCCGGTGCGCTAACCACGCGCTTAGGATCGGCATCAGTCCAGTTGCGCCCGTCGCAGCCCCCGACTAATGCCAGCCCGGTCAACCACATGACCATAGCCATGCTGTGCCATGTCGCTTGCAACTTTGCCATCAGTTTTTTTATTTGACTGCAGCTCTCGAGTAGGCCCATTAGCAACGTGCGTATCGAAACAGACTGCAGCCCAGAGCCGCCCATCACGTCAGTTGACGGCCGCCATCAACCGGAATAATACAGCCGGTATTAAAGCGAAGAGTGGTCGACAGCGCGATCGCGGCAGCGGCGACATCGGCGCCACTAGCAATCCGCCCTAGGGGAGTTTTGTCGACTTGCTGTTGCAGATAGGCGGGATCGGCACGACTGGCATATTCTCCGGCCACCCAACCAGGGGCGATACTGACGACGCGGATATCAGGTGCCAGTGCGCGACCGAGCGACTTGGTCATCGAGTCGATCGCCGCTTTCGAGGCGCAATAGGCAACACTGCTTCCGACGGCCGTGGTACCTGCAATCGACGAAATGTTGATGACGAGCCCATCGCCGCTATCGACCAACAACGCTCGAAAAGCACGCACACAGGCAAAGGAACCACGGACGTTGGTGTTAAATATCCTGTCTATATCGGCGTCTTCGAGTGCGTCGAGATCGTCGTGCGGCACGACCTTTGTAATCCCGGCATTGTTGACCAAGATATCCAGTCTACCGAAATCTGAACTAATTTCGTGTGCCAGAGATTGCAGCACACCACTGTCCAGAATTGGCGCATATTTAGTCACGTGCCCGCGACCCGGTAACGACGCACAGAGCGCATTGGCACTGTCGGCCGAACGGTTATAACCGATGATCACGGTAGCGCCGGCGTCCGCATAAGCCACCGAAATAGCTGCGCCGATACCACCCGCGGCACCGGTTATTAAAACGACTTTACCCGCGAGTGGCTTGGGCATCGGTTTACCTCTTAACTGTTATTTATCGGCGTAGCGTGTAATACGCAAATCGGCCTGGGCTTTGTGCGCGGCAAAACCTTCGAGGTCGCAAAGTCGCGAACAATACTCCCCAATCTCCACAGTTGCCTCGGCCGTTACACGCTGATAAGTACAGGTTTTAATAAACTTTCCAACCCATAAGCCCCCGGTATAACGCGCCGCCTTATTGGTCGGCAAAGTGTGGTTAGTGCCAATCACCTTATCGCCATAGGCGACATTGGTCTCCGGGCCGAGAAACAGCGCACCATAATTAGTCATGTTATCCAAAAAGTAGTCGGGGTCGCGAGTCATCACTTGAACATGTTCAAAAGCCAAATCGTCGGCCACCGCGACCATCTCTGCGTAGTTGTCACATACGATTACCTGTCCGTAATCACGCCACGCGCGACCGGCAATGTCGGCCGTCTCGAGGGTCTCCAATTGCCGGTCAACCTCGCGCATAGTGTCCCTGCCCAATTGTTCGCTATTGGTCAACAAGATCGCCGGCGAATTTGGCCCGTGCTCAGCCTGACCCAACAAATCGGTGGCCGCCATTTCGGCGTCGCAACCTATTTCATCGGCAATAATCAACGTTTCAGTTGGGCCTGCCAACAAATCAATACCCACGCGTCCAAAAAGTTGACGTTTGGCTTCAGCGACAAACGCGTTACCCGGACCGACGATCACATCGACCGCGTCGATCGTCTCGGTTCCCAATGCCATTGCGCCTACCGCTTGCACACCTCCGAAACAATAGATCTCGTCGGCACCCGCCATCGCCATTGTCGCAATAATTGCCGGCATCGGTTGGCCATTAAATGGCGGCGCACAGGCTATCACTCTTTTTACTCCGGCCACCTTCGCCGTGGCAACACTCATATGAGCAGACGCCACCAGAGGATACTTACCGCCTGGAATGTAACATCCCACGCTGTTGACCGGAATATGCTTGTGCCCCAATGTCACCCCTGGGCGGGTTTCAACCTCAACATTCTTCATCGACTCCAACTGGATACGTGCAAAATTTTTCACCTGTTCTTGGGCAAACCGAATATCCGCAAGGGTTGCCGCCGGCAGGCTATCGATACAAGCTTGGATCTCATCATCGGACAAGCGGAAACTCGTCGGCGACCAATTATCAAATTTTTCTGAGAGCTCGCGAACATGCGCATCGCCATGCTCGGTAATCCCTTGAAGGATGTCCGCAACTACCTCTGTAACCCGATGGCTGGACTCGAGCGCTAGCTCTTCCGACATGCCTTCTTTTAGTTTTATGGCCATCCAACTATTCCTCGCGAGACATTGTTAGTAAAGATTAGTGGACGAAGATGTTATTTACAATTGACTTCGAAGTCAATTGTAAATAACCCCCTCACGTGTTCTGTTCAACGGTCATATCGGATGTGCCCTGGTTCAGCTAACTACGATAACGCACAGGAGCCAATTGCATCACATCAGCACGCGCAAAAGAATCATGGGCGACGCCAAAGCCGCTCAGCGCAATGCGCCATGACAAACCCGTTTGCGCGATTAATAATTCCAAACAATCAATGAGCCCGTGGTCGAATTCAGCGTGAAGTTCGTTAGCCAGTATTGTTGGCGCTTGCCAAAGCCGGCCAATCGCGCAGACTTACAATTCATATGTACTTCGAATGCAATGGGTTTTACCCGTATAATCTTGGGACGACCTGAAAGTCGAACTCAGCGTAAACGCCGCATAATGCTCACGTAAAAATTTTGTAAAATTGTTTTTAATCATTACTTTATAATAAACAATTAGAATATTTATTGGTCTTTAATGAATTTTGTTTATTTTAAAAAAAGTGCAAACTATGGATTTGCTTCTGAGAATATATTGCATTCGGAGTCTAAATGTTTTATTTTGCAAACAAAATTAATGATCGTGCGGACTTTACGCACAAGACCTTTTTGCACAAGAAACCAACAATGATTAGATCCAACAATCCGGCCGAAGCAGTGCTTGAGCAACGCGTTATTCGCTTTGACGACTTTATCCCATGTACTACTGCATTTATAGATGCTCGCACACCTGGCAGCAACCAAAAAGAAAACTTTTGTCTCATTGGCAGTGGTGTCGCAGAGAACCCAGGGCAAGTAGTACATATCAACATTCCACACGGTTTCGATATAGGCGCCGCCCGACAACCGCATGGATGTAAAAACTCTCACCACAGTCACGATACCGAGGAAGTGTTTATCGTGTTTTCGGGTGACTGGAAATTTACCTGGGGCCAAGAGGGCGAAGATGGTGAGGTATTGCTGTCGGCCGGCGCAACCATTTCAATTCCGACGCAAATGTTTCGCGGCTTTGAAAACATTGGCGCCGACGATGGTTTTATGTACGCAGTTTTAGGACTCGACAAATCCGGGAGTGCTGGGCAGGTTATTTGGGCCCCTTACGTGTTTCATCAGGCCAAATCTCACGGTCTGATTTTACTCGAGGACGGACGTTTGATCGACACTGTGTCTGGCGCTGTGGTGCCCAATAACGCCCGCGAATACACGCCGATATCTAAACAGAGTGCCGATCGCGATTTTCGACGTTTAACAATTGCGGAAATGGCTGCATGCGTAGCCAATAAAGATCAACATGGGAACCTCGAAATCGGCGGCCTAAGTACGCTTGACGGCGTCATCGAGCGCGCAATTATCGGTTGTGCAAACCCCGCCGAAAATATTGGCGCAGGTAAGATGTCCTGGCGGCACCGCTTCCATGTTCGCCACCTAAGCTTACAACCAAGCGTGGAAATTCCACTGCACGTCCGCTACGAAGAAGAGGTAATCATCTTACAGCAGGGCGAGTTGCTAGTGAATATCGACGGATACACCACTACTTTGTTCCCCGGCGACGTCTTTACTGCCCCCATCGACCAACCTCGCCGCTACCTCAGCCAGTCCCAGCAACCAGTCGACGCATTTATTGTGCGCCGCGGTAACCATCCACTGGCGGCTAAATTTGTATAATACGCACGCCGCCAAAAATGGCTATCTAGAGCGCTATCAAACCGCCCATTTTTTATTATTTAAATGCAGATATACAATTAGCTTATGAATAGACTCAAGTATCACCATGACAGCGCGCCGCCATCGGCGACGCAATCAAATGCTAAAACTCCGGCAATGCAGGGGTTTGATGCTGAATTTACAGATCTTGTCGACTACATTTTGCGCATCACCCGTAGAATCTGGGAAGGCAAGCAAGTCGGCCTGTGTTTAGACTACTATGCCGCAGATTGTCCGGTTTATACGCTTTCTGGAGTCACCATAGGGGCCGCAGAAGTCACTCAAAATACCTTGGCAACCTTGGCATCCTTCCCCGATCGCAGTCTGAATGCAGTCAATATTATCTGTGGCGGTGATGCCATCGATGGCTTTCACAGTTCTCACCTGATCAGTAGCCACATGACCAATCTGGGCGACTCGGACTGGGGCCCGGCAACTGGTCGCGAGGCAACCATTTTGGTGGTGGCGCATTGCATCTTAAAAAATAATCAGATCGTGGAAGAGTGGCTGGTACGCGACAACTATTCGCTGGCCCAACAAATGGGCCATGACCCTCACCTCGTAGCGCAGACATGGGCTAATAAACCTATCTCGAATCGGTTAGAAAACTGGCGCAATGCAGAACTGGAGCGCTTGCGTGAAAAGGTAGTGTTTAATCGGGTCGCCGCCGGCACCGACGCGGACAGTATAATTCGCGGCAACTTACAAAATATCTGGAACGCCAAAATGGTCGGCGACGTGTACCAGTGCTATGCAATCGACGCTTGCCTGCACGGTGTTTCTGGTCGTGAGCTGCGAGGTCACGACGCTATAGCGAGATTTTACACTGATATACTTGGCACCTTATCCGACCTCAGATTTTCGGTGGACTACAGCTGTCAACAACCCAGCGGATCAGCTAACCAATGCGCCGGCGTCGAGCTTGCCGCGAGGTGGACTTTGTCGGGTGTTCATACGGGCAGTGCCTTGTATGGCCCGCCCACCGGCACGACTCTCTTTATCCTCGGCGAAAGTCACTACCACATTGTCGATGGTTTGATTGTCGAGGAGTGGAATATTTTTGATGAGCTGTCGGTGTTGGCTGAAGTGTATCGCGCACGCAATGCAGCCATGCAGCTGGCTGCGCCCTAAGCACCGCCATGCAATCAGCCGAACATCCCGACGTGGACATTTGTGATGCCCACCACCACCTCTGGGATTTGGACGCAGTGCGCTATCCTTGGCTAACCGCGCCCAAGGGCTCCCGCAGGTTTTTTGGCGACCCCAGCCGCCTGCAAAAAGACTATCTACCCAGCGATTTTTGTGCCGATATCGACGAGTTACCGGTAACTCAGAGCGTACATATTCAGGTCGGCGCCGCGTCCGACCAACATCTGGCAGAAACAGCCTGGGTGCAGGCGCAGATCGACACTACCCAACAACCTCGAGGGCCCGTCAAAGTGCCTAGCGCGATGGTCGCCTTTGCCGACCTCTCAGCCGCAGGCTTAGGCGCTCAACTCGACCAGATTCAGAGCTTTTCTGGAGTCCGCGGAATACGCCAGATCGTTGGCCGGGCTCCCGATGAAGACCAGAGCACTGGCAGCGGTGACTTACTCCGTGATCAGCGCTGGCTGGCTGGCCTGCGCGCTCTTGAAGCGCGCGCTCTTAGTTTTGACTTGCAATTGATCCCCTCGCAAATGGTTCAGGCGTTCGAGGTTTTTCGGCGTGTTGAACAGCTTCCGGTTGTCCTCTGCCACTGTGGTTCACCGTGGTTTTTAAATCCGCGCTACCGCACCTCACAAAGCTTTGAAATGTGGCGCCAAGGCCTAAAGCAATTGGCCTCTTTGCCGAACATGCACTGCAAGATTTCGGGACTGAGTATGTTTACGCAAACATGGGATCATAACGCGGTAGCAATGATTTTCGAAACGGTGCTCGATATCTTTGGGCCGCACCGATGCATGTTTGGGTCGAATTTTCCCGTTGATAAACTACACACCGACTACCAGAGTATCTGGCGAAGTTATTGGCAGGTTTCAAGTCGGTTGAGTAAAGCCCAAAAAACCGGGCTATTTGCAGGTAATTGCCAACGTTTTTATAAGCTTTAGGTCGCGCTCTGAGAGGTGCGTTTATTCTGTTCGAAAGGCTTACCCTAGATTTGAGGCACTGGAGCCATACCCAAGCATCAAATCTAATCCGTCACTTACAACTATACTTTGACCAGCGGCGCCGTTATCGAGTATAAAAAAATCACTACCAACGCAAGGCGCCTAGGTAACGTCTAGAAAATAGGTTCGAGCCTTTCGGAAATTAGATATCCACCGTCTTCGCCGAGGTGAGGAAGCCAACGCTGATAGCAATCTAACCATCCGTGCGCGTGTCTTCGGCACCCATGAGGGCCAACATCGCGGTGGCGCCCGTCATGAATCCCTGATCTGCGACTTACCTTAAAAACACCCTCTGCAAGCATCGATAATATTTACATGAAAATTGCTTAATCGCC
>CESJ01141115.1_pt1 | contig 33205 bp, 30 predicted proteins | sample 356311 | NCBI WGS metagenome assembly CESJ01 (sample SAMEA2621487, study PRJEB7988) | marine metagenome | biome: marine biome (ENVO:00000447); feature: surface water layer (ENVO:00002042); material: "saline water (ENVO:00002010), including plankton (ENVO:xxxxxxxx)" | depth 5 m
CCGCTGGTTGGTATAACTCGGCCGCTTTTCACGCCAGCGCAAAAAGCGCTGGCGTGTATGCCAAAAGTATCAATGGCGACGCTTTTTCTGATGCGGTAAAGCAGCGCGCTATCGAGGCCATTCGAGCGGATTTGGGTCAAGTGGATTTGGTTATTTACAGCCTGGCTGCGCCGCGCCGCGAGCACCCCAAGAGTGGTGAAGTATTTCAGTCAACGTTGAAACCGATCGGTACATCTGTAGCAATGCGGGGATTGAATACCGACAAGGGGACTCTACAAAATTTTAGTCTTGAGGCGGCGAGTGAGAAAGAGATTAACGATACGGTCGAGGTCATGGGTGGAGAGGACTGGTTGATGTGGATTGAAGCCCTAAGTCAAGCCAAAGTACTCGCGCCAGGTGCCAAGTCAACGGCTTTCACCTACATTGGCGATAAAATTACCTGGGATCTTTATTGGCATGGCACCATTGGTCGCGCCAAGCAAGATTTGGATAAAAAAGTCCTAGAGATTCGACAAAAGCTCTCTGCTATCGATGGCGATGCACGGGTTTCGGTACTCAAGGCGGTGGTAACCCAAGCCAGTTCCGCGATCCCCATCATGCCGCTGTATCTTTCGTTATTGTTTCGAGAGATGAAAGCTCGCGATACGCACGAGGGCTGTATAGAGCAGATTTATCGGTTATTTAACGATGGACTCTATGGTGCCGATGCGAACTTTGATGACGACGGGCGCCTCAGGGTTGATGATCTTGAATTACTGCCGAGCGTACAAGCGGCAGTTGCTGATGCTTGGGCCCATATCAGTGATGCAAATTTGCTCGAGTATGCAGATGTTGAGGGTTATCAGGTTGAGTTTTTGAAGCTCTTTGGGTTTGGTCTCGATGGCGTTGATTATGATGCCGATATCGATATCGATATCGATATTCCTATATCGCGATAGCTCTAGACGCCATGAATGGTTTGTACAACATTGTTGACTCGACGAGCCTTTTATAATGGGATCGGGCGCTGGCCGGTTTAGAGCTAAACTGCTGCATCCAAGACACTGGAGCAGTTGGTGTTTGTTTGCCGTTTGGTGGCTAATTTCAATGTTGCCATACGCATGGCTAATGCGCTTGGGACACGGCTTGGGCATGACACTTTTCGCCTTCAATAGTCGACGAAAAAGAATTGCACGGCGCAATATCGAGCTCTGTTTTCCGACGTTAGATGGTTCCCAGAGCGAGCAATTGTTGCGTGCCAATTTTAGCAGTATGGGCATGGCCGTCATGGAAGTAGGTATCGCTTGGTGGTGGCCGAAAAAGCGCTTTCAAAAATTACTCGATATTCGCGATATTCAGTATCTAGAGGATAGCAACGGTCGCGGTACGCTGCTGCTCGGTATTCACTACACGACCTTGGAGATTGGCACTGCCGCAGTGACCACCGTATACGACCGGGTCGATGGTATGTACCGAGCCCACGGTAATCCGGTGTATGATTTTTTGCAGGCTCGTGGTCGGGTCAATAAAAGCATCGGTGACACTCAGACCTATGAACGGCGTGATGTGCGCGGTAGTTTAACCGCATTAAGGCGAGGTCGAACGCTGTGGTTTGGTCCCGATCAGGATTATGGGTTAGGTAGTGGTTTGTTTGCGCCATTTTTCGGTATTGCCGCCGCCACCGTAGATACCACAGCTCGGTTCGCCAAGAGCGGTAATGCGCGCGTGGTGCCATTTACCCATATCCGTTTGCCGAAAAATAAAGGTTATCAAATTACTTTTTATCCGCCGTTGGAAAACTTTCCAACCGGCGATGTTCTAGCCGATGCGACAACCATCAATGGGTTAATCGAACAGCATATTTTATTGCAACCGGAGCAGTATCTCTGGGCGCATAGGCGCTTTAAAAATCGCCCGGCGGGTGAAGCCGATCTTTACAATTTGGATCAACCGGAGCCAAAGTAAGATTAACGCTGGGTAGTTCGGTTTAACTTGTGTCGATCTATCGGTATCAGTAGTATTGCAATCCTTAAGGAACTACTAAATGATTTCTGGAAGTCTGGTCGCTCTGGCGACGCCATTGCACACTAAATCACTCGATATTGATTGGGCCGCGCTCGCGACGCTGGTGGACTGGCACGTCGATGAAGGTACCAATGGCATTGTTGTCGTGGGTACAACCGGTGAGTCTGCCACCCTCAATGTAGAAGAGCACGAGGCCGTCATTCGCTGTGTTGTCGAGCGCGCTGCTGGACGAATTCCGGTGATTGCAGGCACTGGAGCCAACTGCACGCGCGAGGCGCTGGCGCTTACTAAAGCGGCAAAACAGGCCGGCGCGGATGCCTGCCTGTTGGTCACGCCATACTACAATAAGCCGACGCAGGAAGGTCTCTACCAGCACTATCGAACGATAGCGGAGGGCGTCGACATACAGCAAATCCTCTACAATGTTCCAGGTCGAACTGCGTGTGATATGGAGTTGGAGACGGTACTGCGGCTAACGGAATGTGAGAACATTATTGGCATCAAAGATGCTACTGGTGACTTGCGTAGGGGTGAGGGAATCATCAAGCAAAGTTGCGATGGCTTCGCGGTTTATTCTGGCGATGATGCGACGGCGCGTGAGCTCATGCTGCTCGGCGGCAATGGCAACATCTCGGTGACCGCGAACGTTGCCCCAGCATTGATGACGACCATGTGCGCTGCGGCGTTGCGCGGAGATGCGCTTCAAGCTGAGCGCGTCGATGCGGCTCTGCAAGCGTTGCACTCGGGATTGTTTGTCGAGTCAAACCCGATACCGGTAAAATGGGCACTGTCGCAGATGGGCCTGATGGATGATGCTTTGCGCCTCCCACTGACTCCATTAGCGGCGGCCAACCATGCAGTGGTTCGCAGCGCGATGCGGCAGGCTAAAATCCAACTTAAAAACAATCTTTAGACGGACCCTCACAGAGGTATATTCTGACCATGAGTATTTTAACGCGATTGTTGCTAGCTTTAGTTTTATGCAGCCAAATTGGCTGCGGTTGGCTGGGGCTGCGCGACCGCTCTAACGACTACCTGTTATCCGAGGAAATTGCACCTACTGAGGTTCCCGAGGGACTTCAGGGCAACAGTCTTGGTCAGGTCTATCCAATCCCGGAGATTATCTCAACAACGGCACTCGAGCCCGATTACGAAGTGCCTCGACCGCAACCGGCATCGGTCAATACGTTCGAGCAATTAGTCAAAATACAGAGTTATGAAGAGCGCAGTTGGGTGTTGATTAACGTTCCGCCTAGCGAGGTTTGGCCGCGCGTGCGCAGTATCTTGGGCCGCAATGGAATTCCTACGTCGCGTACCGACGGTGTGACTGGCATGGTTGAGACCGTGTGGATTAAATTCAAGTCCGATGAACTTCAATCTCACCGTTTTCGTTTTGCAATCGCACCGGGCGTGCAACTTGATAGCACTGAGATATCGGCGCTCCATAATCAAGCCCCCATTGGCCAAGAGGAGTCTAGCGATTGGCATGATTCGTCCGATAGCGATCAACGAGAGCAAGACATGCTCTCGTTACTGGCCAACGAACTAGCCACTGCATCTAACTATTCGCAGGTGTCACTTTTAGCGCAAAACATTGGTGGTGATGCAAAGGTAAATATCGTCGCAGATGATCCGCAGGATCCATACATTTTAATTGCACTGAACTTTGATCGATGCTGGGCGTCGGTGAGTTATTCGGCGTCCCGTGGTGGCTTTACGGTGATTGATAAAAATCGTAGTGAAGGAGTTTTACTGGTGAATTTCAGCGCGCCTTCAACCGAAGAACCTGGGTTTTTCCAACGCTGGTTTGGCGGCGGCAAGGATGACGAAATACTCGAGTACAATCACCAAATCAGGCTAAACACCGTCGGTGGAAAAGTTCAAGTTAGGGTGCTCGACCGCGAGGGTGTGGCGATAAGCGCTAGCGATGCACTGCGCTTGCTGGCTACTATACGCAGTAATCTCTCTTAGCCCTGCACGGCACGTATGAAATTCGTTTCCTTGGGCAGCGGGAGCAAGGGCAATGCGACCCTAGTCACCTCGGGTGATACGTCCGTTTTGGTAGACTGTGGGTTTACGCTTCGTCAAACTGAAAAAAGGCTCGCAAGAGTCGGTGCTTCTGCAACCGACCTAAATGCGCTGCTGGTTACCCATGAGCATAGCGATCATTGGGCCGGCGTAGAAGCCTTGGCGGTTAAATATCAGACGCCAATCTACTTGACGGCCGGTTCGGCGCGAGCAGGCAATGGCACCGCGTCAGAATTGATGCACATCATCGATAGCCACGCGGACTTTATTATCGGCGACTTAGCCATCACACCAGTGCCTGTTCCGCACGATTCTCGCGAACCAGTGCAATTTATTATTGCTGCAGCCGGTTTTCGGCTGGGCTTACTCACCGATTTAGGGTATTTGACGCCCCATGTTGTGGCGCTGTACAAGTCTTGCGATGGTTTGTTGTTGGAAGCTAACCACGATCCCGAAATACTGGCTAAGGGCTCGTATCCAGCTTTTTTAAAAAGTCGGGTGAGCGGTGACTGGGGACATTTGAGTAACCAGCAAGCGGTCGACTTTCTGTCGTTGATAGATCAGCAGCGGATACAGCACATTCTTTTAGGCCACATTAGCCAGCAGAATAATTGTTTAAATCGTTTGCAGGATCTATTGACTGAGGTATTGTCTGATGCCACTAAGGTACATTATGCGACGCAGTCAGAGGGATCCGATTGGTTGGCGTTTGAGTCGTAGCTTGCAGGACAGTTTATCTGAAAATTAGCAAACTGTTAACTACTGCTCGATAACACGTAAAAAACGCTTTTGCAATTACTATTTATTAATGCTTAAGTATTATTTACATATCCGTATAGTTTTTTTCCACAGATAGTCGATTGTTCTTACAGAACTGTAACAAAATAGCTATAAGTTATTGATTGTTGCCAGAGATTAGCTTAAATCATTGATATTTATCAATAAAATAATGTGATCAATAAATGATCAATCTAACTCAGACGGTTGATTTGTATAGGCTGGCCTAGGTTTGCAAGACGATTATCCACAAAGTTATCCACAGCTAATGTGAGTAACTCGGGTCGGCATAAGTAGTCACCGGGCAATGCTCAAAGTGGCCTATTTAGGTAAATTGAATCATGTTCAAGCTAGATCTATACAAGGTCAGCGAAAACCTTCTGACGAGTAGCTTAATAGCTTGAATATGCCTATGCTAAGCAGCGATTTGTAGCGAGTAAGTGCCGTGTTTAATATTTTCTGTAAAGCTAGGTTCAGTCGGATCGTTGCCGGTATTTGGCAGCGGATGACTCTATGCCACTAAGCCATATCCGCTGTGACTCTGTCGAACTCAAGCCGATGGCCCAACGATTGGCGGATCGGCTCAGCGTGCCACTCTTACGTGCTCCCGGAGCGACTCAATCGTCGATCCTGCCTTGCCCCTCGACTACGGCAGACTATTTTTTAGAACTCGTCGATGAGGGCCTGCGGTTAATGCCGTTGATTGGCACACTGCACGGGGCCATACGTTGTGATTTTGAGGGAACTGTTGCCACCCATCGGCGTAAATATGGTGGCGGTAACGGCCAAGATATTGCCAAGGCAGTCGGTATTTCTGGCAAGTGCAAACCGCATGTCCTGGATCTTACCGCAGGATTGGGACGCGACGCATTCGTACTCGCCACGCTCGGTTGCCAGGTGACACTGGTCGAGCGGAATCCAGTGGTACAAGAACTGTTGAAGGATGGATTAGCGCGTGCATTAAGCATCACAGATAACCGCGAGTTGGCGACTATCTTAGCGCGTATGGATTTGGTGGCGCTAGAGGCGCAATGTTATCTCAATGGGAATCCAAACATACCGCAGCCCGACGTCATCTATCTAGACCCAATGTACCCTGAGAGTCGAAAGTCAGCCAAGGTCAAGAAAGAAATGCAGGCTTTTAAGACGCTTGTTGGCGACGATCATGACGCCGACCACCTTCTCGATTTAGCGCTCGGTGCAGCACGCTTTCGCGTGGTGGTAAAACGACCGCGAAAAGCACCCCAACTCGGTAACGCCATGCCGCATTTTTCTCTCTCGGGAAAATCGACTCGCTATGACATTTACGCGTTACAAAAATTACCACTGGAGCTCTAGAGCGAGTGCCGCCGGGACTTACTTTGTCCGCAACAGTTTGTCGATCACCGCATGGTAAATCTCAGTCAGTACATCGAGGTCGGTTATTCGAACGTGTTCGTCGACTTGGTGGATACTGGCATTGATGGGTCCCAGTTCTACCACTTCAGTCCCCATCGGGGCGATAAAACGGCCATCGGAAGTTCCCCCCGCGGTAGATAATTTAGGTATTTGGCCGGTGATACTGACGATACTATCCGTGGCAGCCGCGATAAGCTTACCGTGGTTGGTTAAAAAGGGCAGGCCGCTAGTCCGCCAGTCGGCGTCATAATCAAAGGCATAACGATCGAATATCGCTTCAGTTCGATCGATGATCTGCTGCGCTGTGAGTTCGGTGGAAAACCGAATGTTAAAGCTTGCCTCGAGGCTCCCGGGAATGACATTGTTCGCTCCTGTTCCCGAATGTAGGTTGGAGATTTGTAAAGTGGTAGGGGGGAATGCTTCATTACCCTCGTCCCATGTTTCATCGACCAGTTCAGCCAGAGCTGACATGGCCCTGTGTATAGGATTATCGGCTAACTGAGGGTAGGCCACATGGCCTTGCTTGCCATGCACAACGAGCTTACAACCGAGCGAACCCCGGCGACCAATTTTGAGCGTATCAGCGCATCGCTGGCTACTCGAAGGCTCGCCCACCAGGCACCAATCGGGTATCAGTTGTTGATTGTCCAACCACTCGACGACTTTAGCAGTGCCGTTGATTGCGTCGCCCTCTTCATCACTGGTGATCAGAAAAGCGAGTCTGCCGGGATGCTCGGGGTACGCCGTGACAAAGCGTTCTGCCGCTACTACCATCGCTGCCAATGAACCCTTCATGTCCGCGGCTCCACGGCCATAGAGCAACCCATCGCGCACCTCGGGTTGGAACGGCGGAGATTGCCACTGCGCAGCCTCTCCGCTGGGCACGACATCGGTATGCCCAGCGAAGCAAAACATCGGCCCATCGCTGCCATGTACGGCCCAGAAGTTGGTTACATCGGCAAAAGTTAACGCTTCGACGGCAAACCCGACGCGCCGTAATCGCTCGATCATCAGCGCCTGACAGCCTTCGTCTTTGGGGGTTACAGAGGGCCGTGAAATCAGGTTTTTGGCAAGCGCTATGGTATCTGAATGTGCTGACATTCCATTCGACCTATAAAAAATTGAGTATTGTAAAGAGCTATTGCCGCCAATACCACTAGCGAATGATTCGACCACGCTGCTTTGATTCATAGGACTTTTCTATTTGATCGGTCACGGTTGATAGGATTTCACCACGACCAGCGTGCGGTGAGCTTACGGCTGGCGTTTACGGCCTTGGTATGCATTTAGCAACAATAAGCGCTTAATCAATAGAATCGCTAGTGAGTGCAATCGGTAAAGGTTAAACGAGTATAATCTCATGGAGGGCACCCCATGAGCGATGATTATAGCGATAGAAACTTTGACGACTTGGCAGAGAAATTTGCCCGCAAGGTCTATGGTGGGCTCAAGGGTGAAATTCGCCTAGCGGTGATCCGACGCGATATGCAAGCCGCTATAGCCAACATCACGGGGGCGAGATCGTTACGTATACTGGATGTGGGTGGAGGTCTTGGACAGCACTCAGTGGAATTGGCACAGCTCGGACATCGGGTTGTCTACAGCGATATTTCCAGGGTCATGTGCGATGCTGCGCGAGAGCATGCCAGAGATCAGCAAGTCGAAGAGCAAATACAATGGCACTGCGCGAGCTACCAACATCTGTCCGAGTTGATCGACGAAAAATTCGATTTGGTGATGTGCCATGCATTGATCGAGTGGTTAGCTGAACCAGAGTTGTTAATCTCCCAGCTACGCACTTGGATTGATCGCAATGGCTGGCTATCACTCACGTTTTACAACCGTAATGGACTGGACTATCGCAATTTAATTCGTGGTAACTTCCATGCGCTGGAACGGCAATTTAGCGTTGATAGCGGTAGCCTTACGCCGCAACATCCACTGACACCAGATGACGTGCTGGCTTGGTTTGACCACGCTGGCCTATCGTTGTGCAGTAGCAGTGGCATTCGGGTGTTTCACGATTATGTCACCACGCTCAGAGGAGGGCATGCGGATCCCTCATCAATACTCAAAATGGAACTAAAGTACTCGACCAAGGAGCCGTTTAAATGGCTTGGACGCTACGTACATCTTATTGCTCAACCGACGCGTTCAAATTAGCGTTAGTGTTGGTCGAGAGCGGGCGTAGTCGGTATACCGGAATTAAGAGATTAATTTATCTTTGGCGGCATTAATTTTTGCGGCTAGGTAATCACTACCGCCGCGATCTGGGTGCAGACGCTGTATTAAGCGTCGGTGGCTACTGATGATATCGGCATCCGAGGTCCCCGGTTTTAAGCCGAGAACCTGTAAAGCCTCATTTTCGGAAAGCTCGCCAAAGTTCTGCTGGCTATTGCCCTCGGACGAATCGTTATGTTGTTGACCACCGAGCCCGGCGCGCAGCATATAGGCTTGTAGGAGTAGGTAGGACTCTCGATCCTGAGCGCGTAATCCGTCCGCCAAAGCGGTGAGCTCTTGCGGGGTTAAATCGCTCAAGCGGCGTCCGGTTAAATCTCCCTTGAGTACCTCGCCATCAATCTTTTGGTTAGAAAAATTGACCTCGACAAAAATATTATCGGTGCGAAATTGTGACGGTTCAGACTTGAAGCGGCCTAAAAATCGTAGAATTGGCCAGGCGCGTAGGCCGAGTCCTAAGAGTCCTTTAGAAAGAGGGATGAGCGCTGCCAATCCAGCACCGATCCAATGCATTTTGCCGGTCGCGACCAACAGTACTGAGCCCAATAAAATACCCCAAAAGGCGCTGGCCCATAGGAATCGCCGTCTCTTATCGGCCGGCATACGATTGAGTATGTTGCGCCAGTACCAAATTGAGAACACAACACTGACCAGTAACAAGACCTTGATCATAGTGGCTTTAGTACCTCGACGAAAATCGGTTCATGGGACCACCCAATATCTATAAGCTGATTAACTATGAGTGGCTGTTGCACTAAAGGTAGCACAGATTGCGGAGCCTTAGGGCAACCATCAACGGTTTCTCAATGCGCCACGCACCGTATCTGCCATCCGCAAAAGTGCATCCTCGGTACTCTCCCAGTCGACGCAGGCGTCGGTAACGGACACGCCGTATTCCATTTCGTCTGGATTTGCCGACAATTTTTGATTGCCGCCCTTGAGATTACTCTCCACCATCAGCGCGACAATCGAGCGGTTGCCCTCGGCGATTTGGTTGGCGACGTTGTCGATGACGAGGGGCTGCAACGTATGGTCTTTGTTCGAGTTGGCGTGGCTGCAGTCGATCATGATGTTGGCGGGTATACCGACTTTTTCTAACTGCTGCTCGCAGCGCATCACATTGAGCGCATCGTAATTGGGCTTGCCGCCGCCACCGCGCAGCACAACATGGGCGTTGGAGTTGCCACGGGTGGTTACCACCGAGACTTCGCCTTCGCCATTGATGCCGAGAAATCGATGCGGATGTGCGACCGATTGCAGTGCGTTAATGGCGACGCTGAGGCTGCCATCGGTACCATTTTTAAAGCCGATAGACGACGATAAACCCGAGGCCATCTCGCGATGGGTCTGAGACTCTGTGGTACGAGCGCCAATCGCCGACCAACTGATAAGATCTTGCATGTATTGTGGCGAGATTGGATCGAGCGCCTCGGTCGCCGTCGGTAGACCGATCTCCAAGACGTCGTGCAACAACTGTCGTCCGATGTTTAGGCCGTCGGCAATTTTAAACGAATCATCCATATAGGGATCATTCACCAATCCCTTCCAACCCACCGTGGTACGCGGTTTTTCAAAATAAACGCGCATGACCAACAGCATGCAATCCTCGACCTTTGCAGACAGCTCTTTGAGACGCCGCGCGTACTCGTGCGCCGCTTCGATATCGTGAATTGAACAGGGGCCAACGACCACAAAGATCCGCGAATCCGTACGATTCAAAATCGCCTCTATATCTCGCCGACTCTGGCTAACGGTCTCTCTTGCGAGGTCAGATATGGGAATTTTCTCCTTTAGGGAGAAGGGAGTAATGAGTGTTTCCTGATTTTCAATGTTGATATCATCTACTGCGTCCATCGCGATTTTTTCACCTTGGGTAAAATAACAAAATGGCCGCTATTGTAACGATATATTTGCGACAGAAAAGGCTAATCGCAGGAGATTTCCATAAACATCGGTATTCTTGGAAAATATAGTCCACAGCGCACTGGATGTTGGTCGATTTCTTGTAAAAGGCGAGAGTAGTGCTGCAACTGAGCGGTGTAGCGCTGTTGCATGGTGCGGGTAAACGCCTCAAGCCCATCGGGATGTTCAGGTAGGCTGTATTTATAGTCGATTATCCAGCGCGTTTGGTCGGTGATGAACGTCAGATCGACGATCGAGCGTTGCACCTGCGATTCGTCTGGAAATTGGTAGTCGAGGGCCAATTCGGTCCTTGAGTCGGCGTAACTGTTGAGTAACCAAAGTCCTGTAGGATCCTCCAATGTGTTGGTGACGGCGCGTAATAGCTCTTGTAACTCGCTGTTGGACGCTAGCACACCGACCTCACGTAATTGCCCTCGCCAACCCTTGGCAAGGCCTTGGAGGCGGCTTTTAGGCCACGCCTCGACGCCCTCGACGGCGACTTGCTTCAGCGCCCGGTGCAGCGTATTGCCCAATTGCCGAACACGCAGCGAACTTGAATCAAACGGCTCGGTTGTTGCGGATTGATTGGGGCGTTCGATGGCCGCAGTGGCGGGTCGATTGTCGATGCCACCATCGGCCGGTTGATGGACACTAAAATTGCTGGGTAATCGACGCTGTGTAAGTGCCTCTGCGGCGGTTGCAGATTCTATAGTCGTTTCATTCTCGACCACGGTAACGGAAAAACGCTGAGCCTCAATGTCGGCTTCGAGAGACTTCCAGATTGGGGCTAGCAGGCACCCACTCGCGGGCGCACTCCAGGCTTTGCCAGACTTCTTCAATTTTGCGAATAGGTGCAACCGACTGATCGCACGCGTCGCAGCAACATAGATGATGCGGGTATTCTCAAGCTGGAGGCTCTGCGTTTGTTCGTATTTTAAATATTGGTAGTGGGCGTCGTCGTCGTCGTCGTATGCCCCCCGGGCGGCCATTAGCAGTTCGCTACTTCCGCTATCATCAATTAACTCCTGCCAGCGCAGCAGTGGCTTATCGTTGGCGGGCGTTGCACGCGAAAGCCCCGGCAGGAGCACCTGATCAAACTCCAAGCCTTTGGCCTTGTGGATGGTCATAATTTGGATACCGCTACGACCATCAATGCGATTATTTACAACCGATGGCGAGGCATAGAGTTTTTCAACCGCGAGTTGCAAAGCGTCCCAGTCAGAAATGTGGCCAGCCACTTGGTGCGTCGATAACAGGTCTAAAAAGCGTTCCACATCGCGCTGCTCGCTCGGGCTTTTAAGCGTTGCATATCCTCCTAACCCTATCCAGCACTGCTCAACCGCGACCCGTAAATCAGTGCGCGAGCGCTGTGTCCATGCCTTTTTAAGCACCGGCACAATGCGGGCCAGCACCATGCGTCCGTGTTCGCTTAGAGCCCCCATAAACGGTTTGTCTGGCTCGTCGAAGCGTTGCATTAATTGCTCAACAATGACCGGTTGTCCGCTGGACGAGTCCGCACCACTGTGGCTAATTTGTAGTAAGTCGGCAAGATCCAGGCCGCAAAAGGGCGCCCGCAGAACAGCTAGCCATGCAATTCGGTCGGTCGGTGACACCAACGCGCGGGTCAGCGATATCAGATCAACGACCGCCATCCGAGTTGCCAATGGATCGATATCGGTGGCCTGCCATTCGAGACCGGCGCTTTTTAAAGCCGGTATGATGGCGCGTAAATGCCCGCGACTACGAACCAATATAGCCACGCTTTGGGGCGCTTGGTTATCGCGAATGTCAGTGCAAATTTCGGCGATGCGCTGCGCCTCAAATTGCTCATATGCATCGCCGCAGTAGCCGATAAAATCAACGCCCGAGTCTGGATCATGGTTTTTACAGGCCACCGATTGGGAGTAGGGTACGGCACCGCGGACTATGTTTGGTTGTGCTGGAAACGCTACGGAAAAATACTCGTTGACCCAATCTATGATGGGTTTTTGCGATCTGAAGTTGGTCGTCAACGACAGGTTGCGGCATTCGACGGTTCCCAGGGGTTGGCGTTGGGTTCGCAAAAAAAGACCGACTTTAGCGTTACGAAAGCTATACAACGACTGCATCGCGTCGCCGACTAAAAACAGGCTCCGTCCGTCACCTGACTGCCAATCCGATAACAGCGATGATAACAATTCAATTTGTGCCGCCGAGGTGTCTTGAAATTCATCCACCAGGACGTGGCGAAGTCGGTAATCTAATCGCAGCGTGATGTCAGACACCTGACCGCACTCGCCCTGAGATAAGGCCTCCATAGCGGCGAGCGTGATCGCGGGGTAATCACATTGGTTTTGCGCTTGAAACAAGGTATTCAATTCTGCGGCTAGGCGCGGCAGCAAATGCGCCAGCGCGTCGAGAATATCTTGCTGTGAGCGATCGATGGGACGGTCGGGTAGATGGCGCACCAATACCATCAAAGAGTCTAGATCGGCCTGTTCTCGACACCATCCCAGTATTGTCTTCATCCGCTGTTTTTCGGTGCTATGGGTGCTTGGGAAACCCTCCTGAACGGTGATCCTCTTGCGCCACTGATGATTTTTAGTCATCAACAAATCGATTAAAATACGCCAGTTTAACAGCCCGTCAAAATTCTCTTGCGGCAAGCTTTCGATACCCACTAGGCGCGTCAATTGAGGGTTTTTGTCGGCATCAACCCGGCTTGCAGCGCCGTCGGCTAAAGCGATCAGTTCACCAGCGATAGGTTTGAGCTCAGCGGTTAACCGGCTTAAATTATCCGTAATTAAGCGATCTGTAACCTGTTGAAAGTAGCTTTGGTTGTCGGCAGCGTTAAATATCAGTGGTAACCACTGCTCTCGCTTTCCCAATAGATCGCACAAAAGCTGCTCGCAGCGAGCATAGTTATTTCCCATATGCGCCAGCAAGGCAGCGAGGCAGTCACCGGTAGGGCTTTCTTCTTCGAGCCTGTCGAGCAGGGTGCGCGCCGCAGATCGGTAGCAAATGTCGGGCTCTTCGCTGGGCTCCGGGAGTTGACCGAGGGTTGTTTCCAGCGCGAACTGGCTGGCTATATAACGGCAAAAACCATCGATAGTCTGAATCCGCAATCGCCCCGGCAAGTCGAGTATATGCCAGTTTAATGAGGCGCTTCGAGCCAGTACTGCAGTGGCCAAATGCCATGTTTGAGCACCGTAGGTATCGCTTGGGCAGGGCTGAGTATCAGCCTCGCGGAGCGCCATTTGAATACGCTGAGTCATTTCGGCTGCGGCCTTGCGGGTAAAGGTAATGCAGAGAATTTCTTCTGGATTTTCAACTCCGGCGAGAAGCTTTAAAAGCCGCTGAGTGATCAGTCCAGTCTTACCCGATCCAGCGGGTGCCGAGACGATAAAGCTCGACCGCGGGTCGAGTGCCGCGAGGCGTTGGGCGCTGTCACTCGGCTCAATGATCGTCATGACGTGCCTCAGAACATGTCAACGCCGCAAGCTCGGTTTGCTCCGACCAACGATTAAAAGGTAATAGATACGCCTGTTGATCAAAACCTGACGAGTGATACACCTGCAGGTCTACGCGGCCATGGCAAAATTCTTCGGCTAGCGCGTGTAAACTGACTCGCCACAGACTCACTTGAGCCGACCAGTCGTTGCTATCGCGCAACGCATCGGGCAACAATCCCTCTGCCTCACCGTGAAACCTCACCTCTGCACCTTTTAACTGAGCAAAAGCGCAGCCATTGACCGTTGGTTGTGCTGCCACCACATAGAGCGGTAACTGCGCATCAAAAAGTCTCTGCGCGTGCCAACCACTTGAACTCACGGCGCCGGACTTGTAGTCGATGATCAATCTTTTGTCGCCAATTTGATCGATCCGATCGAGCGTAAGCGACAGCGTTAATCTGCCAAGTTGAACGGTCGTCGGGTGTTCCAGAGCTAGCACATCAAAAGCCTCGCGCTGACGTTCGACGTCTAGCCATCGAGAGATAAGTTTATGCAATCTTCGGCGCTCCAACAATCGATAGCGATCGCCCCTTAGACACGGAATTTGTCGACTTTGGATGTCGATTACATCGGCAATAATCTGCTCCAACTGTTGCTCGAGGAGCTGATCTGAGGTGTCGTGTAAATAACTAGATGAGCGCCAAGAATCCCACAGCAAAAACATAATTTGATGCAGTAAATTGCCGCGTTGTAGGTTGGATAGCCCCTGGTGCGGTAATTCTGGACGAACCATTTTTAAACGGTGAATCGCGAATGCATTAAGCGGGCATATGGCTTGATTGTTGATTAACGTCGCACCACCTCTTACCGGCTCATGGCTCGGATCAAAGGGTACTGACGATTGCTTGTAGAGTTCGCATTGGTCGCTGCCGGTTGGCTGGCATGGCGTATTGCCCGGTTGCTGTAAATGAGTCTTGACTGGGTCTTCTAAATGCAAGGCTGAGCGTAATAGTGGGCTGGCTTCGAGGGTTTCCTCGCCGCGGCTTTGCGGATAGCTAAGTATTAAATTTTGACTGTTTTGGTGGAAGCCATTGAGCAGATTTAGGGCAATCTGCAATTCGCGCTCGGGCAAGCTGTGTGGCATGCGGTGGATACGCTGAAAATCACTCGGTAATAAAGGATTGATGTCGATCAGGGACGGAAAGCGCTTTTGTTCCAAACCGACGATCCAGAGGTTGTCAAATTGCAACCCAGAGGCCTCCAATAAACCGAGCACTTGCAACGGCGCGTCGGGCGTCTGCCGGTGAAATGGGTGCTCTAAGGCCATCGACCTCAACATTTGAACAGCCCGCGGTAGGCCGACTTCTATATCGAGATTGTCGAGCTCTGAGTACTTTTCCAACAGCAGCGTCCACTGCCGCTGTTGTTGGTATTCAAGACTGTTTAACGACCGTGCACCCGGCCATTCGAGAGTTTTTAGATAGTCTTGAAAATAATCCGCCCACGCCGAAAAATTTCTGCGTATGGCACCGCCCCGGCGATTATTGCGGGCTATTTCGACAAAGGCTTTTAGTCCTTTTGCGGTGTCGTCAGCGGGTTCAAAGCACTCCAAAAATTGACTCGGTTTAAAATCGAATTGAGATGTCTTGCGCAGGCGTTTTTCAGCGTCGCCACGGACTTGCAGTGGCGTGTTGTCGAGTGCGCTGTAAGGTGAATACAGTAGGCGTAGCCAAAAGGACAGTGGTTGTCGATAATCTAAAAAACCGAAAAGATCAAAGGCGGCGCTAATCAATGGTGTATTGGCTAGCGGTATGCCGGCTGAAAAATTGACTGGCGTGGCAACCTCTGCATCCGCCAGCGCGGTATCTAGCGCGCGCTCCAATTCCGCGATTCGCTGATTTAGATCGGGAACCACAATCGCAATCCGCTGCATGGGATTGCGTTTTAACTCGTCCGCCGCCCAGCGACTCGCCATATGAATTTCCTGCGCCGAATCGGCACAAGCAACCTGTCGCGCCCTTGGCAACAACTGCAACGCGTTATCACCGGCCAGCGACTCGCGCTGTGCGCCGTCTCGCGGTTGGCCGGCATCGCTATCCAACGGCGATAGATCGAGCGATTTAAGCTGCTGAGTGGCAGCATGCAGTAACCGCTGTTGCAACGGGGGGATTGATTGAAAACCGTAAATATAGATCGCCGACAATGGACTACTATCTGCGCTCATAAAAGTTTTGGCAATCGGATGACAACTCTGGGCACGCGTTATCAGGGCATTTTTTTGCAATAGTTTTAAGTAGGCGGCACACCAAGTTTTAAATTGCTTTGCGCCATTGTCATCGCCGGGAATTTGCTCGAACCGCAAGCCCCAGAGTGTGAGCGTATCAAAGGTTGTTTCCGCGAGGCTTGCGTAACGGAGTCCTAAATCTTCGTCGCAACTATCGATCGCGCGTTGCCAATAGTACTGGCTTTGTGCGCGACCAACGACCGCCAGTCCACTAAATTCTGGTAAATGTAGATCCTGAATCTGATCCCAGCAACTCTTTATCCAAGCATCCATCGAATAAACGCTGGGGGCCTCCCAAACGCGTTTCTGCGGCAGCACCTCCCGCCCCCATGCATGGCTGATATGCTTGGCCAACCGCTGGTTCGGCACGATGATTGTGGCCTTACTTGTGAGCGCAGAATGGAATAGCACACCGTTGATTAGCGGCGGTAGCGAATGGCTGTCAGTCATTGATTGGTGGTTTGGCTAGCGTGTTCGAACGCCAGCTAAATAGATCCTTAAAAGTGCGCGAGGCTGTTACAATATAGCGATGGGAGTTTCGATACAAGCAATCACATTTTACTGGCTGATCGGCGGATTATTCGTCGGCGTATGCTGCGGCTATGCGGTGGCGACCGGGCGCGCCAAACTGCGCATTGTTCGGATTGAAACCGCCCTAGACATTGTTCGTCAGGCGGATCTCACAACGCGCGAAAACCTGGCTGCGTCGGAGACCGCTAAACTAGATGCGTTGCAGCGCTGTAGCGCCCTGGAACAAAAGAGTGATAGTCAAATATCGCAACACAAAGAACAGTTGGCGCTGCTAGAAAATACCAAGCTGCGATTGGCTCAGGAATTTGAAAATCTGGCGAATCGAATTTTCGATGACAAACAGTCAGTGTTTGCGGCAAACAGTAAATCTGCGATCGACAGTTCTCTGTCGCCGCTGCGTCGCGATCTTGGGGATTTTCGTAAACAGGTCGCCAGCGCTTATGATCGAGAAAATGCCGACCGCAACCAATTGATCGGCACCATCGGCGAATTGCAAAAGCAAACAATGCAGATATCTGCCGAGGCCGCCAACCTGACCAATGCGCTGCGAGGAGACAACAAGGCGCAGGGTAATTGGGGTGAATTTATACTTGAGAAGTTACTTGAGGATTCCGGTTTAAATAAAGGAAGAGAATATACAGTTCAAGTCAATCTTGCCGATGTAGAGGGTCGTCGACGCAACCCGGATGTGATTGTGCATTTACCCGAGGGGCGCGACATAGTGATCGATGCGAAGGTCAGTCTCAAGGACTATGAAAGCTACTACAATGCTACCGATGAAGTTGCCAAGAGTGATGCGTTAAAAAAACATCTCAACTCAATGCGCAGTCATATTCGGGGCCTCGCAGGCAAAAATTACGAACAACTAGATGGCGTTAATAGTCTCGACTTTGTGTTGCTATTTGTGCCCATCGAAAGTGCTTTTTTATTGGCACTCGACCGCGCTCCACAGATGCAGCGAGACGCCTATGATCAAGGCATTATTCTCGCCAGTTCGAGTACCTTGATGGTCACGTTGAGAACCATTAAAAATCTCTGGCGCTATGCAGACCAGAATCGCAATGCAAAATTGATCGCCGAAAAAGCCGGAAGGCTGTATGACCAGTTTGTGCTTTTTACCGAGAGTCTAGATGAAGTGGCAAAGCATATCGAGCGCAGTAGTGACGCCTTGGGTACCGCGCGTAAGCGCTTGTATAGCGGGCAGGGTAATTTGATCAAAAAAACCGAAGAACTAAAAACCCTTGGAGCCAAGGCCAAAAAACAGTTGGTGATCGAGGAGACAGATGAATTGCAGGCGCCGAGGATGCAGACTCAATCATCGCCAGTGGACGGCGAATGAACACGCCGCCAACTAGTTTAGTTTTGGTGGCATTGGTGTTGGTTATTGCGCTCGGCGCCTATGCGAGTTATTTGGGCCTGCAATTATGGCGACAAAAACGCCAGCGCGACATTGGCGCTCATCAGTTGGCCGAAATGGCCGACGAGCGGGCTAAAGAGGCGAGGCTGTCGGTAGTTGTGATATGTAAAGCACTGCTTAAGGACGATTTGACCGACACTGAAGCGGCGATGCGCATCGCTTATTTGCGCAGACAAGTGGACGTTCAAGCCGATGAAGAATCGCATTATAAGGTGTTTGAGAAACTAGCGGAGGCTACTTCTTATATTCCGATATTGGAGGATTGGCAAGCGCTCGAACGCAGCAAACAGCGTCAGTTGACGCGCGAAAGACTCGCCGTAGAGCAACAGTTTAAAGAGTTTGTTCGTGCCAGTGCTACCTATCTAGCTACCGCCGACACAGCCCCTGCGCTCCAGTAATAATCCTACCTCGAGGTGCTCGGTCCACGGGAATTGATCGAAGGCCGCCGCTTTGACGATGCGGTGGGTTAGCGAGAGTGTTTTTAGGTTAGCGATCAGCGTTGTTGGGTTGCACGATATATAAATAATCCGCTCGAATCTAGTGGCGAGCGATAGCGTCGCTGGGTCGAGACCGGCGCGTGGCGGGTCCACCAACAGCGTGGAGAATGCGTAGCTGTCGAGATCGATATTTTCCAGCCGTCGAAACGCCCGGACTCGATCAATGGCTTGGGTTATATCCTCGCTCGACATGCGCACTAGCTCGACGTTATGGACACTGTTGTGAAGTAAATTGTGCTTGGCGCAGGCGGTTGCCACCTTGGATATTTCAGTGGCTAAAACGCGCCTAAAGTTGCCTGCCAGGGCGACGGTGAAATTGCCATTACCGCAATATAATTCGAGTAGATCGCCTTGATTATCGCTGCAGCATAGATCGGCCCAGGCCAGCATTTTTTGGTTAATCTTAGCGTTAGGTTGGGTAAATCCTGACTCAACCTGGCGGTAATCCAGGCTGCGGTTGCCCATCTCAAAACGCTCAGTGACATAGTTTCGCTCTAAGACACAGACTTGCTTGCGACTGCGCCCGATCAACAATATACCCAGATCGCACTGTAATTTATCGGCCACCAGTTGCCACTGACTATCGAGTCGTCGATGATAGAGCAGGGTGACGAGCGCCTCGCCACTCAGAGTGGTTAAAAATTCGATGCCAAACAAGCGTTTGGCAAGCGTTGGCGAGGCATTGATGGCGCTGAGTAACGGCGGCATTAAAGAGCCGATTAGCGGCGTGCCAATGGGGAAAGCCCGAATAACATAGGGGGTCTTTTGCCCGGCATGGGTCATGGCATAATGGGCACCTTCCGCGTCGTGCCAAATGCGAAACTCGGCGCGCATTCGGAAGCCGTCGGGGGCCGATGGGAAAGTCTCCAACGCGGCAGTGTAATGATCGCTTAACAGCGTGCTAAAGCGGGCTACTTTCTCATCGAGGTGGGTTTGATAGCGCTCTTGGGTAAACGTCTCGGCGTCGTCGTTATTCAAAAAATCTCTCTTCGTTAATCCAGTCTATCGAGCGCCATTGTAACCGGTTCCAGCAAGCGCATAGCAAACTGTCTGCAGACAAAAATTGTCTGCTATACTCGGCAAAGAAAATCGGTAATTAGGGAGTAGAGTAGCGTGATAGATAAATCAATCTATGTGATTTTTACATTGGCGTTGTCGCAGATGGCCGTCGCAGGGTCCGCGGGTATTAATGAGGCTGATGTCATGCCCAATAGCAAGGCCGCCGAGGGCGCAGCAGTCTATGTGATTCATCCCCTCGATGGGCAGGTTCTAAATGCAAAAAAACCGATTGAAGTGAGTTTTGGGCTGCGTGGCATGGGCGTTGCGCCTGCCGGTGTCGTGGTCGAAAAGACCGGCCATCATCATCTGTTAATCGATCAGCAGGAACTTCCCGACTTGACCATGCCGCTGCCGGCATCGGCTCAAGTAATCCATTTTGGTGGTGGGCAAACGCAGACCGAAATTCGTCTCGTTCCCGGTTCCCACACCTTGCAACTGGTGTTGGGAAATCAGTACCATATTCCACACAATCCGCCGCTGATCTCCAAAAAAATCACTGTTATAGTTGAGTGATTATCCTTTGATGATGGCTATTTTGTCGGTTTTTGCGGCCATAATTAAGTCGTTGAGATGCAGGCCACCGATGGCGTGAGTCCACCAAGTAACCGTTACTGCACCATATTCCACCAATAGCGTGGGATGATGATTTTGGCGATCGGCAATCACGCCTATGGCCGCGGCAAGCGCAATAGCGTCGGCAAAGTCCTGCCGCTTGTAGCGATAGGAGAGCGTGTCTAATTGGTGATCGGGAGATACCTTCCAACCGCTAATCTGTGGCAACAGTTCGGCCAAATACTCGGACGCAATAGGCTGCGCGGTTCGATAATCGGTATCGCAGTCGCGTTGATGGAGTGGCGAATCTGATACTGCGTTCATAGCTTATGCCCTAGAGACAATTTTTCGGTTTCGGAAGCCCGGCAATGGCTGCTACTAATCTTGCAGGGCTGCCCGGAAATAGACCTAGCAGGTATAAACTCGTGGCCTTTTCGACCCCTAGATTATCAGCGACATACTTCGCTAGCGGCCGCATCGAGGGAGAGAAGCCAAACACATCATAAAAGCGTCGTGCAATAAACACGACCTCTAAGTGCTCTGGCGATAGACAGATGTGAAGCGTTGCAGCCTGTTTTTCAGCGCTGCTAGAATCCCAAACTGGTATGTTTGCCAAGTAGCCGTCAGCCCCACTCATGCCCATGCTAAGGTTACCGCCGTGAGGTAATTGTAGCGGTGGCACTGATACCGTGCCACCGCCCGGTGCGACGTTAGTCGTCACTCATGCCAAAAAACGACAGCAGGATTGAGAATAAGTTATAGATCATGACAAACAGGGTCACTGTCGCGGAGATATAGTTGCGTTCACCGCCGTGGATTATTTCGCTGGTCTGCCACATGATGATACCGGTCGAAAGAACGGCAAACATACAACTAACCGTGAGCGTCAGCGCAGGCATTTGCAAAAACATATTGGCAATGCCGCCGATGAATGCGATTGCGATACCAATAAACAGGAAACCACCGATAGCGCTAAGATTCTTACGCGTCTTTAACACGTAGGCCGACGCCGCGAAGAAAGTCAGAGCGGTCGATCCCAGCGCCAGCATGATTGGCTCTGGCCCGCGCAGCGCGAGTACCGCAGATAAGATGGGCCCTAGGGTCACGCCCATAAAGCCTGTGAGGGCGAAAACCCAAAAGATCCCAGCGCCTTTATTTTTGTTCTTTTCGATCATAAACAGCAACGCAAAGTAGGGCAGTAGCATCCATAGGCCCATGTAGGGGACGCGCAATAACATCGAGATCCCCGCCATAACGGCGCTAAAAGCAATGCTGGCGCCGAGCAACATGTAGGTATTGCGCAGCACCTTGCCGACATCACTGTCGAGTTGGTTTCCAATTTCTGCATCCAAACTGGCGCTCTGTGAGATTTTATCTAGATCCATTGTGCTGCTCCTTTAAACTATGGTTTGTTTTGTTACGTGGTACCGTCTGCGCTAAACCCCGACTGCCGCGGTTGCTATAGAAAAACTTAACAACTCTAAGCCCTTTTGCTCACTGCGCAAAAACCACCCTAAGCGGTGCCAGTCGCCCAATACAATACGCTCTTTTTGGCCATCGTCAAGTGCGTGACGCGCAGGTCTATGGGTATGCCCATGAATTAGAGTAGTCGCTTGTTCCTCGTGCATGACGCGCTGCACGGTCGACTGGTTTACATCCATAATGGCGCTCGGTTTATTGCGGTTTTCTTGGCTACTCTGAAGCCGCCACTCGGTGGCTATTTTTTGCCGTCTGGCGAGCGGTAAATGACCCAAAACCCAGCGATAGACTGGATTGCGCGCTTTGCGGCGGAAACGCTGATAGTCGAGGTCATCGGTGCACAATTGATCGCCATGCATCAGTAATAAACGTCGGCCATGATCTTTCACAATATGCCGGTCGGGCAGCAAGGTTGCCCCTGTGCGCCGCATAAACTGGCGATTCAATAAAAAATCACGGTTGCCGTGCTGAATGAACAGTTGAGTTCCGCTAGTACTCAATTTTGCGAGTCGACGCTGAACTTCGCCGGCCATATCGCTGGGATCGTCATCGCCTATCCAGACTTCGAATAGATCACCAAGTATATAAAGCGCCCGCGCATCGCGGGCATGACTGTCGATAAACTGATAGAAGGCTTCGGTAACCTGAGGTCGCTCTGGCGCCAGGTGGAGATCAGATATGAATAATAAGCTCACGATGCGTGCTCGTCAGACGGTTACAGATGATCGTAATCCTCGCTGATTTGGATCGCTGTAATTTCAATTATCTCCACCGGAACATCGCGGTGATAGCCCTCTGTGGCAGTGGTTACCGATTTGATATTTTCGACCACATCCATCCCTTCGACGACGTCGCCAAATACCGCGTAGCCCCAACCCTGAGCGGTCTTACTGGAGTGGTTTAAAAAGCCGTTCTCAGCGACGTTAATAAAAAATTGTGACGACGCAGAGTCGGGCTCAGAGGTGCGAGCCATTGCCAGCGTTCCCGGTATATTGTCGCGACCGTTGTCGGCTTCATTGATAATTGTTTCTCGGGTGTCCTTCTCGACCATATCCATGTCCATGCCGCCGCCCTGAACCATAAAACCATCGATCACGCGATGAAAGATTGTACCGACATAAAAATCATCGCGAGCATATTGCAAAAAGTTCTGTGCCGTTATCGGCGCAGCGTCGAAGTCGAGTTCAATGGAGATGTCTCCCATGGTGGTACACAGTGTAATCATAAAAAATCCTAGTTCGGTCGGCGCGCAAGATGCACTGCTAGACCCCTGTAATTTATTCGTTTGGTTGACAGTTTAACACCGGTTTAGCGCAGCGTTGCTGAAATCAATCTAAAATCCCCCGGTCGTCGCCGATCAGCGCAGCAGATATCGGACTATGTTTTGGATATTGGGGTGTTTTAGTGCAATGCAAGCAATCGCAACGGTATAATTGATTTTTAACTCTACAGATTACCTACTACGCTATGACAACCCCCGATAAACCGATCAACTTTATTCAACAGATAATCAATGCGGATATAGAAGCTGGACAGGTTGGGCGAGTGGTGACACGCTTTCCGCCCGAACCCAACGGTTACTTGCATATCGGTCACGCCAAGGCGATTTGCGTCAACTTTGGCTTGGCGCAAGAATACGGAGGCCATTGCCATTTACGTTTCGACGACACTAATCCAGAGAGCGAGAGCGAAGAGTTTGTTCAGGCGATTATCGAAGATGTTCGCTGGCTGGGGTTTCAATGGCATGGCGACGTTCGCTATGCGTCGAGTTATTTTGTGCAGTTATACACCTGGGCGACCTATTTGGTGCAACAGAATCTTGCCTATGTGTGTGAATTGAACGCGCAGCAGATGCGCGATTACCGCGGCACGCTGACCGAGGGGGGTAAAGACAGCCCCCATCGCGACCGTCCTGCCGAGGAGAGTTTGACCTTACTCGAGGAAATGAAGCAGGGCAGTATCGATGAGGGTCGGATGACGCTGCGAGCAAAAATTGATATGCAATCGCCGAACATCAATTTACGCGATCCAGTGCTCTACCGAGTGAAAAAGCTCGTTCATCATCGCACCGGTAGCGACTGGAATATATACCCGTCATATGATTTTGCTCACGGTCAAGAAGATGCAATTGAGGGCGTTACCCATTCCATTTGCACACTCGAATTTGCTGCCAACCGGCCGTTGTACAATTGGTTCATAGAGCAGCTGCCGGTTCCCTCGAAACCACGCCAGTACGAGTTTGGTCGCCTTAAAGTTAACTACATGGTGACCAGCAAACGCAAGTTAAAACTGCTCATCGACCAAGGGCATGTCGACGGTTGGGACGACCCCAGAATGCCAACGCTGTCAGGTATGCGCCGTCGTGGCGTGACGCCCAGAGCAATTCGCAACTTCTGTGACAGTTTAGCGGTAGCCAAGACCGACGGCGTGGTCGATATAGGTCAATTGGAGCATTTTATCCGCGACGATCTCAACCGCGATGCACGGCGTGCGATGTGTGTTCTCGATCCGATTAAGTTGCTCATAGCGAATTATCCAGCCGAAAAACATGAATCTTTTAACGCGGCTGTTCATCCCAATCGCGAGGATATGGGGACTCGCGAACTGCATTTTAGCCGACATTTATGGATCGACCGCAGTGACTTTAGTGAAGACAGTTCACTCTCTCGAAAGAAGTATAAACGCTTGGTGCTAGGAGATTATGTACGGCTAAGAGGCGCCTACGTGGTGCGTGCCGACCAGGTGGTTAAGGATCAGCAGGGTAACCTAGTGGAAATTCATGCCAGTCTGGTGCCCGACACAGTGGGAGCTAATCCGCCCGAAGGCTGTAAACCGAGAGGGGTGATACACTGGGTCTGTGCAGACCGCTCGATAGAGTGTACGGTGCATCGCTATGATCGGCTATTTAGTCAGCCACTAGCCAATTCGGCAGAGCAATCGTTCGCTGATTGCCTCAATCCACACTCGCTGGACGTAATTAAAAATTGTCAAGCTGAAGCAGCCTTGGCTGATGCCCGCGTCGGTGAGCACTATCAGTTCGAACGCGAGGGCTACTTTTGTTTGGACAGTGGTGCTGGAACCGATGGCGAATTGGTATTTAACTGTACCATTGGGTTACGCGATACCTGGCAAAAATAAATTTACCAATATGCAGAGCTAGGTTATTAATCTAGTCACGCTAAATGAGTCCGTCGATGACACTGCATCTCTACAATTCCGCGACCCGGAGTAAACAACTCTTTGAGCCACAGAATCCCGAGCGCATAACTATGTACGTTTGCGGGCCAACGGTTTACAACCGGGTGCACATAGGCAACGCGCGTCCGGCGGTGGTATTTGATACGCTCTTTAGATTACTCAAAGATTGTTATCCTCGGGTAGACTACGCACGAAACATCACCGACATAGACGATAAAATCATGCATCTGGCTGATACCCGGGGTGAGGATATAAAACAGATCGCCCAGCATTATACCGAATACTATGCGGCAGATATGGCGGCATTGAACAATCTCACACCAACGCTCGTTCCGCTGGCGACCGAACACGTGCCGGAAATGCTCGATATGATCGCGCGTTTGATCGATAAGGGTTACGCGTACACGAGCGATGGGCACGTGTTGTTTTCGGTGCAGGCAATGGATAGCTATGGTGCTCTGTCAGGTCGTTCATTGGAGCATATGCTCGCCGGTGCGCGGGTTGAAGTTGCCGATTACAAGCGCTATGCGGGTGACTTTGTGCTCTGGAAACCGTCTATTGAGGATGAACCTGGCTGGCTAAGTCCCTGGGGGCGAGGGCGGCCTGGCTGGCACATAGAGTGCTCTGCCATGGCAGAAAAACATCTCGGTGTTACTGTCGATATCCATGGAGGAGGACAGGATTTATTGTTTCCTCACCACGAAAATGAGAGCGCGCAGAGTTGCTGTGCGCACGATGGTAAGCCGCTCGCTCGGTATTGGATGCACAATGGTTTCATCAACATTGACGGCGAGAAAATGTCTAAATCGCTGGGCAATTTTAAGTTGGTAAGCGATTTGTTGACCCAGTATCCAGGCGAGGTTATTCGCTATGTGGTGCTCTCGGCACACTACCGTTCAGAACAAAACTTTCACATCGAATTACTCAATGCAGCGTGGCGTTCACTGGATAGTTTGTACGGTTTTTTACGCACTGCAAATGACATACATGCAGTTGCGGTAGACTTAAAGGCTGCCGCTGGATATCGGGCGTTATCGGACGATTTAAACACGCCCATAGCGCTCAGTGAACTGCACCGTTTGGCGCGCGATATGCAGCAGGCAACTGGGCAACGGCGACAGGAATTAAAATATGAGCTGTTGGGGGTCGCAGAACTACTCGGTCTATTGCAACAAAACCCCGATGATTGGTTTACCCGTGCGCGCAGCGACGATGCAATGGCGGCGGACGAGATCGAGGCAGCCATCAGCGCAAGGCAATCTGCAAAGGCGTCTGGCGATTATGGCACTGCCGACGAAATACGAAAAAACCTCGAGACTCGCGGCGTCATCCTCGAAGATGGCAGGCAGGGCACCCAATGGCGGCGAGCCTGAGTAGCCGACACTGTCGGTTAAACGGAGATCGATGCCGAGCTGATGTAGGATCTTTCTGACACCTGCTCTGGGCCGCTATTTAATATCCCCATGATCGCGATAACCGCTTTTTCTGCGACCACTCGGTAGCTGCCAAATTGGGCGCCATACACGCTTAGGTAGCGCGCATTCTCGATGATCAGCAGGCGTCGTTCCCAAGCATTAGCCGCGCTTCGAGTCAGGGGTTTAACCTTTAAGCCAGACCAGGCGTCGCTCGGTGCATGCCGGAAGTGGGGGAAGTGGTAGCGCAGCGCATTCGTCAAATAGTCGACGTCGGCCATCGAGGTTTCCACGCGGTCCGGGCTACCAGAAAAAGCTCGTTCAGCGCCCCCAACGAGGGTTCCGCCGCGCCATGGAACAATCGCTATGCGGGACCCATCATCCGATCCGTCGACGTAGAATCGCCGTTCACTCAGCGGTTCACGAAATTCTATATAAGTACTTTTAATCAATTCGGAACGCGGAAGTTGTCCAAGCGCGCCGATAGTTTGCTTGACTTGATCTCCCCACGCGCCGGCAGCATTGACCAAAAAACGGCAATCAAAAGCGCGTGAGCGCGAGCCTTTGGTTACCCGCACTTGATAGCCATCTTCGGTCGGTCGCGCACCGTCAAAGCTGACCGGGCAAAGCGCCATAGCACCATGCTGCTTGGCAGACCGGAGTACTTCTTGCGTTAATTGGGCGTCCTCGGCCTGGGCGTCGTGCAAGGCAAATACAGCGCGTAAATTATGCTGATTTAAACCGGTTAGATCGCGCCATTGATCCTCGGGAATACGCCGATGCCAAGGTAGATTTGTACCCGCAGACAGACAGTCGCGGAGTGCCAATTGCAGCGCGACACGCCAAGGTTTTTGTTGGCTATGCGAATAAATCGGTACATAAAACCAGTCCCCCTCAACTAAGTCGGGCGCTATTGAGAATAGGATTTCACGCTCTACAAGACGCTCTCGTGCTTGGAGCAGAGACAGCGGAGCCATGTATTCTAACCCTGGGCCGACCAGCTTGCCTGACTTTGACGAGTTACCCGAGCCCCAACCACGCTTCTCGACAATAATGGTAGAGAGACCATTGATCGCCGCTGCCTGCGCTATTCCCGCACCAAGAATACCGCCGCCGACGACGCATAGATCAAAGTGCGTCGACATGGTGGCACTGCTGTGCGGTGTTTAGATTCATGAATGGGTTCTCAACGCTAAAATGCGGTCAATAGTTTTCCGATATCAAAAGTTTCCACTAGGTCGGCCCCTGCGGCAATTAATGCTCTCGCCTCGCCAATATCGTCTACCTCATAAACGACTGTCCTCGATGCGATCTTGCCGAGCGCCGAGTATTCGGGCAGCACCATTTTATCTATAAAAACATAGTCAGGAAGTATGCCCTTGATTTGCTGTCCCTGCAAATCCCTCCATTCATTTAGCACTACGCCGGTGCGCCGCCAGTTGGCCTGCGCAGCCAGCGCGATCAATGGGTAATCAGAGCTGATAATGACCAACTGCTTTTGTAACTGCAGGCGATACGGCTCTAAAGCATCGATCAACATGTGGCGGTCAAAACGAATTAGACTCGCGGTTTTGATTTCCAAAAACACACGCACTTCGGGGTAGCGAAACAGGATGTCATTGAGGATGTCGAGCTTAGCGATTTTTTCGGTCTCGAATGCATCGCCGAATCGTTGTGATTCATTCGCTGGAAGTCGGGCTAACTCATCGGCCTTGTGATCCACAATCAGGCGATCGGCATTCTCAATGCCGCTAACCCTTCCCATACAGGCGTCGTGGTAGATGACGGTTTGGCAATCGGAACTAAACTGAATATCAATTTCAACAAACAATGCGCCGGCTTCGATCGCTGCGATAATCGCAGATCGGGTATTTTCTGGTGCCCGGGCACGGTAGCCACGATGCGCAACGAGTTGGTCGGCGCGCATACCTAAACCACACTGGTCGGCGGGTGACTAAATCCGCTGCGATCGACTAAAACTGCTATGCTTACAGCCTCCATTGTTGAGCATACCCCAATGCCTTTAGTGCTATTTGAAATTCGTAATCATATTGCCCTGATCACTTTAAACAATCCACAAAAAAGAAACATGTTGACGCTCGAAGTCTGCGATCAGATCACCGCATGTGTTGCGCAGGCAGAGGCCCATCCCGATGTAAAAGCGCTAATAGTCACTGGCGCTGGGAGTGCCTTTTGTGCCGGTGGGCAACTTTCGGACATTCGTCCGAACTCTAAAATACTGAACCGCATTTACAGTGGTTTTTTGAGTATTGCCCAGTGCACCATTCCAACTATCGCTGCGGTCAATGGTCCGGCGGTAGGCGCAGGATTTAATATGGCGGTCGGTTGCGATGTGCGCATCGTGACCGAAAAAGCGCGTTTTGAACCGCGTTTTTTCGGTTTGGGCCTGCATCCCGGTGGCGGCAATAGTTGGATGATGCGACAGTTGTGTAACTGGGATACAGCGGCGGGCATGTTACTTTTCTCTCAACCGTTGACCGGCACCGAGGCGGTGGCAAAAGGGCTAGCTTGGGAATGTGTCGACAGCGACGCATTGATTGATCGAGCGATTGCCTATACAGCCAACATACAGTCGACGCCGAAAGAACTCCTGATGCGAACCAAACAGACGTTGCGCAGAGCCGATGCTGGCAAGAGCCATGATGAGATCATCGACATTGAAACTGAGCATCAGGTGTGGTCGTTACAACAGCCCTATGCGCAAACGGCGATTGCCACCATGATGAAAAAAATTAGTAGCGAGACCGATGACTGAACCCGCGGTGCAACGGATCCAATGGTTGTGAAAGAAAATTTTGTGCAAAAACGGCCTCTCGGCGCGTTGTCGATGACTGCGTTAAACCCGCGCCGCCACGATCGAAGATCCAACGAACCGTTATAATCAGGTTCAGCACCGAGCATCAGTTCTGTATCTGAGGATTGAGTCTTGTTCGCTAAATGATTAAAATACGCCGCAACTTTCGACAGCAATGAACACCGATAGCATTTTACGGGTCATTCATAGGAATTTTTATGCGCACAGTCATGTATGCCAAAATACACAAGGCCACGGTTACTGAAGCCAATTTAAACTATGTTGGCTCGATTACGATCGACGAGGATTTGCTCGACGCGGCGGGTCTTTGGGCAAACGAAAAAGTACTGGTGGTGAGTAACACTACCGGCGTCCGGCTTGAAACCTACACCTTAGTTGGTCAGCGCGGTTCAGGTTGTATCTGCATAAATGGCGGCGCGTCCCACTTGATAGGAGAGGGCGAGGAGATCATTATTATTGGATTTATGCTCACCGACACGCCGATTTTGCCGCGTGCCATACTGGTGGATAAAGACAACCGAATTCTCTGTGATATGACGGAGACTGCGTTAACCACCACCGACGATCTATTATAATTGTTCGCTGAATCGGGCCTCAAACTGCTACGATTGAAGCCAGTGCAATCGAATCAACCGGGTAAAAAATCTGCAATAGACATGTCGAGTGCGCGAGCCATACATTTAGAAGATCACCACCCCAAAAAATCCAATAAATTGCGTAGGGCGTGGTTGAATTGTCGGCTAAAAACGTAGCGTCATTTTACCTTTTCCACTCACACGATTGGATGTTACTGATGGCGCATGCCGCGAAACGACATACACATGCGCGCGACAATTGCACTTCGAGTTAACGGTGCTGACTCAGATCGGGGTATAAATAGGAGAATCCGCTCGATAGTTTAATTGAACGATTGACGAACAGGAGCCTAACTCTCTAGTGTTGCTACCTAACCAAGTGTCTCCAAATCGCGATAACTAAGCCGCAACCAGATCCTTGGTGTCGGTATTTGATTCATACTTTGCCATTTAGGCGCTTTTCAACAGTGCCTGAGTCATTGCCCGTCTGCCTTGATCTGTTGCTGGGCCCCAGTGCTGAACATCCTCAAGCTCGCCATTGCCAAATGGCGATGCGCCCAAACCCTTGCTTAACAATATTGCGCGGCGCTATTCTATCCGGCGTATCGAAGAACCAACTGGGTTCTGGTGTGACAAAAGCGTGGCCCCAGCGGTTCAGTATAAGGCCGCCAATATCGCGTTGATGTATAAAGCCGGTGGCGGCAAAAAGGCGATTCATTTGCTGGATAATTTGTTTTTAATAACCGGTATAACTCGTCAAAAACAGTTCTGCTCGCCCCGCGGCGACCTCCGCCTTAACAGCGAGGCCTGGCTGGTAAAACGGCACATAAAATATCAATACTGCCGGATTTTTAGGGTCTAGAATGGGCTGATGTCGGCCAGTCAACATAGTCTGTCTAATGTTGCAGTTTGAGCCGAACCCTTGATTTCAGCGGCAAGCCGTTACGCCCAGTTTGTAGTGGACGCGCCAATGACGCACCGCCACATTGAACTGGTGTTTAGCGAAAGAGGGCATAGTGGTTGAGCAACTGATGATAAAACACGCGCAAGCCGCAGCTACAATCCCAGATAATGCGCTGATGATTGGCTGGGTTGTGCTGGTTCCAACGGTTGGCGGCGCAAATGCTCCAGGAGATTTTGCGCACTTAACGGTATACCCAAATATGCAGGCTTTTATGAACATGCGAGAGTATAACGTCAAAGGCGGATGTCGGAATATGCGTGACTATTCATCTTATGCCGATTGTCATGGCGACGCGTTAAACGTAGAAATCGGCGTTCATAGGCCCGGTTCTTAATCGGTTTTAGATACACCGATAACCAGCGCCAAAAGCTATGCGACATGCATAGCTTTTGGCGCTGGTTCTACTGCTGCGTGCACAACCAAACGGGCTGGTGACATATCCTGTGGCCTAGCGGGATCCCTACAGCTTGATGTCAAAATGCTTAGGCCAGAGTTTTTTGATTTTTTAAGTACCGGTAAACCCAGCCTCGACAACAAAAATATCTCTAGGGCCTACGTGCATCGGTTCCTCACTGTTCGGTGCACAGGTATGCTGCCCCCGATAAGATAAACAAACTAGCACTCTGCGGTAGGCAGGTACAAGGCGTTGCAGTCCAAATGCCAGACACAATAGTTCCTTCGTTTGAGGTTGAGAGTCTTCAATTTTTTATGGTTGGCTCACCGTCGATGATTTCCCAAACCGGCAGCGTTTCAGCAATCACCTCGACGGCCTATTAATTGTCGAGTTTAAACAATTACTGTATTACTGGTATTTTTTTGTGAGCAGCGGTATGGGTGCAATCTGTCACCTATTCAATGTTGGCGGCCTATTTTTTTCAAAAGATCTAAATAATTACCGCTCACTGGCCAATAAAATGATGGGAATTTGATTTGGTTATCAAATATACAGTTTTATACGCGATATAAACCCCGCGGCGCTTCGATCCATCAAGCCCAATGGTCTCGCCGGGAACAGCTTTGTAGCAACGATCGAAAGCCGGTTGCGTCTATCGTCCGTAACATACTCATTAGCGTGTGGTTGTCGTTTTTTTGCGCGAATTCTGGTTAGATGCTGCACTAAAAGATTGGTTTACCTATTTGAACGGAGAAATACATGTCGAACTCAGAAATTAACAGCGAAAAAATTGCCGAAAATCGAGAAACTATATTTAACATCGAGGCCGAGGTTATGACCAACAAAGCACTGGTCTATCAGTCGCGTTCGATGATTGAAGAAAATCGCCATATGATTTTAAGCAACTACTCCGCTGCATTTGTCGGCAATCGCCAGCTGGCTAATCAAAACACTGATGATATTTTCGGAAACCGTGAATATATTTTGCGTCAATATTCTCCAAAAGATGAAATTGAAAAGAATTTTGTTGAGGCGCAGCTAAATCTGGCCAAATTAGATTTTTTTCAACACCGATCGAAATTGAATAGTTCGGTGCTTAGCATTAGCGAAAAAATGGAGAAAATCAATCAGCTCTTAATAGAAACGAACGAGGAGATTATGACCGCAAACCAATCTATAGTTGGCTTTAATAAAGAAAATATTGCCCTCAATGGAAATCTTTTGGACGGCGATTTAATGCCCTCGAACGCCAGCGCTAAGAGTAATGCTAAGATTATTTCGAAAAATAAAAAACTTATGAAAGAGATCTCCAATAGTGCATTAAGTAATCGTAGCCGAATGAAAAAGCTGGTTAAAGCGTCACTTAAAAACAGTACAGCACTCATTAAAAATAAAAATGATATTGCTGATCGAAGAGATGAAATTTTAGAAAATCGTGAGTCGATGTCGGCTAACCGAAGAAAAATTGTAACTTGATTAAACAGTCGTGCTTTTGTTACCTGACCAGACTGGTTAAGCGGTTGGTAGTTGCGGCTTAATAGAGCCATTTATAGAGAATAGGATTGAACAATGGGTGGTGAAATGAATATTTTTAAAAAAACATATATGTGGTTCCATGACTTTTGGAACATAATTATAGTTGCCAAATATAACCCGTTACGGTTTATTCCCAGCTTGGTAGCTCAATTTTATATCAGCATGGTTCTGGCGATTGGCTGGTCGGTCGCGTTTGGTCTCGTGATGGGTTATTACTCTGGCATCTTTACCAGTGTGTTCGTGCATGTTGGCGTTGTCTTTATGATCTTTTTTACTGCATCGACATTTAAAGATGCGGAGCGAGATGGCAAAGTCTGGTGGCTCGAACTGACCGTGGAGTGGGAGGCGTTTAAAAATGGCGAGCAACGTGAGGAACTCACCTTAGCGCTCGAGCGTCGCAACCAAAGTCTTGAACGCGCCTTTCAAATAGACGCGCAGTCGACTGAAGCGGATAGCAAGGAGCATGGCAAGAATGGTAACCGTTAGAATTTAGTGCCTGCGACGCCTAACTGTGCAGACAAGAGGTAAGGCTCTTCCAGTGACAGAGCAGCGCGTGTTTTAGGACGCATTGTCGACGGTCGACAATAACCGCATGGTTTTATACGCGCGCTCTTGCATTGGAATGCGAACTTGCTCTAAGTTACTGCGAGGTATAACAAATCGTCGGGTTTTACGACCACACTGGTGTCTGAC